>Ga0137360_10000021_pt1 | contig 102241 bp, 97 predicted proteins | sample Mad1_60_16metaG_FD_104924 | JGI IMG/M metagenome (GOLD analysis project Ga0137360, IMG submission 104924) | Vadose zone soil microbial communities from Angelo Coast Range Reserve, California, USA - Mad1_60_16 metaG | ecosystem: Environmental > Terrestrial > Soil > Vadose zone | place: USA... | reverse complement strand
TGTTCAGGTCCTGGGCCTCACCGCCGTCGCGGCCGGGGCGCTCGTGGCCGCGGCGCAGGCGGGGGGCGCCGCGGCCCGGCTCGGTCTGGGCGCGGCGAGTGACCGGTGGCTCGGCGGGCGCCGGCCGCCGTGGCTCGTCTTCTCCTCGCTGATCGGCGCGGCCGTCTTTCTCACCTATGCGCTGGCCCCCATGCCGCAACCGATGGTGGCGGCAACGCTCGCCTTCGCCGCCGGCATTGGCGCGCACGGGTGGGTGGGGATCTATTTCATCGCGAGCGCCGAGGCAGGCGGTCCGCGGCAGTCCGGCTTGCTCAGCGGGGTGTCGTTCGCCGCCATCGTGGTGGGACTTCTGCTGGGAGCGCCACTCTTCGGAACGGTGCTGGAAGCAAGCGATTCCTACCACGCGGCATGGGGCGTGTTCGCCGTTCTCTCGTTGCTGGTGGCCGCGGTGATGGCGATTCTCGGCGGGGCCATACACCGGGAGTGCGGGCGCGCGAGGGACGAGATCCGCTAACTGTCTCTCACGCCTCGAGGGCGAGCCGCTCGCCCGGCTCGTGCCAGGTGGGCGACTGGCCGCGCCGGAAGATCTTGACCCTGGCCGTGCCTCGCGCCGTCACCACACCGTGTTCGACGCGGACCAGCGCTCCCTCCTCGAGCCCGACCACGGGATTGGCATTGACCACGTGGTACTCGGCGATCCGATCGTCACGCGTCTCGCTGCCCGGCGCCATGGTGGGATCCGTCTCCTTGTAGTGGGGATTGATGTTGAAGGAGACGAGACCGAGCGAGTCGAAGCGATCGAGCCCCACCACATTCCAGTCATTGGTGGTGAGGATGGTGGGTCCCGCCACATTGGATCCGGCGCTCGCGCCCAGATAGGGCATGCCCGCCATCACGCGCTCGCGAATCGCGGGAAGGAGTCCCGACTCCCGCAGGCGCTTGAGCAGGGCGTAGGTGTTACCGCCACCCATGAAGAGGGCCTCGGCCTGGGCAAGCGTCTCGAGGGGCCGGTCGCTCCAGCGAAGGTGGAGGAGATCGAGCCCCGCCCCGGCCGGGGGTGCGGGCGAGAGGAAGCCCTGGAGCCGGGCAAACGAAGCGGACTCGTCGTGCATGCTCGCCGCCGTGACCAGCGCGATGCGACGCCCTCCCTCCAGAAAGTCGGCGATCTCCCGCAGACCTTCGGGCCTCAGGAGGAGGCCGCCGGAATGCAGCAGGACGCGCATCAGGGCGTGTACGTCTCGAGGAGGCGGCGAAGCTGGGGCATGGACTTCACCACATAGTGGGCGACCCCATCGAGTCCGCCCTTGGGCGCGAAGAGCACGGCCGTCAGCCCGACCCGACGTGCCCCGCGGATGTCGGAGTCCACGCTGTCCCCGACCATGCCCGCGTCGTCTGCGGTGAGCCCCATGCGGGAGAGCGCCAGCTCGAAGAGCGGAGGCTCCGGCTTGCCCACCACGAGCGGGCGCGACGCCGCGGCCGCGGCCACCGCCTCCACGATGGCGCCGCAGCCCGGCAGAAAGTCGTCGCCCTCGACAGGCAGCCGCGGATCGAGGTTGGGCGTGAGAAAGGCCGCGCCTCCCGCCACGGCCCGGGAGGCCGCGGTCAGGCGCGCGAAGGAGAAGTCGAAGTCATTGCCCACCACCACGGCCTGCGCCTCGCGGTAGCGATCCTGAGGGACGAGCACGTGCCCGCCGTCCACCACCGCCGCCTCGAGCTCGGGTCCGCCGATGGCGAGCACACGCGCGGCCGGCCCCACGTGCTTGTCGAGCACGCGGCCGAGGATCTCGAGCGGAGTCAGCACCTCGTTGACGGCCGCCTGGACGCCCAGGCGCTCGAGCTTGGCCTGCATGCTGGAAGCGCGGGCGCGGGAATTGTTGGTGAGGAAGGTCACCGCCCTCCCCTGGCTGCGCAGAAGCGCCAGAACCTCGTAGGCGCCGGGCATCAGGACGTCGCCGGTCCACACGCAGCCGTCGAGATCGAAGATGAAGCCGCGCAGATCGCGCAGGCTGCGACGGGATCGAGTCACGGCGGCATCCTACCATGCGGATCAGAGCCCCGGAGCGGGCGGCGCCCCGCCGCACGGAAAAATGCAGCTCCCATGCGGGTCCCGCGCTAGCATCGAGCCATGACCAGGGAGCGGGCGGCCCGCACCTATACCCTCCGGCGGGCCTCCACGGTCGTCTTCGCCCTCATCTCCGTCCTGCCCTTGCTCCTCTTCGCCTACACCCTGCACGCCCTGAACCAGCTTCATCAAACGATGGCCCAGATCGGCCTGGGTTCCGCGCTGGCCCTTTCGATGCTCGGCTTCTATATCTATGCGGTCATGATCGCGCGGCTATCCGACGTTCTCCGGGAAATCGAGGTCCATGGAACGAGCGCGTCGCAACCCGCGCCGCACGCGCCGGTGGTGACCATGGCCGCCGAGCCCGGCCCCGGCATGCCCCCGGCCCGGGGCCATGCCGGCACCGTGGGGCGCGCAGGGTCCGTGCCCACCGCCGCGGGACCCGGCCCATTCGCACCGAAGAGACGGAACGGAGGCAGCGCCCGCGCCAAGCTGGTCGTTCCCGGCATGGGGCGGATCACCGAGCTCACGCCGAGTGACGGCGCGGCGCTCTCGGATCTCGACTTGATGTGGAAGGCCGAGGCCGAGCCGCTCCTGGGCAGGCGGGTGCTGGTCGCAGTGCGCAATGTCGCGGACCCCATCAAGGGCACCCTGTACCAGGTCACCGAAGACGGGGTGATCCTCGACCAGAGCGGGGCGAAGTTCGGCATCAGCTACACGCGAGTCTCCGCCATAGAGGCGGATACCGCGCCAGAACCCGTCTAGGCAGCGCCCATCGTCCCTACGGCTTCGGAGTCCGACGGCCGACGAGTGTCTCGAGGGCGTGACGATAGCGCGGCTCGCTCGGCGCCAGACGCACCGCCTCGCGCCACGCCCCGAGCGCGTCCTCCACGCGACCGAGTCTTTCGAGGACACCGCCGAGGCGCGCATGTGCCTCGGCATGGTCGGGTCTGATCCGAATGGCCTCGCGATACGCGGCCTCACACTCGGCGTGCTTGGCCTGATGCTCGAGCGCCCTCCAGAGATTGAAGTGGCTCTGGGAATCCGCGGGGCGGAGGCTCAGAGCGGCGCGATACACGGCCTCTGCCTCCGGATAGAGCCCTTGGGCCAGCAGCACACGCCCGAGACTTCGATAGGAGGGGAGACGTTGCGGCTTGACGCGGATGGACTCGCGTAGCACGTCCGCGGCCTCCTCGAACCGTCGCTGCTCTCCCAGGAGCTCACCCAGATCCGCCCAGGCCCGCGCATAGGCGGGATTGAGCCTGACCGCCTCGCGGAATGCCGCCTCGGCCGCCTCGTAGCGCCCGAGGAAATAGAGGCCCATGCCGAGACCGCGGTGAAGCGCGGCGCCCTCGGGCTTGATCCTGAGCGCTTCCCGATAGGCACCCTCGGACTCCGCGTAGCGCCCCTGACGTCCCAGGCCGAGAGCGAGGTTCGCCCACGCCACCACGTCGCCCGGTCTCAATCGTATCGCCTCGCGCAGCGCCGCCTCGGCCTCGGCATGGCGCCCCTGTCGGCCGAGGGCGATGCCGAGATCGAGATGGTGATCGGGATGCTCGGGGGCGAGGCGCACCGCTTCCCGGAACGCGGCTTCGGCATTGGCCTCGAGCCCCTGCGCCTCGAAGGCCACGCCGAGATCGGCGTAGATTCGCGCGTCGTGGGGACGGAGCGCCGCCGCCCGCGCATAGGCCTGCGCTTCCTGCCCCCAGTCGCCCTGGCGCCGGCTCACCGCCGCCAGCCCCAGCCATGCCGCCGCGTCGTCGCCACTCACGCCCAAGGCTCGCCCGAAGGCCGCCGACGCCTCGGGCAGCCGGCCCAATCGGTCGAGCGCCACGCCATGCCATCGATGCCAGAGTCCGCGCTCGGGATCGAGCCGGGCCGCGTCCCGCCACGCGGCCGCCGCCTCGCTATGCCGCCGCAATCGCCAGAGGGCGAGACCGAGACAGCCGTGGAGACGGGCCAGTCCGGGCCGCTGACGGATGGCCTCGCGATAGCGCGTGGCTGCTTCGCCGAACCGGCGTGTCCGCCTCAGAGCGTCGGCCAGATGAACCAGCGAGCGAAGCCGGCGCGGGTCGTAGCGATGGGCGTTGGCGAGGGCCCGAACCGCCTCGTCGAGACGGCCTTGCGCCAGGAGCGCCACGCCCAGGCCCTCCCAGGCGATGGCATGACGGGGAGCCCGCTCGAGCGCCACGCGGTATCTCGCCTCGGCTTCGGCATGGCTCCCCCGACGCGCCAGAGTGCCCGCGAGAGCCACGTGCGCGTCAGCCAGAGGCGGCGCTATGTCGATCGCCGACCGGAGCGCCGCTTCTTCGTCGGCCGACTGTCCCTGCCGCCGATACATGAGCCCGAGGCGCAGGTGGGCCAGGACGTGCTGCGGCTTGAGGCGCGCCGCCTCGCGATAGGCGGCGGCGGCATCCGCCCAGAGGCGCTGCCGCTCGAGGGCGAGCCCGAGCTTGAAGTGCGCCTCGACGGTGCGTGGCGCCAGATCGAGCGTCGCGCGGAGGGCGGCGGCCGCTTCGGCCCAGCGGCGGCGCTCGAGGAGGACGGCGCCCAGATCCAGATGCGCCGCGGGTGAGCGGGGCCATGTCCTGACCACCTCCTGAAATTCCGCGAGAGCTTCGTCGGAGCGACGCTGCCGGCGGAGCGCGGTCCCCAGCAGCGAGCGGAGCTGCGCGTCTCGCGGAGCGGCGGCGAGAGCGCGTCGGCAAATGGCCTCGGCTTCGTCCGCGCGTCCGTCGGCGAGGGCGGCCTGGGCGCTCCGGAGGGCGGCGGCGGGCCGGGCGGTGGGCGGCGGTTTCAGCGCAACCGATCCTTGGCGAGGCTCCGCCGGAGGGCGACGCCTCCGACTTCAGAGGGCAATCGGCTCGTCCACGAACACGGTGTAGGTGCGAGGCTTGCCGCGCGTGGCCTCCGCGGCATTCACGTAGACGATGGAGCTCTGGCCGCGGATCTCCGCGGGCAGCACGGCCACGCGGACGAAGGACGTTTCCTCGTCCTTGGAGGCCACCGCGAGGACGGCCTCCTTCCCGCTCTCGAACCAGGCGTCCCACGGGCGCATGGCCCGCGTCGGCCCCTCGCCCACCGTCACGTCGAGGCGCCCGCGCAGGAGGCATCGGATGCCTCCGCCCCGGTGCCCGTGCCGCGGCGCGACCGCGCCGCGCTCGAAGTCCACGCGGTCGCAACGCAGGAGCCACGAGGCGCGAGGATCGAGGGCCATGGGATGCTCCAGCAGCACGCGGCCGCCCGCGGGCGGTGGGGGCTGGCGGACGAGTTCGAAGCGCAGGAGCCGGGCCCCCTCCGGCCCCGCGATCGCTCCAGGCTTGGCCGCCATCTGAGCGCGGCCTGACGCGAGTGGCGCGGCTGCGGCGCTGGGGCCGACGCGCATCTCTCCGCCCGCGAGATAGAGCACGCCCGCGGTCGAGCCGAGGGCGGGCGTGTAGCGCGCGCCGGGAGCGAGAGTGTCTTCGATCAGCCGGAGCGAATACGGCACGGGAGGACCTCCGATCGGGTGAGTAAGCCTCGCGTCATTATACGAGAGTTGACAGCCTCTTCGCCGTGCCCGTAGGGTGACCCGGTGACAGGCGCGGCGTTGGCACTGGTGTTGAGCGCGGCGGTGATCCACGCCACGTGGAACGCCATGGCCAAGGGCGCGCGCGATCCGATGGCCATGCTGTGGTGGGCGGGCATCCTCTCGTCCCTCGTCCTCGCCCCGCCCTCGCTTTACGTCCTGGCTCGAGACGGCTTCTCGCCCCGCGCCGTGCCGTTCGTGGTGGCCACGGTGATCGTACACAGCATGTACTTCTTCGCCCTCGGCAAGGCGTACCAGACGGGCGACTTCTCCGTCGTCTATCCCATGGCCCGGGGCATGGGCGTGGCCCTCGTCCCCCTCGGCGCCTACTATTTCTTCGACGAGCGCCTCTCGCGCATGGGCGTCCTCGGCATTGCCCTGATCGGCGCGGGGATCTTCGCCCTGCACTGGCGGCGCGGCGCCTGGAGCGAGGACGCGCTGCTGCGACCCGGCACGGGCTGGGCCATCGCCACCGGACTTTGCATTGCCGGCTACTCCCTCGTGGACAAGGTCGGCGTGTCGCACATCAATCCGCTACCGTATCTCTGGACCATGATGGTGGGCTCCTGCATCTCCCTCTTGCCCGTGGTGCTGGGACGGCCCGGCTCGATGGCGCGGGAGTGGCGGGAGAATCGCCTCGCCGTCCTCCTCTCCGGCGTGCTGAGCCCCGGCGGCTATCTCCTCGTGCTCTTCGCCTTTCGCCTCTCCAAGGCCGGCTACGTGGTGGCGGGGCGCGAGGTGTCCATCGTGATCTCGGCGCTCATCGGCAGCATTCTGCTCAAGGAAGGCCGCCTCGCCCAGCGGCTCCTCGGCGCGGCCATCGTCGCCTCGGGAGTGATCTGTGTCGCCTTCGCCCGCTAGCGCGGGGGGAGAGCGGCGGGCTGTGCTACGCTCGCCGCCGGCGTAGGGAAGACCCAACCCCGCGGCGCTCAACGAGGAGACGCACACATGGAATCGACTCGGGTCAACCGGCGAGCTTTTCTTCGAGGGGCGGCCGCCGCTTCCGTGAGCGCGGGCGTTTTTCCAGCCACGCTCCGCGCCCAGCCGCGCACGGTGAAGGTGGGCATGGTGGAGCCGCTCACCGGCCCCATGGCCGACGTCGGGCAGGACTCCCGTCTCGGCGCCCAGATGGCCGTGGAGGCGATCAATGCCGCGGGCGGGATCAAGTCGCTCGGGGGCGCCCGCCTCGAGCTCCTCGTGGCCGACAGCCAGACGAAGGTGGACACGGCTCGCGCGGAGGCCGAGCGGCTCATCAACGCGGGTGCGCAACTCCTCACCGGCTCGTATCACTCGGCGCACGTCGCCACCATCGCCCCCCTCGCGCAGCAGCGGCGTATCCCCTTCGTCATCGACATCACCGCGGCCGACCAGCCCACCGCGAACATCGCCAAGTCCGTCCGCGAAGGGCAGCAGAAGGTCCAGTACGTGTACCGCATCTTCCCGGGCAGCGCGACCTTCGGGAGAAACGCCGTCCGCTTCATGACCGACATCTTCAAGGAAGCCGGGGTGAGCCCGAAGCGCGTGGTGGTGATGTACTCCAACGACCTCTTCGGCAAGACGCAGACGGAGAGCTTTCTCGCCGCGCAGAAAGCGGCCAATCCTGGGTTCGACGTGGTCGAGGTGATCCCCTACCCGGAGAACGCGGCGGATCTCTCGACGGAGGTGAGCCGGGCCAAGGCGGCCAAGCCCGACATCATCGCCCCCGTCACCCGGCCCGCCACCGCCATCCTCCTCCTCGAGGAGCTGGCGAAGCAGCGCGTGGAGATGATGGGCATCATCAGCCCGGGCGCGCCCGGACTCTACGAAACCCGGCAGATCCAGCAGCTCAAAGAGCTGATCGAGTACGTGATGGACGCCACCGTCTACGCGAACTACCGGAAGCCGGACACCCAGAAGGTGGCCGCGGAGTACGCGAAGCGCTCGGGCGGCCGCAACTTCGACGCGAGCGGCTCCTACTCCTACGACGCCATCCAGGTCATGGGCGACGCTCTCGAGCGCGCCGCCTCCACCGATCCCGACGCCATCGTGGCCGCGATCAAGAAGACCAATTTCTCGGGCGGGCTGTCGGTGTACAGCGGACCCATCGTCTTCAACGAGACGGGCGACAATCCGAATGCCAGCACGGCCATGCTCCAGGTGCTCGGGCAGAAGACGCGGGTGGTGTGGCCCAAGGACGTGGCGGAGCAGCGTTTCGTCTTTCCGCGCCCGAAGGCCTGAGCGGGCCTCAACGAAATTCGGGCGCGCGAGACGGGCGGGTGGCGGCGGCGCGGGGGTGCGCTCCCCAGACCACGCTGAGTCGCGTTCCGCCCCACCACTCTGGCCCGCCACGAGATTTTGGTTTGTCGCTTCGAAGAAGCTCCCCAGAAGATACGGGTCTGGGGAGCGCACCCCCGCGCCGCCGCCACCCGTCCGGTCACACGAGCAGAGCTCGTGAGGAGTCAGACTAGAGGGGGAAGGTTAGTTTCGGTAGGTGATTCGGTAGATGGCGCCCGCGAAGTCGTCGGAGACGAGGAGGGAGCCGTCGGGCATGACGAGCACGTCGGCCGGGCGGCCCCACACGTCCGTTCCCTGGAGCCAGCCAGAGGCGAACGGCTCGTACCCGATGGCCTGGCCGTTTTCCAGGCGCACCAGCGACACGCGATAGCCGATCTTCGTGCTGCGGTTCCACGACCCGTGCTCGGCGATGAAGATCTGGTTCCGGTACGGCGCGGGGAACTGCGTGCCCGTGTAGAAGCGCATGCCCAGCGCGGCCACGTGCGGGCCCAGGTTCTGCGCGGGCGGCGTGAAGTCTCCGCACGGACGGCGGCGGCCGAACTCGGGGTCGCTGATCGTTCCGCCGTGGCAGTAGGGAAAGCCGAAATGCAGGCCCGCCTTCTGCGCGTGGTTCAGCTCGTCGGGCGGTGAGTCGTCGCCGAGCCAGTCGCGGCCGTTGTCGGTGAACCACAGCTCCCGCGTACGAGGATCCCAGTCGAAGCCCACGGTATTGCGGATGCCCCGCGCGAAGGTCTCCAGTCCCGAACCGTCGGCGTTCATCCGCATGATGGTGGCGTAGCGGTCGGCGTCCGGCTCGCAGATATTGCAGGGGGCGCCCACGGGCACGTAAAGCTTGCCGTCGGGGCCGAAGGCGATGAATTTCCAGCCGTGGTGCCTGTCCTTGGGGAGGCGATCCGTCACCACCACGGGCTTCGGGGGATCGCCCAGATGGTTCTCCACGTCGTCGAAGCGCAGGACGCGGTCGACGGCCGAGACATAAAGCGCGCCGTTGTGAAAGGCGACTCCGACGGGCAGGGCCAGCCCGGAGGCGACGGTGAGGACCTCGGGGGGCGCGCCGGATCTCCATCGCACGGCGTAGACCTTGCCCGCCTGCATCGAGCCCACGAAGAGCGTGCCCTTCGGACCCAGGACCATCTGGCGTGCATTGTCCACGCGGGCCACCAGCTCGATGGTGAACCCCGGAGGCAGGGTGATCGACGGAAGGGGCAGCGGCCCGGATTGCGCGCAGGCCACAGAGGCGAGCAGCAGCAGGAGCAGGCCGCCCACCAGACGAGACACGGCGACCCTTAGCGGTCCGGCGTGATGGATACGGCGATCAGCTTGTTTCCACTGGGGGTCACCACCCCCACCACGGTGACGGCGTCGCCGCTCTTCAAGAACGCGTACGACGTCTGGTCCAGCCTGGTCAGATCCACACTGAAGCCTCCGCCGCCCACGTCGCTCGCCCCGTGCCGTCAAGACCGGCCCCTACTCCCCGCGCAAGGTCGGATCGAGCACGTCGCGGAGCCAGTCCCCGGTGCGGCTGATCACGATGGAGGTGATCATGAGGACGACGCCGGGGCAGGTCGAGATCCACCAGGCGGAGTCGAGGTAGTCGCGCCCCTCCTGGATCATGCCGCCCCACGAGGGCGTGGGCGGCTGGATGCCCAGACCGAGGAAGGACAGGGTCGCCTCGAGGACGATGGAGCGTGCGAGCTCGAGGGTGGCCACCACCACGAGCGAGGCGAGCACGTTGGGGAGGATGTGCCGCAGCACGATCCGCAGCATCGAGCCGCCCAGGCCGCGGATAGCCTCGACGAACTCCCGGCTCCGCAGCACCAGCACCTGGGCGCGGAGGATGCGCGCATAGCTGACCCAGCCGCTGAGCCCGATGACCATCACCAGCGTGGGAAAGCTCGGGCCCAGAACGGCGATGATGCCGATGGCGAGGAGGATGAACGGAAAGGCCAGCTGCGCGTCCGCCACCGTCATGATGATCTCGTCCACCCGACCCCCTCGATAGCCGGCGACCAGACCCAAGGTGGAGCCGATGAGCCCGCCGACGAGGACGGCGGAGATACCCACGACCAGCGAGACGCGCGAGCCAAAAATGACGCGCGCGAGCACGTCGCGGCCGAGATGGTCGGTGCCGAGGAGGTGCGCGCGCCCGTCGGCGCCCTCCAGAGTGGGGGGCTTGAGGCGGGCGCGCAGCGACTGCCGCTCGGGATCCTGGACGACCCAGGGGGCCACCACGGCCAGCACGGCGAGGAGGGCCACCACGCCCAGCCCCAGCCGCATGAGCCACGGCATGCGCCGGCCGCGCGGCCGGGTCTTCTGCATCGCCGCCAAGGCGAGCTCAGCTGGCGCGGGCGCGGGGATCGAGGAAGCCATAGAGAAGATCGACGGCGAAGTTGATGATGATGAACATCACCGCGGCGAGGAAGACCGTGCACTGCACCACGGGATAGTCCCGATTGTAGATGGACTGCACGGCGAGCCGGCCAATGCCGGGCCAGGAAAAGACGGTCTCCGTCACCACCGCCCCCCCCAGGAGCGTGCCGAACTGGAGCGCGGTGATGGTGAGAATCGGAATGGCGGCGTTACGGAGGGTGTGCTTGGCCACCACGATCATCTCGCCGAGCCCCTTGGCTCGCGCCGTGCGGATGTAGTCGGCGCGGAGCACCTCGAGCACGGCCGAGCGCGTGAGGCGCGCGATCGAGGCCATGGTGAAGGCGCCGAGGGTGAGGGCGGGCAGCACGAGGTGTTGCCAGCCGCCCCGCCCCGAGGTGGGGAAGAGATCGGCCTTGAGAGAGAGGAGCAGGATGAAGAGGATGCCGAGGAAGAAGGTCGGCGCCGCTTGGCCGATCAAGGCGAATCCCATGGCCGCGTGGTCGAGGACGGAGTTGCGCTTCATGGCGGAGAGGAGCCCGATGGGCACCGCCACGAGCGCCGCGAGGAAAAAGGCGGTGAGACCCAGCTCGAGGGTCGCGGCAATGTAGCCGCGCACCACGGTAAAAGCGGGCTGGCGGAAGTGCAGGGAGCGGCCGAAGTCGAGCTTCAGGGTGTTACCGAGAAAGACCGCGTACTGGACGGGGAGCGGGCGATCGAGCCCGAGCTCGCGGCGCACGCGCTCCATCTCGCTGATGGGAGCGTCGGGGGGCAGGAGGAGCGGCACGGGGTCGCCGGAAAGCCGCATGACGACGAAGACGACGGTGGAGACGAGCCAGAGGGCGATCAGGGCGCGGAAGAGCCGCTGGACGACGAACGGGAGAAGTCCGCGCATGGGGAGGCCCCGTCAGTCCTGCCCTCTCCCCGAGCGGGAAGAGGGCAGGAACAGGGACGGCTCTACGCCCGGCGGAACTTGAAGTTGAAGCGCCGGATCTCGAATTGCTGATTGGGGTTCGGCGTCCACTCCACGTATTTCTGCAAGCCGTAGTCCTCGTAGGGCTGGATGACGGGCAGCCACGGGAAGTGCTCGAGGAAGACCTTGGTCATCTGACTGTACGCTTCCGCACGGAACTTCTCGTCCACGGAGAAGCGCGCGGCCGCGCCCATCTCGTCGAACTTCGACTCGCGCCAGTAGTCTTGGGGTCCCCCCGGCCCGAGCAGGCGCCACATCATGCCGTCTGGATCCGCGAGGGTGGAGGTGGGGTCGGACCAATACATGCCCTTGAACGACTTCTCCCGATTCTTCTGCGCGCGCACGGAGTACTCGATCACCTCGACCTTGACGTTGACGCCCACGTCCTTCCACATGGCCGCGATGGCCTCGGACATCGCCTTGTCCTGCGAGACATAGGCCACGGTGGTCTCGATGAAGATTTCCTCGCCCTTGTATCCGGACTTCTTGAGCCGCTCCTTCGCCTCCGACGGGTTGTAGGCGAGGGGGGGCAGCTTGGGATCGAAGAAGTTGTCGCCCTTGGCGATCGGTCCGCTGGGAACGATGCCCCGCCCCTTCCACAGCTCTTTGACGATCAGCTCGCGGTCGATGGCGAGGGAGAGGGCCTGCTTCACGAGCGGATTGTCGAGGGGCGGCCGCTTGCTGTTGACGGCGAGGACGTAGAGCCCGGCGTAGAGCGCGCCATCGACCCGCGTGGCGGCATTGGCCCTGACGCGATCCTCCTGATCGGGCGGCAGCTGGGTGATGATGTCCACCTCGCCTTTGAGGAGGGCGGCCACGCGGGGGGCCGTCTCGGGAATGGAGCGCACGATGAGCCGGTCGAAGTCCGGCTTGCCTCCCCAGTAGTCCGGATTGCCTTCGAGGGTGAGCCGGTCGTCCTTGACCCAGGAGAGGAAACGGGTGGGCCCGGTGCCCACCGGCTTGGCATTGAAGGCGTCGTTACCTACCGACTCGAGGTATTTCTTCGGCACGATCTGACCGCCGTAGAAGGCGAGACGGGCCGGGAGGAGCGGGTCCGGCTTCTTGGTGGTGATGACGAGCGTGTAGGGATCCGGCGCGTCGATCCGGTCGATGGTCGTGAACACCGTGGCCACCATGGTCTTCACGTTCGCGTCGTAGGTGCGCTCGAGGCTGAACTTGGCGTCGGCCGACGTGAACGGATCGCCGTTGTGGAACTTCACGCCCTGCCGCAGCTTGAGCACCCACGTGGTCTGCCCCTGCAGCTTCGACTCGAGGGCGAGGCCGGGATAGAGCTTGCCGTCGGGATGCCGGCTCGTCAGGTTGTCGAAGATGTTGAAGCTCCACCGGATGTCGTTGGACGAGGTGCTGAAGTGCGGATCGAGCTTCGAGATGTCGCCGCCCTGCGCGACGACGAGCTCCTTTTTCTGGGTGGTCTGAGCCTGCGCGGCTCCGGGGACCGCATGGGATAGCGCTCCGGCAGCACCCAGAGCCGCCGCGCCCTTAAGCAATTCTCGTCGGGTAACAGCCATCGATTGCACCTCCATTGGGTCGGTTCGGGTCACGGATGATGACAAAGTGTCCACAGCGGCGTGTGGCGACGTTTATAGGGCCTTCCCGCGGGCCTGTCAAGCGTGCCACAATCCCCCGAGAGGAGACCCATGTCGAGCGCGGACGTGGTCATCATCGGCGGGGGCGTCAACGGAGCGAGCATCGCCTTCAACCTGGCGCGCCTTGGCGTCAGACGCGTCGCCCTCCTCGAGCGCCGGCACCTGGGAGCGGGCGCCTCGGGCAAGTCGGGCTCCCTCGTGCGCATGCACTACACCAATGAGGCGGAATCTCGCCTCGCCTGGGAAAGCCTCAAAGTATTTCGCGACTTCGCCGCGGAGGTGGGCGGCGACTGCGGCTTCGAGGCGCCGGGCTTCGTGCAGATCGTGGATCCCGCCCACGCGGAGGCGCTCCGGGCCAATGTGGCCATGCAGCAGCGTCTCGGTATCGACACGCGCCTCGTCTCGCGGGAGGAGCTCACGGAGATCTCGCCCGATCTTCGCGTCGACGACATCGGGGCCGCGGCCTACGAGCCCGGCTCCGGCTTCGCCGATCCGAACGCGACGACCTTCGCCTTCGCCACGGCCGCGCGGCGGCTCGGGGCAACCATCGAGACAGATTGCGAGGTCCTCCGCATCCTCACCGAGGGAGGCCGCGTGGCCGGCGTCGAGACTTCGCGGGGACGCGTGGCCGCTCCGGTGGTCGTGGCCGTCCCCGGCGCCTGGGCGGGCCGGCTCCTCGATCCGCTCGGCCTCGACTTCGGGCTCACGCCGTACCGCATCCAGGTCTCGATTTTCCGCTGGCCCGACGGCTTCACGCGCCGCCACCCGGCGGTGATCGACTCGACGCGCAGCGCCTGGATTCGCCCCGAGGGGAACGGGTGCACGCTCATCGGCGTGGAGCTGGGCGCCGGGCACGCCGATCCCGACAAGTACGACGAAGGGGTGGACGAAGCCTACGTGGCGCTGTGCCGTGAGGCGCTGGCCACGCGCTTCCCCGCCTTCGAGCGGTCCACGATGCGCGGGGGCTGGGCCGGCATGATCATGATGAGCCCGGATGGACGGCCCATCATCGATCAGATCCCGTCCGTGCCCGGCCTCTTCGTCATGCTGGGCGACTCCGGCACATCCTTCAAGACGTCGCCCGCCATCGGGCGGTGTGTCGCGGAGTGGATCGTCAAGGGCAAGCCTGAGACGGCAGACCTCTCGCGCTTTCGCTCGACCCGCTTCGCCGAGGGCCAACCCTGGATCGATTCAACGGACTACGGGATCGAGCGGCCGACCATCTCTCGCTAGGAAGTCCCTACTTCGGCGCTTTCTTCGCCGGCTTCTTTCTCGCCGCTTTCGCGTGCTCGGCGGCGCGCCAGAGATACCAGGAAGCCGTCGTCCGGTGCGGCCGCCAGCGCTCCCCGTACTCCCGGAGCGCCTTGGGAGAGGGTAACGCCCGGAGGCCATAGGCGGCGCGGTAGCCGTCGCGCAGACCGTAATCGTCGACGGGCAACACGTCCTGACGGCCGAGCGTGAACATCAGGAGCATCTCCACCGTCCACCGCCCCACACCGCGCGCCTCGGTGAGCCGGGTCACGATCTCCTCGTCGGCAAGCCGCGCCACCACGCGTCGAGAGGGCACCACGCCCGCCGCCGCCTTCTTCGCGATGTCCTTGACGGCGCGAACCTTGGCGCGCGAGAGTCCGGCCCCCCGCATGCGCCGCGGGCTCATGGCCAGCACCTGCTCAGGGCTCGGAAAGCCGTCGCCCCCGAAGAGGGCGACGAGGCGGGCGAAGATGGCGGCGGCCGCGCGGCCGTGAAGCTGCTGGTACACCACGGCCCGCACGAGCGACTGGAAGGGCGACCATCGGCGCTCGATCCGAATGGTGCAGGGCCCGATCCGGCGAATGAGCGCGCCCATGACGGGATCCGTCTTGGAGAGATGGCGCAAGGCAGCGGGAGTCATGGCGAGATCCTCACCTCATGGGCCCGTATTGACGCCGATGTGCATGCGCAGCGGGTCGAAGCGACGCTGGAGCTCCGCCCCGATCTCGGCCGCGCGACGGTGAATCGCCCGCGCGGCGTCCACGGCGGCCCGCGCATGATCGCCCTCGTGAAAGATGACCATGAGGCCGTCGCCCGCCGTCTCGGGTCACCCGATAATACGCGTGACAGGCACTCTCGGAGGGTCGATGAGAGGAATGTTCAGCACGCGCTTGACATGGAGCGCTCGCGGATCTCTCATATGGCCACGATGGACACGCCACCGGACCACTCATAGGACGCCGCGGGGATCGAAGGCGACACGGTCCTCGGCGGCGTCACCGGATCGATCAGGTCCCGACTCTTGCCGGGACGCGCGCAACGGAAGTTGCGCCCAAGCACTTGGGGGAATCGGGCGGGAGATTAACTCCCGCCCACCCCCGTCTTGATGCTCCCCGATGCCCAGCGCACTTCCAAGTTTGGGTAGTTCGCTGGAAGAACCTGACAAATCGCGAGGAAGGCGATGGGCCGGCAAGCAATTCCCGTGGGCCCTCCAAGAGTAAAAGCCGTTATTGAACAACAGGATAGGATCAGGAGCGCCTCCAGAACAGGACGTGGCACTCACCTTGCTCTCTCAACGGTTCGTGTCGAGAGAGCTCACCGGCTGCAGATCGGACCCGGGAAGTCAGCGGAGGCCGCGCCGAGCCGACCAGTCAAGAGCCGAGAAAGGTCTGGCGTCACAGGGCTTTTCAGGCTACTCTCGGCTGCGTGTGCAAATAAGCTCAAGCGCGTGCGTTCCAAAACGTTGACCTGGCCCAAGGAAAGAGGAGATACGGTGCGCTCGAGTTCGGGTGTATGGCCGGTGGTGGTGGTCGTGGCAGTTCTTGGTTTTGGCATCGGCGGCTGCGGCACCCTATCCTCGAGCCTTGTCAGCGAGAGTTCCATGCTCGCCTCGCGCGCGCCCGTGGCGGCACCGCCCGTAGCGGCTCCGCCCGTAGCAGTTCCGATTGTCGAGCCGGCAGAGACCGACATCTCCGCGGAGTCTCCCACGTCTCCTGAGCCCGCGACTCCCGAAGTCGCCAGCGCCTCGAGCGTCACCGAGACAACTGCCACACCCACGGTTTCCATCGACTATCAGGCCATCACCGCCAAGAACGCGCCCGCCTGGGTGGTTGCCCTCTCAGGGCCTGCGGATGCGGCCCTGCGCGGGACGCCCGAGGCGGTGCCGCCTGACCCGGACGTCGAAGAGTACGATCCGTGGGAGAAGTTCAACGAGAAGATGTTCACGTTCAACTACAACATGGACAAGTACGTGTTGAAGCCGGTGGCCCAGGGCTACAACTTCGTCATGCCGGACATGTTTCAGACCATGATCGACAACGCCTTCACCAACCTGCGCATGCCGTCGCGGTTCGTGAACAAGGTGCTGCAGTGGAAGCTCCTCGATGCGACCAAGGAAATGGGCCGGTTCCTCATCAACTCCACGCTCGGCGTCGGCGGGCTCTTCGACGTCGCACGCCAGGAGATGGGGCTCGAGCGCCAGCGGGCCGACTTCGGCCAGACGCTCGGCATCTGGGGCGCTCCGCCCGGGCCATACCTCGTGCTGCCTTTCCTGCCGCCGCTCACCGTGCGTGACGGCATCGGCACCGGCGTCGACGGGGCCATGAACCCGCTCTACTACTACATCCCGTTCTGGCCCGATTCCTTCGGCATGAAGGTGGGCGACACCGTCAACGATCGCTCGCTCAACCTCGACCTCTTCCAAGGCATCGAAGAGTCCACGGTCGATCTCTACAGCTCGGTCCGTAACGGCTATCTGCAGCGCCGCAATCGTTTGATCAAAGAAGGCAACTAAGGGCCCGGCAGTCCTCCAGGGCCCAAGCGGCCGAGGGCCCTCCGCGTCGCTCGTTCCTTCTTGCTGAGTCTCCGCGGATTGCCCTTGCGCGGCCCACGCACGGGATCGTCGCCTTCGTCCTTCTCTGATTCCGGCTCGGATGCTCCCGTACCCGCCGCTACCGATCGAGACTGATCAAGTCGCGCCAGAAACTGGTCGGTGGTGACGACGACGGCGCCGGCGCGCTCGGCGGCCCTCCGCACCTCGCGATCATTGGACACCACCGCGCCGCCTTCACGGGCCATCTTCGCCAGCACGTGGTCGGCCGATTCGCGCGCGCTCGAGAAGATGATCGTCACGCCGGCGCCGCCAGTCCCGCGCCCGCCCGCTTCCGCCCCGTCGAAAACGACGGTGAAGGTATCGCGTGATACTCGCGCGACTCCCGCGAGCAGCGCGCACAGCGCGTGGCGGCCGGCTTCGAGGCTCTGCTGCTCGCGAGACCGGAGTTCCGGCGCGCGTCTGATCACGTTGTAGCCGTCGACGAGCCAGCGCATGACCTTCATCTTAGGGCTCGCCCTCGTCAACGCGGCGCGCTAAAGACCGCCAACAGGAAACTACCAAATAAAGGTTGACTTGCCTTGGCTCGCCACAATATGTTGTGCCTCACGCTCAGTTGGTCTCTGAGAGACCTCCTGGAGTCGAAACGCGAAGGGGGGCCGGTTTTCCGCGGCGATAGCGTCTCCCGGCTGTGGCATGGGCAGGCGGTAGCAGTCAGGCGGAAGCCGCACGAGGCAGCGTCCAGAAGAGCAGCGTCCAGAAGAGGAGGCACGCATGAGAATCTCCCGTCGTTTCACCGCGGAAGGCCAGAGTCCTTATACCGGCATCGAGTTCTCCCAGAGGAACTCGGAGATACGGAATCCGGATGGAACCACGGTCTTCCGTCAGGAAGGAATCGCCGCGCCGGCCGAATGGTCTTCCGTGGCGGTGGACATCCTGGCCCAGAAGTATTTCCGCAAATCGGGGGTGCCGCAGGTCGGCCCCGACAACAGGCCTCTCCTGGACAAGGAAGGACAGCCTGTGCTCGGGGGCGAGCGGGACGCCCGGCAGGTCTTTCATCGGCTGGCCGGCTGCTGGACCCACTGGGGTGAGCGCTACGGCTACTTCGACTCCCCGGCGGACGCGCGCGCCTTCTACGATGAGCTCTCCCACATGCTGGCGGCGCAGGTCGCGGCGCCCAATTCGCCGCAGTGGTTTAACACGGGCCTTCACTACGCCTATGGCCTCTCCGGGCCGGCCCAGGGCCACTACTTGGTGGACCCCGACTCGGGAGTCCTGACCCGCGCCTCGAGCGCCTACGAGCGTCCTCAGGTCCACGCGTGTTTCATCCAGTCCGTGGCCGACGATTTGGTCAATGACGGCGGCATCATGGACCTCTGGACGCGCGAGGCCCGCATCTTCAAGTACGGCTCGGGCACCGGGTCCAACTTCTCGGCGCTTCGGGGTGAGAACGAGGCACTCTCGGGCGGCGGCAAGTCTTCCGGGCTCATGTCCTTTCTCAAGATTGGCGACCGCGCGGCGGGAGCGATCAAGTCGGGCGGTACGACGCGGCGAGCGGCCAAGATGGTCTGCCTCGACCTTGACCACCCCGACGTGATGCAGTTCATCCGCTGGAAGGTCGTCGAGGAGCAAAAGGTGGCGGCCCTCGTGGCGGGCTCCCGGCTGGGCAAGCGGCGCCTGCAGGCGGTGTTGCAGGCAACCCGTACCGGTGACCTCATCCAGGCAGACCCGAAGCAGAACCCCGGGTTGCGGGCGGCCATGCGCGAGGCGCGCGCGGCTTTCGTGCCCGAGGGGTATATCCAGAAGACCTTGCATCTGGCCGCCTCGGGCGTGACCGAGATCGTGTTCCCGGAGTACGACACCGATTGGGACAGCGAAGCCTACCTCACCGTCTCCGGGCAGAACTCCAACAACTCGATCCGCGTGCCCAGCAGCTTCTTCGAGGTACTCGACAAGGGCGGCAACTGGGAGCTCAAGCGCCGCACCGACGGCAAGATCTCCAAGAGCATTCCCGCCGCCGAGATCTGGAACGAGATCGCCTACGCTGCCTGGGCCTGCGCCGACCCGGGGGTGCAGTACGACACCACCATCAATGAGTGGCATACCTGCCCCGAGGACGGCCGCATCAATGCGAGCAATCCATGCGTGACGGGGGACACCCTGGTCGCGACGGCCAACGGTTGGCAGCGGATAGACAGCCTCGTAGGCAGATCGGCCCGAGTCATCGGCGCCGATGGCCAGCCTCATCTGGTCACCCGCATCTTCCCCACCGGTCACAAGCCTGTCTACTGGCTGACTACCCGTGCCGGCTACCGTGTGCGGATCACCAGCGACCACAAGGTGCTCACCGCCGATCAGGGGGATGTGGCGGTCAAGGATCTCCAGCCAGGTGACCGTCTGATACTCCAGGGTCCCGGATTCGGCAGACAGACGCTTCCTGCTGATCTGGCCTTGGGAATCGGGGTGGCGACCGGAGATGGCTGCCTCACTCGTTCGGTCATCGAAGGCCGAGAGCAGAGAGTCGTCGTCCTCACGATGCACGCCCAGGAGGCCGATGTGCTGGCCTCGATTGCATCGGCCGCGAATTCCTCGAAGGCTTCACTGAAAGCGGTGGGATCGGTCGGCCGGAACGACGGCGTGCAGGTGACGCGCGCCACTCACGGAAGCCGGCTCGCCTTCGGCTCCGGGCCCGTCGTGGATCTCTTCAATCAATTCGGGGTGCTCGACGAGGGCTCGGAGGGCAAGCGCTTCACGCCGGCCGTGTTCGACCTGGACCGCCCAGCCCTGTCCGCCGTGCTGCGGGGTCTTTTCACGGCCGACGGCACCGTCGCCAACTACGCTGACAAGTCGCACTACGTGGGCCTCGATTCCACCTCGGAGGAACTCCTCCGTCAGGTACAGATGCTGCTGCTCTCCTTCGGTATCAAGTCGAAGCTGTACGCGGGCCGGCGCGGCAAGACGACGATGTCGCTCCTGCCGGACGGCCGCGGCCGTGAGCGGGAGTATCCCGTCCTGCCGATGTACTCGCTCCGGATCAGCCGGTCCTCCCGCGTCCTCTTCGAGCGCGAGATCGGCTTCCACCCCGCGAGCCCGAAGGCCGCGGCGCTGGCGGGGCTGAACGCGGCGGTGGCCACCTGCCGTGACGAGTTGACCGACGAGGTCGTTTCCGTCGAGCCCGCCGGTGACGCAGACGTGTTCGATCTGACCGAGAAGGCGACGCATCACTTCGTGGCCGGAGGCCTGGTCGTTCACAACTGCTCGGAGTACATGTTCCTCGACGACACCGCCTGCAACCTCGCGTCGATCAATCTCGTCAAGTTCCTGCGGCCGGACGGCGGCTTCGATGTCGAGGGATTCCGCCATGCCTGCCGGCTGTGGACAGCGGTGCTCGAAATCAGCGTGCTGATGGCCGCCTATCCCAGCCCCGTCATCGCCCAGAAGAGCTGGGACTTCCGTACGCTCGGCCTGGGTTACGCCAATATGGGGACAGTCTTGATGCGAAGCGGCATCCCCTACGATTCCCCAGAGGCCGGCTCCATCTGTGGCGCCATCACCGCCATCATGCACGGTGAGGCCTATGCGACGTCGGCGGAGATGGCCAAGGACCTCGGCCCCTTCCCCGGCTACGCCAAGAACCGAACGCATATGCTGCGCGTCATCCGCAATCACCGGCGCGCCGCCTACAACGCCGCCCCGGGCGACTACGAGAACCTCAGGATCACGCCCAAGGGCATCGACCCGGCCCACTGCCCCCAGCGGCTGCTCCAGGCGGCGCGCGAGACCTGGGACCGGGCGCTCGAGCTCGGACAGGCGCACGGCTTCCGCAACGCGCAGGTGACGGTACTGGCGCCCACGGGCACCATTGGACTCGTCATGGACTGCGACACCACGGGCATCGAGCCCGACTTCGCCCTGGTCAAGTTCAAGAAGCTGGCGGGCGGCGGGTACTTCAAGATCATCAACCAGAGCCTGCCCATGGCCCTCACCGCTCTCAGCTATCCGCCGCATCAGATCGACGAGATCGTGAACTACTGCGTCGGCCGCAAGACGCTCGAGGGCGCCCCCTCCATCAATCACGACACGTTGAGAGCCAAGGGCTTCGACGACGAGGGACTGGCCCGGCTCGAAGCGGCCATCGAGGGTGCCTTCGAGATCCAGTTCGTGTTCAACTCCTGGACGCTGGGCGACGGCTACGTGGCCGAGAAGCTCGGCATCAACGACGCGCAGCTCGCGGAGTGGAACGGCAACCTCCTTCGCGCCCTGGGCTTCACGCCGTCGGAAATCGAGGCGGCCAACGACTACTGCTGCGGCACCATGACCGTCGAGGGCGCGCCCTTCCTCAAGCCCGAGCACCTGTCCGTGTTCGATTGCGCCAACCGGTGCGGCCGCAAGGGGCAGCGTTTCATCCCGGTCGATGCGCATATCCGCATGATGGCGGCCGCCCAGCCCTTCCTTTCCGGCGCGATCAGCAAGACCATCAACATGCCGCAGGACGCCACCGTCGAAGAGGTCAAGGACGCCTATCGCGCTTCGTGGCAGTCCATGCTCAAGGCCGTCGCTCTCTACCGCGACGGCTCCAAGCTCTCTCAGCCGCTCAATTCCGTGACCGACGACGAGGAAGAGGCGGCGGCGGCCGACGTGGAGAAGGTGGCCGAGCGCATGACCGAGCGGGTGGTGACCAAGTACCTGCGCGAGCGGCACCGGCTGCCAAATCGCCGCTCGGGGTACACGCAAAAGGCCGTCGTGGGCGGGCACAAGGTCTATCTCCGCACGGGCGAGTACGAGGACGGGACGCTCGGCGAGGTCTTCCTCGACATGCACAAGGAGGGGGCGGCCTTCCGCTCCCTCATGAACTGCTTCGCCATCGCCATCTCCCTCGGGCTCCAGCACGGCGTGCCCCTCGAGGAGTTCGTGGACGCCTTCGTCTTCACGCGCTTCGAGCCCAACGGCATGGTCAAGGGCAACGAAGCCATCAAGATGTCCACCTCGGTGATCGACTACGTCTTTCGCGAGCTGGCCATCACCTATCTCGGCCGCACCGATCTGTCGCATGTGGCCGAGGACGATCTCCGCGGCGATTCATTGGGCACCAAGGTGGGTCAGGGCCCGGTGGCCCCGCGGGGCCTGCCGCGCCCCCAGCCCACTCCGACGGCAGCAGAACGGCCCGCTCCTGCCCCGGTGACGGCGCGCGCCGCGGTGCCCGTGAGCGGCGGCAGCGGAGGGCTCGCGCAGTCCAAAGTGCTCTCGGCGTCGGAGATGGCCCGGCTCAAGGGCTACGAGGGCGATCCGTGCGGCGACTGCGGCCAGTTCACCATGGTGCGAAACGGCACCTCCCTGAAGTGCATCACGTGCGGGACGACCACCGGGTGCTCCTGAAGCGGGCGGAGGGGTCCAGCTGCGGGGCCGGGGGCCCCTGCAGGGGCAGCATGAGAGAAGACGTGAGGTCGCTCTCAGCGCCGGTCAGCTAGCTCGCCGCCCTCGAGGGGGAAGCGGAGACCGCGGCGCGCCGCGAGCGCGCCGCGCGATAAAGGTGGCCCCGCCCGTGGCGAGGAGGAGCGCAGCGATCCATCGCGCGAGGACCGCGAGCCCGGGGCCGTCCAGGCTGGGCCACTCGACCCGCCACAGTACGTCAGCGCGCTCTGTTCAGTTGGAGGCTACTGGCAGTGGATGGGGTCTTTACAGTAACCGCCTCGATCTACAAAAAATGTTGCAGCACGCTCGCCCTCTCTCGTGAGCGCGCCCCATCTCGAAGCCCTAAGCAGTTGATTTAGCAGTCAATGGAGAGGGCGGTACAGGTCTTGCTCTCATCCGTGATCAGAAGCTGGAGACAGTCTGGACACATGCGAGGACTTTACCCTGCTCAACATGAACGACGCGCTAACAGACGCATCCCGAGATCAAGCAAAGCGAATAACCCCAAGAGAAGCACGGCGATGACCCCATCCTCGAAACCACCAGCCCGAATGAAGCGCCTTACCCTCGACCTTCCAGAGTCGCTTCATCGCGCGATCAAGAAGAACGCGGCCGAGGAGGGTGTGACGATGGCGCAGAAGCTCCGCGCGATCCTGACGGAACAGTACCCCTTTACCGAGGAGAAATCTTAGCCTGTTGGAGTCTCGGCGCGAGGTGCGGTAGGAAAGCCCTCGAACGGCGCACGCAATCTCATGCGACAGTCGAGCGCATAAGATGCGACGCTGTGTTGTCTGGTGTGATTCCCGTTCAAACGACCGCCGTCGGTGGGGGGCCACGATTCTCAGTCGATCTGCGCTTCAGACAGGCACGCTGACAAGGAACACCCATCCGATCAGGAGAGTGAGGATAGTGAGCGGGATGCCGACCCGACAGTATGCGACGAAACCAATCTCTACCCGCTCACGACGGGCCACCTCCACCACGATGACATTTGCCACGGACCCGAGGATCGTAAGGTTGCCCGCCAAGGTCGAGGCGGTAGCGAGAAGCAACCAACCCCGTGTCGGCTCTCCGAGGCTCGCAATGACCGGCTTGAGCAAGAGAACGGCCGGGACGTTCGAGACAATGTTGGAGAGGACAGCCGCGACGGTCATAAGGACGGCGGGCCGTTGGATTGGTGCTACCGCAGCTGTCTTCAGCAGGTCGCCAGCCAGGCCCGAGGATTCGACTCCTCCGACCACGACGAACAATCCAGTAAAGAGAACGAGCAAGCTCCAGTCGATCTCCCGATAGACCTTCTCAGGGTTTACCCGCCGCGTAAGAAGACTGTAGGCCGCCCCACTGATTGCCACCAGGGCGACGGGCACCCCTGTCAGGAACGCCACCAGCATCACGGCCACGACCACGAGGGTCTTCGTCATAAGTGGATAGTGGACCGTGACGGATTCGATTGCTCGAGGCGCCATGGTCGTCCGCAGCTCACGCCGGTAGGTGAGCCAGACGACCGCGAAGACGCAGCCGAGCCCGAGGACGGCAATAGGCCCCTCACGAAGCAGGAACTGGCGATACCCGATACCAGAGAAACTGGCGACGAGCATGTTCTGGGGGTTCCCCGTCACCGTCGCCACACTTCCGACGTTCGCGGCGGTGGCAAGGGCAAGCAGGTAGGGCACGGGCGGGAGCCGGAGTCGCTTCGTCACTTGAAGGACCAACGGGGCAAGAACCAGACACACAACGTCATTCACGAACAGCGCCGACAGCACCCCGGAGGCCACGATGATGACGGCGAGCAGGCTGATGGGTGTTCGAGCGAGGGCGATGGACCTTTCAATCACCAGACCGAAGAAACCGGACAGTCGCAGGTATGCCGCGAGCATCATCATCCCGAAGAGGAGAACCAGGGTGTGGGCGTCGACAGAGGCGACGGCCGCATCCCAGGCAATCGCGCCAGAAACCACCATGGCCGTCGCCCCGATGATCGCCACGCCGGTCCGATCAACCCGGAACCCCGGCAAGCGGCCGAGCACGAGGCCCAAGTAGGTGGCGGCAAGGATGACAAGCGCGATCAGGGGGCGATACACCGGATCACGATACACCAGCCACGGCCAGGGACCCTCGAGCCAGAGGTCGCCCCGTTACGGAGCCTCTGGCGTGACCGCCTGTTTGATGATCCGACGGTCCAAGTGAACCCTTGAATGGAGGTGAAACGGGTACGCTCTGAGCTCACCCTAGCAGGCGCTTCTGCGAGTTGGTGCGACGGACTCGAACGCGTGCATCATCACCTGTGGGACGACCATCGGCTGCTCATAGCCGAATACTCTCAGCGTCAATTCGATGGTGCTGGAATCAGCCTCGGGGAGCTTACACCTTCCCGAGGCTGAACTGCTTGGATCGACCGGTCGGAAGGAGCCGATGGAAAGTCCCTGATTGGCATGACCCGCGTTGCCGATATGCTGCTGGCCCCGGTCGTGCGCGCCGTCGTCTCTGAGGCTCGCTACATATGGTCACTGCTGCGGATTGGACGCTCTCGCTCCTGTCCGGGGTCGTGCGGCCTGTTCGCATGCGTGCCACATCCGAGCCGGGCTCAGCGGCAGCTCATCCGGCTCCACCCCGAGCGGCGCCAGGGCGTCGGCCACGGCATTGGCGAGGACCGCCGCGGGCCCGAGCGTGCCCCCTTCGCCGACACCGCGCACGCCGGCCAGATTGGCCGCCCGCTCCTCGACATGCTCGGTCTCGAAGAGCGGGATGACGGTGGCCGTCGGCACCGCGTACTCCATGAAGGTGCCCGTGAGGAGCTGGCCCGCCCCGTCGTAGACGAGATGCTCCGCCAGCGCGCCCCCGATGCCCTGCGCGATCGCCCCGTGCACCTGCCCCTCGACGATCAGCGGATTGATGATGCGCCCCGTGTCCTCCACGCACACCCAGCGTCGGATCGCGATCGTGCCCGTCTCCGGCTCGACCTCGACGATGGCCGCCTGGGCGCCGGCCGCGAACGTGCCGCGGATCGGATCGTAGAAGCGCGTGGCGTCGAGGCCGGGCTCCACGTCGGGCGGCAAGCGATGGGTCTCGAGGTGCGCGATCCGCGCGATCTCGGCCATCCCGAGCGCGCGCCCGGGCGCGCCCTTGACGAGCGCCCATCCGTCAGCCACCTCCATGTCCTCGACGGCGGCCTCCAGCACGTGGGCGGCGATCCGTAGCGCCTTGTCGCGCACGGCCCGTGCCGCCCGGATCGCCGCGCCGCCGCCGATGATCGCCTGGCGCGAGGCGAAGGCGCCGAGACCGAACGGCGTGGCGTCGGTGTCCCCGAGCACGACGCGCACGCGCTCGACCGGCACGCCGAGCTCGCCGGCCGCGAGCTGCGCCATCGTCGTCTCGAGCCCCTGCCCCTGCGAAGTGACGCCGGCCAGCACGGTGACCGCGCCCGACGGATCCATCCGCACGGTGACGCCCTCGTGGCCGGTGCGGAACGGCATGCGCGGCCCCGCCGAGGCTGCCTGGCCGAGCCCCGTCAGCTCGTTGTAGACGGCGAAGCCGACGCCCACGTAGCGCCCCTCTCCCCGCAGCCGCGCCTGCTCGGCGCGGAAGGCCGGGTAGTCGATCGCCGCGACGACCTTCTCGAAGCAGACGGGATAGGTCGCGCTGTCGTGCACGAGCCGTGTGGCCGCGGTGTACGGCAGGTCGGCAGGGCCGATCAGATTGGCGCGCCGGATCGCGACGGGGTCGAGGCCGAGCGCGTGGGCGCCGAGGTCGAGCACTCGCTCCATCACGAACGTCGTAGCCGGCCGTGCCACTCCGCGGTAAGGCCCGGCCGGTGTCGTGTGCGTCGCCACGGCGGTCACCTCGCAGCGGTAGTGCTCGAGCTTGTACGGGCCGGTCAAGAGGCCCCCCGCCATGAGCGCCTCGAGGCCGGCCGTCCACGGGGAGACGGAGTACGCGCCGGCGTTGCAGGCGGCGCGGACGTCGAGGGCGAGCAGCCGGCCGCTCGGGTCGAAGCCGGCCCGGACCGCGTAGTGATGGTCGCGGGCGTGGGCCGACGCCTGCATCGCCTCGCGCCGCTGCTCTATCCACTTTACGGGGCGGCCCAGATGCATCGCCAGCACGCAGAGCGCGACGTCTTCGGGATAGAGGATAGCCTTCACGCCGAAGCCGCCGCCCACGTCGGGCGCGACGACGCGGATGCGGTTCTCGGCAAGGCCGAGCACCTCGCCGAGCAGATGGCGGACGAGGTGCGGCACCTGCGTGGCCGACCACAGCGTGAGCTTGCCCTCGCCCGCGCTCCAGTCCGCGATGCCTCCACGACCCTCGAGCGGCGCGGCGCATTGCCGGTTGGTCCGGAACGTCCGCTCCACCACCGCGGCGGCGCCGGCCAGCGCCGCCTCGACGTCGCCGCCCTGGAAGCGGCGCGAGAGGAAGGCATTGCCGGGCGCGGCCTCGTGCACCCGCGGGGCGGCGTCGCGTGTCGCCTTCAGCACGTCGACGGCCGCGGGCAGCGGCTCGTAGTCGACGCGCACCAGTGATGCGGCATCCTCGACGCCGTAGCGATCGGCGCCGACGACGGCGGCCACCGCCTCACCGGCGAAGCGCGCGACGGGCCAGGCCAGAATCGGCTGTTCGGTCTCGACGTAGCCGGGGAGCGCCGAACGGGCGCGGATGCGAAGGCTCGCGAAGTCCGGATCGCGACCCGTGAGCACGGCAACGATGCCGGGAGATGCGGCCGCCGCCACGGCGTCGATCTCCCGCAGCCGCGCGTGGGCGTGGGCACTCCGCACGAACGCCACGTGCGAGAGCCGCGGCAGCTCGACGTCACCGACGTAGCGCCCGCGGCCGGTCAGGAGGCGCGGGTCCTCCCGCCGGCGCACGGGCGCGCCGACCGTCACGGGAAGGTGAGTTTGTCGCCCGGGTCGATCGGGAACACCTTGACCGAGGTGGTGCCGAGCGCCTGCATGTACTCTTGCGGCGTGCCCTTGAGAACCGGGAAGGTGCCGTAGTGGATGGGGATGGCGAACTTCGGCTTGATCATCTCGGTGGCGACCGCCGCGTCCTTGGGGCTCATCACGAAGTGACCGCCGATCGGGATCATGATGACGTCCGGCTTGTAGTACTCGCCGATCCATTTCATATCCGCGAAGACCCCGGTGTCACCCATGTGGTAGAGCTTGAACCCGTTCTCGAACTCGATGATGAACCCGCCCGGCTCGCCGCCCACGTGCGTCTCCGGCTTGCCGGTGGCCGGGTTGGTCCACACCAACTCCGAGCTGTGCTCGGCCCGCGTCAGCGTGATCTTGATGTCGGGCCCGAGCGGGGTGATCGTGCCGCCCTTGTTCATCCGCGGCGCCAGCTCGATCGGCAGCACGCCGAGCGTTTGCAGCGACTGGTCCAATCCCGCCGGCCCCCACAGCGGCGCCTTGTGCTTCTTGGCCAGATCGGGCCCGTCGCCTAGGTGATCGCCGTGGGCGTGCGTCACCAGGATCAGGTCGACCTTGCCCAGGGCGTCTAGGTTCTTGTACTGCGCCGGGGTCTTTGGGTTCTGGGTGAGGAACGGATCGATCACGATCACCTTGCCGCTCACGGTGGTGATCCGGGTCGCCGACTGGCCGAGCCACAGCACCTCGATCTTGCCCGTCTGTGCATCGAGCGAGCCGAACGTCCCCAGCACGAGCGTCAGGAGCACCCCGAAGAGCAAGGCCGCCGAGTATCGCGGGACACGTGGCATGTCAGAGCCTCCCGTTCACAAAAATGAGCTGCCGGACGTCAGGGCTGCCACACTCTACCCCAGAAAAAGGTCGAGGGGGAGCCGCACGCGCGCGTTTCGCCCTTGACATGGCCGGCGGTCTGCCGATAGGTAGGGGCAGGCTTTCGAGCACAGGCTGACGACCGTCCCCGCGCCCCCTCACGGCGGAAAAGGAGATCCACACGTGCGAGCTGCTCTGATCCAGATGAAAGCCTCGATGAAGCGCGAGGAAAACCACGACCGCGCGGAGGAGCTCTTGCAGGAGGCCGCGCGCCAGGGAGCGGAGGTCGCGTGTCTGCAGGAGATCTTCGCCTCGTGGTTCTTCGCGCAACAGCTCGACCCAAGGAGTCAAGAGCTCGCGGAGCCGATCGACGGCCCCACTGTCACGCGGATGCGCGCGGTGGCCAAGGCCCTCAATCTCTGGCTCGTGGTACCGTTCTACGAGCGCGTGATGGCGGGCGAGCTCTACAACGCGGCCCTCCTCATGGATGCCCGCGGGGACATCGTGGGTCACTACCGCAAGCACCACATTCCCATGAGCTCCCATTTTCAGGAGAAGTTCTATTTCCGGCCGGGCAACCTGGGCTATCCGGTCTTCGACAGCCCCTACGGCCGCATCGGTATCATGATCTGCTACGACCGCCACTTCCCCGAGGCCGCGCGTGCCCTCGGTCTCAACGGCGCGCAGTTCGTCTTCGTGCCCACCGCCACCACGCGCCGCGGCTTCTCACGCTCGGTGTGGGAGGCGGAGCTGCGCGGTCATGCCATCGCCAACGGCTTCTTCGTGGGCGGGGTCAACCGCGTGGGCACGGAGCTCGACAGCGACTACTACGGGGCGAGTGTGTTCATCGATCCCATCGGGGAAACGGTGGCGCAGGCCGGGGACAAGGACGAAGCCCTCGTAGCGGACCTGAGCCTCGAGCGGCTGGAGGAGGTCAGGCGCGCGTGGCCCTTCTTCCGTGACCGGCGGCCGGACAGCTACGGCCGCCTCGTACAGCCTTGAGACGCTCGTGACCTCGCCCCCCCGACCGGCTTCGCCCGGGCCGGCCGACCTCGTGATCCGCAACGGGCGGGTGGTAAGCGCGGGCGGAGTGGTGGAAGCCGACGTGGCGGTGACGGGAGGGAGCATCGTGGCCGTTGCCTCGCCGTCGCTTGCCTTTTCCGCGCGCGAGGTCGTCGACGTGGCCGGCGCCTACGTCATGCCGGGAGCCATCGACGCGCACGTACATTTCAATGTCTTCAATCCGATGGTCGACGACTTCGAGTCCACCTCGGTGGCCGCGGCCTATGGCGGCGTGACCACGATGATGCCGTTCATCGGCGGCACGGAGGGGATGAGCGTCGTCGAAGGCCTCGAGCACTTTGCCGCCGAGGGCGAACGCCGCTCCGTGGTCGACTTCGCCATGCACTGCCGGCTGCGGCCGGACGCCGCCCTCATCGAGCAGATCCCCCAGTCGATCGCCTATGGCGTGACGTCCATCAAGATGTTCCAGGCCTACAAGAAGCGCGGCATGCTCTTCACCGACGACCAGATCCTCCGCGCCATGGAGCTGACGGGCGCCCACGGCGGCCTCGTCCTCATGCACGCCGAAAACGGCCACGTCATCGACTACCTGGAAGACAAGCTCACGCGCGAGGGCAAGACGGCTCCCGAGTTCTACCTGTCGTCCCGCCCCCACTTCACGGAGGCCGAGGCCATCTCCCGCGCCATCGACCTCGCCGGGTTCGCGCGCTGCCCCCTCTACGTGGTGCACCTCAGCACCGCCGACGGTCTCGAGCTCATCGCGCGGGCCCGGGCGCGCGGGCAAACGGTCTACGCGGAGACGTGCCCGCAGTACCTGCTCCTGACCGATGCGGAGATGACGCGCCAGAAAGGGCTCGCGAAGATTGCCCCTCCCCTGCGCTGGGACCGCGATCGTGAGGCATTGTGGGCAGGGCTCGCGCACGGAAGCGTGCAGACGCTGGGCAGCGACCACGCGCCGTTCCCGGTGGCGGACAAGGCCATCGGTGAGCGGGACATCTTCCAGGCCGGCTTCGGCATGCCGGGCATCGAGACCATGCTGCCCCTCGTTCTCGGCGAGAGCCTGCGCGCGGGGCGTCTCACCCTGCCCCAGCTGGCGGCGGCGGCCAGCGAGAATGCCGCGAGCATCTTCGGCCTCTATCCTCGCAAGGGCGTCATCGAGCCGGGCGCCGACGCCGATCTCCTCGTGGTCGACCCCGAGGCCGAATGGACGGTGAGCGCGCGCGACCTGCACTCGCGGGCCGGTTACACGTGTTTCGAGAACTGGCGCGTGAAGGGCCGCATCACCATGTCGTTCCTGCGCGGCCGCCCTCTCGTGAAGGACGGGCGCCTTTGCCAATCGCCAGGCTACGGGCGTTTCCTCCGACGCACGCCCAGGGAGCTACGATGATCAAGATCGGCATCTTCCTCAACACCAACTACGGCGCCGACGAGAACGTGGCCGTGCGCTTCCGCGAGGCAGCCGAGCAGGTGCGCATGGCGCGGGACTACGGGTTTGCCTCCGTGTGCGTGGGCCAGCACTTCCTCACCGAGTACCAGAAGCTCCAGCCCGTCCCCGTGCTCGCGCGGTTGGCCGCGGACAGTGGCGACATGCGGCTCCTTCCCGGCATCGTGCTCCTCCCCCTCTTCAATCCCGTCTATGTGGCGGAGGAAATCGCCACCCTCGACGTGGTGAGCGGAGGTCGCGTGATCTTCGGGCTCGGCGTCGGCTATCGCGACGTGGAATTCGAGGCCTTCGGCGTCAAGAAGACGGAGCGCGGGGCGCGCTTCGAGGAATCGCTGGCCGTGATCAAGCGCCTGTGGGCGGAGGACGAGGTGAGCTTCGAGGGTCGGTTCTTTCGCGTGCCGAAGGTAGAGGTGCGCACGCGCCCCCTCCAGCGCCCGCACCCCCCCATCTGGATTGCCGCCCAGGCCAACGCGGGCATACGGCGGGCCGCGCGATTCGGCGACGTCCTGTTCCTGAATCCGCAGGCGACCATCACCACTCTGCGGGAGCAGGCCGAGCTGTTCAAGCGAACGCGGCAGGAGCTGGGACGGCCTGTGCCGGAGGAGATGGCCTGCCACAAGGAGGTCTTCATCGCCCCCGACATGGATACCGCCGTGCGCGAAGGCCGCCCGTTCCTGGAGGGCAAGCTCAAGATGTACGCGCGCTGGGGGCAGGACCGTGAGCTGCCCACCGCGTCCGCGACCTTCGGCCGCCTCGACTTCGACGAGCTCCGGCGTGACCGCGTGATCGTGGGCGATCCCGAGCACTGCGTGGCCGAGTTCAAGCGCTACCACCAGGAGGTGGGGATCAACCATTTCGTGTGCGTGCTAAACTGGCCCGGCATGCAGCACTGGCAGATCTTGCGAAGCATCCAGCTCATCGGGGAGCGCGTTCTGCCCGCCTTGGCATGACGCGCGGGATCCGGCAGGCGGGCGGGCCCGTCGCCATCGCGGCCGGTGTCATCGGGGTCTGGGAGACCGCGCTCCGGCTCGCCAAGGTGCCCGGATACGTGGCGCCCCTACCCAGCGCCATTGTCCAGAAAACGATCACGGACTGGCCGGTCCTCGCCACCGGCATCGCGACGACCTTGGCGGAAGCGGTGGCCGGCTTTCTCCTCGGCAACCTGACGGGCTTCGCCCTCGCCGTTCTGCTCTTCTACCACCCCGCCCTCAGGCGATTCGCCATGCTGCCGATGGTGGCGGCCAACAGTGTGCCCGCGGTGGCCTTCGCGCCCGTGATCATCCTGTGGCTGGGGTCGGGGATGGCCTCGAAGATCGTGCTCGTGGCCTTCATCACCGCGTTCATCATGTTGCAGAACGAGCTGCAGGGCCTGCGTCAGGTCGATGCCCAGGCCGTCGACGTGCTCCGAAGCTTCGGGGCGCGGGAGAGGCGGATCTTCTGGGTCCTCCGCTTCCCCGCCTCCCTGCCGTACGTGTTCGTGGCCCTCCGACTGGGCAGCATCCGCAGCGTCATCATCGCCATCGTGGCCGAGATGCTCGGCGCCTATCGCGGCATCGGGTGGGTCATCTTCGAAACGACGGCGAGCATGGACTACTCGCGCCTGTGGGCGGCGGTGGCGGCGGCGAGCGTGGCGGGCGTGATGTTCTTCGCCCTCGTGTCCGCGTTCGAGCGCCGGTGGGTATGGTGGCATGTCTCCGTGAGCGGTACGTCCCGACGCACGCGTCAGAACAAGGGGGATCGTATGAGCATCAAACGTTTGGCCGGCATGGCGGTGGCGATGGCTCTCCTGATGGCGAGCACGGCCCATGCCGACGACAAGGTCTCGATCCGTCTCAAGTGGCTGCACCAGGCGCAATTCGCCGGCTACTACGTGGCGAAGGACAAGGGCTTCTACAAGGAGGAAAAGCTGGACGTCACCATCAACCCCGGGGGGCCCCAGCTCGTCGCGGAGAACCTCGTGGCCTCGGGCAGCGACGACTTCGCGCAGGGCGGGGGCATGGAGACGACGCTGGTCGGGCGTGACAAAGGGTTGCCCTTGGTGGCGATCGCCGCCGTCTTCCCCAAGACGCCCGTGCTCCTGGTGACCAAGAAGGACAGCGGCATCTCGAAGCTCGAAGACTTCCCGGGCAAGAAGGTCAGCATGTGGTACACGGGCACCCAGTACATCGTGCGGGCCATGCTCAAGAACAAGGGCGTCGATCCCGCGAGCATCACCGAGGTGCCGCAGCCGGTAACCATGGCCCCCTTCGTGCGCGGCGAGGTGGCGGTAGCGTGCGTCACCGTCTTCAACGAGCTGCAGACGCTCATCAGCGAGGGCGTCGGCGACCTCGTGCTCTTCGACCCCGCGGACTACGGCATCGTGATTCCGCGCGACACCATCGTGACCACGGACAAGATGATCAAGGAGCGGCCGGAGGTCGTCCAGCGCTTCCTGCGCGCGAGCCTGCGCGGCTGGAAGTACGCCATCGAGAACCAGCCGGAAGCAGTCGAGATCACCCTCAAGCAGAACCCCGCGCTCAAGAAGGATCACCAGACCATCATGATGCGCGAAGTGGCCAAGCTCATGCTGTGGGGCCCGAGCAAGGACAAGGGCGTCGGCTACCTCGATCCCAAGACCGCCGAGTTCTCCATGACCTTCCTCCTCGACAACAAACAGCTGACCAAGCCGGTGCCCCTCACGGAGGCGACCAACGCTCGCTTCTGGAACGAGGTGCCGGCCGCCCTCAAGGTGGTGCGCTAGCGGCGTGGCCGACAAGCTCACCCTGCGGCAGGTCGCCAAGACGTTCGAGGTCGACGGGGGGGCCGTCCCCGTGCTCCAGCCGTTCGACCTGAGCGTCGCGGACGGTGAGTTCGTCACCATCGTCGGGCCCAGCGGCTGCGGCAAGAGCACCCTGTTCAACATCGTGGCGGGGCTGCTGCCGTCCGACGGAGGCGGCCGCGTGCTCATCGACGGCCAGCCGGTGGTCTCCACGCTCGGCCGGGTAGGCTACATGCCGCAGCGCGATCTGCTCCTTCCGTGGCGGACGGTGCTCGACAACGCGGTGCTCGGCCTGGAGATCCAGGGCGTGGCTCGCGCGGAAGCGCGTCGGCGCGCCCTCGACGTCATCGGCCAGTTCGGCCTCGAGGGCTTCGCGCGCTACTATCCATTCGCGCTCTCGGGCGGCATGAAGCAGCGCGTGGCGCTGCTCCGCACCTTCCTGTTCCAGAGCGACGTCATGCTCCTCGACGAGCCGTTCGGCGCCCTCGATGCCCTCACCCGCAGCATCCTGCAGGAATGGCTGGCCGGGGTCTGTGCGCGTCACCGGCGCACCATCCTGTTCATCACCCACGATGTGGAGGAGGCCATCTTCCTCGGCGATCGGGTGGTGGTCATGACGGCGCGGCCGGGACGCCTCAAGCTGGAGGTGAAGGTGGAGCTCGAGCGCCCCCGCGCGCCGCAGTTGGTGACGAGCGAGTCGTTCGTGGCCTTGAAGAAGCAGATCCTCGACGCCATCCGGGACGAGAGCCTGCGCTCCTTCACCGCCCAGGGGGGCGAGGATCCGCGGGCATGACCCGCCCGGCGGGGATGCGCCGCGCTGTGATGGCCGGGGCGCAACAGGCGGCGGCCCTCGGTGCCTTCCTCGCCGCCTGGGAGCTGCTCGTCCGGCTCCTCGCGATGCCGAAGCCGCTCGTCCCCGCGCCCACCGTCATCGCGGCGGAGCTGTGGCAGATCCGCGGATTGATCGCGGGGTCGGCCGCCTACACCATGAGCACCGCTCTCGCGGGCTACGGGCTGGCCGTGGCCATTGGTGTGACCCTCGCCATCGTCCTGTCGAGCGCCCCCGTGCTCGAGCGCGGACTGTTCCCATTCTTCGTGGCCTCACAAGCCGTGCCCATCATCGCCTTCAGCGCCGTGGTCATCCTGTGGCTGGGGAACGGTCCCCTGTCCAAAGTGGCCATTGCTTTCTATCTGTCCTTCTTTCCCATCACGGTGAGCGTGGTCAAAGGCCTTTCGTCGTGCGATCCCGCGTCGGTGGCGCTGCTGCGCACGTTCGGAGCGCGACCCGCGCAAATGCTGTGGAAGCTCCGCATGCCCGTGATGCTGCCCTTCCTCTTCGTGGCCCTGCGCGTGGCCACCACCACCGCCCTCATCGGCGCCATCGTGGGTGAGTGGTTCGGCGACAACCGGGGCATCGGCACCCTGATCCTCCAGTCCCTCTACGCGGAGGACACCGTGCGGTTGTGGTGCGGCATCGTGGCGTGCGCGGTCATGGGCACGCTGTTCTACGGCGCGGTGGTGGTGGTCGAGCGCCGGCTGCTGTGGTGGCCCGCCCCCGCCCTCGACGTGTGAGGGGGCCCCGCACGCCCGGCGCGACTCATCGGCAACTGTCGCCGCCTAGCCTCGACCGGCCAGGTACTGTCGCGCCGCCTCGGGGGAAAGGAGACCGCGATCGACGCGGTTCCTCGCGCTGGCCGCGTACACATCTGCCCGGGCATGGGTGATTCCGAGCGGATCGAATCCGTTGCCCGGATTGAAGGCCATCTGGTTGATCGTCCGCTCGTCGGCCTCTGACGGGCGGGACATGATGTCGAGCTCGCCGACCACCGCGGGCGCGCTGTTCCACACCGTCGCGGCATCGTTCACCGGAGTCTTTGCCTCATCCACGTAGAGCTGCACGCACAGCTGCCACTTGACGGGGCCGCGGGCCAGCCGGGACAAGAGCTCGTCACGCAGATAGTCAGGGCCATCTCCATCGGACTCCACCGAGGCGGACGTGTCGGGGTGGGGGCGGAGCGAATACTTGAAGGCCGCGTCGTCCAGCTTGACCACCGAGCCCCAGTAGCTTTCCAGGGACAGGCTGCGCACGGAGTGCAGGCCGACCTCCTTCAAGAGCACCGCCCCCATGTGGGCGGCATCACCCGCGGTCAGCTTGCCCTCGCGCAGCTCCTTGAGAAGCTCCTCGAAGGCCCCCTTCGCTCCCCCCTCGATCTTGGCCACGAGAATGTCCGCGAAGGCCATGAACGATTCCGCATCTCTCGCATGCGATCGTCCTCCCTCGTTGGTCACCAGCATGTCGGTCTCCACGCCCTGCGGAGAGAAGAACTTCAGGGCCACCCCGCGGACGTCGGCCGTCTTGTCAGGAAACGGACACGGCTGTCCGTTGGAGAAACGACACGCGACGGGAAGGGCGAACGGCGCGGCGAAGGGCCCGCGCTTCACCGGCTCGGGAACCTGATCGAACAGACGCAGCGTGCCGCGGGCTCCCAGGAGGAGCTTCTGGTGTTGTCCGCGATCCATTCGTCCGCCCAGACCGGAGGCAGCGACCGCCGCCACCCTTCGCTGCTGCTCGCCGATCTTCTGGACGAGCGCATCCCTCGTTGCCTCGGTGTCGGGTGTGTCGATCCAGCCTCGCCCGCTTCCGTCCTTTGCTTCGCGCATGGCCACCTCCTTGATGGCGACGGGCGGAGATACGCGACCCGCCCCTAGTCGATGCGGCTCGACTTGACCACATTCGGTCGAAACGAGGGCCGGTCCTTGCTCCCGCAGTTGAGAGTCACGAACTTGACGTCCAGGGTCTGGTTGGGCTGGAGGGTCACGGGCTTCGAGCCGTAGATCTGATCCTTGGTGCAGTCCAAGGAACGCACGCTCCCCTGCCAGACCTGGTTTTGCAGATTCCTGACCTGAAACAGCGCATCGACGTTGCCGGGATTCCGCTGGTCTTGCAGATTGATGCCCCACCGGTATCGATACGTGACGCCTTCGGCCCGGGCCCAGTTGGACCACTCACTCGTCCTGTAGGCGGGCGTAGGCGACGGGGCGGCTGGCGTCGCGGAGGCGACTCGCCGCGCCGCTGCCTGGGCATTGTCAAGTGCCGTGTCGGAGCGTGTCTTCTCGGTCACGCAGACCGCGTCACCAGAGCGTGCCTCCCTCCACACATAGGGCGGGCGACACGTGTTCGGGCCATACGCTCCTCCCCCAGCTTGTCGACGAGCATCCGCTTGGCTATTGTCTTGAGCCGCCTGGTCGCGTGTCTTCGGCGTCACACACACATGATCTCCGGGAAATGCCTCGCGCCATACGAATCCCTGGCGACACGTGTCCTGCGCCGATGCTGGCTCATCCGTCACCAGGGCCAGGGTCGCAGCAAGGCTGATCACGAGGGCGTTCGGCCTGGTCGGTCTCATGTGATGTACCTCCTGGTCGCGCTCGGCGCCTTCATACAGAAGTGCGCGCGTCGGCGAGCGGGCGAGCGTCGGTCGTGAGCATCCCCGACATTGCGCTGATGCTAGCTGATGGGCATCGACGGGTCAAACCGGGGCTGAGGGTTTCTGCATCCCGCTCACTTTCGCCTGTAGAATCTCTCCATGCCCTCCACCCGCTGGCTCGAGTCCCGCGCCCCCCTCGGCATGGTCGCCTCGCCACACGTGCTCGCCTCCGGCAGCGGCGTGTCGGCGCTCCGCGCGGGCGGCAATGCGCTCGACGCGGCCATCGCCGCGGCCGCGACCATCTCCGTGGTCTATCCGCACATGAACGGCGTGGGCGGCGACAACTTCTGGCTGATCTACGACGCGACCACTTCGCGCCTCTCCGCGCTGTGCGGAGCCGGGCGGTCGGCGCGGGCCGCCTCCATCGAGTGGTATGCCACGCGTGGCATGCGGGACAGCATCCCCGCGCGCGGCGGCCCCGCCGCCGTCACCGTGCCCGGCGTGGTGGACGGCTGGTGGCAGGCGCATCAGTACAGCACCCGCAGCATGGGCTCCGCGCTCACCTGGAAGAGCCTTCTCGCCGACGCCATCGCGTATGCGCGCGAGGGCTTCTCGGCCTCGGACGGTCAGCGCGTTGCCCCGCCGCGCGAGCCCGATCTCTTCGGCCCCGCCGCCATCACCGAGATCAAACGCGACCTCTGGCCGCTCTATCACCCGGACGTCCTCACCCAGGGACCGCTCGTGCAGAGAGATCTCGCCCTCACCCTCGAAGCCGTGCGCGACGGCGGCCCCGACGCCTTTTACGGCGGCGACATCGCCCGGCGCATCGCGGCCGCCGCGGGCAAGGCGGGCAGCCCGCTCGCCCTCGAGGATTTCGCGGAGCACCGGAGCGACTGGATGGAACCGCTCCGCATTGCCTATCGCAAGGGTCACGCCGCGAGCTTTCCTCCGCCAGCCCAAGGCATGTCGGCCCTCGCCATGCTGGGCGTGGCCGACGGCTTCGACGTGGCCGAGCTCGACGAGGCCGACTATGTCCACCTGTTCGTGGAGGCGGCCAAGCTCGCCTTCGAAGACCGCGACCGCTACCTCACCGATCCGGCATGGATGGAGAAGAGCCCCAGGGAATTGCTGGCGCCGGAGCGCATCGCCCAGCTCCGCTCACGCCTCGACCCGAAGCGGGCCGCGCCCACCACTGCCGCGAGCACCGCGGGCGGCGACACCATCGCCATCGTGACCGCGGACGCCCAGAGCAACGCCGTCTCCCTCATCCAGTCGCTCTACTTCACCTGGGGATCGGGGCTGGTGGCGGGCGACACCGGCGTCGTCCTCCAGAATCGCGGGTCCTTCTTCACGCTTGATCCGAAGGAGGCGAATGCGCTCGCGCCGGGCAAGCGGACCATGCACACGCTGATTCCGTCCATGTACCTCGAGGGGGGCCGGGCGCGCTTCGCCTATGGAACCATGGGGGGCGAGGGCCAGCCGCAGACCCAGGCGGCGATGCTCACACGCCGTCTCGACCGTGGACTCGGCCCGCAGGCGTGCGTCGAGGCGCCGCGCTGGCTCTACGGACGCACGTGGGGCGCGCCGTCCCGCGCCCTCAACCTCGAGGGGCGATATGGTGCAGATGTCGCGACCGACCTCGCGGCGCGCGGTCACGAGGTGAAGATGGGCGGCGACTGGGACGATCTCTTCGGCCACGCCCACTGCATATGGCTCGATCCCGACGGCGGCCTCGTCGGCGGGTCGGACCCGCGGGCCGACGGCGCCGCCCTCGGCTATTGATCGAAGGAGGGCTCGACATGAGCGAGCTGCGCACCGCGCTCTGCGATCTCCTGGGCATCAGATATCCGATCCTTCAGTCGGGCATGGGCGGGGTGGCCGGGCCCGAGCTGGTCGCCGAGGTCTCGCGCGCCGGTGGGCTCGGCATCCTCGCCGGGCTCAGGCTCTCCAGAGACCAGCTCCGCCACGTCATCCGTCGGGTGCGCGAGCTGACCGATCGACCCTTCGGCGTCAACCTCTGGCTGCACGCGTCCATCCACCCCCCCGTCGACCCGGCCAGCCTGCCCGAGGACACCGTCCGTCGGGTCCAGAGCACTCTCGATACGTTTCGCCATCAGCTCGGCATCCCGTCCACTTCGGCTCGTCCTGCTCCTCTGCCCGACGTGATCGACGAGGCCTTCGAAGTCATCCTCGAGGAGCGGGTGCCCGTGTGGAGCATCGGACTCGGCAAGCCGGCTCGCGACATGGTGGCGCGTTGCCACGAGCGCGGGATCAAGATCATCGCCATGGTGGCCACCGTGGACGACGCCCGCGCGGTGGCGGCCACCGGTGTGGACGCCGTCGTCGCCCAGGGGAGCGAGGCGGGCGGTCACCGATCGACCTGGGTCAAGCCGGCCTCACGCGACGCCGCCCAGGTAGGCGCCATGGCGCTCATCCCCCAGATCGTGGACGCCGTGAACGTGCCCGTCATCGCCGCGGGCGGCATCGCCGACGGGCGCGGCATCGCCGCCGCGTTGGCGCTGGGCGCGGTCGGCGCGCTCCTCGGCACCCGCTTCGTGGCGACGCGTGACTCCGGGGCCGCGGAGTTCTGGAAGAAGGCGATCCTCGAGCAGGGCAGCGACGCGACCACCATCACGGACGCCTTCACCGGGCTCTATGCGCGCACACTGAAGAACGCGTTCACCGACCAGTACGCGGCCTCCGGCGCTCCGGTGCTCCCGTCCCTTCTCCAGGCCACCGCCGCCCTGGACATCTACACCGCGGCGACCCAGCAGCAGAACCGCGAGTACTTCCCCATGCACGCGGGACAGAGCGTGGGCCTCGTCCACGATTTGCCGGGCGCGGCGGAGGTGGTGGAGGCTCTGGTGCGCGAGGCGCGGGCCGCTCTTCGCGCGCTGAACGAGCGAGTGCAGCTGGCGTGACCATGGCCGACCACTCCATGGTGTTCTACGACGGCGGATGCGGGCTGTGCCACCGCGCCGTGCGCTTCGCCCTCGCCCACGACGCCGACGGCTCGCGCTTCCGCTTCGCCTCGCTCGACAGCGAGGGCTTTCGGCGCCGCGTGCCCCCCGCCGCGCGGGCGGGGCTGCCCGACAGCATCGTGGCCCTCACGCCCGACGGCACGCTCCTCGTCCGGAGCGCGGCTGTCCTGCATGTCCTGGAGCGCGTGGGCGGGCTGTGGAAGGTCGCGGGACGATTACTGGCGCTGGTGCCTCGAGGAATTCGCGATGCGGGCTATGACGGCGTGGCGCGGGTTCGACACCTCATCTTCACGCGGCCCACCGACACCTGCCCCGTCACGCCGCCCGAGCTCAGGGCGCGTTTCGAAGAGTAGGAAGGCTTAGCCGCCGCCGAGGAGCGCCTTGTAGAGCTCCTGACCCACCGCCGAGATATCGGAGCGGGTCTCGATGGGGAGGCCGGCATTGGTCCACGCGCCCAGCCCCCCTTTCAGGATCTTGACGTCCTTGAACCCCGCCTTCCTCAGGTCGCGCGCCACACTGGCGCTCGTGTTCTCGTCCGGTCAGGTGCAGTAGGCGATCACCGGCCGCGTCATGTCGAGGTCGAGGCTGCCTAGCCCGCCACTTTTGAGGTCTTCAGGGGAGAGCCTGATCGAGCCGTGGATCTTGATAGGATTTTGGTCGTATGCCTGCTGTGCGCGCGTGTCGAGGATCATCGGCTGCTTCCCGCTCTCGAGCAGCTTGATGACCTCCGAGGGCCCGACGCGATAGCGATTCTTCTTCCAGCGGAACAGGACCTGCGTGCCGTAGCCGCCCGCGGAGAGGAAGGTCACGCCGATCGCCACCCAGAACCAGGGAAAGGGCTTGGGGGGAGGGTTCTTGACCTTTTCCCTCGCCTCGCCGAGCATGCGCTTGACGTCGGTGAGGCCGGCAAGGATCGTGTCGGCCTGCTCGAACTTGCGCACGGCGTCCTTCCAATCCTCCGTGAAGAAGTCGTGGAGCCCCGCGAACCACACCGGATTGAACTTCCCCAAGTCGTTGATCTTGACGGGGGTGTCCTTGACGAAATCCTTCACCCCTTGCGCCGGGATGATGAAGTTGAAGCCCTGCACGATGCTGCCTTCGGGCCCGGGAGCGAGCGACACGAAGGTGAGGACACCGAGCAGCTCGGCCCTGGCGTTGATGACGGGCCCCCCGGAGTTGCCCCACGCGGCCGGCGCGTCCGTCTGGATGTACGGGTTGTTCGCCTTGTCCTGCTTGAAGCCCGACACGGCGCCGTTGGTCACCGAGGCGTCGACGCTGGCCGACTGATTCAGGAGCTCGTGGGAGAGCACGACCCCCGGAAAGCCCAGGATGCGGATGGGGTCGCCGATCTGCGCCGCCGTCGAATCGGCGAGGGGCAGCATCGGATAGTTACCGGCCGGCACCTTGAGGAGCGCCAGATCCCGCCCGGACGGTGCGCCGACCTCCGCGCTGGCCGGCGGGCTGTACTTCTTCACCTCGCTCTTGAGTCGCGTCCCACTCGAAAGGGTGACGGAGATCTTCGGAGTGATCGTGACCTTCACCGAGGGCAGGACCTTGTCCAGCACCCGTCGCTTCAAGGCCTCCTCGGCATCCGGCTTCTCCCCGGGTTCGAGCTTGGCGGCCTTGAGGGCATCGCCGAGGCAGGCGGTGGTCACCGCGCGCTGGGCCATCTGGTTGACGAGCCAGCGCGGTGTCTCATGGGCGGGCTGGACCACGTGACCGTTGGTCATCACCCAGCCCGACGGGTCGATGAACCAACCCGTGCCGGTTTCGCGGAAGGCGGGAGGGGTCACCGTTTGCGGGCCGCCGCCGCAATTGAGCGAGACCTCGGCGGAGACCTCGGAGATGACGAGGACGGTGGCCGGCTTGGCGCGGAGAACGCTCTCCTGGACGGACAGTCCCGCTTGGGCGTGCGCGTTCATCACCACGATCTTCGTGACGAGGAGCCCGAGGGCCAGGGCGAGCGTGATTCGTCGTATCATAGGCTGGCTGGCGGGTATTCTACACCACGAGAGGTGCGCATGAGCCGTCCTAGCGGAGAGATCCCGAGCCGGACGTTCAAGGCCGGCGACGTCATATTCAAGGAAGGCGATGACGCGAAGAGCGAGGCCTTCCTCGTCCACGAAGGCAAGGTGGAGGTGAGGAAGAACCTCGGGGGCGAGGAGAAGCTGCTCCGCGTCCTCGGCAAGGGCGAGCTGCTCGGCGAGCTGGCGCTGTTCCGGAATGCCCCCCGTTCCGCCACCGCCATTGCCGCCGACCCGGTCACCCTGCTCCTCATTCCCGCCAACCGGCTCGACGCCATGGTCCGGACCAATCCCGCCCTCGCCCTGGCGATCATCAAGGATCTCTCCGGGCGCATGCTCGCGGCGGAGGAGCGGGCGCGCGAGGCTGAGAACCGCGCCCGGGAAGCCGAAGAACGGGAGCGGAAGCGGAAGGCCGACGAAGGCGGGACGAGCGCCTGAGGGGCGAGGACTCCTTACTTCTTCAAGCCAAACGTGTCGCCGGCGAGGCCGGCGATGTGGCGGCCGATGGCGAGCGACGCCGTGGCCGCCGGCGAGGGCGCGTTGACCACGTGCACCGCGCCCTCGGTGACGCTGATCCTGAAATCGTCCACGAGCGAGCCGTTGGGGCTCACCGCCTGCGCCCGCACCCCTGCCCCGCCTCGCTGGATGTCGTCGCTTCGAATGTCCGGGACCAGTTTCTGGAGTGAGCTGACGAAAGCCGACTTGCTCGCCGAGCGGTAGAGCTCGTAGCCGCCCATCTTCCAGTAGCGCCGCGCCATGTTCCAGAAACCCGCGTAGCCGAGCATGCCGAGCGCCTCCCCGGGCCGCACCGTGCCGAGGGTATAGCCCTCGCGGGCGAAGGCCAGCACGGCATTGGGGCCCGCCTCCACGTCGCCGTGGACGGTGCGCGTGAAGTGCACGCCCAGGAACGGGAACTCCGGGTCCGGGACGGGATAGATCAGGTTCTTCACGAGGGCGCGGCGCTCGGGACGGATCATGTAGTACTCGCCGCGGAACGGGATGATGCGTACCTCGGGACGAATGCCCATGAGCCGCGCCACTTGGTCCGAGTAGAGCCCGGCGCAGTTGACGAGGTACCGACTCTCCACCGCTCCGCGGGCGGTTTCGAGAGCGAGCCCCTGCCCCGTGCGGCGGATGGCGGTCACGCCGGCCCCCGTCATGATCTCGACGCTGCGCCGCTTGAGCAGCTCGGCCATCTTCTCGGCCACCTGGACATAGTCGACGATGCCGGTCTCGGGTACGACGAGCGCCTTCACCGCCCGACAATTGGGCTCGTAGGCTTTGACCTCGGAAGCCTCCAGCACCTTGAGGCCGCTCAACCCATTGGCCTGGCCGCGCTCGTAGATGCTCTGCAGCCGGCCGAGCTCGCTCTCGTCGGTAGCCACGACGAGCTTGCCGCAGAGCTCCCAGTGGATGCCGTGCTCGGTGCAGAAGGCCTTCATGAGCCGCGCGCCTTCGGTGCAGAGGCGCGCCTTGAGGGAGCCGGGCTTGTAGTAGATGCCGGAGTGAATGACCCCGCTGTTGTGGCCTGTCTGGTGCGTGGCGACCTTGGCCTCCTTGTCGAGGACGACCAGGCGCGCCTGCGGATAGCTCTCCGTCAAGGAGAGCGCGGTGGCGAGGCCCACGATGCCGCCGCCGACGATCGCGATGTCCGCGGATTGAGTCACGGCGCCGAGAATACCACGTCCCTAGAGCTTGGCGACGCCCGCGCGGGCGCAGTCCTCGTCCTGCTGGGCCGTGCCGCCGCCCGTGCCACAGGCGCCTTCGACGACACCGTTGCGAATGATGGGAACCGCGCCCTGGCTCGGGATCATGTGCCCGCCCTCCGCCGCCATGATGCCCTGGACGATGGGATTCCCCGCCCGCTCGGCAAGCTCTCCGCTGGCCCGCCCGAACGCCACCGAGGCGATCGCCTTCCCCTGCGAGCCGTAGGCGCCGGCCCAAATCGCCCCGTCCATCCGGTTGAAGGCGACCAGCCGGCCGCCCGCGTCGCATACGGCCACGCTGATCCGGATGTTCAGCTCCTTGGCCTTGTCCAGCGCCCCTTGCACGATCTTGTTCGCTTCCGCAAGCGTGAGAGCCACGTGCAGCCTCCTGTTCGGGTGGGAGGATCGATGCTATGACGCCGGCACGGTCAGATGCGCCAGCTCCTCGAAGTACTCGGGAAAGGTCTTGGCGACGCAGGCGGGATTCTCGATCACCACCGGCTCGCCGCCGCAGGCCGCGAGAGAGAACGCCATGGCCATGCGGTGGTCGTTGTAGGTGGCGATGGAAGCGGATCGGATACTCGCGGGCGGATGCACGGTGAGCGAGTCCGAGCCGATCTCGGTGCGCGCGCCGAGCTTGCCCAGCTCCGCCGCCACCGCGGTCATGCGATCGGTCTCTTTGACCCGCCAGTTTCCGATTCCGCGCACGGTGGTCGGCCCCTGGGCAAAGAGCGCGGCCACGGCCAGGGTCATGGCGGCGTCGGGCATTGCGGTCAGATCGGCGTCGATTCCGGTCAACGGTCCTCCGCCCTCGACCTCGATGGCGGCCGGCTCGAAGCGCGCGTGGGCGCCCATGCGCGCCAGCACCTCCGCGAAGCGCGCGTCGCCCTGCAGGCTGTCCGAGCCGCAGCCCTCGACCCGCACCTTGCCTCCCGTGATGGCAGCGCCGGCGAGGAAATACGAAGCGGACGAGGCGTCGCCCTCGACGAGCACACGGCCCGGCGATTGATAGTGCTGGGGCGCCGCGATCTCGAAGCGCAGCGGCGCCGGCCGCTCCACGCGCACTCCGAAGCGCGCCATCAGCGCGAGGGTCATGTCCACGTAGGGCTCGGACACGAGGCGATCCGTGATCTCGAGGGTGACAGTTCCCGCGGCCAAGGGCGCCGCCATGAGAAGGGCCGAGAGGAACTGGCTGCTTGTGGCGCCACTGATGCGGGCGGAGCCTCCGCGGAGGCCCTTCGCGTCGATGCGGAGCGGCGGAAAGCCTTCACGCTCGAGGCAGCTCACGTGCACGCCGAGCTGGCGGAGTCCATCGAGCAGATCGCCGATGGGCCGCTCGTGCATGCGCGGGACCCCCGATAGTGTGAAGGCGCCATGCCCGGCCGCGAGCACCGCGGTGAGCGGCCGCATGGCCGTGCCCGCATTGCCGAGGGAGAGCTGTACGGCCCCCGACGGCGCGGCGAGCGCACCTCCCTTGCCGTCAATCCACAGGGAGTGGCGAGAACCCGGGAGCCCGCGAACCCGGACGCCCAGACTCCGTAAAGCCGAGAGCATCACGTCCGTGTCCTCGCTGTCCAGCACGCGCGTCACCTCCGTCTCGCCCGCCGCGAGAGCGCTCAGGAGGAGGACGCGGTTCGACAGACTCTTCGATCCGGGCAGCTCGAGCGTGCCCTGGAAGCGGGCGATGGGCTTGAGGGTGAGGCGGTCGGGCAGCATGGCGCCCCATCCTAGCGCGGCGTAGCGGCGACGGCAAAGCAGGCATTCCCACGGGGATTGTGCAAATAGCAGGGCGCGGCCGCGCCGACGGAACGCTTGGGCGCCGTGGCGGGTTGACAAGCCCGAAGCTCTCCCACAAACCCCGTTCACCATGAGGAGGAGCCATGTCAGGACGGATCAGCAAGGTGCTCGTGCTGTTGATGGGTGGGTTTATCTCCGCGGTGCTGATGGGTGGCACGGGCCAGGCGCAGCTGCTGGACCGCAAGGCCATCTCGCTGGCCGAAGCGAAGAAGATGGTGGCGGCCGCCATGGCGGAGGCGGTGAAGAACAAGTGGCAGATGGTGGTGGTCGTAGCGGACGATCACGGGACACCCATCGTGCTCGAGAAGATGGACGGCGTGCAACTGGGCAGCGTGGGGATCGCCGAGGGCAAGGCGAAGACCTCGGCGCTGCTGAGACGACCGACGAAGGCCCTGGAGGACGCGGTGATGGGCAATCCCGCGGCGGCCCCGCCGGCCCCGCCGCGCAACGTCGTCCTGAGCCTTTTCCCCGGCATCACGCCGGTGGGGGGCGGGCTTCCCCTCTTCAGCGGCGATCAGCTCATGGGCGCCATCGGCTGCAGCGGCGGCACCGCGGCCCAGGACGAGCAGGTGTGCAAGGCGGGCGTGGACGCCATGGGGAAGTAGCAGCTCCCGGCCGTACCAGTTTCTGCCGGCGTCTCGCCCTCCGGGAGCGAGGCGCCGGCGGCCCAAGAACATCACCGACCGCGCGCGTTTCTGCCGCTTTCGCTCTCCGTTCTCACCGCCGTCATGTGTGCTACGCTTCGTGCGCTCGCCGGGCGACCGGACATTCCATACCGTGAGGTGCGACAGTGCGACCGAACAAGATCAAGCAGCTATGGCGCGACGGTAAATGGGTCAACATGGGCTGGCTCTCCGTGTCCCACGGCTTCACCGCGGAGGTGATGGCGCGCCAGGGCTTCGACGCCCTCGTGGTCGACATGCAGCACGGGCTCACGGACATGAACGACGTGTGGCCCATGCTCCAGGCCATCTCGCAGACCGACACCGTCCCCGTGGTTCGGGTGCCGTGGAACGAGCCGTCGACCATCATGAAGGCGCTGGACCTGGGCGCCTATGGCATTCTCGTGCCCCTCATCAATACTGCGGAGGACGCGGCGAAGGCGGTGGCGGCGTGCCGCTATCCGCCCGTGGGCATGCGCTCCTCCGGGCCGGTGCGGGCCGTGCACTACGGCGGTCCCGACTACGTGGCCAAGGCCAATGACGAAATCGTCGTGATGGCCATGATCGAAACCAAGGAAGGAATCGCCAATCTCGATGCGATCTGCGCCACGCCGGGGCTCGATGCCGTCTACATCGGCCCCGCTGATCTCTCCTTCGCGCTCGGCCTCCCCCCCGGGCCCGACAAGACCGACGCCCTGCACATGGCCACCTGCGACAAGATCCGCGATGCGGCGCACAAGCACGGCATCAAGGCGTGCATGCACTGCGCGAGCGCGGCCTTCGCCGCGGGCGCGGTGAAGCGCGGCTTCGACCTCATCATGCTCACCTCGGACCTGGCCTCGATGATCGCCGGCGTCCGCCGTCAGCTCGACGACTTGAAGGCCGCCACCGCCTGAGGCGGGCGCGGTTCGTCCACCAGGAGCGAGAGCGAGGGACACCATGCGAAAGACCATCACCGGCACGGGTGGAATGCTGCTCCTCCAGACCCTCAAGGACGCGGGGGTAGAGTATCTGTTCACCAACCCCGGCTCCGCGGAGACCGGCATCTTCGCCGCCATCGCCGAGGATGGAGATCAGCGGCTCGTGGTGGGCAAGCACGAGGGACTGGTCGCGGCCATGGCCGACGGCTACCACCGCTTCTCGGGCAAGGTCGGCGTCATCATCGCCCACGTGATGGGCGGGTCCTACCAACTCGCCGGTCAGCTCTTCAATGCGCAGGTGGCCGGCTCCTCACTGCTCGTCATCGCGGGTGACTGGGCCTCCGAGCTCCAGGACTATCGCGGGCTCGCGCCCTTCCCCGGCCTGAGCCAGGCGGAGTCCCTGCGCCCGATCACCAAGGAGGCGCGTGCCTCCTATCAGGTGCACGCGAACCCCGCGGCCATCACCGTGGCCACCACCCGCGCCCTGCGCGAAGCGACCACCCCGCCCACGGGGCCGGTGTATCTCTCGATCAGCGCCGAGCTGCTCAACCGCGAGGGCCTGGAGGCGCAGATCGGCGAAGGAGCGCAATACCGGATCGAGCGGCCCGGGCCGGCGCGCGCGCAGACCGTGGAGGCCATCGCGCGTCGGCTCGGCGAGGCACAGTGTCCGGTGCTGATCTTCGGCGACGACGTATGGCGTGAAGGGGCGCAGGCGGAGGCGGTGAAGCTGGCCGAGCTGCTGGAGGCGCCTGTCTTCGCGAGCCGGCAGATCTTCGTGAACTTCCCTTCCCGCCATCCCCTCTACTGCGGGATGTATCCCGTCTCGAAAGACTTCGAGAAGGTCTCCGGTCTCAAGCCGGACCTCCTCTTCCTCGTCGGCTGCCAGGGTGTGCACGGCGCCGTCACCGAGCCGAGCGTGTTGCAGATCGGTCCGAATCCGCTCCTGATGGGCCGGCACTACCCGCTGGATCTGGCCGCGCAATGCGAGCTGCGAGAGACGCTGGGCGTGTTGGCCGAAGCGGTCAAGCGCGTTCATCCATCCGACAAGGTCACGGGCTGGGCGCGCCAGCGCGCCAAGGTCCGCACCTACGCCAAGATGCTCATCGAGCGCGAGGAGAACCTCGTGCGCGAGCACGAGCACGATCCCGGGGTGCATCCGGCCGTGCTCGAGGCGCATCTTGCCGAGATCCTGCCGCGAAACACCGCCATGGTCCAGGAGAGCTCGACGGCGCGCACCACGCTCCTACCCTTCGGGCACGAGGGCATGGCGTGGACACGGAGCGGCGGCGGCTCTCTGGGCTTCGGCGTGGGAGCGGCCATCGGCGCCAAGCTCGCCGTGGGTCGGGAACGGCCCGTGGTGCTGCACCTGGGCGACGGCGCCTTGACCTACAGCGCGGCGGGATTCTGGTCCATGGCCCGCTACAACACCGCGGTGCTGACCGTGGTCTCCAACAACGAGAGCTACCAGATCGTGCGGCACAACTGGGCACGCGAGATGCCGGATGCCAAGATGATCCGGGAGGGGAAATACCCGGGACTCTTCCTCGGCGCCCCCGCCACCGACTATGTGGGGCTGGCGCGCTCCCAGGGCGTGGACGGTGAGTGCGTCACCACCGTGAAGGATCTGGAGCCCGCGCTCCGGCGTGGCATGGAGGCCATCACGCGCGAGAATCGACCGTACATGGTCGAGGTCGCGGTGGCCCGCGAGGGGATCGGGGCGGATTCCACCTGGTATCAAGACTGGAGGCTCTAGCCCGCTCCCGAGCCGTCGCGCTCTATGCCGTCGACATCGCGTGCCTCGTGATGGTCGCCCGGGTGCGCGGGCGGAGCCAGTAGCGTGGCCACGGCCCCTCCTCGCCACGTCATCGTCTGCGGCGCCGGCGTGATCGGCGCCTCGGTAGCCTACTTCCTGTCTCAGCGCGGAATCGCGGTGACGGTGATCGAGCGCACGGGAGTTGCCTGCGCCGCCTCGGGCAAGTCCGGTGGCTTCATCGCCCTCGACTGGTGCGACAACTCCCCCCTTGGCCCTCTCGCCCGCGCGAGCTTTGCCCTGCACGCCCGACTCGCGCGCGAGATCGCGACCGACTACGGCTACCGCCGCATGGACACGTTCATGCTCGCAGCGCGCGAGCACGGCACGGTGCCCGGCGGCCACCGGGTGCCCGCCCCGCCCTGGATCGACGGCGGGGCCGTGGTCGCGGGCGCCCTCGGTTCCCCGGACACGACGGCGCAGGTTCACCCCGCCCGATTCACCCACGCCCTCCTCGACGGCGCGCTTGCGCGCGGCGCCCTGCTGCGGATGGGCCGCGTCGAGGGAGTCATTCAGCGCGAGGGCGTGGCGCGCGGAGTACAGGTGGACGGAGAGAGCGTCGACGCCGACGCGGTCGTTCTGGCCATGGGCCCGTGGACCGGGCGGGCCGCCGGCCGATTGTCGCTGCCCCGGATCGAAGGACTCAAGGGCTACAGCGTGACCCTCGCCGCCCCCGATGTTCCCGCGCATGCGCTGTTCGTGGACTACCGCCTGGCGGGTGGCCGCGCCATCGAGCCGGAGATCATCCCGCGCCCCGATGGCGACGTCTACGTCTGCGGAATGGCCGATCCGCAGCCCCTGCCGGACTCGGCGGACGGCGTCGAGGTGAGCGAGGCGGCCTGCGCCGTCCTCGCACGAGCCGCCGGCCGCGTCTCGACCGGGCTGGCCGCGGCGGTGGTGACGCGACGGCAGGCCTGCTATCGGCCGGTGACCGATGACGGCCTGCCCCTTATCGGCCGCGCCCCGAAGCTGCCGGGCGCCTACGTGGCCACCGATCACGGGCCCTGGGGCATGCTCAATGCGCCCGCCACCGGTCTCGCGCTCGCGGAGCTGATCGGTAGCGGACGATCGACATCGGTGGATCTTCGACCCTTCGACCCGGCGCGGCTGCCCGCCGCCCGCGTGTAGATGCTATGCTCACGTCTCGCTGAGCCTTCCTCAAAGGAGAGACAGCCATGCACATCGTCGACTCGCAGGTGCATCTCTGGGCCGCGGAATCGCCGGACCGGCCCTGGCCGCCGGGGCGCGCGCCGGAAGCACAGAAGCCGTATCCGATCGTCAAGGAGACGATGCTCTTTCAGATGGACCTGGCCAAGGTCAGCCGCGTGGTGATCGTGCCGCCCTCGTGGGAGGGCGATCGCAACGATCTCGCCCTGGAGGCCGCGCGGACGTATCCCGACCGCTTCGCCGTGATGGGTCGCCTCGCCGTACAGAAGCCGGAGAGCCGCGCCCTGGTGGCGGACTGGAGAAAGCAGCCCGGCATGCTCGGCATGCGCTTCACCTTTCACAACGAGCACTATCACCATTTGCTCACCGACGGCTCGATGGATTGGTTCTGGCCGGCCGCGGAGAAGGCGGGCATCCCCCTCATGGTCCTCGTGCCGGGCGCCCTGGATCATCTCGACCGCATCGCGGGCAAGCACCCCGGACTCAAGCTGGTCATCGACCACGTGGGGATCAGCGTGCGGGGCAAGGCGCCCAAGGTCTTCGACGATCTGCCTGCCGTGTGCGCGCTGGCCAAGCATCCGAACATCGCGGTGAAAGCCTCGGGTATGCCGTCGCTGTCCGCCGAGTCCTATCCGTTCCGCGATCTGCACCCGCACATCCGCGCGCTGGTGGAGGCTTTCGGCCCTCGCCGCGTCTTCTGGGGCACCGATCTCACCCGCATGCCGTGTACCTATTACGAGTGCATCACGCTCTTCACCGAGCACCTGCCCTGGCTCAAGGGCGAAGATCTCGAGTGGGTCATGGGCCGCGGCGTCTGCGAGTGGCTGGGCTGGCCGCTGCCCCGCGCCTGACCGCGCGTCCCCACACTCGACGCAAAATGATCTCAGTTGAACGCCGTGCGACACTGGAGTGCATGAGGGTCGCGCGCGCGTCGGTGCTGCTGGCGGGGATTTCGATGATCGCGGTTGCAGGCTGCTCGTCCTCTACACCGGCCCCGGCCCCCACCTCGTCCAATCTGCCCTACAAGCCCGAGGTACCGGTGGCGGGCGCTCCCATTTCCGCCGCCTACACCGTGGTCAGCGACCGCCTCCGCGTGGAGATCGACACGGGCGGTCGCCGTCTCGAGCGCGCGCAGATCGTGAAGGCCGACGGCGCCTTCGTGGACGCGCAGACCATCGAGTACACCGCGCCCAGCGGAGGTGGAAGCTGGGGCAGCCCGGTCGGCATCTCGATCGGCGTGGGCAGCTTCGGGCGCATGGGAGGCGGCGGCGTGGGCACCGGTGTCGGTGTCTCCACCGGCGGCGTGGTGGGGGGAAGTGGGGTCCCCGCCGGCGCCAACAGCATCGCCGCGTTTCCCCTCGAGCAGGCGGGCCTTCGCCCCTGGCGCGTGCGCGTCAAGATCGAGGGCATAGAGCCCGCCGATATCGTGGTGGGCTCGCCCTAGGAGCTCCCGCCGCCTACGTGTCCCGCCACACGTTCGGGTGGGGCCGATCAATCCGCTCGCACCTGTCGCGCATGGTTCCAGGGTCGGGTATCATCCCTTCACCATCACTCAACCCCGCTGTCCTGGGAGGCGCGGCCATGCAGTCCAACGGTCATACGGACGCCCGGAAGCTTCACTCCCGCCTGAGCCACCCCATCATCGACGCCGACGGACACTGGCTCGAGTACGCGCCGGTCATGCGCGAGGAATTTAGACGCATCGGTGGCGATGCGGCGGCCGAAGCCCTCGAGCTCGCCAGCCAGCGCGTCCCCGGCTCGCTGAAGTTGTCGCTGCCCGAGCGGCGGCGGCGCCGGATCGGCCAGGAGGCCTTCTGGTCCTCGCCATGCGAGAACGTCCTCGATCGGGCGACCGCGATGCTGCCGCGTCTCATGTACGAGCGCCTCGACGATCTCGGCCTCGACTTCTGCGTGGTCTACCCCACGGCCGGACTCGGCTACCACCGCATGCAGGACACCCGGCTGCGCCGCGCCATCTGCCGCGCCTACAACGTCTTCGCCGCCGATCAATTCCGCGGGCTCGAAGACCGCGTCATCCCCGCCGCCATCATTCCGATGTACACGCCCGAGGAGGCCATTGAAGAGATCGAGTTCGCGTCGAAGCAGCTCGGCTACAAGGTGATCATGGTCGGCGGCCTCATGCGCCGTCCCATCCCCGCCCTCGCCGAGCAGAATCCGGACGCCGCGCGCCTCGTCGAATGGTACGACGTCATCGGGATCGACAGCGACCACGACTATGATCCCGTGTGGGCCAAGTGCCGCGAGCTCAAGATCGCGCCGAGCTTCCACAATGGCGCGCGTTCGATCCTCCTGCGCAACTCGCCGTCCAACTTCTGCTATAACCACATCGGCCACTTTGCCTCCGCCGGCCATGCCGTCTGCAAGGCGCTCTTCTTCGGCGGGGTGACCCGCCGCTTCCCGGACTTGAACTTCGCCTTCCTGGAGGGCGGGGTCGGTTGGGCCTGCATGCTCTATGCGGATCTCATCGGGCACTGGGAGAAGCGCAACCGCCGCGCCATCGAGAGCACGAATCCGAGCAAGCTGGACCGCGCCGCGCTGCTCGAGTACGCGCAGAAGTACGGTGGCGAGGCCGTGGCGGAGGCGGTGCGGCGGGGCGAGGGGCTGGAAGGCGACTCGAACTCCACGCTGACGGGCGGCATCGAGGATCTCGACGACTACTTCCGGTGCAAGATCGAGAACAAGCAAGACATCCGAGACCTCTTCGTCCCGCGCTTCTATTTCGGCTGCGAGGCCGACGACCCCGTCAACGGGTGGGCCTTCAACCGCACCGCGAACCCGATGGGCGCCCGGCTCAATGCGATCTTCAGCTCGGACATCGGGCATTTCGACGTCCCCGACATGACGGACGTGGTGCCGGAGGCCTACGAGCTCGTCGAGCATGGGCTGCTCAACGACGACGACTTCCGGGACTTCATGTTCAGCAATGCCGTGCGCTTCTGGGGCGAGGTCAACCCGGACTTCTTCAAGGGCACGGTGGTGGAAAGGGCGGCCGCGGAGATCTTGGCCTCTGCCAAGGGAAGTGTGCGTGCCTGACCCTCAGCGGCCCTCGCGAGAAGCGGGAGCTCCGCATCAGTGATCTCGCGGGCCGCCGCGAGCTTGATATACAATACCGCCCAGTCAACAAAGGGAGGTCACCATGCCGAACAATGACGTCAACGGTTCCCACCCGCCCACCGAAGCCCAGCCGCCCCGCGCCATCAATCATCTGGTGCTGAACGTGACGGACATGGAGGTGTCGCACCGCTTCTGGACCGAGATCATCGGATTCCGGTGCGTCGCCCAGCTGAAGCAGGTCCCCGGACGCACGCGGCCGAACATGCGCTTCTACAGCGGCGTCGACCCACAGGGCGGAGTCACCCACCACGATCTGGCTCTGGCCGAAGTGCCCAAAACCGCCGAGAACGGCGGGTCGACCCACGACGAGTGGAAGCTGATGCCGCGGCGGGCCGGGCTCAACCACGTCGCCATTGCCTGGCCCGACCGCGAGTCGTGGCTCAAGCAGGTCGCGTACCTCCAGTCGAAGGGCGTGCCCTTTCACCGCCGCATCAATCACGGCATGACCCATAGCGTGTACATCTCCGATCCCGACGGGCACGGTATCGAGGTGCTGTACGAGCTGCCGCGCGAGGTGTGGGAGCAGGACATCGACGCCGCCCAGAACTATTCCGAGCAGCTTCCCACCGAAGGCGAGCAGGCGCTGGTCGACCGGACGGACAACCCCGTCTTCGGCCGCGAAGGCGTCAGCGCCTGATCACGTAATCAGGCCGCCCCTGCCGGTTCATAGCCGGAGCAGCGGATGACCGGCAGGGGCGGATACTTCGGGAAGCGCGGATCGTGCGCCGCGCGCTCGCAGAGATAGAAGACCGATCCGCGCGCCGACTCCACGCGTCGCATATGACGGCAGCGTCCGCAGAGCCCGACCGGGTCGACGCTCGGCCCACGACGCGGTCCCGTTTCGTCCGGCAAGCGGCTATCCTCCCCGGATCACGAAGCAGAGCATCGCACAACGCCGCGGGGCAATGCTAGACTCCCCGTCCATGGACCTCGAGTTCCTGATGGTGCCGGACGCACCGCCCCCGCCCCCCACCGCGCCCTACAGCCACGCCGTGCGCGCCGGAGATTTCCTCTTCGTCACGGGGCAGATCCCCTCCGATCCCAAGACAGGCGATCGCCTCGTGCCGGGTGCCATCGTCGAGCAGACGCATCAGGTAATGAAGAACCTCCAGACCGTGCTCGCGGGCGCGGGCACGAGTCTCGATCGCGTCGTCTTCGCACGAGTCTATCTCGTGAACTTCCAGGACTACGCGGCCATGAACGGCGTCTACGTGACCTATTTCAAGCCCGGGCGCCTGCCCGGCCGCACCTGTGTCGGGGTCACCGGTCTTGCCTTGGGCGCGCTCGTCGAGATTGACCTGATCGTGAAGCCTTAGCGGCCACCCCACCCTCACCCATTCCTCTCCCTCCGGGAGGGAGAGGGATGGGCGCTAGGTCATGCGCACGCGGGAGGTGCCGAGGGAAAAGAAAGCCCAGCTGAGGAGAACGACGAGCGGCGCCACACCGAAGGCGATGGTGTACGAGCCCGTCCGGTCGAAGAGGAAGCCGGCGGCGGCAGGGCCCAAGGCCGCCCCGACCCGCCAGCCAAAGTTCAACACGCCCATGATGGCGCCAATGGCCCGCAGGCCGAAGACATCGGGAATCACCTTGGCCACCATGGTATCCGCCGCGGCGAATCCCGCCCCGAAGGCGGCCATCGATACCAGCATCGCGACGCGGGAGGGCACCCAGCTGAGCACGACCATGGCGAGGGTCATGGCGATGAAACCAGCGCGTATCGTGGTGAGCGTGCCCAGGTGGTCAGACGCCACGCCTCCCACGAGTCGTCCCACGAAGGCGCCCGCCCCGTACGTGGTGAGGGCGAGCGATGCGCCAGCGAGACTCAGGCCCTGGTCGCGCGCGAACGGGACGATGTGAACGGTGACCATGAACACGAGGCCGCCCTGGAGCAGCCAGGAGGCGTTCAGGCACCATTGCCGCGGATCGAGGAGCGCCTGGCCGAGCGAGAGACCGTCCGGTGCGCTCGCATGGTCTCGCCGGTCGGCCGACACCGTCTCCGCCCGGCGCGGCACCCGTACGGACATCGCACCCAGCAAAGCGATCAAGCCGGCGCCGCCGCCGAGCGCGGCGTAGGCGGCGCGCCATCCGAACTCGGCGATGAGCCACGCCGCGAGCGGCCCAGCGGACACGTAGCCGAGATTGAAGCCTACGAGGACAAACGACAGCGCGAGGCCTCGGCGCTCCCTGAACCAGCGCGCGATGGTGATCGCGCTGAGCAGATAGAAGCTCGACGTCCCTACCCCGCCCAGGAGTCCCACGAAAAGGTAGAGCTGCCAGAGCGCGCCGACCATCGAGACGAGGGCGAAGGCCGCCCCGGCGAGCACCACCGTGAAGACGAGCATGACGCGAGGTCCATACCTGTCCGCGAGGGCGCCGATCCCGAAGCCGGCCAGCCCGCCGATCAGAAGATTGATGGACAGCGCGGTGGAGATAGCGCCGCGACTCCAGCCGAATGCCTCGGAGAGGACGGGAAGGAAGACGCCGTAGGCGGCGAGGGGCATGGCCATGCCGCAGGTGACGAGGAACAGGGCGGCGACGATGAGCCAGGGACGGACGGACGGACGCAGCGTGGATCCTCTCCGGTCTCGGCCGTCCGCCGCGGGCGCGGCCCTAGTCGATCTCGAGGGTGATCGGACAGTGGTCCGAGCCCTGGATCGTGGGCATGATCCCCGCGGCCTTGATGCGGCCGCGCAGCTCGTCCGACACGAAGAAGTAGTCGATGCGCCATCCGACATTGCGGGCGCGCGCGCTCGTCTTCATGTCCCACCACGTGTAGTGCCCGGGCTCGGCCACGAAGATCCTGAACGTGTCGTGGTAGCCGTGGGCGACAAGCTTGCTCACCCACTCGCGTTCGATGGGCATGAAGCCGGGACTGTTCTCGTTTTCCTTGGGGCGCGCGATGTCGATCTCGGTATGGGCGGTGTTGACGTCGCCGCACACCACGATGCCCTTGCCCGCCTTGCGCAGTCGCTCGGTCAGGGTGAGGAACTCGTCGTAGAACTGCATCTTGTGGGCGAGGCGCTCGGGGCCCATCCCGCTATTCGGGAAATAGCCGTTGAAGAGGTGAAAATCCGGGTATTCGATGTGGAGGACGCGTCCCTCGGTGTCGAGGGCGGGCGAGCCGAAATTCGTCGAGACGGCGAGCGGCTCGGGGCGCGTGTAGGTGACCACGCCGCTGTAGCCCTTCTTCTCGGCCATGCTCCAGTGCGATCGATAACCCGGGAGATCCTGGAACTCCGGCGTGAGCTGATCGAGTTGGATCTTGGTCTCCTGGAGGCAGAGCACGTCGGGATTCTGGGCGGCCACGAACTCCGGAAGCCCTTTCTTCCAGGCCGCGCGAATGCCGTTGACATTCCACGAGATGAGCTTCACGCGAGCGATCTCCGTCTACCCGCGCCCCATCGTGTAGAACTCCGCATTGGGCTTCATGTCCGCGAGGTTCGCCATACGGTTGGACAGATTGAAGAAGGCGGCCACCGCCCCGATGTCCCAGATGTCGGAGTCCGTGAAGCCCTGCCCGCGCAACGTCTCGAAGTCGGCCAGGTCGATCTCCGCCGAGCGCTCCGTCACCTTGACCGCGAAGTCGAGCATGGCGCGCTGGCGCGGCGTGAGGTCCGCCAGCCGGTAATTGGCGCTGATCTGATCGGCGAGATATGGATCCTTGCTGAGAATTCTCAAGGCCGCTCCGTGGGCGACGGTGCAGTAAGTGCAGGCGTTGATCCGGCTCACCGCCACCACGATCATCTCCCGCTCGGCACGCGAGAGGCCGGACGGACCCTTCATGAGCGCTTCGTAGTAGTGAAAGAAGGCACGGAAGTGCTCAGGCTTGTATCCGTAGACGAGGAAGACATTGGGCGTGAAGCCCGCCTTGGCGGTGTTGGCCTCCACCACCTCGCGGATGTCGTCGGGCAGAGTCTCCGGCGCGGGAACGGGGAAGCGGCTGATCGGCTTCTTGGGCTCGGCCATGTCGGCTTTCTCCTCTCGACGCACAAGGAAGCCCCGGTCGGTGACCCGACCGGGGCTTCGCGCTCTTGCGAAAAGGGACGCGCTACGCCTGCTGAATCGCGGTGAGCCTCCAGGCACTCGGTCCGACGGGCCGCACGAAGGTCCAGAACTCCTCGAACTTCACCGGCTCGGTGCGGTTGCCTTCGACCACCTGTCCGGAACGCTCATCCACCGTGTAGTCGAGCAGGTTCGCGAGGAAGTGCACGGTGACGTAGTCCTGGCCGCTCTCCTGCCACGCTTCCGTGACGTCGACCGAGCGCACCGCGATATTCTCGAGCCGGTTGACCCGGCCCTGGCCGCGCAGGCGATCGCAGTCCTTCTGGAGGATGTCCCCCATCTCGGGGGTGATCACCCCCGCCGCCTCCTTCATGTCACGGTTCATCCACCCCGCCTGCACCTTGAAGAAGATGTCGGAGGCCGTATCGCTGAAACGGGCCGGATCGAAACCCGCATCCATCTGGCGGATATTGGCGATGCCCCGATCGAGATCGCTGGGCCCGACCTCCACCGGCTGAGCCTGGTACGAGGGGGCCTGGTACGGCTGAGACGGGGGCTGACTCTGCCACTGGCCACCGCCGGCACCTTGGCCATAGCCCGGCTCGGGCGCGGACTGCCGCCTCCGCATCATGCGGAAGAGGAGGAAGGCCCCGCCCGCGATGAGGAGGATCTCGAGCATACCGATGCCGCCACCCATGCCGTGGCCGAAGAGCATGCTACCGAGGAGACCGCCGAGGGCGAAGCCGGCCAGGCCACCCATCAGACCCGCGCCCCAGCCGGAACGCTGAGGTTGAGGCTGCTGGAACGACGAGGGCGGAGACGACGGCTGGCTCGGCGTCGCCGGGGTGGGCGAGGGACGAGCGGGAGACGAATAGCTGCGCGAGCCACGGCTGCCACCCGAGCTACCGCCGCCGGCCCGGGCCCACGCATCGGTGACGAGGAGCACCGGAGCAAGAGCGATGATTGCGAGACACGCAATGGCCACGGATCGCTTCATTGGCTTTTCCCTCCTTGGGCTCCCGGATGCCGCTTGGCTCCGGTGCCACACCCACAGTATAGACGAGGATTGCTCCCCCGGAGTCAAGAGGCGGCCCGTCGGAGCCTGTCCATGACCGTGCGGCCCAGGCCCTCCTCGGCTATGGCCTCGACGAATATGGCGTCCATACCCTTCGAATCCAGCTCCCGGAGGGTGCCGAAGAGCTGGCGGGCGTAGCCCTCGGGGTCGGCCGGCATGACCTTCACCGTGAGTCCTGGCTTCTCGAGCGCCACCGCGCGTTGAACCATGAGGGCGACCGCCCGTCTGTCCTCGAGCCAGGAGAGCACTGCCCGCTCGCCCGTGCCTGCCTCGATCAGCACGATTCGGGCGCGTGGAGCGTAGTGGCGAAAGCGAAGGCCGGGGGAGCGGCCCGCAGCCTCATCGGCGTCACTCGAGAGCCGTCTCACCTCGCCCAGGCAGCTCTCGAGCTGCTCGAGGGTGACGCCGCCGGGCCTGAGGAGAGTCGGAGGCTCCGAGGTCATGTCGAGCACGGTGGACTCTACACCGAGCGGCGCAGGTCCCCCATCGAGAATGATCTCGATGCGGCCGTCCAGATCCTCGCGAACGTGCTCGGCGCGAGTCGGGCTCGGGCCGCCCGAGCGATTGGCCGAGGGCGCGGCGATGGGACGGGAGGCGGCGTGGATGAGCGCCCGCGCCACGGGATGGGCGGGCACCCGCACCGCCACGGTCTCGAGCCCGCCTGTGGTCACGAGAGGAACCGCGGGCGCGCGCGGAAGCACGAGGGTGAGCGGCCCGGGCCAGAAGCGCCGGGCAATGTCTTCTACTCGGGCGGGCACACGTGCCACCACTTCCTCGAGCGCGGAGACGTCCGCCAGGTGAACGATGAGGGGATTGCCTCGTGGCCTCTCCTTGGCCTCGAAAATCCGCGTGACCGCCGCCACGGAGAGGGCATCGGCGCCGAGGCCGTACACGGTTTCCGTGGGAAAAGCGACGAGACCGCCCGCGCGGATCACCTCGGCGGCGCGATTCACTGCCTCCGCGTCGGCCTGCAGATAGAGCGTGCGCATGGACATGGACGCCGACCCTACCGGAGAGAGGCCGTCGAGGCAAGGTCAGGCTTGACAGCTGCCGTGACCAATGACGGGGCCACGACCACTGAGGATAGCCTCGTGTACGTGACGCTGACTGCCGGACCTTTGGGATCCTCCACGAGAATCGGGTGATGCTCTCCCAGCTATTCGTCCAGAGCCATCCTTCCCTGTCGGTTCTCGTCTCGCACTGCCGTCAGCCCTCAGATGGGCTACGAGCCGCGAGATGCGGTGAGCGATCGCCTGCCGGCGGTTCCATCACGTTGCCGTAACGGTGCACCACCCGCGCGACCGTCTGCTCGCGCAGGTACCACCGTAACTCGAGCCGGCCGGTGGCAAGTGCGGGGGCGTCAATGACCACGGCGCCCACCTCGTGGGCCGCCGTCATGACGTCGAGCGAGATCGGATCGAGCACACGCAGCCGCTCGAAGCCTCCCCGGGACCGGAGGCGCGCGATCAGCTCGGCCTCGCCCTCCGTCACCAACACGACGCCAGCTCCTGCCTCCTCCGCGACCAGCGGCACCGGTGCCTCACACGAGAGGCTGACTGTCAGCGGTACGCCACAGGTGAGCCCTGCCAGCAGAACCTGCTGGAGCGCGAGCCGCCCGGCCGTCGATGCGGCCTGCGCGCGGACGAGCAGGCGCCGGCAGGGCCGGTAGCAGAACACGTTCCGCTCGCCCAGGATCCGGCTCGGGTCGTGCTCGCGGCTGAAATGGCGCCGCCATGCCAAAGCGTAGCTGGCCGCGCTCGCTCGCAGCAGCGCCCGCGCGGTCTCGTCGTCGGTCTCCTTGAGCCAGCGCTCCAGCAGAGCCGCGACCGATGGCGCACAATCCACGTCGGCGCCGGCGGGCGGTACGGTTTCCTGGCGCCACCGGGCAAGCTGGAGCACATAGTTCGGACCGCCGACCTTGGCTCCCGGCCCGACGGAAGAGGCCTTCCAGCCGCCGAAGGGCTGACGGCCCACCATGGCGCCGGTGATGGGGCGGTTGACGTAGAGGGTACCGGCCTCGATCCGGTCGACCCAGCGGTCGATCTCGCGATCGTCAAGCGTCTGGATTCCGCTCGTGAGACCGAATGGGGTGCCGTTGGCAAGATCGATCGCCTCATCCAGGCTCTCGGCGCGCATCAGTCCCAGCACCGGGCCGAAGCACTCCGTGCGATGGAAGAAGGACCCGCCGCGGACGCCGAGCTTGATCCCCGGCGACCACACGTGCGGATGCTCCCCCACCGGGCGCGGCTCGAGGAGCCACTCCTCGCCCTCGTCGAGCCGGGTGAGCGCGCGCCAGAGCGCCTCGCCGGGCGCCTGCGTCAACGGCGTGATGCGGCTCGACGTCTCCCACGCGCTGCCCACGTCAAGGCTGATCGACGCGTCCCGGAGCTGGCGGCGAAAGACCGGATCGTCGTACACCTCGGCCTCGCAGATGGCGAGGCTCGCTGCCGAGCACTTCTGGCCGTCGTGGTTGAAGGCCGAGCGGACCAGGTCACGGATCGCCTGGTCCCGGGCCGCCAGCGCGGTGATGATCATCGCATTCTTACCGCTCGTTTCCGCGAACAGCGTCAGGTCCGGGCGCCAGGCGAGAAAGCGCCGCGCCGTCTCGGCCGACCCGGTGAGGATGACCGCGTCCACGCGCGGGTCCGTGACGAGCGCGCGGCCCACGTCATCGTCGGGGCACGGCACGAACTGTAGCGCCTCTTGCGGAATGCCGCCGTCCCAAAGCGCCCGGGCCAGATGCCAGCCCACCAGCACCGCCTCGGGCGCAGGCTTGAGCAGCACGCAGTTGCCCGCCGCGAGGGCGGCAAGCACACCGCTGGCGGGAATCGACAGCGGGAAGTTCCAGGGCGGCGCGACGACCACCACCCCCAGCGGCTCCATCCGGCACCCAGCGAGATCGCCGGCGGTCTCGAGAGACCGGGGGTAGTATCGGGCGAAGTCAATCGCCTCGGAGACCTCGGGATCCGCTTCCGGCACCGTCTTGGCGCCGTCCACGATCATCGCCCCGATGAGGTCGCCGCGCCGACGGGCCAGCACCATCGCGGCCCGATCGAGCAGCGCGCGGCGCGCCGCCAACGGTCGGCCGGCCCACGACGGCACCGCGCTCCGGGCCGTGTCGAGCGCGCGGCTCACTTGCCCGCGATCGGCCGAGGCGTGGCGATAGGCCACGCGCTCCGGTCGCGACCGATCGCGGCCCTCCGCTTCGCGGGCGCCCGCCACGAACTCACCGCCAATCTGCAGCGGCACCTGCTCGACCGCCCGATCACGCCATCCGGCGACCACCGTGTCGATCCACTCTCGGTTGGCGGGAACGGACCAGTCGGTGTCTGGCTCGTTCGAGAACGCCAGGGTGCCGGAGGCGACCGCCTCGTCGAGCGCCTCCACCCTGTCGACCTCGACCGCACGATCCTGCCGCTGCCGGGGGACGTCCGGCAACTGGTCCATGATCTCGAAGGCAGCCAGGAAGCGATCACGCTCGCGGGCCCAGTCCGCTGACCCCGGCTCGAGCCCGAACACGTGCCGGAGAAAGTTGTCGTCCGCCGTATTCTCGTCCAGCCGCCGCACGAGGTAGGCGATCGCGCTGTGAAAATCCTCCGCTCGCACCACCGGCGCATACAGGAGCAGCCCGCCAGCCCGCGCCTTCACCGCGCGCGCCTGGTGATTGGCCATGCCCTCCAGCATCTCGAACTCGACACAGGGCTCGATGCCGTTCTGCTCGCGGAGGATGAGGCCATAGGCAACGTCAAACAGATTGTGCGTGGCGATGCCGAGATGGACGGCCCGCGCGTGGTCGGGCCGGCAGCCGTACTCGACCATCCGCTTGAAGTTGGCGTCCACCTCCACCTTTGCCGTGTAGGGTGCCTGCGGCCAGCCGTGCCCCGCCGCCTCGATCCGCTCCATGGCGAGGTTCGCTCCCTTCACGATGCGGAGCTTGATCGGCGCGCCGCCCGTGCGGCATCGCTCGATGGCCCAGGCCACAAGCGCGCGCTGGACCCGGTGCGACTCGGGCAGATAGGCCTGGAGCACGACGCCCGCCGGAAGCGACCGGAACTCCTCCTCGTCGAGCACCTCGCAAAACGCGGCGACTGTCAGGTCAAGGTCCCGGTGCTCCTCCATGTCCAGATTGATGAACTTCGGGGTAAGGCGCCCGTCGGGATCGCGGTAGTGGTGCCGCCGGGCCTGTCGATAGAGCACGCGCAATGGCGCCTTCACGCGCTCCACGGTGTGACGGAACGCCACCAGATTGATCTGGCTGAAGACGGAGGACACCTTCACCGAGATGTACTCGACATCGTCGCGGGCCAGGAGCGCCAGATAAGCCTCCAGCCGGCGGGCCGCTTCCCCCTCACCTAGGATGGCCTCCCCGAGGAGATTCAGGTTGAGCCGGACGCCGGCGCGGCGCCGCTCGGACAGGTAGCGACGGAGATCTTCCTCCTCGCCGGGCAGGATCAGCGACTCGGTCTCGTGCCGGAGGCGGGCCACGATGGGGGGCACGACCAGGCTCGGGAGGTAGTGGCCCATGACCCCGCCCAGCATCAGGGCGATCCGCTCCCACCACTCCATGAAGCGCGGCGCGCCATAGCGATCCAGCAGGAAGCCGAGCTGGTCGGCGATGCGGGTCGGGCGCCGGCTGCGGAAGGCCTGATCGACGAGCGCGATCGTCAGCTGCTTGCCGTGCGGATCCGCCATCAGCCGGGCGAGCCGGCGGGCCTGGGCCAGCTCCTCGGGCGTCTCCTGAGCCCGGGCGTCCTGCAGCAGCGCGTCCGCCAGCTCGAGGGCGCGGGCGGCTCGCTCCTTTCGGCTGAGCATAGCGAATGATACCTCCACCGGACCGTGCGTCAGGGATCAGCGGGTTCAGCGGGCCGCGAATCCCGTATCAGAATGGCCCGACGCACCCCAGCGGCCGGTGGCCGAGCTCATCGCGGCCTTCGAAATCCTCGCCGGGCAACGTGTTCTCCTTGGCGAGCGACACCACGAGAGCCTCGAGCACCTTGTGCATCCGGTCCACCGCGACGGCGGAGTGTTCACGTGGGAGATCTTGCCACCGCCGTCTGGGCGATAAATGCCCCGCGACGCCGGGATGGCGCTCACGGCGCCACCTCGAGGTTCAACACCATTTCGAATCTGGGCAGCCTAGGCGCCGAAACACCGAGGCCTTCCTGCTCCCGGGAATCCCTAGAGCGCGCGAAGGGATTCCTTCAGCACGTCGTAGACCGCGGCCGTGATGTCGGCCCGGCTCGGCAGGGCGGCCTGCTCCAGAGGCGGGCTGTAGGGCACGGGAACCGGAGCGGCACAGACACGGCGCACCGGGGCCTTCAAGCACCGGAACGTCTCGGGATCCTCGGCGAGAAGCGCGGCGATCTCCGACGCCGCGGAGCACGTGGCGGGCGCTTCATCCACGATGACCACGCGGCCGGTCTTGCGCACGGAGGCGCGGAGCGTCTCCGCGTCCAGAGGCACCAGCGTCCGCGGATCGACCACCTCGACGGAGATGCCCTCGCGCGCCAGCGTCTCCGCCACCGCCAGGGCTTCCGGCACGTAGTAGGCGAGCGCCACGATCGTCACGTCCGTGCCCGCCCGCTTCACCTCCGCGACCCCGAGCGGCACGACATGGTCGCCATCGGGAACGGGGCCGGTCACGTTGGCGAGCCGGCTGCACTCGAAGGAGACCACGGGATTGTTGTCCCGGATGGCGCTCTTGAGCAGGCCCTTGGCGTCCGCCGGCGTCGACGGCAGGATGATCTTGAGGCCGGCGAGATGCATCCACATCGAGTATGGGCTCTGCGAATGCTGGGCGGCGAGGCCAATACCGCCCCCGGTGGTGCATCGGTAGGTCACGGGGAAATCGGCCTGGCCGCCAAACATGTAGCGGATCTTGCTCGCCTGATTGACGATCTGATCCATGGCCACGAAGGAAAACGTCACCATCCGCCAGTTGACGATGGGGCGGAAGCCCGAGCCCGCCGCGCCCAGGCCCATGCCCGTCAGCACCGCCTCGGAGATGGGCGTGAAGCGCACGCGCGCCGGACCGAACTCCTTGATGGGGTCGCCCGTGAAATCGGTGGCGAGGAGGATGACCCGGGGATCGCGCCGCATCTCTTCGGCCACGGCCTCTTCGAGCGCCTTCTGAAAGCTGATCTCGCGCATGTCCCGCTCCCCGTGGCCTTAGTCGGCAAACATGTCGACGAGCAGATCCTTCGGATCGGGGAATGGGCTCTGTTCGGCAAAGGCCACCGCCTCGTCGAGATCGCTCTTGACGCGCTCGCGAATCGTGCCGATCTCGGCGGCCGAGAGCACGCCGCGTTCCAGGCCGTGCTGCTCGAGACGCGCAATGGGGTCGCGGGCCTTCCAGGAGCGGATCTCGTCGGCGGAGCGCGTATCCGCCGGCGGGGTGTTCCTCATGGCGTGGAAGTGCCATCGATACGTTTTGCATTCGAGGAGGCTCGGCCCGTCCCCGCGGCGGGCGCGGATCACCGCATCGCCGGTCGCCGCATAGACTGCCAGCACATCGTTGCCGTCGATGATGACGCCGGGCATGTGGTAGGCGCCAGCGTGGGCAGCGATGTCGACACCGGGATGCTGCACCGCCACCGCGTTATTCGCCGCGTACTGGTTGTTCTCACAGACGAAGACGATGGGCAGCTTCCACACCGAGGCGATATTGAGCGCCTCGTGGAACTCGCCCTCGGCAGCCGCGCCGTCGCCAAAAAAGCACACGGTCACGTCACCCTTGCCCTCGAGGTGGGCGGCCAGGGCCGCCCCGCAGGCGATGGGCAAGCCACCACCGACGATGCCATTGGCGCCTAGCATCCCCACCGCGAAGTCCGCGATGTGCATGGAGCCACCCTTACCCTTGCAATAGCCGTCCACCCGCCCGAACAACTCGGCCATCATGCGCCGGATGTCCGCTCCCTTCGCGATGCAGTGCCCATGGCCACGGTGCGTGCTGGTGACGCGATCGCTCACCGTCAGGTTCGAGCACACCCCGACCGCGACCGCCTCCTGGCCCACATACGGATGCACCGCTCCGTAGATCTTGCCGGCCACTCGCAGCTGGATGGCGCGCTCGTCGAACTCCCGGATCAGGATCATCGTGTGCAGCATCTGCGTCAACTGCGGCTTGTCGAGCGCCATGGTGTCACCTCCTCGGGATGAGCCCGCGAGCATTGTAGCTCAGGGCACGACCCCGAGCTGGCGCCGCAATCCGAGCTCACGGTTTTCACGAAGTGAGTCCACTCTCGGCGGGGGTATAAGGTCGGACGTTCGTGGGATAAATAAGCATTTCCGGGATGGAGGTGCGGCGGGGCATGAGTGCCACGAATCTCATTGTCTCGGCGAGATCCTCGGGTTGGATGAACTGCTCGAGCACTTCCGGCGGATACTTGACCTTGCGTCGCGCCATTATGGGTGTGTTGACGTCGTCGGGACACAGACAGCACGCGCGGATGCCGAACTTCCAGGCTTCCTGCGTCAAGGAGAGGCTCATCCCGAGCATGCCGAACTTCGAGGCCGAGTAGGCGATGCCGGCGACGCCGCTCACGCGCTTAGCGGCCGTCGAGGCGATGTTGATGATGAGCCCGTCTTTCTGATTGCGCATCGTCGGCATCGCCGCCTGCACCATGTTGAACGCCCCGGTGAGGTTGACGGCGAGAATATAGTCCCAATCCTCGGCGGTGATTTCGTTGAGACGCCGGTTGACGACATTGAGTCCCGCGTTGTTGACGAGAATATCGACGCGCCCCAAGCTCTTCAGTAGTCGCTCACCGGTCTCACCGACCTTCTTGCGGTCGGCGACATCCAGGACCTCGACCGCGGCCCTGCCGCCGATGGCTTGAATCTCCGCCGCAACCTCATCAAGCTTGTCGCGCCGGCGGCCAATGAGGGCGACCGCCGCCCCCTCTTGCGCGAACATGAGCGCGCCGGCCTTGCCGATACCCGTGCCCGCGCCCGTCATCCATACGACTTTGCCCGCGAATGCGCTCATCTCGCTCCTCCTGTTGGGGTTCGATTCTGGTCCAGCAGCTTGACACAATACCTGCGGTTCCTATGAGCGGCGACTTCGGCGCGCACGGATCGCTTACCGGTTTTCTCGCAGCATATCGGCACCGAAGATTTAGCCCCAGGTGAGGTAGGGTCCGATCAAGGTGCCGGCGCCAATCGCGCAGGTGCCGATGGAGTTTTGATCCGTCCTTCCAGCCAGCGCCACGCGCGCAGTGCGTGCCGGAATGCGTCGATGAGGCGAGCGGACGGGATCAGTCTAGACTGCCGATGCCGGGACGCCCTTACGCCGACGGCGTCCGAGGGCCCATGCCCTGCTCGGCACGGGCTTCCTGCGTCACCGGCATCGCCGTCTTCTCGGGCACAAACCCCGACCCACGGCGCCTCGTCCATACCTTGGTGAACTCAGCGCCGAACAAGAGGATCTGGGCCGAGTAGTAGACCCAGACCACGATGACGACGAGGGAGCCGGCCGCACCGTAGGCCGAGGCCACCGCGCTCTTCCCGAGGTAGAGCCCGATGAGGAGCTTGCCGACAGTGAAGAAGAGGGAGGTGACTGCGGCGCCGAGCCAGACATCGCGCCAGGCCACCTTCACGTCGGGCAGGAGCTTGAAGATCAAGGCGAAGGAGCCGGTGATCACCGTGAAGGAGATGACGAAGTTCACGGCTTCGAGCACCGCCGCTGGCGCGGGCAGCAGCCCGCCCACATAGCTGCTGACGGCGGCGAGCCATGCACTCAGCACGAGAGAGACGAGGAGCAGAAAGCCGATGCCGACCACCATCGTGAAGGACAGGAAGCGCTCTCGCAGGACATCCCTCACCCGGCGGCCGGGCTTCGGTGTCACGCCCCAGATTGTGTTGAGCCCGTCCTGGAGCTCGCCGAAAACGCCCCAGAGCCCGAAAACGAGGGGGATCAACGCCAGCGCGGCGCCCGTCGCCCCCAGCGTTTCCCTCCGCGCGCTCCTGATGGTCGCCTCGATTGCGCCGGCGCCTTGCTCTCCGATCAGCTCGCGGATCTGTTCGATGATCTGGCTCTCCGCTCCCGGGCCGAGCAGAAGTCCCGCCAGCGCCATGAGGATGACGAGACCCGGGGTCAGTGCAAAGATCGTGTAGTAGGCGAGGGCCGCGCCCATGCGCTGGGCCCGATCCTCATACCAGTCATTGAAGGTGGCCTTGAGGAGTGATCTCATGGGCGTCCCGTTACCTCACCTCCGGGATGGAAGAGGTTGTTTGATGATTGTTCGGCGGCTGAATGCCTCGAGGGGCGATCCTCGGCGATCCAAGGGCGATCGATACTTCGAGACGGACCATGTTCAGCTACTTATGGCATGCTCGTCTACCAAGGAGGATACACATGCTCACTCGCGTGCTTGCTCTGCTCACGGCCCTGTTCCTCGCCATCGGAGTCGCAGCGGCGCCCCACGCTTATGCGCAGACCAAGAAGGACCCCGCCGCGGCACCGGCCAAGGCCGACGCCAAGACCGCCGCCAAACCCGAGGCCAAGAAGGGACTCCTCGACATCAACTCCGCCTCGGCTGACGAGCTCAGGGCCCTCCCGGGTGTCGGCGATGCCTATTCGAAGAAGATCATCGACAACCGCCCCTACACCAAGAAGGACCAGCTGGTGTCGAGGAAGGTCCTCTCCGAAAAGACCTACCAGGGCATCAAGGACCTCATCATCGCCAAGCAGAAGTAGCTCCCGGGAGGGGACATGGACACGAAGCGACGTCCGGACGGTACTAGGCCGGCTGCACACCCAGCAGCTCGACTTCGAAGATCAAGGTCGCACCGGGAGGAATGACGCCGCCCGCCCCCCCGCTCGCCGTAGCCCAGATGGGCGGGGATGATGAGCTTCCGCTTTCCGCCCACCTTCATGGTGCCCACGCCCTCGTCCCATCCCTTGATGACCCGCCCCTTGCCGATGGGGAAGGCGAGCGGCTCCCCGCGGTCCACCGAGCTGTCGAACTTCTGACCGCTCTTGAGCCACCCCGTGTAGTGCACGCTCACCGTGTCGCCAACCTTGGGCCGCGCGCCCGTGCCTTCCACCAGCTCCACGTATCCGAGGCCCGTGGCCGTCACAATCGGTTCTGCACTTTCGTTCTCTGGCACGCAATTCTCCTTTCGTGGGGCGCTCACGCCAGCATGAAATGCAGTTTGTTTGGTTAGAGAATCAACGTACTTGCGCTCGAAGTCAAAAATAATTAGGGCCGAAGGGTAACAAGGGGCGAGGGGGATAGATTTTCGCGGCGCTCTCGATGTCCATGACTTCTGCCCAGAGCTGCGTGACTTGCTGAGCCGGTTTCCGACCGCCGCCGATCCCCGCAAACCAGGTGAGTGCGGGATTTGAGGGGAGCATAGGCTGGGGGTGTTGGACACTCACCCCCTTGTGGTAGTGTAGTGGCGATGGCAGAAGCCGTAGGGCACGCCGTCTTGGCATGTGACGGAGTCGCCAGAGACCCCAGCGGGAAGATCACGCTGTACGGGCTCTTTGACCGCATCTCGGCTCCTAAGTTTCCGGCGGTACACCCTCTCTTTTCAATTTACTGGCGTTGCTTCGTTCCCGGTCCAGGACGCGCGGGCGTTACCATTGTGAAGCCTGACGGGTCAGTACTGACGCAGCTCGAACCAACGGAGTCGGGAAATGAGAAGCCTCATGCCTTGCAAGGCACTTACACCATCGGCGGCCTTGAGTTTCCTGCGGAAGGGGACTACTTGCTGGTTCTGAATTTCAATGACAAAGAGTTGCTGAAGAGTTTCATTGTCCTAACATCACGGCCTACCCCATGACGACCACCCTTTACGCAGAGGACCATCCCATTACGGCGGTTGCATTGATTGTCGGAACGGTATTGACGTTTACGAGCAGCGGGGACGAGGCCATCACTTTGAGTGGGTCCGACTTGGCTGATTCCTCGCAGATCATTGATCCTCTGCCTCCTCCCGGCTCGCGTGTAGACGCCGCAGTCTACGAGTTTGCGAAGAGTGTTTCGAATCTGCCAGAGGTTATGGCCATGACGCACGCGCGAGACGGCGCGGTGAATCTCTTGTGGACGTTTATCCGGCACCGGGACAGGGCTACACGCAGTCGCGTGTATGCGCAAGAACGGCAGCTAATGGATCGCTATCCCGATCTCACATTCAATTTCAATGTTGCGTCGTTGGATCAAGGGGCTGCGCTCTCGCTAGTGCAGACCGACCTAAAGAACAAAATCGTGATGTGTCGTCTCGCCCAAGGCTAGCAGCGTCGGGTGCCTACCGAGGCACAGCATCTCCAGAAGGCGCAACACAACGAAGCCTTTCTTGCTACGTTCGATTTGATTACCTCACGCTATCTAGATTGGGCCGTCACGGCGACTTTCTATGCGGCACTTCACTATCTTCGGGCTTTGATGGCGAAGCACCGATACACGAACGTTTCTAACTACGGCGATGTGGATGTAGCTTTCAATCGAATTGATATCCTAAAGCGCAATCCTCCTATTTACGATGCCTACCGTAACCTCAAGGACGAGTCGTGGGCTGCTCGCTACAACATGTGGGTTCCGCGTCCCCCAGATGTGGTTGATTTGCGCGACAACGAGTTGCAGCGTATCCGCGACTTCGTGCGAGCCAATCTCTGACTCATAGGCCGCGCTGGTTGCGCCCATCGTGACTCGCTAACCCGTCGCTTCTGGTAAACTCCCCGCCGTGCCAAGCGCTCTCGATGATTTCTATGCCTTCCTCCGGGAACACGGCCGCTGGATGGCCACGCTCGACTGGATCGCACTCATGCGGCACCCCCTATTGATCGCGCTCGTACAACTTTTCGTGGGAGGCGGCCTTGCATACCTCCTCACCGAGCGATGGCATCGATGGCGTCAGCGGCGAGAGTTTCAATACCGGGTGATGTCCGCGTTTAGTCAATCAAGTGTCAGGTTGTTTCTCCTATTGACTGACCAATTGATAAACCACCCAAAGCGAGGAGAAATGTCGGATGCGTGGGACGAGAAGCAACGACTGATTTTCGAGCAGCGGGTACTTCTTCGCGCGCTACGAGCTGAAATTCTTGCCAGCTTTTCGGGTGCGCACGTCATCACAGCATATTTCGCAATGGGAGACGCGACAACCGCTCTGACCGACATGATTGACTCTAGGCGCCCGTACAATCTACAAGAGTGCGAAATTCTCCTAGTTGAGTACAAGGAGCAAGGGAGCCAGGCTCTCCTACGCATGATGGCAGCGATGAAATTTAGGACCGCCAAGAATGACGAGACCACTTACAAAGTGGGCATGGCCGACAAGAGCGACTAGCTTCTCTGTTTTCCCAGGAAGGCTCGCGCAAGGAGGGCTTACCCCGTTTGGTCGCGAGCGCGCTGAGGCGCGCGTTTACATCTTGAGCCTGATGGAACTGGCGGGAGTGAGGGTCTAAACCATGAGCCTTCGAGAGGCAGTCTACGCGAGGAAGTCCACCGAGCAGAACGTGAGCGACGACGCGAAGAGCGTGACTCGCCAAGTCGAGCTGGCCCGCGCCTTCGCGGAGAAGAAGGGTTGGACCGTGGGCGCGGAATCCGTCTATGTAGGTGACGGCATCAGCGGCGCCGACTTCGTGAACCGCGCCGGCCTGGCCAACCTCCTCGCCGCAGCGCAAGAGACTCCCCGTCCCTTCGACGTGCTTGTAGCCATGGACGCTCGTCCATGTGGAATTCTCCTGGGAGCAATGTCCCGGCGGTCATGATACCGCGTAGAATGAGGCCATGACGTACAGCTGCGCGTTCTGCGGCGAGGACAACGAGGTCTTCGAGGATCCGAGCGGCGGGTCGCGCCAGACCTTCACCGAAGACTGCACGGTCTGTTGCCGGCCCAACCTGATCACGCTGGTCTTCGAGGGCGACCGCGTCCACCTCGACGTGGTCCAGGAGTACGAGGCGTGAGCTTCTCAGTGAGGCCGGTACCCGGCGAGGGCGGCTTCGAGCGAGCGGCGGTCCACACGCGATAGACCGCGCACCATGGCCGGCGTGAGGAGCCGTGTATGCGGCACGTCCAGCAGGTGCTCTGGTATCCACCAGAGATCAGCCTCGGAAACCATCCATCCCGGATGTGTCCGATCAAAGCGGGCGAGGTTCACTGGGCGCGAGACGGCGCGCAGCGTCCGATCGCCGCGCAGGTTGATGTAGCCCTCGAAGTAGCTCATCGCCAACTCGCGCACGCTCCGGTATATGGGCTCGCGGTAGCGCACGCCCGAGAAATTGCTCTTGCCGATCGCCCCCCAGTGACCCCGTAGCTGGAAGACGGCGATCACATGGTCGCTGTCCTGGACGGCTTCGAAATCGAGGAGGAGGGGCGGGTAGCCGAGCACCCGGAGCGCTGCCGCGGCGAAAATGGCACCCTCGAGGCAGTGCGCGGTGCGCTCGCGCAACACCCGACGCGGCGACCACGCGGTGCCGGCAATATGGTACGGCATCGAGTCGAGCGCGCGCTGGATGCCCCACGGGCTGCCCAGCGCACGAAGGGAACGCAGCTCTCTCAATGTAAATCCGAGGGCGGCGCGCGCTTTCAATGAGTGACCGGCGGCTCGGCGCGGGCCGGCGGCGGCTCGAGGGGCACGTCCGCGAAGCGCTCCCGCAGCCGCATCCAGAGGGTGAGCCGCGACCAGTCCGGCTCCTCCACGTAGCGCTGGCGCGCCGGATCGATCCACGGATTGGGAAAGAACACCGTGAGCATCTGCTCGCCCCGGCCATTCCACATGCGAAGGCCCCAGGCGCTCGCGCGGCCCTTGCTGTCGAGGTTGCGGAAAAACGCGGCGCGGGCGCAGCGGCGCCACTGTGCGAGCTCGGGCGGGGTAGGCAGGGCGGGACTGCCGCGGTGCGGACCGATGCAGAGATGAAAATGCCACGACTCGCGGCCCGGCACGTCGCCCGCCACATCGACCGTCGCGTAGCCGTCGAAGAGCGCGATGGTGGGCTTCCCGGTGAAACGCCCCTCGAAAACGGCTCCCTCGATGCACGGGCCGAAGATGACCTCGCCCCAGTGCTCCTCGAAGCACTCGCGCAACAGGGCGAGCAGACTCGCTTCCGAGCATTCGACCTCGAAGTACTCGGTGCGGGTCCCGTCGAGATTCGCCTCCACCGACGCCGGCGGCATGGGAGATCTCTAGGGACAGACGCCCATGGGCTGGGCGGGCACGGGCTCCGTCGCGTCCCGCGGGCGCGCCTAGTCCGGCACGCTGTTCAGGACGTACACCGCGGCGATGAGGCTGCCGCCCTCCGGGAAGGGGCCGAACCATTTCTCGTAGATCGGCACCACCTCGGCGCTCCGGTAGAGGCGGATGAGGGCGCGGTCCACCGCGAGATGGAAGTTCGGGTCGCCCCGCCGGACCATGAGCGCATACGGCTCATAGGAGATGAAGTCCTCGAGGAGATACAGCTTGGCGGGATTTCTCGAGCTTACCGCGAGGCCGGCGAGCAGCGTCCGGTCCGAAGCGTAGGCGTCGATCCGGGCATCGTCGAGGGCGGCCACGCCTTCCGAGTGATCCTTGACGCCGAGGAGCGTGACGTTCTGGAGCCCGAGCTTCTTGATCATGTCGCGCACCGCCGTTTCCGTCGTCGTGCCCGGAATGACGGCCACGCGCTTGCCGGAGAGATCCGTCAGCTTGTTGATATTGGCCGCGCTCAGCGTGAGCAGGCTCCCCCCGTCGAGGTAGGTCAACACGGTGAAGTCCACCTGGGCCATGCGGCTGAGCGTCTTGGTGGTCGAGCCGCATTCGATGTCCACGGTGCCGTTGGCCACGGACGCGATACGGTTCTCCGGGGTCAGCTTGACCCACTTCACGTCGAGCTGGGACAGGGCGAGGTCTTTCTTCACGCTCTCCACGATGCGGAGGCAGAGATCGATCGAGTAGCCCTGGGGCTTCGGGTCATTGGCCGCCACGTAGGAGAAGGGCGGCGACGACTCGCGGAAGCCGATGGTCATCGCCCCCGTGCGCTTGATCTTGGCGAGAGTCTCTTCCTGGGCGCCCGCGGGATGAGGCACGGCCAGGAAGAGGCCGCCCAGCAGCAGACTCGAGACCGTGGTAGCGAGCAGTCGTCGCATGGAGGTCTCCTTACTCGGGCAGGCCATTCATGAGGTACATCCCCACGATCATCGGGCCCGCCGTGGTCATGGACCCGAAGTACTTCTCGAAGATCGGTCCGACCTCTCCCGAGCGATACATGCCCGCGAGCACTCGGTTGACGGAGAGCCGGAAGGCCGCGTCGCCCCGCTTGAGCATGAACCCGTGGGGCTCGTACGAGAAGAACTCCTCGATCAGGGAGAGCTTGTCCGGATTCTTGGAAGTCCGCCCCATCCCGATGAGGAGGGTCCGATCCGAGGCGTAGGCGTCGATGGTGCGATTGTCGAGCGCGGCCACACCCGCCGCGTGATCCTTGACGGACACGATGGTCGCCCTGATCGACCGCTTGGCGAGCACCGCGGTCAGCGCCTTCTCCGTCGTGGTGCCGGGGACCACGGCGACTTTCTTGCCGGCGAGGGTCGTGAGGTCGCGGATGCCTGAGACGTCGGTGACGAGCAGGCTGCCGCCGTCGATGAAGGTCATGAGGCTGAAGTCCACCTGCTCCTGCCGGCTGAGGGAGGCCGTGGTCGATCCGCACTCGAGGTCGACGGTGCCGTTGACGACGGAGGCAATTCGATTCTCCGGCGTCACCTTGACCCACTTGGTCTGGAGATTGAAGAGCCCGAGCTCGCGCCCGACGCTGGCGGCGATCCGGGTACAGAGCTCGACGGAGTAGCCGGCGGGCTTGCCGTCGTCGCCCGTGAAGGCGAAGGGGCGCGCGTCTTCCCGATAGCCCAGGGTGATGGTGTTCGAGGCCTTGATCTTCTTGAGCGTGCCGTCGAGCTCGGCACCCATGACCGGACCGGCGAGGAGTAGGGCACCGAGCAGCACCGTCAGCCATCGAATCATTTACGCGTCCTCTTCGAGCCTGCGAGTGGGAGGGCGAGGGCACCGTAGCACCTTTGCCCGGGACGACGCAACCGCCGCGGGCGGGCACCCGTCATTTCTTGATCGCGATGTGCGGCGACGGCTGGCCCACGTGGATGTGTGCGCCCGACGTCGCGCCGGGAACCACGCCCCACGCCGCGATGAAGGGAATCCCCGCTTCGCGCAGATACTCCATGAGGGCCCGGCCCTCCGGACTATCCGGATGCACGGCGACGTCGAGGGCGTTCCGGTGATCGAGACCCATGCGGTCGTGGAGCGGTGTCTGGCCGTAAGCGCTCACCGGCAGCGGGCGGCCGAACCGGGACGAGAAGAACTGCTCGAGCTTGGCCGCACCCGTTTTCAGCGACCACGCGGTGGGGCCGTTGTAGCGGATCAAGGTCGCGGTCTGCTCGTACCCGCCCCGACCCAGGGGGGGCAGCGCCGCCACCGCGCGGGCCGTGGTCGCCTCGACCATGGCATGATCGGCCTCGGCGATGGACCTGCGAGTGTTCTCGAGTTTCTGCTGGGTGGCGGCCACCGCCGTCTCGGTGGCCTCGAACTCCTTGCGGGAGATGATGCCGCGGCCGAGGAGCTCCCGCCACTGCTCGCGCTTCTCGATGGCCCGCGCGAGCTCCTGTTCGTAGATGGGGATGAGCGCGTCCAGCTTCGCGCGGTAGTCCGCGAGCGTCGCGATCACCTCGGAGACGCGGGTGCCCGCCGCGGACGGAGCCGCGGCCGCCGGTCGGTCGGCGGCGGGCGCGGGCGCGGCGAGAAGGGCGGCGACAAGGGCGGCGGCGAGGATAGACGCCGCGCGCCGCCTCACCGCGGGCGCGGTGGATGGCCGCGAACCGTGGCCTCGTTGATCTCCGTGCCCCAGCCGGGGCCGGTGGGCAAGGTGAGGTGGCCATCTTTGATGTCGGGCTTCACGGTGACGAGATCGTCGTGCCATGGCACCACGTCGGGATCCGTCTCCATAATGCGCAGATTCGGAACCACCGCGCAGAAATGCGCGCTCATCATGGTGGCGAGTGGCCCGTAGAAATTGTGGGGGGCGACGTTCATCTCGTACGCATCCGCCATATTGGCGATCTTCACCGACTCCCCCACCCCGTTCCACGGCGTGTCGATGATGGCCACGTCCACCGAGTAATTCTCGAAGAACGGACGGTAGTCGCGACGCCCGAACAGGCTCTCCAGCGAGGCCACGGGCATGGGCGCGTGGCTGCGAATGTAGTGCAGGGCCTTGGGGTCCCGGGTGTCGATCTCCACCCAGGTGAGATCGAAGGGCTCCATGGCGCGCGCCATCTTGAGGAAGCCTTCCGTCTTGTAGTTGAAGTTCAGGTCCACCATGATGCCCATGTCGGGGCCCGCGCCCTCCCGGAAGGCGGCCAGCTGCTCCTGCACGGCCTTGATCACGAAGCGCTCCGGGTTCAGCTCGGGAAAGCCCTCGCCCGTGCGGGCGAAGCCGGGAGCGTAATTGCGCGGGTTGTCCCCGAAGATGAGGGCATTGGTCTTGAGCGCCGTGTAGCCCTTCTCGGCGACTTCCCTCCCCAGCTTCACGATGTCGTCGAGCGTCCTGACGGGCGGGATCTGCATCTCCTTGTAGGCCCGCACGCGATACGTCCCGCAGTGCGACCAGTACACGCGAATCCGGTCGCGCACGGGGCCGCCCAGCATCTCGTACACGGGGATGCCGAGGGCGCGAGCCTTGACGTCGAGCATCGCGTTTTCGATGGCGGCGATGGCCTGCTGGACGAGGCCCCCCGAGGCCTGGCGCCGGATGGCGTACATCAGCGTGACGTGCGATTCCCAGGCGCGGGGGTCCTTGCCGATGACCGACCGCGCGAGCTTGTCGATCACCGCGGGGAGACCCGGGCCGCCGAAGGTCTCGTTGTACTCGCTCCAGCCCACGAGGCCGGTGTCGGTGGTCAGCTTGAGGAAATCGAAATTGCGTGTTCCGGCATCGCAGTGCAGCGACTCGAGCTTGGCGATTTTCATCAGGGGGTGACCTCCGATCCCAGAGAGTAGCGGGGATGCGCGCCCTGAGCAAGGCGGGGCATTCAGGTGGCCATGCCGGCCGCCGGCACACCTGACCGGTGCGTCCGTCGGGTCGTCCCCTGGCCACGGTACACCTCGGCGATGTGCTCCGCGGTCCGGATGGCCAGCGCGGCGATGGTCAAGGTCGGTGGCGACGAGCTCACGGTCACGAAAGTGCCGCCGCCGACCAGATAGAGATTGGGCACGTCGTGGGCTCGAAGGTTCGCGTTCACCACGCTCTGGGCGGGATCGCTACCCATGCGGTGGGTGCCGAGCTGATGGGCGGCGTAGCCGAGCGGACCCGACCGGATATCCTCGGCCCCGAGCGTCGCGAGGATCTTCGCGGCCACCTCCTCCGCCTCCTTCAGGGCCGCGCGCTCGTAGGGCCCGATGCCATAGGTGATGTGAGGGACAGGATTGCCAAAGTAGTCCGTGACACCGGCGTCGAGCGTAACGGTGTTGGCGGCAATCGGAAGCTGCTCCGCATAGATTCGTATGCCGAGCGTCCGTCCGAACTCCGCCTTCACGCGCTGGCCGAGCGCCGTCCCCAGGCGCCACTAACCGGCGCGATCTCGCCGGGAAGCGAACCCGCCGAGTTCAGGAACTCGAGGAGAAACGCGCCTCGCCGCTGGCGGTCGCGCGGCACCGCGAACTGGCCGCTCATGGCCGTGGAAAAGCCGATCCGGTACGGGTACACGCGCTCGGCCACGCGTCCCGTGACGTCGATCATCGGATGCGACGTGAAGTACCGTCCGACCAACCCGCTCCGGTTCGCGAGCCCGCGCGGGAAGTCCGGCGACGCCGACAGGAGCAGGAGTCGCGCGGTCTCGACGCCTCCCGCGGCCACGACGAAGAGCCGCGCGGACAGGCGGCGCTCGCGCCGGTCGCCCCCCGCGTACACCACGGAGCGCACCTGGCTCGACCCGTCGACCTCGAGGCGAAGCACAGTGGCGTCGGCCACGACGTCCGCCTGGCCGGTGGCCACGGCCTGCGGGATATGCGTCAGGTCCGTGCTGGCCTTGGCCCCGGTGGGACAGACGTGACAGGTCCCGCAGGCGTGGCACCGGGAGCGGCCGCCGTATGCGAGCGAGTTCCGCGCCTGAGGCACATGATGCAGGGCGATGTCGAGCCTGCGGCAGGCGCGGGCGAAGAACCCGTCCGAGAAGCTCAGGGGAAACGGCGGTAGCGGAAAGGCGGTGCTCCGCGGCGAGGCCCACGGATCGTCGGGCGTGCCCGCCACGCCCAACGCCCGCTCCGCTTTCCCATAGTAGGACTCGAGCTCCTCATAGGAAATGGGCCAGTCCTCGGCCACGCCGTGAAGCGTGCGCATGCGGAAATCATCGGCGCGGAGCCGGAGGGTAGTCCCCTCCCAGTGCAGCGTGCTCCCGCCCACGCCCCGCGCACGGTTCCACTCGAGCCGGTAGCCGACGCTGCCCCCGGTGGTGTAGCGATCGATGCCCTTCAGCGGGCTCTCCCACGGGTTCTCGCCCTTGACGAAGCGTCGGGAGTACTCCCCGCGCCGCCCGAGGTCATGACGCGGACCGGACTCGAGCACCACCACGCCAATGCCCCGCCGCGCCAGCTCCAAGGCCATGATGCCGCCGGCCGCCCCCGCGCCGATGATGCAGACCTCGGCCTCCCGGACCCCGTCGCCCGCGGCCACGGCCTATGCCTTCGCGCTCGTATAGCGCGTCAGGTCACCGCAGCGGCTGGGAAACGCCTCGTATCCGACGGCGGCCCAGCCTGCCGGTGAGAGATAGTAGCCGCCGATGAGATCGGGCACGGCCAACGCTCGCACCGCGAGGGTCTCGCGACCCCAGGGGCGCAGGCATTCCCTGATCCTCACGTCCGAGTCCGTGAGGCGATGCCGCTTCATGAGGCCGATTCGCTGCTCGAGCGAGAGCGACGAGAATGGAGCGCCCGCCAGCCGGTCGAGCAGGGCGGCCGTCTTCTGATAGAGCGAAAGGTAACCCGGTGTCTTGCCGGCCTTGTCTGTGACGTGCTCGACCACATAGCCGGCTTCGTGCGTATTCAGCTCGCGCCCCTCCACGAGGACGGCGGTGAAGGCTACGATGGTCTGCATCTCGCGCTCGGAGAGCACGCCCGGGGCCGTGGCATCGAGGCGAGGCTTGAAGCGACGCGACACGAGATGGGCGAGTCGTTGCGGGCGCCAGAAGAGAAGAAGAACGAGCGCGGACCCGGTCGCGCCGATGAGAAGCTGAAGAATTCTCCGACGAGTCACGATGAGACTATACACAATGACGGCGGGCCGGGAACGGCCCCCGGCCCGCATGCGCCGTGATGTACGAAGAGCCTTTGATCGATGCTCGGTGCTATTTACCCTTCCTCATCAGCCACCAGGCGAGGCCGCCGAGGCCGGTCGTGAGCAGGAGAAGCGTATCAGGGTTGGGTATCGGACGCGGGGCGGGGCCCGCGAACGCGGAACCAGCCTCCAGCAGGACAGCTCCAAGCGCCGCAAACAGTCCGAGCTTTTTCATTCTCATCCTCCAGTTTGGCTCACGCCAGGTCAGCTCAGTCGCGCTTGCGCAGCCACCAGGCGAGCCCGGCGAAACCGCTCGTGAACAGCAGCAGCGTCCCAGGATTGGGAATCTGACGGGGCGGGGGTGTTCCGGCATACACGACACCCGCGGGCATCAGGATGCCGAGGGCCACCGCCACGACCACCGCCGCAACAGTCTTTGCCTTATCCATGGGCTCCCTCGTCGCGAATCAAAGAAGCTCGTTCGAAAAGCTCGTCGCGTCGAGGAGGAGAGCAACCGTCATGCCATCAGAGGAAGCTCACTCTGACATGGACTTGCAGGTGGTCCGCGGCGGTCACCTGCAGCAATCGTAAAGGGAACCGACAGGATTTCTAGCGCAGGACGCGGGCCGGCTCACCGCGGAGAAAGGCCTGGATGTCTTCCACGGCCTGGCCGTAGAAAATCCGGTACGTTTCCTCCGTGACATAGCCCAGATGCGGAGTGATGACCGTATTGGGGAGCGAGCGGAACGGATGGTCCTTCGGCAGCGGCTCGGTGTCGAAGACATCCAGACCTGCCCCGGCTATGGTGCCGTCGCGCAGGGCGCGCACGAGCGCGGCCTCGTCCACGATGGGCCCGCGCGAGGTGTTCACGAGGTAGGCGGTCCGCTTCATCAGGCCCAGCTCACGCGCGCCGATGAGTCCGCGTGTCCGCTCACCGAGCACGAGGTGAATGGAGACGATATCGGACCGCGCGAGCAGCTCGTCCTTGGACACGAGGGTGGCGCCCACTTCCGCCGCGCGCTCGGCCGTGAGGTTGGCGCTCCACGCGAGCACCTGCATCTCGAAGGCGCCGCCCACGCGCGCCGCGCGCGAGCCGAGGGTGCCGAGACCCAGCACGCCGAGCGTCTTGCCGTTGAGGCCGAGCCCGACCGTGGTCTGCCAGCGGCCGTCGCGCACCGCGCGGTCCTCGGCCGGGATGCGCCGCATGAGCGCGAGAATCAGCCCCCACGCCAGCTCCGCCGTCGGATAGGGCAGACCGGCCGTGCCGCAGACGATGACGCCGCGCTCCGCTGCCGCCTTCATGTCGATGGAGGCATTGCGCATGCCTGCGGTGATGAGGAGCTTGAGCTTCGGCAGCCGCCCGAGAAGGGCGCGCGTGAACGGCGTCCGCTCCCGCATGGCCATGACGATGTCGAAGTCGGCGAGCCGCGCGGCCAAGTCGCTCTCGTCGTCGAGATGATCCGGAAACGCCACGACGTCGGTGCCCCTGGGCAGACTCTTCCAGTCGGCCATGCCGAGAGCCACACCCTGGTAGTCGTCGAGCAGAGCCACGCGCGCCATGATCAGCGGCCCGTCCAATTCATCGGGGATCGTCTCCAAATCGGTACTCGCGGGTCAGCTCGTCGAGACGCGCCTTGAGGTCGGCGGGCATCTCCTTGTCGGCCGCGGCGAACATGTCGTCGAGTTGCTCGGCCCGGCTCGCCCCGATGATGGCGGAGGTGATCGCGGGATGCGCGAGCACCCAGGCCACCGCCATCTGCGCCATGGACATTCCGGCTGCCGCGGCCAGCGGTCGCAACTCTTCTACTGAGGCGAACTCGCGCTCGCGCCAGTAGCGCTCCTGGTAGCGACGGGCGGCCGTGCCCAGGGTGAAGCGCGTGCCCGCGGTCGGGCCCGCGTCGCGACGGTGCTTGCCGGAGAGGAACCCTCCGGCCAGCGGATTATACGGAATGACGCCGACACCCTCCTCCTCGCACAGAGGCAGCAGCTCGCGCTCGATCTGGCGGAAGAGGAGGTTATAGCGCGGCTGCATCGAGTCGAAGCGTGCCAGGCGGCCCGCCTCACTGCGGCCGAGCGCGCGCGCCACCTGATAGGCGTGGTAGTTCGAGCATCCGACGTAGCGCGCTTTGCCCGCGCGCACCACGTCGTCGAGAGCCCGCAGCGTCTCTTCCATCGGCGTCTCGGAATCGGGGTGGTGAATCTGGTACAGGTCCACGTAGTCGGTACCGAGGCGACGGAGCGAGCCCTCGATGGCGTCGAGGATGTGTTTGCGCGAGGCGCCGCGATCCCAGGGCTTCGAGCTCATGGCCCCCGAGCATTTGGTGGCAACCACGAAATCATCGCGGCGGCCCCGGAGCCACCGCCCGAGTATCTCCTCGGTGCGGCCCACGGTCTCGAACGTGCCCCCCAGCGGGTACACGTCGGCGGTGTCGAGGAAGGTGATCCCGCCCGCCGCCGCGCGCTCGAGGATGGCGACCGAGGCGGGCTCATCACACTGCAGGCCGAAGGTCATGGTACCGAGACAGAGGCAGGAGACGGAAAGGCCGGTACGGCCGAGTCGGACGTGGCGCATGGGCTCAGAGAGTAACGGCGATGTCACCGCTCGGCAAGTGGTGGCTGTCTCACTGAAGTCGGTGGGCGGTTTTTGCTTCCTGATTCCCCAATCCGCTGCGTATCGTTGGGCGTGATGACGAAGGCCCGCCGCTCCGCGTCGCGGGCTGTGCTTGTCGCCGCCGCCCTCGTGTGTCTCGGCGTTTCCCCCGGGCGCGCCCGGGCCGCCGACCCGCCCCCGCCTCTGATCGGCCGGTGGGAGTCGGTGGTGCGGTCCACGGGGGGAATCGGCCAGGTGATCGAGTTCAGGCCGGACGGGACGATGACCCAGTAGACCGCGGTGCTCGTCGAGCTGACCTATCAGGTGCACGGTCCCCTGCTCCTCACGTTGTACCGGCATCCTGGAAGCGGAGCCACGGAGACCCAGGCGGCCGGGATTCGCTTCGAGGGCGACGCCATGATCCAGAAGAATCCGCAAACGGGGGGCGAGACGCGGCTCACGCGAAAGCGCGCGGGCGGACCGCAGGACGCGCCCATCGTCGGCGTCTGGAGCACGCCGCACGAAACCGGCCAGACTGCCTTCCTCCTCTATACGAGCGACGGCCGTGTGGTGTTCCGGCTTCCCATCCGGGCCGACCGCGGCCGATGGAGCGCGTCAGGCGATCAGCTCACCCTCGCCTCCGGACCTTCGTCCTCGACGATCGTCCGCTACGCCGTGCAGGGCGATCGCCTCGTGCTCATCGACAGCCTGGGCAAGCAGATCGTGTACGCGCGCGCCGAAGTGCTCGAGTACCAGTAGTTGCCCACCGGCGGCCCGGGAGACACTGCGACGACCAGCGACCCTTGTCCAGCACGTGGCTTGACATGCTCCGGGCCCGCCGTCATAGTGCCCCGCATCCCTCGATGTGGCAGCTATGGAATTCACTTAGGCCCAGACATCGAAAGGAGCGGCTATGAATCAGGTGCTTCGTTTTCTGGCGGCCACGGTGGTGATGATCGGACTTGCGGTCAGCCCGTACTCCGTCACGGCGCAGGCCCCGCCCCCCCCGCCCCCCTACGGACCGCCGATCACGCTGGACCAGGCGAAGAAGGCCATGGTGGCGGCGGAAGCAGAAGCGAGGAAGAATAACTGGAACGTCGTGATCGTGATCGTCGACAGCGCCAGCCAGCTCGTCATGTTGCAACGCCTCGACAATACGCAATACGCCAGCATCGACATCGCGAAGGGCAAGGCCGTCACCTCCGTGAATTTCCGGCGGCCCAGCAAAGCCCTCGAAGATGCCATCGCGGGGGGTGGCGCCGGCCTGCGCCTCCTGCGCGTTGAGGGAGTCACGCCGCTCGAGGGCGGGGTCCTCATCGTGGCCGACGGCAAGATCATCGGCGGCATCGGAGTGTCGGGCGTAACGTCAGCACAGGACGCGCAAGTCGCGCGGGCGGGCGCGGACGCTCTCAAGTAGCAAGGTGTCACGAAATCCAGCCTGACCTGCGCCGCGCTACGCCTGTGGGCGCTCGTCATCGGCCCCTCGTCGGTCGAAGCGGCGATCACGGCGATCGGATCGACCACATCTCGGCCGACGGGGGTGCCTTCGGCCAAAGCGGGGGCCTATGAACTACTAGCCTGCCCGCGGCCCGTCCCCTTCGACGCGACGGTAAGTACTACCGGGTAGGTTCTGGCGAGCCCTCTTCGTGCTGGAGTCGCGTGAGAGAAGCACAGAGCGGAGTTGAGGGGAAGAAAGACCCGCCTTCGGGAATGTCTAGCGCCCTGCGCGTCGTGGCACGTCCGTTGCTCTCCTAACTGATACCTGACCGAACCATTCGCAGGACACAACGGAATGGAGGGCACGTGATGCGTACATCTTTCGCAGCGGCAGTAGGAAGCACCTTGCTCGCCCTCGCCCTGACCGCGGGCATGGCCGGCGCGCAGTCCGGCACGGCGACAGATACCCCGAAAGACTCGAGCACGCCGTCCACCCAGATGGATCAGTCGTCTCAGCCTGCGCAGCCGTCTCAGCCCGCGCAGCCGTCTCAGCCCGGTCAGTCGTCTCAGCCATCGGGGCCGGCTCAGGTCGCCCCGGGGTCGAATCAGACCAATTCTACGACTGACGTGAGGAGCGAGTCCCGGACCACCGAGCGGGTCGTGGACACCGAGCGCACCCGGATACTCGGTGTGGATTCCACGGTGGCGGTGATGGTGGGAGCTGTGCTCCTGATCGTCGTGATCCTGGCCATCGTGGCCATGTCGCGGAAGCAGTCGACCACGGAGGTGGAGCCGACGCGGCGGGCGCTCTAAGGCCGGACCGGGTCTCGTCGAGGAGTGGATCGACGAGACCCGGGTTGTCCCCTACGATCTTTCGGGGGTGAACATGGGCACGGGAGGGCCACCTTCCGTCGGCTTGAAACTCACGCGGACGCGCTGACCGATGCGAATGCCGTCGAGATCACAGTCCACGATATTGGTCATCATGGTCACGCCTTCGTCGAGCGTGACATAGGCGAGGGCATACGGCACGGGCACCCGGCGCAAGACGCTGTACGAGTAGACGGCGCCGCGGCCGGACGCGGATACCCACTCCGCCGCGCCTCCGCAGAAGGGACAGATGGCCCGCGGGTAGTAGTGTGGCTTGCCGCATGCCTTGCACTTTCCGATGAGCAGCCGGCCGGCCGCCGCCGCCTCCCAGAACGGCCGTGTTTCGGGGTTGGCTTCCGGCGCGGGGATCTTCCGCTCCTGTGCCGCCATGGCTCTACTCCCTCTCCATGATCAAGGTGGCGCTGCCGTGCCGCGTACCGAGCGAGCCGCCGGTGCCGTGGGCGAGGGCGAGGCTGCAATTGTTCACCTGCACCTTGGGATGCGCCTCGCCCCGAAGTTGCCGGACGGCCTCCACGACCTTGGTCAGCCCGCCCCGGTTCGCCGGATGATTGTTGCAGAGCCCGCCGCCGTCGGTGTTGAAAGGCAGCTTGCCTGTGCCCGAGATGAGGTTGCCGTCGGACACGAGCTTGCCGCCCTGCCCCTTCGGGCAGAAGCCCAGATCCTCCAGCGTGATGAGCACGGTGATGGTGAAGCTGTCGTAGATGGAGACGTACCGGATGTCCGCCGGGGTGACGCCCGCTTCCGCGAAGGCGGCCGGTCCCGACCACACCGCACCGCTATAGGTCAGGTCGACCTGCCCACCCATTTGGTGCTTCACCGCTTCGCCGGCGCCCAGCACTTTGACCCGCGGACGCTTGAGGCTCTTCGCGATCTCCGGCTTCACCACTATGATGGAGCCGCCGCCGTCGGTGATGACGCAGCAATCGAGCCGGTGCAGCGGGTCGGAGATCATGGGCGAGCCGACGACTTCGTCGACCGTCACCACCTCGCGCAGCAGGGCGTGCGGATTGTGCTGGGCATGGTGTGAGGCGGCGACCTTGATCCACGCGAGCTGCGCGCTCGTGGTTCCGTATTGGTGCATGTGGCGCATGGCGGCCATGGCGTACTGGTTTACCACGGTGGGACCGAAGGGAAACTCGAAGGCGACATCCGGAGCGGCTCCGTAGTTCCGCGGCGCGGTACCCGTGGCCATTCCTTCGGCGCGCGGCCGGCCGGCCAGGGTGATCAGCGTGACATCGCACTTGCCCGCGGCGATAGCCTCGGCGGCGTGGCCGACGTGAATGACGTAGGAGGAACCCCCCGTCTCCGTCGTATCGATGTGCCGGAGCTTGAGCCCCATGTAGTCCGCCATGGAGAGCCCGCCCAGCCCCGGCGCATCGCCCGCGCAGAAGTACCCGTCCACATCGTGCCGGGTGAGCCCCGCGTCGGCGAGGGCGCCCTGCGCGGACTCCGCGTGGAGCTGGGCGAGCGACTTGTCGTCGGCCTTCCGCGTCGGATGTTCGAAGACCCCTGCGATATACGCCTTGCCCTTGATAGTCATGCGCGTTCCGTCTCCTGGTGATGTGCCGATTCACCGCGCCGTGGCGTGCCCGTACCACGAGACGCCGAACGTAACACAAGACAGGCGGCCTCGGCCCTTGACTTGGCGCGGCCGGACCGTCAAGGTCCCTGAATGAGTGCCAACCTCCTCGTCAAGAACGCCCGGCCCATGGGCGGAGCCGCCGTCGATGTCCCGGCGACCGCCGGGACTATCCTAAGAGTGGTGGGTCTGGCCGTCCTGCTTGCAGGCGCCGGGCTCTTGGGCTCCGCATCTCCCTCCGCCCCTCAGATCACGTCGCGCCCTGTCCGGATCGGCGTGCTCTTCCCGGACACTCTGGCCGCGCGTGCTCCCATGCTGGACGCTCTGCGCCAGGGCCTGCAGGAGCACGGCTACGTCGAAGGGCGAGAAGTCACTCTCGACGTCCGCTACGCGAACAACAAGGAGGATCGGCTGGGGCCGCTGGCCCAGGAGCTGGTGCGCGAGCGGGTTGACGTGCTCGTGACCGGCGGCACGACACCGACCGCGGCCGCGCAGCTTGCCACCAGGACCATCCCCATCGTCATGGTCGGCGTGGGCAATCCCGTGGCCCGCGGATTCGTGGCGAGTCTCCACCAGCCGGGCGGCAATATCACCGGCTCGACCGACGCCCTACCGGACGCGATGTCACTCCGGCTCCAGCTCCTCAAGGACGCGCTACCGTCCGTGTCGCGGGTCGCCTTCATCCATAACGGCGCCGTCACCTCCTCCGCCGAGGCGCGAGAGGCGGCGGAGAAGCTCGGCCTCACCCTCCAGCCCCTCGACGTGCGCGTGGACGCCGGACTCAACTCCGCCATGGTGGCGATCCGGCTGACGCGCCCGGACGCTCTGATCGTGGTCCCGAATCCCCTGACCTTCAGATCGCGGCATCGCATCGCCAGCGTCGGCCTCCTCCAGCACGTGCCGGTGCTCTTCGGCTGGCGGGAGTTCATGGACGCCGACGGCCTGATGACCTACGGCGCCAACATGACGGCCCTCTACCGGCGCGCCGCCGCGCACGTGGACAAGATCCTGAAGGGCGCCCCGCCCGCCGAGCTGCCGGTGGAGCTGCCGCGATTCGAGCTCGTGGTCAATCTGCGCACCGCGAAGGCGCTGGGCGTGACCATACCGCCCGCCGTCCTTTCCGTCGCCGACGACGTCATCCAGTAGGCGCGCCGACCACCTCGTGACGACGCTCGTCGTTCTGGGCCGATGGCTCGGCGCGCCCTAGCGGCGTCGCTTGGCCGCCCGCGACCGGCGCGGGCTCTTCTCGCCCCGAGTCGTGGCCGCCGCCTTGCCTTCCGCGTGCCAGCGTGCCACCTCCTCGCAGGTGGTGAACCAGACGCCGCGGAACTTCCGCATGTAGGCGACCAGCTCCTCGAGGAGGGCGATGCGGGAGGCGCGGCCGCTCACGAAAGGATGGCAGGTGAGGACGAAGCAGCCGTTCTCCGCGTGCATGGCCGCGAACTCCTTGCTCCACATCTGGAGGACGCGCCCGGGGTCGGCGATTCCGTTGGAGGAGCCGTACACGTGGCGGAAGAGCGGCGCGTCGTCGAGCAGCCACTGCACCGGCACTTCCACGAGTGGCCCCACCTCGCTGTCGATCTCGTACGGCACGTCATTGCCCATGAGCGAGGTGTCGTAGAGGAAGCCGTGGCGCTTGAGGATGCCCGGCGTCCATATGTTCACGTCCCACGACGGCGACCGGTATCCCGTCGGCTTCACGCCCAGGTGATCGCGCAGGATGGCGAGCTGCTGCACCATGATCGCCTCCTCCTGGGCCGCGTCGAGGAAGCCCACCGCCTCGTGCATGTTGCCGTGAGCGCCGATCTCGTGGCCCGCGTCGCGGATGCGCTGGGAGGGGGCGAGGTGGTTCTCCACCGTCCAGCCGGGAATGAAGAAGCTCGCGCGAAGCTTCAGGCGATCCATCAGGCGGAGGATCCGATCCACCCCGACGCGGGGGCCGAAGCGGCGCTCCTCGAGATCGGCGAGGCTGCGCTTGGCCTTCTCGGGCTCACGGAAATAGAAGCCGGACTCCGCGTCGAAGTCGAAGGACAGGACCACCGCCGACTGCTTGCCCTCGGGCCACCGGTAGCGCATGCGCTACTCCTTTCACGCGGCGCGCGTGCGCGGATCGAGCACATCGCGCAGGCCGTCGCCGAGCAGGTTGAGGCCGATCACGAGCGTGTCCTTGCCCGCCGTCGCCGGCCCCGCGAAGGCGAGCGCGGCGAGCGCCATGCAGAGGGCAGCTTTCAGATGACGCATGCTCAGCCCGACACCCAGCCGCCGCTCGGGTGGAGGATCTGGCCGGTGAGATAGCCGGCTCCCTCGGCGGCCAGGATCACTGCGCAGTACGCCACGTCTTCCACGCTGCCGAAGCGTCTGAGCGGCAGCTCGGCGAGCCGCCGGGTCTTGTACTCGGGCGTCATCACGTCCTTGCTCATGTCGGTCTCGATGCCACCGGGCGCGATGGCATTCACGGTGATGCCGTGGCCACCAACCTCGGAGGCGAGCGCGCGCGTGAGCGATTCCACGGCGCCCTTGGTGGCCGCGTAGGCCGCGAAGCCACCGCCCCCTACCGCGCGCTGGGCGAGCTGGGTCGACAGGTTGATGATGCGGCCGTAGCGTCGCGGGATCATCACGGTGAGAGCGTGCCGCGCGCACTGGATGGTGCCCGTCACGTTGATGTCGAGCATGCGCCGGTAGCCGTCCCCCGGCACCTCGAGGAGCGGCCCGCGCACCATGATGCCCGCGTTGTTGACCAGGATATCCAGCTGGCCGAAGCGGCCGACGGTTTCCGCGATGAGCGAGCACGCATCGGCATCCTGGGCCACGTCACCGCGGATGGCGAAGGCCTCGGTGCCCAGGACCTGCACCTGGGCCACCACCTCGTCCGCCTCGCGCGGGCTCGCGAAGTAATTCACCGCGACCCGCGCACCTTCCTTGGCGTAGGCGAGTGCGATGGCGCGTCCGAAGCCGCGGCTGGCGCCCGTGACGAGGGCGACGCGACCCTCGAGCCGTCCGCCCCCCATTAGCGCGCCGCGCCGGCCTGGCTCTTCTCGAGCCAGAACCTCGCGAGGTCGATCGGCTTCGGCCACCAGACGTCTTTCTTGCCGAGCATGCGCTGGATGAGCCGCTCGACCATCCGCATGCGCGACGGCCGGCCGATGACCTGGGGATGCCCGAGCCAGTTGTAGAAGCCGCCCTCCTCGTACATGCCCTCGAACTCCTCGGACCAGATCTCCCACACGTCCTGCTGGCTCCAGATGCCGTTCCCCACCGGCGGGGCGGAGCTGAAGAGAAAAAAGGGCGCGTCGTTGTTGCACCAGGCGGTGGGGAACTCCACGATGGGCCCGAGCGGCGTGTCGATGCAGTACGGCAGGTCGGTGTCGAGAGCATTGCTGTGATAGACGAAGCCGTGCTTCTTCAGGAGCTCCATGGTGTGCTTGCTCGGATCGGCGGACGGCGACCGGGAGCCGAGCGGCGTGACGCCCAGGATCTTCTTGAAGATGCCGCGGCTCTTCACGAGCAGCTCCTCTTCCTCCTCACGACTCTTGAGGGACGAGGGCCGCTCGTGGAGATAGCCGTGCTGGCCGACCTCGTGGCCGCGCTTCACGATCTCCTCGCACAGCGCGGGATAGCGCTCGACGATCCAGCCGGGGATGAAGATGCAGGTCTTGATGTCGTAGCGATCCAGCAGATCGAGGATGCGCGGCATGCCCGTCTTGGGGCCATAGGAGCCCATCGACATGTGCAGGTAGCGGTCGGCTAGCGCGGGGTCGCGCTGGATCCACGGTGATTCGCCGTCGAGGTCGAACGTCATCATGATGGCGCAGCGGGCGCCGTGGGGCCACTTCACGGGAGTTGTCATGGTGCAGAAGAATAGACCAGCGCCTCGGCCACCGCAATCCTCGCGCCACCCCACACGGAGTGGAACTTCATCGTCGCTCGTCGGTGACGGCGTCACTTCTGGCGCGCCTTGACAAGCCGGATCCTCGGGGCTACTGCTGGGCCAGTTGGAGGGATTCGGCTGGCGAACGGTAGGGATCTTTCGATTGTCGCTGCACGTTCTCAAACCTCCAGATCCGAAGGGAGAACGCCATGGCACGCGTGGAAGGATTCGAGCCGGCGCATAGTGGACAAATTCCGGTAGATTCCGGTGGAAATCCGGTCGCGGTTGGAGTGTGGGGTGACTCCAGCACGGGAGTGGGTGTATTCGGCACGAGTGGCACCCTTGCTCCTGGCGTGGACAACATACCCACCAACATCGCGGGTGTGGAAGGCCACAGCATCCAGAATCCTGGAGTGGTTGGCCGCAGCGTCGAGGACGCGGGCGTGTCGGGCGAAAGTCTCCAGGGCCTCGGCGTGCTTGGCCGAAGCACAACCGGCAACGGTGTGCTGGGTGTGACCTTCGTGCCCGTCGACCCGGGTGGTAATCCTTCCGCCAGCGGCGTCTTCGGCTCCAGCACGGTAGGCGGCAATGGCGTGGTCGGCTTCGTCGGCGGCGCCACCGGCGTGGTTGGCAGCAGCGTGAGGGGTACGGGGGTGCGCGGATCTTCCGGCGACAGCGACGGAGTGGTCGGGAACAGTTTGAGCGCGAATGGCGTGATCGGTATCGGGGGCAGCGGCAGGACCCGCGGCGAGATCGCCTCCGGCGTGTTGGGCCAAAGCGATGGGGGCTTTGGCGTTCGGGGCGTGAGCGGGTCCCGCCAGGGCGCCGTCGGTCTGTCCTTTGGAGCGGCCGAGGGTGTGTTTGGTCTCAACTTCTCCCCTCAGCCCGGCGCCGGTACGTTTGGCGAGAGCGTTCTCGGCAACGGCGTGGAGGGCTTCAGCTTCAGCGGGATCGGCGTACAGGGCGAGGGCAGAAACGGTGGCGTGCGAGGGCTTTCCAGGTCCACGAGCTCCAGCGCGGGCGGAATCATCGGCGAAAACCCGAACGGCTTCGCCGGAGTCTTCCTGGGCAAGGTCCGTGTCACCGGTTTTCTCAGCAAAGCGGGAGGTGGTTTCGAAATCGACCACCCGCTCGACCCGGGGAACAAATGCCTGAGCCACTCCTTCGTCGAGTCGCCCGACATGCTGAATGTCTATAGTGGCACTGTCACCACCGATGGTAACGGCGAAGCGCACGTCTCGCTCCCGAGCTATTTCGAAGCCCTCAACGAGGACTTTCGATACCAGCTCACCGTGATGGGGCAGTTCGCCCAGGCCATTGTGGGACAAGAGATCAAGAACAATCACTTCACGATCAAGAGCGATCGAGGGCGGGTCAAGGTCTCCTGGCAGGTGACCGGTGTACGCAAGGACCGATGGGCGGTCGCCAACCGAATCACTGTGGAAGAGGAGAAAGCCGCCAAGGACAAGGGTCGTTACTTGCATCCGGACCTGTGGGGACAATCGAGCGAGGCGGCCATGGTGGGATTCCACAGTGAGGGAACAAGCGGGCAGGGTTCGCTACGGCGGACAATCGACCTGTTACCGGAACGGCTGCGGCAACGCGTAGAACAGCATCTGCAGGCGCTGCAGCATGGTGACCATGTGGATCGCAACGAAATACAGAAATTGATGGTCGAGGTCAGGCAGGCCGCGCTGCAATTGCACGAAGAGGTATCGACGATCGACCGTGCGCGGCTCGAGGAGGAGTGGAGACAAGTGGAGGCGATGGTGGAGCGAATGCGGCCCACCACGCAGAGGGATGAACCTGGAGAGGCAGCGACGGTGTTGCGACGAGTGAGTCAGCTGCTGCCGGAACAACTCAAGCAGCGCTTGGAACAGCACCTGCACGCCCTGCTGCGAGGCGATCATGTAGACCGGGGAGAACTCCAAAGCTTGGTGGCAGAGGCCAGGCAGGATGCACATCCGCACTCTCCCAAGGGCCTGCCGAGGGTCGACCGCGCTCGGCTCGACGAGGAGTGGCGGCAGGTGGAGGCGTTGGTGCAGCAAGTGCGCCAGCGGGCGCCGTGGATGAGAGCCCACGGAGGCTAACAGAAGCGGCTCCGGGCGCGGCGGAGGCGCAGCTACGCCGGCCGCCGCGTCCCGCCCATGCCGTCGATATCCTGCTCGCACCTCCCTCCCCGAGCCAATTCACTTGCCAACCCGGGCGCCCTCGCTTAGCCTGCCGGGGTTGCGAGGCGGCCGTGACGACCCCTGAGAGGAGAAGCCGATGCGTCGGCGGGCCAAGCCCTCGAAAGCGAAGGTCAAAACCAAGCGCCCGGCCGCCCGCACGTCCCCGAAGAACGTAGACGCCACGGTTCGCGACCTCGAGAAGCGCCTCGCGGAGAGCCTGGAGCGCGAGAAAGCGACCAGCGACGTGCTCCGCATCATCAGCCGCTCGCCCGCCGATCTCCCGATGGTGCTCCAGACGATCGCCGAAACCGCCGCGCGTGTCTGTGGCGCCTCCGACGGCGTCGTCTACCTGACAATCGGGGCGCGATTGCGCATCATGGCCCATCACGGAGCGATCGGTGCGCTCATCGGGCAAGAACGGGAGCTCGACCGGGCATCGGTGGCGGGGCGCGCCGCCGTCGACTGGACACCCGTGCATGTCGCCGATCTGCAGGCCGAGACCAGCGAGTTCCCCATCGGCTCGGAGGTGGCCCGCGGGTTCGGGCACCGGACCAGCTTGGCCGTGCCGCTGTTGCGCGATGGGGTGGCTCTCGGCGCCCTCCTAATCCGACGGCTCGAGGTCCGGCCATTCACGGACAAGCAGATCGAGCTGCTGAAGACCTTCGCCGACCTGGCCGTCATCGCCGTGGAGAACGTGCGGTTGTTCAAGGAGCTGGATGCCCGTAACACCGACCTCACCGAGTCGCTGGAGCAGCAGACCGCGACGGGCGAGATCCTCCGCGTGATTTCCCGCTCGCCGACGGACGTCCAACCGATTTTCGACGCGATCGTCCGAAGCGCGAGCCGGCTGTGTGGCGGCGAGTACGCGATCGTCACCCGCTTCGACGGCGAGCGCCTTCATCTCGCCGCGCAGCACAATCCCCGGCCCGGCACCGCCGACGAAACGGCAGGCTTCTTCCCACAGGTCCCGCGGCGTGAGACGTCCTTCACGGCACGCGCGTTCCTCGATGGCGTCGTCGTCCACGTGTCGGACGTCGAGGCCGAGGAACTGGAATCGACGGCGCGTGAGACGTATCGCCGGATCATGTTGCGAGCATGCGTCGGTATCCCGATGATCCACGAGGGCCGCCCCATTGGCGCCATCTCGGTTTCCCGCGGAATCCCCGGTCCCTTCTCGCCCCGCCAGGTCGCCCTGCTCCAGACCTTCGCCGAGCAGGCCGTCATCGCCGTGGAGAACGTGCGGTTGTTCACCGAGCTGCAAGAAAAGAACCGCGCCCTCACTACGGCCCATGCGCAGGTTTCCGAGGCGCTGGAGCAGCAGACGGCCACGGCGGAGATCCTGCGCGTGATCAGCCGGTCGCAGACCGACGTCCAGCCGGTCTTCGACACGATCGTGAGAAGCGCCGTGAGGTTGTGCGACGGACTCTTCGGGACACTCCTTCAGTTCGACGGCGATCTGCTCCATCATGTCGCCAAGCACAACTACACTCCCGAAGCCCTCGAGGCGACGCATCGCATGTTCCCAGCGCGCCCAACCCGGGCTTTCGGGGCAGGGCGGGCTATCCTGGAACGTGCAGTTGTCCACATACCCGATGTCGAGGTCGAACCCAAGTACCAGCATCAAGCCCTGCGCAGCGCGATCGGCTGGCGAAGCGGCCTCTTCGTACCCATGCTGCGGGAAGGTGCACCCATCGGCGTCATCGTGGTGGGGCGCGCCGAGGCCGGGCCGTTCTCCGACAACGAGATCGAGTTGCTGAAGACCTTTGCCGATCAGGCCGTGATCGCCGTGGAGAACGTGCGGCTCTTCAAGGAGCTGGAGGCGCGGACGGGCGAGCTGACCCAGTCGGTCGAGAAGTTGACGGCGTTGGGCGAGGTCAGCCGGGCAGTGAGCTCGACCCTGGACGTCGAGACGGTGCTCGACACGATCGTCTCCCGCGCCAGCCAGCTGGCCGGCGCCGACGGCTGCGCCATATTCGAGTACGACGAAGGCGCCCAGCAGTTCGAATTGCGCTCGACTCACAACCTTGACGCGGCGTTCGTCGCCGCCCTCCGGGCGGTGCCCCTCCGGAAGGGCGAAGGGTTGATGGGGCGCGCGGCCGAGATGCGCGAGCCTATCCAGATCCCAGACATCACCCAACCCGGGGCCTACCAGAGCAGCGCGCGGGACACCCTCATCCGGTTCGGCTACCGGGCCCTCCTCTCGGTGCCCCTGCTCCGCGAGGATCAGATCATCGGCAGCCTGTCCTTCAACCGGAAGGCGCCCGGCGAGTTTCCTCAGGAGGTCGTGGACGTCCTGAAGACCTTCGCCACCCAGTCGGCCCTGGCCATCCAGAACGCCCGCCTCTTCCGGGAGATCGCGGACAAGAGCGCCCAGCTCGAGGCGGCCAGCCGCCACAAGTCGGAGTTCCTCGCCAACATGTCGCATGAGCTGCGCACGCCGCTGAACGCCATCATCGGGTTCTCGGAGATCCTCGCCGAGAAGATGTTCGGCGACGTCAACGAGAAGCAGACCGAGTACCTCCAGGACATCCTGGAGTCGGGGCGGCATCTCCTGTCCCTCATCAATGACATCCTCGATCTCTCGAAGATCGAGGCGGGGCGCATGGAGCTGGAGCTGTCGGAGTTCGACCTGCCGACCGCGGTCGACAACGCCCTCATCCTGGTGCGGGAGCGGGCGAGCCGGCGCGGGATCCGGCTTGGCAGCACCATCGACGACCGACTGGGAATGATCGGCGGCGACGAGCGGAAGGTGAAGCAGGTGCTCTTGAACCTTCTGTCCAACGCCCTGAAGTTCACGCCCGAAGGGGGGCGGATCGACGTCGGCGCCCGTCTGGGCGACGATATGGCAGAGGTATCAGTCGCGGACACCGGCATCGGCATCGCCCCGGAGGATCAGGCCACCGTGTTCGAAGAGTTCCGGCAGGTGGGCACCGCGGACAAGAAGGCGGAAGGCACCGGGCTCGGGCTCGCCCTCTCCCGGAAGTTCATCGAGCTCCACGGCGGAAGGATCTGGGTGACGAGCCAGCTCGGCGCCGGCTCGACGTTCACCTTCACGCTGCCGCGGTCACGGTGAGAGGACCTGCCCCGCCGCTTACTACGCACGGCATCGTGCGTCGCTACTACAGCGTCTGGCTCGCCTACTCGCTGGCGGGCGGATTCCTCGGCGGCGTGTATCCGCTCTTCCTCAGGGCGCGCGGCCTCAACCAGTTCGAGATCAACAGCGTGCTCGCCGTGTACTTCGCCGTGGCTTTCCTCTTCGACGTGCCCACGGGCGCCTTCGCCGATGCGCTCGGTCGGCGCCGGAGCTTCATGGTGGGCTGCATCCTGCGCTGCCTCGCCTTGGTCTGTACTTCCTCTCGCACACGTATGTGCTCTTCCTGATCGCGGAGGCCGTGGACGCGATCGGCACAACCTTCTGCAATGGCGCTGTGGACGCGTGGGGCGTCGATGCCCTCGACGAGGCCGGCTTCGAGGGTGCCAAGCATGGCCTCTTCTCACGCATCTCCCAGCTCTCGAGCCTCGGTTTCATGGCCACCGCGCTGATCGGAGCCTTCGTGGGCAGCGTGAACATCGCGTGGCCCTGGCTCCTCAGCGCCACCGGTTTCCTGCTGAGCGCTCTGGCCGGCAGGCTGCTCTACGAGCGGCCGCGCGATGTGGCCGGACAGGGTCATCGCGCGATGCGAGCGGCGGTGCGCGCCCAGATCGGCTCGGGCCTCCGGCAGGGCTTCGGCATTCGCTCCATTCGCCTGCTGAGCCTCGCCGAGGCCATCACTCTGGGCGTCATGGCACCCTACTGGCTCCAGTGGCCGCTCCTCTTCAAGGACGGCTACGGCGCCGGCGTGTGGGTAGTCGGCTGGGTATTCTGCGTGCTGGGGCTCGGGAAGATGCTCGGCGCCGAGGCGGCGGCGCGGATCCTCACGCTCACCTCTGCGCGCCCGCGCCTGTTGAGCGGCCTCACCATCGGCACCGGGCTGACGCTCCTCGGGGCGGGCTTCCTCGCGAGCCTGCCCAATCAGGCGCTCGTGCTTCTCTTCTTCATGAACGCCTTCCAGGGCGCACGTGAGCCACTGGCGCTAGCCTGGTTCAACGAAGAGGTGGCCGCGGAGGCACGCGCGACCTTGCTGTCGTTCCGCGGCATGGTGGCCACGGCCGGCGGCGCCCTCGGGCTCTTGCTCGGAGGCTATGTCACAGACCTCTGGGGCATTCCGTTCGCATGGAAGATGGCGGGAGCGCTCTGCTTTCTCGCCGTCCCCTGCTACCTCACGCTCAGACACCGGAGTAGTTTCAGCCTCGCAGTTTGACCTGCCCACGGCTCTCTGGCACGATCGTCGAAATGGCGAGCGCGGAGAGCGGCACGTCAACCCGGCGCACATTCCTGACGAGCGCCGCCGTCGTCCTGGGAGGAATGCTGATGCCGAGGGGTTCCAGCGCGAGCAGCCTGCTCGAGCGGCGCATCCCGAAATCGGGTGAGGCGCTGCCCGCGGTCGGCCTCGGGACCTGGCAGGGCTTCGACGTGGGCGGCGACGCGCGCGGCATGGCGGAGGCCAAAGAAGCGCTCAAGGTTCTCGTCGAGCTGGGCGCCCGCGTCGTCGACAGCTCTCCGATGTACGGATCAGCCGAGGCGGTGACGGGTCAGCTCGCGACCGAGTTGGGTATTCAGTCCAAGCTCTTCGTCGCCACCAAGGTGTGGACCAGCGGCAAGCAAGCGGGCATCCGGCAGATGGAAGACTCCATGCGGAAGCTTCGCGTCAAGCGCCTCGACCTGATGCAAGTGCACAACCTCTCCGACGTGCAGACGCAGCTTGCCACCCTGCGCGACTGGAAGGCGGCGGGACGCATCCGCTATCTCGGCGTGACGCATTACCACGCGGGGGCGCACGCCGACCTGGAGAAGATCATCGCGCGCGGGGATATCGACGCCGTGCAGGTGAACTACTCCCTAGCCGAGTCGGAGGCCGACCGGCGGCTCCTCCGCGTGGCCGCCGACAGCGGCACTGCGGTGATCATCAATCGCCCGTTCGCCGAGGGCGCCATGTTCTCGCGAGTGAAGGGCCAGCCCGTTCCCGAGTGGGCGAAGGACGCCGGCTGCGCGAGCTGGGCGCAGTTCTTTCTCAAGTGGATACTCGCCCAGCCCGCCGTGACCTGCGTCATCCCCGGCACGCGCAACGCCAAGCACGTTGCCGACAATCTCGCTGCCGCCACCGGCCCGCTGCCTGACGAGGCGATGCGCCGACGGATGGCGGAGCATTTCAACTCGCGGTAGCCGCAGCTTGCCTCACCCGGGGTCTTGGAACTGGCGTAGCGAGGCGCGCGCAACCCGGGCTGGGTCATCGACACGCTACGGAGCTACCGCGGCATACAGCACTTGCGGTAGCGTGCTCCGGTGCCACATGGGCAGGGCGCGTCAGGTTCGGGGACCGGCGCACCGGGCGACCATTCCCAGCGTCTTCGTCTCCGCGCGGGCGGCGGCGCCGACTCCTTCTCCAGGCCGGCCGCCCACTCGCTGATGAACGCGGCGAGGGCCGCCTCGTCGGACGGATCGATGCCGCTCTCCCTGATCTCCTGGCCCAGTCTCCGAGGACTCCCGGGCGTGGGGTTGCGCGCTCGCTCGAGGAAGACCGTACGCTTCCGTGCCATACGCTCCCGGACCTCTCGCACCGTCGCCGGGCTCTCGTAGCCGGCGTCGCCAAGCCACGCGAAGAAGGCATCCAGGTACTCGGGGACACCCTCGACGTCCTCCGATGGGATCGCTCCCAAAGTCGGGAAGTATTCGAGCAGGTACTCCTCGAGCTGCTTCGCGGTCCACCCGACCGCTGCCTCTCCCGCGGTATCGATCCTGAAGCGGAATAGGTCATCGAGCGCCGCCTGTGCGCCCCGAAGCCACTCCGCGCTTCGGCCGTCCCTCACTTGGTCGGCGACGAACCAGTCCGAGAGATCGTCTGCCTCGTCCCAGCGCGCGGCATCGAGCGGACCCCCTTCGAGCCAGTCCCAGTCCGCCTCCGGGTGCGGGGCCGTCAGCGTCACGAAGGGCGCCCCGGGAAGCCCGTCGACCACCACCGTCCTCGAGACCGGGCTCTCCGGAACATCCTCGAAGACGTCGGCGTGCTCGCGGAAGAACACGGCGAGGGCCTCGAGGACGGCCGTGGCGTACACGTAGGCACGCTCGGTGAGCGCACGCGACCGGCCGCCGGCGTCGACAGCGAGGATCCAAGGGTAAGCGCGCGGGCCCGCCACGGGCCACGCATGCCGCTTCGCCTCGCGCGCGAGCCCTCGCGGCAACTCCTTGCGCCCGTCGAAGTTGATCGACAGGATGGGCACGCTGGCCGACTGGTCCCCGCCCGTTGCTTGGCCCCCAGCCAGCGCCATGTCCGAGAAGTCATCGATCGAATCAAAGATGAGCACACCGTAGTTCTCACCGAGGCCGCCGATGATGCTCACGCAGGCGGCGTCTACCCCGAAGGGCGGCGTGTCGAGGCGGAGGACCTGGCAATCGCCCTGCACGATCCGCCACGGAGCGAGCCGATACACGGTGGCCGCCGCTTCGAAGAAGCGACCTACCACCTCCGGCGCAGCTCGGCCGTGCTCCAGATCGCTGTACTGATCATTCCCGGGGTCGACATGATCGGCCATGTGTTGGACGACGACGTCGATCTCAGGTGTGGGCGCGACCCGAACCGACACGCTCGAGCCCGCACGCGATCGCAGGGCATCCGCAAGCTCGGGATCATCCACTCGCAGGATCCGGGGGCCAGCGCCGGGGTCGCTCGAGCTCGAGCGGGCCTGCACCACCTTCACGATTGCTCCAGCGGCCTCGCCCAGACCGCTGCCGTGCTCGAGAGCCTCAACGCCAAGGAGCAATCCCGACACGGCATCCATCACCACGACGACCGGAGGCCGGAACGGCGTCGGCTCCAGGACCTCGAACGGAGCCGGTCGCGACCCCACGATCCACTCGCTGGAGGCCTGCTCGCGAGACTGCGTCACGCTCCCTCAACCCTCCGCGTCCGTGCTCGCCTGATCTCGTCCTCGCTCCCGGCAGCCAGCCAGATCTTCGGCCGGGACGACCGGGGCGTCAAGAGGGCGCGCTCGGGTCGGCCACCTGTCTCTCCTCGAACCTGGCCGCTACGGCATTCATGGTCCGCATCCCTCCGAGCCCAATCCTGGACCCTCCCAAGCTGTGTTAGACTCCCGCCCGTTCCAGCGAGGGCACCATAGAGTCCCGGGCTAGTTGCCGGAGAAAGGACAGGCGATGCCCGCTCCCCCCGGTCGCACCTACCATCACATCGAAGTCCTGCCCGTGGCCGGCTCGCTCGGCGCCGAGATCCGCGGCGTGAATCTCTCGGCAGCGCTCCCCGACGAGTTGGTCACCGAGATCCGTCGCGCCTTCCTCGACCACCTCGTCATCTTCTTCCGTGACCAGAAGCTCACGCCACAAAAACAGCTGGCTTTCGCCCTGCGCTTCGGCGAGCCCATGGAATATCCGCAGCTCAAGGGTCTGCCCGAGGCCCCGATGATCACGCCCGTGGTGAAGCTGGAAAACGAGCGCGTCAACTTTGGCGGCGTCTGGCACTCGGACACGACCTACCTGACGCAGCCGCCCATGGCCAGCATGCTCTACGCGCTCGAGATCCCGCCCTACGGCGGCGACACCATCTTCGCCAACCAGTACGCGGCCTACGAGACACTGTCAGAAGGTCTCAGGAAAACGCTCGACGGGCTCATTGGCGTCAACACCTCGACCAAGGCCGATGCCTCGAAGACGCGCGAGGAGCGCCTGAAGAGCGCGGGTGTGGAGATGAAGGTGCTCATGGGCGAGCATCCAGTGGTGCGCACCCATCCAGAAACCGGCCGCAAGGCGCTCTACGTGAATATCGGCCACACGTCGCACTTCAAGAGCTGGACGGAGGAGGAGAGCCGCCCGCTCCTCGAATATCTCTGGCAGCATCAGGTGAAGATCGAGTTTACCTGCCGCTTCCAGTGGCAGCCCGGCTCCCTGGCCTTCTGGGACAACCGCTGCGCCCAGCACAACGCGGTGAACGACTACGCGGGCTTCCGGCGGATCATGCACCGCGTGACGCTGGCGGGGGACACGCCGCGCTAGGGACGCCCTGAGGATCAGCTGCTCGTCGACTGCCCGAAGCAGAGCTCGTTGCCATCCAGGTCATTGATGCAGAAGTCTCGCATGCCATACGGCCGGTCCGCCGGCTCCTCCGTCGTTCTGGCACCTCTCGATTTCAACTCCTGGTACAGGGCGTCCACGCCGGTCACGAATACATTGATCGCACCATGACCGGGCTGCCGCTTCGTCTCGCTGGCCGCCTGGAGGTGAATCGTCACGTTGTCCCGTTCAACCCCGGCGTAGAACGTCGGCTCACCATACGTGAACTCGACACGAAACCCGAGCACGTTACGGTAGTGTTCGACGCTTCGGAGCACGTCCTGGACAACGAACAGGGTAGCGGCATCGCGGAGCGAGACTGCCGATGGGCTGGTCATAGATCCTCCTCGCTTTGACATGAGCGGACTGCGGAGGCCGTAAGCCGGAGTGGCTCCGCTCGATGAAAGGGTTAGGCCGCTGTTGCAGCCCGCGACGCATGACGGTTGGTGGCCGTGTGTGCCACCGAAATGACAACCGGAAGCAGAAGCTCAGGGATGAGGTAGCCAAGCCAAACCGCCGATGGCTCAGGCAGCCCGACCTGGCTGATGGAGACAAGCCTGCCGATCCCGGCGAGCAGCACCCCAAGAGCAAGGAGGTAGACCAGCGTTCCTTGGTGCCTAATGGTACTGGCCGCCCAGAAGTTGATCATTCCTGTGGCGAGGTACACACCGGCCATGAATCGGTGAACGTTGTCGAGCCGGGGTGCAGTGTCCGGCTGTCCGAGGTACATCTGGAGCGAACCGCCGAGCACCGCGATGGCTGCGACGAGGAACAGGCAGACTTGAACAACGCGTTGGCTCACGAGCAAAGGCGAGGCCAATGGCATAGTGCGTCCTCCTGTTCGAGCGACCTAACGCTAAAGCTCAGCAGCGGCGGGGCACCGGAGAGCTTGAAGTCCCAAAACCCAATCATGCCCCGCCGTCTGCTGCAGCGCTTTGTTCGGCGTGACGTACTTTCGACGGGCGACTGCGCCAGGCCCACGCCGTAAGCGCAATGCCAATCAAAGCCGGGAGAGTGACAGCAGGGAAATCACGGGCAATTACCGATGGAGAGCTGATCCCGACTGCAACTTCCCACAGGTGCAAAACGGCATGCGCGATGAGCCACGACGTTGCAGCAGCCCACAGCTCAAGGCGACTCGCCGGTCGGATCATACCGATGCCGAAAGCTGCGCCGAGGAACATCTGAATAAGCCCAATATCGCGGATGAAGTGCTGATTAAAGGGACCAGTGTGGGTGACGCCTGGGACGAAGTGATACCACGCCGATGGAACGACGAGCATGAATAGTCCGTTTCCAAACAGAAACAGGCCATTGAGCGCTACCATAGTCAATACCGCCGGCGAAGTGGCCCGATTCTTTTCTGTAATCATCATGCTCACCCTGCCTGATGGCTTACCCCTGAGGTATGGAGCGGCTGAGCCAGTCCTCGAAACGAGTCGGGCCGATGCGCGGGTTATCGCCGGGGGTGAGGCTTTGATCGTTCAACTCTATACCGAAGTATAGTGCGTGAACGTCTGTGGTCACCTTCCGTGCGTCTCGGTTTGCGCTCAAGAATCGTCGGACGAGTTCGTCGAGACGTATCGGTTCGGGGCCCGCCAACTCGATCGTGCCGTTCGACGGTTCCTCGACTGCGACGTCGGCCAGTGCGGCAGCGACGTCATCCGACACGACGGGCTGCACAAGGGCCGGTGACAACCGAACCGTCTGCCCCTCGGTGGCCGATTGGGCGATGCCGCTCACGAACCCGAAGAACTGCGTTGAGCGGAGGATCGTATAGGGAACCTTGGAGGCCTTGATCAGGTTTTCTTGGGCAACCTTCGCGCGGAAGTAACCACTCGCAAGAAGTCGATCGGTGCCGACAACCGACAGCGCAACATGATGTCCCACGCCAGCGGCCGCTTCCGCGGCAAGGAGGTTACGCCCTGACGTCTCGAAGAACTCCAAAACTGCCTTGTCCTCGAACGAAGGCGAGTTCGCCACGTCGACGACGACCTGAGCGTCTGTAAGCGCTTCAGCCAGTCCCTCACCAGTGAGGGTGTTGACGCCCGAAGAGGGTGACGCCGCCACTACCTCATGCCCATGCTGACGAAGGTTCTTCACGAGCTTTGTCCCGATGAGCCCGCTGCCGCCGATAACCACAATCTTCATGCCGAATCTCCTAGTTTGTCGCCCGCAAGTCTGGGCCGAGTTTGTGACCACCGTTAACCTTCGCCACCCGTGCGCCCTCGGCCTCCGAACGGCCACGCTCATCGGCCGGGGCGAGCAACGCGAGCCTCCGGTCCGTTGAAGCGCGATGTTGGGCAGCCGTCGGCCTACTCAATCACTTGATCCGCCCGCTGCAGCAGCGACGGCGGGATCTTCAAGCCGAGTGCTTTGGCGGCCTTCAGGTTGACGACCAGCTCGAACTTCGTCGGCCGCTCCACGGGCAGATCAGCGGGCTTCGCACCTTTCAGGATTCTGTCCACGAAGTAGGCGGCTCGTCTGTGCATACCCGGGTAGCTCGGCCCAAAGGACATCAACCCGCCCGCCTCGACCAATTCGGGGTGCCCAGGCACCACGGGCAGGCGCTGTTTGGTCGCGAAGTCCATGATGCGCTGGCGATTGTGCAAGAAAAGACGATCGGCCATCACGAGGAGCGCTCCTGGCCGCTCCCTGACGATCGCTTTGAACGTCTCTTCGAGCTCGCCCGGGGTCTTCACCTCCAAGACCTGCACTTTCATTCCCAAGACATGAGCTGCGGCCCGCATCTCCTTCAACGAGGTCAGGAGAGTCGGATTCTCCGGATTCCAGAATACGGCGACGTGGGAAAGTTTGGGTATCACCTGCCTGAGCAGTTCCAGCCGTTTCCCATCCAGTTCCTCTGAGGTCGAAGTTAATCCGGTGATGTTGCCGCCGGGCCTCGCGAGGCTCGCGACGAGGCCCGTAGCGACGGGATCGCCGACGGCCACCATGACGAGGGGGACCGACGTTGTCGCCTTCTTGACAGCGAGGGAGGCGGGCGTCCCGGCGGTCACGATCACCTCTACCCTCGGGGCGAGCAACTCCGCGATGAGGGCGGGAAAACGCTCGTACTTCCCTTCCGCCCATCGATACTCGATGACGATATTCTGTCCCTCGACATAGCCCAGCTCGCGCAAGCCCTCGCGGAATGGCCCCACGAGATTGGCCTCGAGGGCCGCCGTGGAGTTCCCGAGGAACCCTATCCGGTAAACTTTCCCCGCCGGCTGCGCCCCGGCGGCGAGCGGCGCGACAAAGAACAGAACGGCGACGACGGAGGTGATCGGCGAGCACACGCCAAAGATTTCAAGTAAACGATTCACAGCCTTCCCCGAGATCTGAAGCCGACCGTCTGCGTGGTCATCGTCCTGTCATCCTGTCTGCCCAACGCTCAGCATCAGCCGCGCGCGCTAGCGCGTCGGCTGCATGCTGCAGTTAGCTGGTTGGACTTGACCCGGTTTGGTGGATACCTATCCTCTGAGGGAGGAAGGAGGTCACCATGCCCAGGACCCGTCGACCATATTCCGCTGAGTTCCGGCGCCGGCTCGTCGAGCTGGTGCGGGGCG
>Ga0137360_10000013_pt1 | contig 114860 bp, 118 predicted proteins | sample Mad1_60_16metaG_FD_104924 | JGI IMG/M metagenome (GOLD analysis project Ga0137360, IMG submission 104924) | Vadose zone soil microbial communities from Angelo Coast Range Reserve, California, USA - Mad1_60_16 metaG | ecosystem: Environmental > Terrestrial > Soil > Vadose zone | place: USA... | reverse complement strand
GGTCATGGGGCGCTCCACCGGCGCCGTCTTGAACGTGGGGTAGTTGCCGCCCACGAAGACGCGCAGGTTCTGCCACGACGGAATGAAGCGGAGCACGGGGTCGTCGAGCTGGAAGCGCCCTTCCTCGTAGAGCATCATCAGCCCCACGCTGGTGATGGGCTTGGTCATGGAGTAGATGCGCCACACGGCGTCGGCGGTCACGGGGCGGCGCCGCTCGATCTCGAGATGCCCCAGCGGCTCCAGATACGCCACCTGCCCCCGCCGGGCCACGAGGGTCAGGGTGCCGGCAATCTTCCCCGCGTCGATGTAGCGCTTCATGTGGTCGCCGATCCGGGCCAGGCGCGACGACGAGAGACCGACTTCTTCAGGCTTCACGAGCATAGAGCCTCCTTGGGGTCTTCAAACCAATGCCCTCCGGCCCGTCAGCTTACCAAATCACGCGCGGTCGAGGATGTGAACGGCTCCGGGGGTCGCCGCCCGCGTATAGAAATGCTAAACTGCCGACTCTATGACGACTCCCGAATGGACCCGCTACACGCACGCCCTTCCTTCCATCGCCGCCGCCGTAGGACGCACACCACTGGTCAGGCTCAACCGGGTGACGGCGGACGTCAAGCCCGCCCTCTACGTCAAGGTCGAGTGGTACGGAGCCACGGGCAGCCTCAAGGACCGCATCTACCTCCACATGTTCGAGCGCGCCGAAGCGCGCGGCGATCTCAAGCCGGGCATGAGCGTGCTCGAGTGCTCGACGGGGAATGCGGGCATCGCCTGCTCCTGGGTGGCCGCCGTGAAGGGATATCCCTGCACCATCGTGATGCCCGAGGGCATGAGCGAGGAGCGGAAGAAGATCATGCGCGCCTACGGCGCCGAGCTGGTCTTCACCAAGGGTGGGGAGAGCGACGTGGATCTCTCGCTCCAGAAGCTCGCGGAGATCCGTGCCGGTCACCCAACGCGATACTGGGTCCCCGGCCAGTTCGACAACACGGACAACGTGGAGGCCCACGTCCTGACCACGGGACCGGAGATCCGCGAGCAGATGGACGGCCGCATCGGCGCCTTCGTGGACTCCCAGGGCTCGGGCGGGCTGCTCACCGGGGTGGGCCGTTACCTCCGCGGGCACGACCCGGCCGTCAGGCTCTACGCCGTCGAGCCGGCCGAGTGCGCGCTCCTGTCGAAGCGCGCGTGGGGCCACCACGGCATCGAGGGTATCGGTGACGGCTTCGTCCCGCGCAATCTCGACGTCTCCCAGCTCACCGGCGTCATCACCACGACCACCGAGGAAAGTGTCACCACGGCTCGGCGCCTCGCCAAGGAAGAGGGCATCTTCTGCGGCATCTCCAGCGGCTGCAACGTGGCGGCCGCCCTCAAGCTCGCTCGACGCCATCCGGAACTGCCCTCGATCATCACCATCATCAACGACACGGGCCAGCGCTACTTCACCACCCCGCTCTGCGGGGAGGACAAGCACGTGGACATTCCCGAGCGCGATCACCCGCTCGATCCCCACACCGTAGAGCAGCTCGACCGCTATCAGAAGACCTGGGAGATCATCGGGTGACGATTTCCCGGCGCGAGTATGACTTCCAGGCGGCACGGCATCGCCTCGAAGCGAAAGCCAAGTCCGCCGGCGAGAAGCTGACCACGATCGACGACGCGGTGGCGCGCGTCAAGAACGGCGACCACGTGGCCTTCGGCGGCTGCCTCTTCTCGCGCACGCCCCTGGCCCTCGTGCGTGCCCTCCTGCGGCGGCGGCCCACGGGCCTCAGCATCTCGCGCAACCTGATGTGCTACGAGGGCGAGTGGTGCATGGTCGCGGGGGCAGTGGACAAGATCGTCACGTCGTGGATGGGCATCGGCCTGCCGTGGGGGTTGTCGAAGATCCACCGCGAGTACGTCGAGTCGGGGCGCGTCCCCATGGAAGAGTGGAGCCACCTGGCCCTCGGGCTCCGGTTCCGCGCGGCGGCCATGGGCGTGCCCTTCCTGCCCTCTCTGACCATGATGGGCTCGAGCCTCGTGGACGTGGGGGGTTCGAAGATCATCGACTGTCCCTACACGGGGGAGAAGCTCCTGGCCGTGCCCGCGCTCTTTCCCGACGTGGCCCTCCTTCACGTGCACCGCGCCGATCGCTTCGGGAACTGCCAGATCGACGGCTACCCGCACATGGATCCCGACATCGCGCGGGCCGCGTCCATCGTGCTCGTCACGGCGGAAGAGATCGTCTCCGAGGAGGAGATTCGCCTCCATGCGGATCGCACGGTCATTCCCGGCTTCGCGGTGGACGCTCTCGTGCACGTGCCGTTCGGCTCCTATCCCCACGAGTGCTACGGCCTCTACGACGCAGAGCCCGACCACTTCTCCACCTATGTCGACGGCATCAATCGCCACGGCGCGGCCGGAGTGCAGGCCTACCTCGACCGTTACGTCTACGCCCCCGCCACGCATGTGGAATACCTCTCCCTCTTCGGCGAGACCGCCCTGGCCGACGCGGGGCGGCGGGGCCGGGAGCTCGTGTCGTGAGCGGAGGCCACGGCGTCACCTCCAACGAGCTGCTCGCCGTGATGGGCTCGCGCGAGCTCAAGGACAACACCACCGTCTTTGCCGGGGTGGGCGCGCCCATGCTCGCCTCGGGTCTCGCCCAGCGCATGCATGCGCCGCTCCTCACCATGGTCATCGAGGGCGGCATCGTGGGCCCGAAGTGGAAGCCGGGCTCGCTCCCCATCTCGACCAACGAGATGCGCGCGGCCTATCGGGCCCAGATGCTTCCCGGCATCACCGACGCCTTCCTCCTCGCCCAGCGCGGCTTTCTCGACGTGGGCTTCATCGGGGGCGCCCAGATCGATCGCTACGGCAATCTCAACACGAGCGCCATCGGCGGCAGCTACGACAAGCCGAAGGTGCGCCTGCCGGGCACCGGCGGGGCCAACGACATCATCTCGCTGTGTCGGGAGGTCATCATCCTGACCGTGCACGAGAAGCGGCGCTTCTCGGACACCGTGGACTTCATCACCAGCCCAGGCTGGCTCTCCGGACGGGACGCGAGGCGGAAGAGCGGGCTCCTCTTCGGGGGCGTGGGGCGCGTGGTCACCACCCTGGGCGTCTTTGGGTTCGATCCGGAGAGCCGGCGGATGCGTCTCGAGGCGCTGCACACGGGCGTGAGCGTCGAGGAAGTCAAGGCGAATACCGGCTTCGAGGTGCTGGTGTCAGACACGCTGACCACCACGAAGCCGCCGTCCGACGAGGAGCTGGGGATACTGCGCATGCTGGATCCGGCGCGGCAGTTTCTTTAGCTCGAGGTAGACCACCCCTCACCCTGCCCTCTCCCCTGAGGGGAGAGGGTATCGATCCCCTCGCCCCCGGAGGGGGAGAGGGCAGGGTGAGGGGGCGCAACAAGTGCGGAGGCGTACGATAAACACGAACGCCAAGAAAGGAGCGACGTGACGCAATTCGGACTCGCGATCAGGAACTTCGTCGGACCGGGTGAGGTGCCCGACGTCAAGGGCCTCTACGCGTATGCGGAGCGCGCGGAGGCGCTCGGCTTCGAGTCGCTGTGGGCGTGGGATCACATCCTCCTCGGGGTCGAGCCCTCCTTTCCCATCATCGACTCCATCACCACCCTCGCGGCGGTGGCCGCGCGCACGAGCCGGATCAAGCTCGGCACCGGCGTGCTCGTGCTGCCGCTACGGAATCCCGTGGTCGCCGCCAAGGCGCTGGGCAGCCTCGATGTCATCTCGGGCGGCCGGCTCGTCCTCGGCGTGGCCGCCGGCTGGTACGCGCGCGAGTTCGACGCGGTGGGCGTGCCCTTCAAGCAGCGCGGTCGAATCTTCGAGCGCAACCTCGACATCCTCATGCGCCTCTGGACGGAGGAGCGCGCCACCCTCAAGGTCGACGAGTTCAACCTGCGGGAGGCGGTCATGGTCCCCCGCCCCGCCCAGCGTCCGCGGCCTCCGATCCTGATCGGCGGCTACGTCGACGCGGTGCTCAAGCGCGCGGGCACGGTGGGCGACGGCTGGCTCACCTACTTCTACACGCCCGAGAGCTTCACCAAGTCCTGGCAGAAGGTGCAGGCCTTCGCCAAGGAAGCCGGCCGCGACCCCTCCAGGCTCACGTCCACGAACCAGCTCGCCATCTATGTCGGGACGAACCGCGCGGAGACCGAGAAGGACATGCGCCACTGGCTTGCCACCGAGTGGGACACCGCGGCGTGGAGTGAATCGACGATCGAGCACGCCATCCACGGCTCGGCCGACGAGTGCGTCGAGCAGCTGCGCGCCCACGTCAAGACCGGTGTGGACCGCATCATCCTCATTCCCTATCGCTACGAGCCCGCGCAGGTGGAGCGGGTCGCCAAGGAGGTCTTGCCAAAGCTATGACTACCTACATCGACATCAACTGCGACATGGGCGAGAGCTACGGCCGCTGGACCCTCGGCAACGACGAAGGCGTCATGCCCCACATCACCTCCGCCAATATCGCCTGCGGCTTCCACGGGGGCGATCCGCACGTTATGCGGAAGACGGTGGAGCTGGCCCTCAAGCACGGCGTGGCCATCGGCGCCCACCCCGGCCTGCCCGATCTCATGGGCTTCGGCCGCCGGCGCATGGAGGTCTCGCCGCAGGAGATCAAGGACTACCACCGCTACCAGGTGGGCGCCCTCGGCGCTTTCGTCAAGGCCTCCGGGGCCACCCTCCAGCACGTCAAGGCGCACGGCATCCAGTACCACATGTTCGAGGAGAACCTCGATCTCGGCCGCGCCTCGGCCGAGCAGGTGCTGGAGCTCGATCCGAACCTCATCCTCATGGTCATGGCCATGACCAGGTACGACGCGGAGGCGCGCAAGACCAAAGTACGGGTGGCCGCCGAGGGCTTCGCCGACCGCGTCTACGCCGACGACGGCCAGCTCGTCTCCCGCAAGCTCGGCAAGGACGCGCTCATCACCGATCCGCCCAAAGCCGCGGAGCAGGCCGTGCACATGGCCATGGAGCAGAAGGTGAAGACGATCACGGGCAAGACCATCACCGCCAAGGTCGACACTATCTGCATCCACGGCGACAGCCCCGGCTCGGACAAGATCGTGGCCGCGGTGCGCGAGGGTCTCGTCAAGGCAGGCGCCACCGTGAAGCCGCTGCGAGACTGGTTCAAGGGCTAGGCGGCTTGACTCGCCCGGCCGCGGCGGCATTCGTGATACTCGTCCTCGCATCGGGTTGCGCGTCAAAGTACGCGAAGGTCGAGGAGAGCTTCGAGCAGCCCATCAATTGCTCGACGGCCCAGGTGGACATCCAGGCCCTCGAGGAAGACAAGGTCAGCAAATCCACCGAGGCCGCCGCCGGTCTGAGTTACGCCCTGCCGACCACGATCATCATGGGTGCCATCACGGGAACAGGAGGGGCGAAGTATGACGTCGGCACCGGCGACTACAACAGGAAGATCGACGAGAGGATCGACAGGATCCGCTCGACCTGCAAGATGAACTAGGCCTTGACCATGCGTGGCATCGCTCTCGCGCTTGCCGGCGCGGCGCTGATGGTGGCCTGCGCGTCGGCCCCGCCGCCGCCGTCTCCGGCCGCGCGCGCCGACCTCGCGCCCACGGGGAAGCTGCGCGCCGGCATCAACTACGGCAACGTGGTGCTCGTGCAGAAGGATCCGGCCACGGGCGAGTCCCGCGGGCCGGCCATTGACCTGGCGCGCGAGCTGGGCAGGCGCCTGGGCGTGCCCGTCGAGATCGTCGCGTACACGAGCGTCGGCACCATGGTCGACGGGGCCAAGGCGGGAGCCTGGGACATCGCATTCCTCGGAGCCGATCCCGCCCGCGCCGGGGAGATCGACTTCACCGCCGCCTATCTGGAGCTCGAGACGACCTATCTCGTGCCCCCGGGCTCTCGTCTGCTCACCATGGCCGACGTCGACCAGGACGGTGTGCGCGTGGCCGCGCCCGCGCGGGCCGCCTACGAGCTCTACCTCAGCCGGAGTCTCCAGCGGGCCAACCTGGTGCGCGCGCAGGATGCGGACGTGGCCTTCGAGCTGCTCGTGGCGGGAAAGGTAGAAGCGCTGGCGGGGCTCCGGCAGGCTCTGGTGCCGCTCGCGGAAAAGCTCCCCGGGTCGCGAATCCTCGACGGCCGTTTCATGGCCGTGGAGCAGGCGGTGGGCACTCCGAAAGGCCGCGACGCGGGGCTCGCCTACCTTCGCGCCTACGTGGAAGAGGCCAAAGCGTCCGGGATGGTCGCCCGCTCCATCGAGAAGACCGGCTTTCGCGGCGTGGCCGTCGCCCCCCGAGCTCAGTAGGACGCGAGGATTTCCTCGAGCCGCTCCGTGGCGCGCCCCCAGTCGAAGCTCTGCGTGACGAATTCCCGCCCTTGGGCGGCGATGCGCTCTCGGAGCGCGCCGTCGGCCACCATGCGCTCGAGGCAGCGCGCGAGCGCGGCGACATCCCGGTGCGGGGCCACGAGGGCCGTCGCGCCGTCGCTCGCGTAGTCACGGCTGCCTCCATTGTCGAAGGTGACGAGAGCGGCGCCGCAGGCCATGGCCTCCATGGAGGGCATGCCGAGTCCTTCATCCCATGAGGGACAGAGATAGATGGGGCACCGGCTGTAGAGCCAGGCCAGCCGGTCCTGGGGCAGGTTCGCGTAGAACTCGTCATAGGGCAGGGCTTCGAGCGGCGGCTTGACCCCGAAGCCCACGAGCTGGATCTCGGGATGCCGCACCTTCACCGCGGCCACCGCCTCCAGTCCCTCGCGCACCCCCTTCCACGCATAGTCGTGGTGCAGCATGAGCACGCGGAACGCATCGGGGGAGCGCGCGCCCGCCACCGGATGGAAGAGATCGCGATCCACCGGCGTGACGAGCACCTCCGCGTCGGCGCCGAAGCGCTCCTTCATGATGTCCCTGAGCCACGAAGAGATCACGATCTTCCGGAGCGGCAGCGCATAGGTTGCGTCCACGCGCGGCGGGTCGCCGTGGTAGAGGCTCTCGAAATGCTGGACGAGGTAGAACTTGGCCCCGGCGAGCGCGGGCGCCTGGACGACCGCGTCGGCGGACTGCCAGGCGGTGGCGATGAGCGCGTCGGCCGCGGGCAGGCGCGCGGGATCCCACGTCGTGACCCAGCGAACGCGGGCGCGGAAGCCTGGCATCCAGTCAGGCCCCAGACCGCGGAGGTTCCCGGACCACGCGATCCATGGGCGCTTGGCCGGCACCATCAGCGTGACGTCGTGCCCGCGCCCCGCGAGCCGATCCGCATAGGTCAGGATGGCGCGCACGCCTCCCGCTATCCGTAGATGAGGCGCGAGAAAGGTGATCTTCACGCGACTCCCTCTCCCCTCAGGGGAGAGGGCAGGGTGAGGGGCGAGTTGGGTTCGAAGGGGTCATCAGATGGCCATGGAGACTTGGCCGGTGCGGCGGTAGGCGCCGGGGTCGAGCACGACGTTGATGCAGGTCACCTCCGTCGAGCCCATGGCGCGCTCCAGCGCGGGACGGAGCTGCTTCGGCTCCGTCACGTGAATCCCCTTGCCGCCGAGCGCCTCCACCATCTGGTCGAAGCGCGTGAAGGGCAGCGAGGTGGCCACCTGGCGCTCGGCCCCGAAGAAGGAAAGCTGCGGATTGCGGATCTGTCCCCAGCCGCCGTCATTGCCGATCACCACCGTCATGGGCAGCTTGAAGCGCACAGCCGTCTCCATCTCCATGCCGTTGAGTCCGAAGGCGCCGTCGCCCGCGATGAGGAGCACACGATCGGCCGGCCGCAGGAGCTTGGCCGCGATGGCAAACGACGGCCCTACGCCGAGACAGCCGAAGGGCCCCGGGTCGAGCCACTGTCCCGGCCGCTGCAGGGCGACGATCTTGGATGCGCAGCCGACTACGTCGCCACCGTCGGCCACCACGGTGGTGTGCTCGTCCACCATGGCGGCCAGCTCGTGACCGAGGCGATAGTGGCTGATGGGCACGCTGTCGGAGAGTCGCTCGGCCATGAGCCGGTCCTGGCTCTCTGTCTCTTTCTTCGCTATGGCCTGGCGCCACGACTCGAACCGCGCGGCCACGTTGTGCGGGAGCGCGTCCTTGGCCGCGCGGAGCGTGAGCCCGATATGCGACGCGAGCCCGAGGGCGAGAGGCCGGTTGCGTCCCAGCTCGACCGGATCGCAGTCGATCATGACCACCTTCGCATGGTCGGCAAAGGACGGCGGCCGGCCGTATCCGAGCCGGAAGTCCAGCGGCGTTCCCAGAACGAGGACGACGTCGGCCTGGCCCAGGGCGAAGCCGCGCGACTGGGAAAAGGCGAGAGGATGATGGCTGGGCAGGCAGCCGCGCCCGGCGCCGTTCATGAAAACGGGCACGCCCGCGGCCTTGGCGAATGCCTCGAGATCGGCGGCCGCGTCGTCCCAGTACACGCCGCTTCCCGCCATGACGATGGGCCGCTCCGCGCCGGCAAGGAGACCGGCGAGCTTCTGGATGGATTCCGAATCGGGGGCGAGGGGCCGGCGGTGCACATAGGCGGTCGGGATGGGAGCGAATCGGTCCTCGATCATGGTCATGAGCAAATCCACCGGGATCTCGACGAAGACCGGGCCGGGGCGGCCGGTCAGCGCGGTACGAATGGCCGTGGTCAGCACTTCGGGAATCTGCCGGGTCTCGGACACCGTCCACGAGCCCTTGGTGATTGGCCGGAGAAGGTCCACCTGCTCGAGTTCCTGCAGTGAGCCGAGGCCGCGCAGGCCCAAGGGAGCCGCCCCCCCGATGAGGAGGAGCGGGCTGCGCGCGGAATAGGCGTTGGCGACTCCCGTCACCGCGTCCGTCACCCCCGGTCCGGCCGTCACCGCGGCCACCCCGATATTGCGCGTGAGACGGGCGTAAGCGTCGCCCGCGTGAGCGGCGGCCTGCTCGTGGCGCACGTCCACCACTTCGATACCTTCAGTGATGCAGCCATCGTAGATGGGCAGGATGTGGCCCCCGCACAGCGTGAAGATATGGCCGACGCCCGCCTGTTTGAGCGTCCGCGCCACCAGATGCCCGCCGTTCAGATCCGGCATGGTCAGCTTCTCCTCAAGTGCCTTCGGGAACGCCGCCACTTCGCCCTCGTCGTGAATCATCCGCCACTCGAGGTATCGGAACAGGTCCCGGTAGAAGAGCCGCGCACTTTCCGCCGGGCTCACGTTGATCTGCAGGTGGTAGAGCCGCCACGTCATGCTACCAGAACTTCTCCCACTTGACGCTCTTGCGGTCCATGCCCTTCTTCACGAGAACGTCCCGGACGGCATTGACGGTGTCGCCCCCGCCGCACACATACACCACGAGCTTGTCCACGCTGTGAACGAGCCGGTCCACGGCGGCCGCGGCTTCTCCCGTCTCACCGCGCCACGCCCCGGGCGGCTCGCGTACCGCCGGCACATACGTGAAGCCCGGGTAGCGTCGCGCCAAGGAACGGAACTCGGCGTCGTAGAGGAGCCAGGAGGGATCGCGTGCCCAGTAGATCAGGATGGTCGGGCGCCCGTAGCCGGTCTCGTAGAGGTCGGCGAGAATGGCGCGCACGGGCACGATGCCGATTTCCTCGGCCACGAAGACGGCACGGCGCGGATCCGCGCGATTGAAGACGAACCCGCCCGTCGGCCCCTTGAACTCGACCGGATCGCCTATCTTGAGCGCGCGCAGCCACTGCGAGCCGAGGCCTGACGGGGCCACGTCCACGGAGAGGGTGATGGTCCGTCGCCGCGTGGGCGAGGACAGTATGGTCCACGCGCGCACGATGGTGGGGCCGAAAGGTACGGAGATCCACTGCCCGGCCTCGAAGGCGAAATCGGGAGGCTCGACCATGCGGAGATCCACCTCGATGACTTCGGGGCGCGGCCAGCGTAGGGCGGCCACCTCGGCGCGGCACTCGCGTGGCTTTTGCGCCAACTATCGACCCTCACCCCTGCCCTCTCCCTGGAAGGGAGAGGGAGTCCGACAGGGTGAGGGGGCGCTCGGTCCCACCTATGCGTTCCGGAACTTGGGGAACAGCTCCGCGGCGAAGAGCTCGATCTGCCGCGCCTCGTCCGCGGGATCGCAGATCGCGTCGAGGACGAAGTACGAGCACCCCGCCTCGATGAAGCGCTGGAGCTGCTCGGTGCACTGGGCGGGCGTGCCGATGATGCCGTACTTCCGGGCGAGGGGACCGAAGTCCTGGGCATAGCGCTGCGACAGCCGGTCCACCCACACGCGCTCGGCGCTCTCGTAGTCCTTGCCCACGCTGATGAAGGTCAGGTGCGCCTTCTCGAAGCCCGCGAGCGAGCGGCCCGCCGCTTCCGCCGCCGCCTCGATCTTGGCCACGCTCTGCTTGTAGCGCTCCGGCTGGACGACATACGAGATCCAGCCGTCGCCCTGGCGCCCGGCGCGGCTCAGCGCGGCGTCGGATCGCCCGCCCACCCAGATGGGGGGCGAGGGCTTCTGCACCGGCTTGGGATCGATGCTCACGCCCTCGAATTCCGTGAAGCGCCCCTTGAAGGACGCGAGCGAGTCGCGCCACAGCGTGCGGACCACGTCGATCCCTTCGGTCACCCGGGCTCCCCGCTCCCGGTGCGGGATGCCGCAGGCTTCGAACTCCTTGGGATTCTCGCCTCCCACTCCGACGCCGAAGATGAGCCGCCCCCCGGACAGCACATCGAGGGTCGAGCTGATCTTGGCCGCCACCGTGGGGTGGCGCAAGGCGAGCAGGTAGACACCGACGCCGAGACGAGCGCGGGTGGTGATGCCGGCATACGAGGCGAGCAGGGTCAGCGACTCGTAGATGGCGCCATGGAAGGAGACGTGGTCTCCCGTCCACAGCGAGTCGAAGCCGAGCTCGTCCACCCGCCGGGCGATGGCGAACTGCTCCTCGGCCGGATGCAGCATGAGAAAAGCGCCGAAGCGGATGGGCGGCATGGCCTACCTCGGAAACGCGTCCTTCACCCCGCCATCCACCGTGATGGTGCAGCCCGTGGTCTTGGCCGAGCGCTCGGAAGCGAGGAAGAGCACGGCCTCCGCCACGTCCTCGGGAAGGATGGGCGCGGCCAGGATATTGCGCTTGCGATAGAAGTCCTCGAGCTGCTCGACGGATATGCCCTGCGCGCGCGCACGCTCGCGCCGGACGTCCTCCGACCACAGCTTCGAGTCGCGGAAGACGGCATCCGGGTTCACGATGTTGGATCGGATCCCGTGCGGTCCACCCTCGAGCGCGAGCACCTTGGCGAGCTGCGCCTCGGCGGCCTTGGCCGCCGAGTAGGCCGCGAAGTCCTTGCCCGGCGACATCACGTTCTTGGTCGCCACGAAGACGAAGGCTCCCCCCAGTCCCTGCGCCTTGAGCACGCGCATGCCCTCGCGCGCCACGAGGAAGTGCCCGGTCGAGTTGACGGCGAACGACCGCTCCCAGTCGGCCAGCGTCATCTGGTCCACCGGAGAAGAATGCGCGATGCCCGCGTTGGAGATCACGATGTCGAGGCCGCCATAGGCGAGCACGGCCTCCTCGAAGGCGGCGCGCACGGAGGACTCGCTCGCCACGTCCATGCCGAGGCCGATGGCCCGCGCGGGTCCGACCGCCGCCACCACCTCGTCGGCCACCTTGCGCGCCCCGGCGGCGTCGAGATCGGCGACCACCACATGCGCACCCTCGGCGGCGAGACGGAGAGCGGCCGCCCGTCCGATGCCGGAGGCGCCGCCCGTGACAAGGACGATCCGCCTCGCCAGCTCCTTCTCGGGCGGCGCCTGGCTGAGCTTGTAGAGCTCGAGCGGCCAGTACTCCACGTCGAACGCGTCCTGGGCGGAGAGCGACACATAGGCGCCGAAGGAGGTGGCCGCGCCCAGGACGGAGATCGTGTGGTGGTAGATGTCGCTCACGATGCCCGCCGTGCGGCGATCCTTGCCCGTGGTGAACATGCCGAGTCCGGCCACGGTGATCACCCGCGGGAACGCATCCGTCACCGCGGCACCTCCGCCCGCGTTGACGTAGGCCGTGTAGTCCACCACGAAGCGCCCGACGGCGGCCGTGATGGCCGCGGCCACCGCCGCGGGCTCGCGCGGGTCGTTCACCGCCACGAAGCAGGGCAGCCGCTTGGTGTAGATGGTGTGGTCCGGAGTGGCGGGGCCGATGGTCGAGAGCGCCGCGGCCTCCCTGGAGGACGCGAACTCGAGCACGTCCGGCGCGTCGTCGAACGCCATGACCACGCGGCGCTCCCGGCCCACGAGCCCGCGCAGGTGCGGCGCCACCGCGAGGGCCACCTTCCGTCTCTCCTCCGGCGATGCGGCGGAAACCGCGACACCACCGAAGCGCACCCGACCCTTCGCGCGATGCTCGATCGCCTCTTCCGCGCGGCCGATCAGGTCCATCGTCGAGAGATACGCCTCCTTGACGGTCGCCCCCCAGCAGATCGTCCCGTGCTTCTCGAGGAGGAGTGCCTTCGCCTTCGGGTGGCGCGCGAAGGTTTCCGCCACCTCGCGCGAGATCAGGAAGCCCGGGCGCCGGTACGGAAGGGCGATGACGTCCGCCCCGTACACGTCGCGGAGCACGTCGGCCGCGCGCTCGTTGTTGGTGAGAGAGACGATGGCGTCGGCGTGGGTGTGGATCACCGCCTCCGCGGCCAGAAAGCCGTGGAGGAGCGTCTCGATGGACGGCCGCGGGCTCGTCGGCTCCTGCAGGGCGTGCGCCAGGTAGTCGACCATCTCCTGGTCGCCCATGTCCTGCCGCTCGAGGAGGGCGAGGACATCGTCCATGCGCACGCCGGGGAAGTGCTTCTTCTCGATGCTCTTGAGATCCGAGCCCGATCCCTTGACACGAAGCACGCGCACCTCGCGGCCACGATAGTCGCGCTCCACGAGCTTGACCGAGGTGTTGCCCCCGCCCCACACCACCAGCGAGGTCTCGGCCCCGATGAGCCGCGAGGCGTACACGAGGAGGCCGAGGCCGTCGAGATTCTTCGCCGCGGCCTCGTCCCAGCGCGAGTTCATGGCGACACCATAACCGAAACGGCCGGGTCTCTCAAGGCGTCGGCGCCTCTCGCTGGGCGAGCCACACGCCGATGGAGGAGATGCAGAAGCCGGCCAGCGCCATCGGGGTCAGCGTCTCGCCGAGGACGAGCCAGGCGAGCACCGCCGTGAGGCCCGGAATGACGTAGAAGTTGCTCGAGACCACCCCCGCCGTGCGGGAACGGAGCATGTAGCCGAAGAGCCCCATGGCGCCGACGGAGACGGCGAGGGCCAGATACAAGACGCAGGCGATGAGCCGCCACGTCCAGACCACATGGAGCGGCTCGACGGTAGCCGCGAGCACGGCGCAGAGAACGCCCGCCGAGCCCATCTGCACCGCGTTGCCGGCGAGGAGCGCGCTGGACCCGCAGTGACGGCGGAAATAGATCGTCCCGATGGCGAAGCAGACGATGCCGCCGACGGCGAGGAGCGCGGCCGCCACGCTCTGCCCCGGCACCGGCGCCAGGCCCACCACGAGAACCACCCCCGCCACGCCGAGACCGAGCCCCAGCCACTGGGAGAGCCGCATGCGCTCGCCGAGGATGACCCAGCCCAGGAGCGCCGTGAGCATGGGGTTGAGGGAGGCGAGCAGTCCCATGGTGCCCGCGGCAAGATACTGGAGCGCCACGTAGGCGGTGGCGAGGTAGATCCCGTTCATCAGCGCGCCCGCCACGGCAAAGTGCGGCCATCGCCTCCCCAGCACCGAGAGCGGCTGCCCCATCGCCTGCGCGAGGACGACAAGTACTATGGTCGCGATGGCGAAGCGAAGGGCGAGCGAGGCGATGGGCGACATGTCGGGCAGGCCCATGCGCACGACGATGTAGGCCGAGCTCCACAGGAAGATGAAGCCCGCGGGTACGAGTGCGCGCTGGAGGAAGGTGTGAGGCATGGGTCCTATGCTCTAGACTGGAGAGGCGAGAAAGGAACCGGGAATGGGCGAGTCGATCCCACGCGAGGCGCAAGCGTACTACAACCGGGGCGTCGAGGCCGGGCGTCTCTTCCGGAGCCACGGGCTCATCGAATTCGCGCGCACGCAGGAAATCATCCTGCGCCATCTGCCGCCGCCGCCCTGCACTATTCTCGACGTGGGCGGCGGCCCTGGTGCCTATGCCGGCTGGCTCGCCTCCCTCGGCCATCGGGTCACCCTGATCGACGCCGTGCCGCTCCACGTCGATCAGGCGCAGGAGTCTTCGGCCCGCCGGCCGGAAGCGCCGCTGGCCGCCTGTCGTCTGGGCGACGCGCAACGGCTCGAAGAAGGCGATGGGACGGCGCGGGCGGTGCTCCTGCTCGGCCCCCTCTATCACCTGACCGAGCGGCGCGATCGCCTCCAGGCCCTGGGGGAAGCGCGCCGCGTGCTCGGGCCGGGCGGCCTCCTCTTCGCCGCGGCAGTGAGTCGCTACGCCTCGCTGCTGTCGGGCGTGGCCGATAACCTCCTCGGCGATCCGGATTTCGCGGCCATCGTCGCCCGCGATCTGCGCGACGGCCAGCACCGGAACCCCACGGACAAGGACTACTTCACGACCACCTTCTTCCATCGCCCCGATGAGCTCGCGGCCGAGGTGCGGGAAGCCGGCTTCGACCTTATCGAGTTGCTGGGCGTCGAAGGCCCCGGGTGGCTTCTTCCCGATCTCGAGCAGCGCTGGGCCGACCCGGCGGAGCGCGAGCGCCTGCTTCAGGCGGCGCGAGCCGTCGAGAGCGAGCCCACGCTCCTGGGTCTCCCGCCTCACTTGATTGCCATTGGCCGCAAGGGCGGTTGACGCGGCGTCCGGCCACTCGGGCAGGTAGCGGTTGACACCCCGACCCGGGCAGTTTACGGTCGCCAGCAGGGGCAAGGAGGTCCCGGAACGATGTCGAGCACGTATCGGTACCAGATCCCAGTCGAGCAGACCCAGTGGAAGTTCGAAGGCAAGAACGAGACCATCCTGACCTGGGAGTACGAGGACGGGCGGGAGAAGCTGCTCAACCTCTACGACAAGGGCAAGAAGCAGCAGTGGGACGCCGCCACCCGCATCGACTGGACGCAGGACCTCGACCCCGAGAATCCCATGATGCTGGACGACCGCGCGGTGCCCATCTGGGGCTCGCCCGTCTGGAACCGCCTCACGGACAAGGAGCGCACCCGCGTCCGCCACAACCTCCAGGCGCAGACCCTCTCGCAATTCATGCACGGGGAGCAGGGCGCGCTCATCGCCACCGCCAAGATCGTGCAGACCGTGCCCGGCGTCGACGCCAAGTTCTACGCGGCGACCCAGGTCATGGACGAAGCGCGCCACGTCGAAGCTTATGCGCGCCTCCTCCACGAGAAGTTCGAATTGGCCTATCCCATCACTCCCGGCCTCAAGACCCTGCTCGAGCAGACGATCAGCGATCGCCGGTGGGACATGACCTATCTCGGCATGCAGATCCTCATCGAAGGCCTCGCTCTCGCCGCCTTCCAGCGCATCCGCGACACGGCGAAGAACCCGCTGGCCAGCGCGGTCAACGCCTACGTGATGCAGGACGAGGCGCGCCACGTCGCTTTCGGCCGGCTCGCCCTCCGCGAACACTATCCCGAGCTCTCGGACGCCGAGCGCGACGAGCGCGAGGAGTTCGTGGTCGAGGCCTGCTATCACATGCGCGACCGCTTCAACCAGCGCGAGGTGTGGGAGACGCTGGGGCTGCCCGTGGAGGAGTGCACACAGGCCACCCTGCAGTCCGACCAGATGCGTCAGTTCCGGACGCGTCTCTTCACCCGCATCGTGCCCACCGTGAAGGACATCGGCCTCTGGGGCCAGCGGGTACAGAAGGCGTACGGCGACATGGGTGTGCTCGACTTCGCCAGCATCGACGCCGAGGCGCTGCTCGAAAACGACAACAAGGTCGCCGAGGAGTTCGACGCCCGGCGCCGTTGATTCTTGGCCGCGCGGGAGTCGGCCTCGCCCTCGGCGTGGCTCCGATGCTCCACGCGGCGGCCGCTCACGGCGCCTCAGCACCGGACCTACGTTCGGGATTTCTGGATCGAGCGCGACAAGGTGATCAATTCCTCGCCCCGACTACTTCGATTTCATCGGGCTCCGCTGCGCGACCTCGGAAGACCTGGGAGGGAGCTGAGGCAATGAAGGGCCTGATCATGGACTACCCGCTGACCCTCACGCAATTCTTCGAGCGCTCGCGCAAGCTCTTTCACCGCAAGACGATGGCCACGCGGGTGCCCGGCATGGGGCTTCAGCGCTATACGTACGCCGACTACGCGGAGCGCGTGTGCCGACTCTCCGCCGCCCTGGCCGGGCTGGGGCTCAAGAAGGGCGACCGCGTGGGCACCTTCGCGTGGAACTCGCACCGCCACATGGAGGTCTACTTCGCCGCGCCCCTCATGGGCATGGTGCTGCATACCGTCAATATCCGCCTCTCGGCCCAGGACCTGACCTACATCATCAACCACGCCGAGGACCAGGTCCTCATCGTGGACGCGAGCCTCTGGCATCTCCTCGAGCCCATCCGGAAAGACCTCAAAAGCGTGAAGCACGTCATCGTCATGAAGGATGCGCCAACCGCAGAGATCCCTCCGGGAGCGCTGGACTACGAGGCGCTCCTCGCCGACGCGCGGCCCGTCGAGATCTGGCCCACGCTCAATGAGACCGACGCGGCGGGCATGTGTTACACCTCGGGGACGACCGGGCATCCCAAGGGCGTGCTCTACACGCACCGCGGGATCTACCTGCACTGCTTCGGCTCGTCCATGGTAGACGTGCTCGGCATCTGCGAGCGTGACGTGATCCTCCACATCGTGCCCATGTTCCACGCCAATGCCTGGTGCGTGCCCTTCGCGGGCGTGATGAACGGCTCCACGCAGATCTTCGGCGGTCCCAACCCCCAGCCGCGCGACATCATCGAGATCGTCCACAACGAGCGGGTCACCGTGGTGGGAGCGGTGCCCACCGTGTGGATCGCCATCCAGGCCATCCTCGAGAAAGAGCCCCAGTGGGACATCTCGTCCATCCGCTGCATCCCCATCGGCGGCTCGGCGGCGCCCAAGACCCTCATCGAGCACTTCGACAAGAAGTACGGCGCCTACATGCTCCACGCCTGGGGCATGACCGAGATGTCGCCGCTGGGGAGCGTGTGCCGCCCCCGCTCCTACACGGACAGCCTGCCCGAAGAGGAGCGGTACAACATCCGCGCCAAGCAGGGCGCCGTCGTGGCGGGCGTGGACATGCGCATCGTCGACGAAATCGGCGCGGTCCAGCCGTGGGACGGCAAAAGCGTGGGCGAGATCCAGGTGCGCGGGCCGTGGGTCACCAGCGGCTACTACAACAATCCCGGCGGCGCCGCCCAGTTCACCGACGACGGCTGGTTCTGCACCGGTGACGTCGCCGCCATCGATCCCGAAGGCTATATCCAGATCACCGACCGGACCAAGGACCTCATCAAGTCGGGCGGCGAGTGGATCTCGAGCGTGGACATGGAGACTACCATCATGGGCCACCCCAAGGTCCTCGAAGCGGCGGTGATCGCCGTGCCCCACCCGCAGTGGCAGGAGCGGCCGCTGGCCTGCGTAGTGGTGAAGCCCGAGTTCAAGGACCAGCTCACGGAAAGGGAGATCCTCGACTACCTCAAACCGCTCGTGGCCAAATGGTGGCTGCCCGACGAGGTGCGCTTCATCGACGCCGTGCCCAAGACCTCCGTGGGCAAGTTCGACAAGAAGGTCCTGCGCGAGCGCTTCAAGGACTGGAAGCCGAAGGCCTGAGGAGCGCCATGCTCATCGTCGACGCGCAGATCCACCTCTGGAAGAACAACAAGCCCACGAACTTCCCCAACCATCGCCAGATCACCGACTACACCGCGGCCGACGCGCTCCGGGAGATGGACGAAGGCGGCGTGAACGCGGCCCTCATCCATCCGCCGGGATGGGATCCCGACTCCAACGCCCTCGCCGTCGAGGCCGCCAAGGCCCATCCCAATCGGTTCGCCATCCTCGGCAATTTTCCCCTCGATCAGCCGGAGAGCCGCGCCAACGTCGCGGACATGAAAAGCCGGCCGGGGGTGCGGGGGCTTCGCTTCGCGCTCCTGCGCCCGCATCAGCAGACGTGGCTCACCGATGGGAGCCTCGACTGGCTGTGGGCAGCCGCCGAGCGTGCGCAGCTCCCCATTGCCCTCCTCGGGCCTGGTCTTCTCCAGGTCATCGGCACGATCGCGGAACGCCATCGAGGGCTCAAGCTGATCATCGACCACTTCGGTCGGCCCGACGCGGCGTGGTCGAATTTGCCCGACCTGGTCGCGGCGGCCCGGCATCCGAACGTGGCCTTAAAAGCCACGGGAGCGCCCAGCTACTCGAGCGAGCCCTATCCGCATCGTGACATCCACGGGCACATCCGGAAGCTCTACGACGCCTTCGGTCCCGAGCGGATGTTCTGGGGAACGGACATCACGCGCATGCCGTGTCCGTGGAAGCGATGCGTGACCATGTTCACCGAGGAGATGCCCTGGCTGTCCGATCGGGACAAGGAGCTGATCATGGGCCGCGCGGTGTGCGACTGGCTCGGCTGGAAGCTCGCGGGATAACGGAATCGCCGTGTCCTCGGAGCGTCGCCCCACGGTCATCTATCTGGACGAGGAGGCCGTACGGGCCGTCCTCGGCTGGGATCAGCTCATCGCGGAGATGGAGACGGCGCTCATCGCGCTGTCGAGGGGCCGCGTGATTCAACCCACGCGGAGCATGATCACCATCGAGGAGGACAAGCGGTATCTGGGCATCATGCCTGCGGTGGCGGAGGCAGCCATGGGTCTGAAGCTCGTGAGCTTCTACCCGGGCAAATGCCGGCACGGCGGTGCCTACTCACCTCGCCATGACCCTGCTCTTCCGGACGGACACCGGGGAGCCGCTGGCCGTCATGGACGGCCGCCTCATCACGGAGATGCGAACGGCGGCCGTGTCGGCGGCCGTCACCAGACACCTCGCCGCGCCCGACAGCCGCGTGCTCGCCCTCATAGGAAGCGGGGTCCAAGCGGAGGCTCATCTCGAGGCTCTCTCTCGCGTGCGTCACTTCGATGAGGTTCGCGTATGGAGCCGGACGCCCGCTCACGCCGAGCGCTTCGCCCGCGCGCACAACGCCCGAGCCATGGATGTGGAGTCGGCGGTACGGGCGCCGACGTGGTCGTGACCGCCACCAACGCGCGGGAGCCCATCGTGAAAGGCACGTGGCTCAAGCGCGGGGCTCACGTCAATGCGGTGGGGTCGCCGCGCCCGACCTGGCGGGAGCTCGATGACGACGCCATGGCCAGCGTGCTCGTGGTCGATTCCCGCGAGGCGGCGCTCACAGAATCCGGGGATGTGATTCTCTCCAAGAGCCCGATCTACGCCGAGGCCGGAGAGATCTTCGACGGCTCGAAGCCGGCACCTGTCTCGGAAACGACGGTGTTCAAGTCCGTGGGCCTCGCCGTGGAGGACATCGCCACCGCGCGGCTGGTCTACGAGGTGGCCCGGCAACGGGGCTGAGCGCGTTGGGCGAGTACCTCAAGGAAGTGAAGCCGAAGGCGTAGGTGAGCGGCGGTCGGCCTTCACCCTGTTCTGGCTCGCGCAGCCAGTGGATGCAACACGTCGATCGCCCAACCCACATCCAGCCGCTCCCCGTACCACCACGGGATCGCCGTAGACGCGTGGATCTGTTGCGCCGTCCTTTCGTCTCTAGATCGCAGCACATCCACCGGATCACCCTCCAGCGCGGGCGCCGGCGGCACATCAGGGAAAGGCCGGCCATCCGGACGCCTGAACTGGAGCGTACCGTCCGGCTCACGCTCGACTCTATAACCCTCCTCGTGCACGGCTCGATGGTGCCGCCGACACAGAAGCGCGAGATTCGAGAGCGTAGTGGGCCCACCTCGAGCCCAATGCCGAAGATGATGCCCCTGACCGAACGCCATGCCACAGCCCGGGAAGCGGCAACCACGGTCCCGATGCTGCAAAGCCCGGCGTAAGGCAGGTGGTATCGTTCGTGTCCGCGCCCGGACCTCAGTGATCCGCCCATCTGCATCGTGCTTCATGACGACCCGCGTAGCGTCACAGGCCAAGCGCTGGGACGTTTCCGCGGAAACGTGTGTGCCGGTCTCTAGTACCGACTGCCCTGGCTGATCTGGGTCCGACAGCACGGGCGCGTCCACATGCACCACCACCTGGTAGTGCTCCGCCGGATGACCCGGGTCGAGTCCCTGGTGAAGTGCAGCCTCTGCCACCAGCACCAGCGCGTCTGCCCGCTGCTGAGCGAGCGCGGGCGGATCCGTCGCCTGGTCGGCGAGCCGTGGAACCACCTCCTCCTTCCGCCTCCGCTGATACAGCGTCTCGCCGGCTGCCTCCAGGGCCCTCATGAGAAGGGCTCCTACCTCGGGAGTCAGCCGTCCCCGGATGACCACCGTGCCGTCCTCGTCGTGGTAGATGTGAAGCCCACGGCGTGCGTGCTGTCGTGCGCTCTCGCGAGCTTCCGCGTGTCGGTCGACCCGCCGCCAGCCGCGGACGATCCGCTCAACATGACTTGCCGTTCCCGCACGACCAACATTCAAAAGGCGCACCTCTGTCTCCGACGTCGCCACCCGGGTAAGGGCCCGCACCTTCGCGTACGACAGCTCACCCCGAGACAGCGCTCCCGCCATCAAGGGCAGAGTCCCAAGCGCTCGGGCCACGCGCACACGCTCCCGAGCGGCGCCCAGATCGAGTCCCACCCGCCAGGAGAGCCAGTCGGCGCAGGAGCGGAACCCGTTGCCCCACCCCCTCCGAGCGTCGAACTCGCGGACAAGGTCCAGGAATCGGCCGGTAGCGGCCTCGAGATGAGCCGAAAGCAGAGCGATCTCGTCCCCTAGCCGATCCAGCTCCACGGTATGGTCCATCGCGATGGGAATCTCCGATGCGTCGATCTTCATGGCGAGTCGCCCTCCTGCTGGGTCGACTCTACACCGTGATTTTAGGGTCGCCGACAACCGCTCAGAACAGATGTTCAGGAGGAGGCGAATGATTTTCTCTGTCGCCGCGCTTAACTATGCAACCGGGCGCCAGAATGACGATCTGGACTAGTCTTCGAGGAGTGCCGCGGGTGCCTGATCCCTCTGTTTGAGCTGAGCTGTCAAGCGGAAAGTGAATTGAAGCGGCTCGTCCTTCAGCCATTGGCACGGTTGTCCCAGGCGGATACCACTCGGCCAGAACTCCAAGTGTTCAACGTCGAAGCGCTAGAGTTCCTGGAGAATAGCCGACAGATCATGGCGAAGCCGCCTTGCCGGATCATTGCGCCAGCCCTGTCCAGACCGGCGGACATAGTCCGCCATGCGTCTGTCTAGTGTCATCAGATCCACGTATGGCGTACAACGGACATGCGCGAAGTCGCCGAAGTCCGAGGCCTCTGGCTGGTCTCCAACGTTCCTTCGAAGGTGATGATAGACCTCATAGTTCAAGCGGGTGCCAGGACAGCGATCGGGACACTCATAGATCCAGTCGGCAAGCGCATCCACCCCACCTGGCGGCTCACTCAGTCCGTATAGGGGTAGATCCCGCCTTAGTTTCTCGCGGAAATGTATTGCTAGGCCGGGCGGCCTGGAGAACTTCCGGTCAGCCTCGATCAGCGCCCGTAGCTGTTCGATCGGGCCTCGAAAAAGCTCAGGTGCCTCCTGCCAGATCGTCAGGACGGTTTCGGGCAGGCTGTGGTGAAGATAGATGGCGGTCGGAGCTGGTCCAGAAAGAGGAATCGCCGCATCGAATCGGTCGACGTATGGGTCGACAGGAACGTACTCTCGACGATCACCGAACGCTTGGATGGCGGAGAGAAGTTCGCGACGAGCGATCTGGCCATCCGCCAGATAAGCCGTGGGTAAGCTCTCCAGATCGATGAGTCGGCGCATCACGCTAGTCTCCGTAGATGAGGCAGACAGCGGCGCGGCGAGTTCAAAGACAAGTGTCGGAGTAACAGCGAGCCGATGTCCTTTGGCACACAAACGATCACGAACTTCATCGAGCCTCGGAGAACCGCGACCGTCAAGCAGGTTGATGAGAATCCAAGAATCAAGGAAGAGCTTCATGCCGAGACGACTATCCGTGCCCCGGACGATCTTGAGTTAGAAGTTCGGCCGGGCTGGTCCCTGCCCACGGCACGCCTTTGGTCCATTCCAGCCGAGCTCGATGGCGTAGCCGAGTCGATCCGATCCGACGGCGAGGTAGTCCTGAATCAGGAGCAGGCGCGCGACGTGGCGGTCGAGTCGTCATCCGATGGTCTTGTCCGTGCGCAGCAGCATCAGAAAATCGAAGGCGATGGTCCGCCACTCAACATAGCCGAGAGCTTGCACGAACGCGCGAATCGGCTCGGTGAAGTCTTCCCGGCTTCCGCCGGAACGACGAGCAGCATCCCGAGGAGCGGTGGAGCCGCCGATTGTTCGTTCGCGGTCAGCGGCCACGTGGCAGCCGCGCTGCCGAGAAGCGAGATGAAGTCCCGTTTCCGCATCCGAGCCTCCATTGGAGTTGTCTCTCCGAGCCGAGCACCGGGAGCCTAGCACATCCGGCCCGGGTCGCCGGTTTGACTTGGTCGTCGCGCTCTGACAGGATCGGCGCGACACGCAAGAAAGAGAGAGGGGAAATCTCGAATGATCAGCGGCGATGTGGTGATCGTGGGTGGTGGCATCGTGGGCATGGCCACGGCCTACTACCTCGCGAAGGGTGGCGTTCCCAGCATTGTCATCGAGCGTGACGCCATCGGCAGCCATGCATCCGGCTTCGCCTATGGCGGGTTGAGTCCGCTGGGCGGCTTCGGCATCCCCGGACCACTGGCGGAGATCGCCCAGGATGGGATGCGGCTTCATCGGGAACTCGCCCAGAGTCTCGTCGAGGAAACGGGGATGGACGTCGACTTTCGGGTGCGGCCCTCCCTCGCCCTCGCCTTGACCGAAGCGGACGTGCATCGGCTCCAGGCCGCCCTGCCCTGGCAGCAGCGGCAGCCCGGATATGCGGTGCGCTGGCTGGATGCCGCGGAGGCCCGCCGCGTGGAGCCGCGCATCTCCGAAGAGACGATCGGCGCGGTGCTGATCGACGGCACGGCAGACGTCGAGCCCTATCGTCTGGTGCTCGCCCTCACCAAGGCTGCGGAGGAGATGGGCGCTACCGTGCGTCACGGGCGGGTCACCGGCCTGCGGCGCGACGGCGGGCGAGTCACGGGCGTGATGCTCGAGCGGGGCGAGGTCGCCTGCTCCGCGGTGGTGCTGGGCCTCGGCCCGTGGAGCGGGGAAACGTCGAGCTGGATCGACACGCCGATCGAGGTCCGGCCGCTCAAGGGCCAGATCCTCCGGCTGCAGGCCCCTGGTCCGCCGGTCGCGTGCTCCGTCGGCTGGGGCCACAACTATGCCACCACCAAGACCGACGGCCTCCTGTGGGCGGGCACCACCAAGGAAGAGGCAGGCTTCGACGAGGAGTCGACGCCGGAGGCCCGCGACGAGATCGGAGCCGCCCTGGTGAGAATGCTGCCCGCGATGGCGGACGCCCAGGTCGTGCATCAGACTGCCTGCCTGCGCCCGCTGGCTTCTGACGGCCTGCTCCTCCTCGGGCGGGTGCCCGCGCTCGAGCACGTCTACATGGCCACGGGAGCGGCACGCAAAGGCATCGTGTACGGCCCGCCCATGGGGCGCGCCATCGCAGATCTCATCCTCACGGGGAGCACAAAGATCGCCCTCGACGCCTTTAATCCGGGTCGCTTCGTCAAATAGTCGGTCTCCGTCGCCTCCGCGGCAATCCGATGGGGATTGCCCACACGTAGGTAACAGGTCCGGGTTCTACCTCCACGACGCTCCCCTCTCGTCGTTACTCCTTCGAATCCGTCTGATCGTCGGCGCCGTAGATCTCCGTGAGTGGCGAGTGAGCCAGCGAGGAGGCGGCGATGGAGAGCAGGCGGCGATGGAAGAAAGGGGCGGGGAGAGTCGCGCTGGCGCTCGGCCTGGTCGTGATGCTCGACGCGCCGGCCGGCTCTGAGCAGGGCGTAACCATCCAGACCTTCCAGTTCAAGCCCACGCCGATCGAGGTGCCGGCGGGAGCCAAGGTGAGCTTCACGAACCAGGACGACATCACCCACACCGTCACCTCGGGCACTCCCGACAGCCCTGACGTCAAGTTCAGTCATCGCCTGGAGGGCAAGGGCGCCACCGCCACCGTCGAGCTCGGCAAGCCCGGTGTCTACCCATACTTCTGCGAGCGGCACCGGTCGATGCGCGGCGAGATCCGCGTCAAGTAACCCATTCACGAGGAGGAGAGAGTCATGAAGCGTCTCGTCTCGAGTATCGTGGGAGCCGTTGCGGCCGCGGCGATCCTGGCCGTCAATATCGGGGAGCCGATCGCGCGCGCGGAAGCGCAGCAGGGTCATGCCATGACGGCGATGGCCACCTCGAGCACCAAGGCGTCGGGGCTCCGCTCCACGCTCAACACTCTCTTCCAGGAGCACATCTACCTGGCCGCGGCGGCCACGGGCGCCGCGCTGGGCGAGCGCGAAGCCGAGTTCAAGGCCGCGGCCGCCGCGCTGGACGCCAACTCGGTCGCCATCTCCAAGGCCATCGGCAGCGTCTACGGCCAGGGCGCCGAGGACGCCTTCCTGCCCTTGTGGCGGAAGCACATTGGCATGGTCGTCGAGTACACGGTGGGCGTGGCCACCAACGACAAGGCCAAGCAGGACAAGGCGGTGGCCGATCTCATCGGCTACACCCAGGACTTCGGCGCCTTCCTGCAGTCGGCCAATCCGAATCTGCCCAAGAGCGTGGTGGCCGACCTCGTCAAGCACCACGTGGTGACGCTCAAGGAAGTCATCGACGCCCAGGCCTCCAAGGACCAGGCCAAGACGTACCTGGCGATGCGCACGGCGGCCGGCCACATGCAGATGATCGCCGATCCGCTGGCTGAGGCCATCGTCAAGCAGTTCCCCGACAAGTTCGGGAGCTAACGGCCGGCTCGCCCTCCCGCTTTCCGCCCCGGCGGCGAGCGGGAGGGCGAAAGCGGCGTGGAGCATCAGATCTGCCCCTCGAGCTCGGCGACCGCCCGCTCGGCGATGGTGGTGTCCACGAGGTCTTCATAGCGATGGGTCTTGGTGATGAAACCGCCTGACTGGAGAATGTCCTGGAGGTAGTCGAAGCCGGGACGCCGAAGGATCGGATCGCCGGACCATGTACCCTGCCTGGAAAATCGGCCGACGGCGCGTTCGAGAATGGCTCGATCGATGTCGGGAAACCCCGGCGCCACCGCGTCCGCTATGGCCTGCGCGTCGTGCCCGGCCAGCCAGCGCTGGGTGCGGTAGATCGCCCGCGTGAAGCGGAGAATCGTCTCGGGCTCGCGGCGGAGGAAGTCGGGCGTGGTCATGTAGGAGGTGAACGGCACGGGCCCCGTCGCCTCCCCCATGGAGGCCACCAGATGCCCCTCGCCGCCTGCCAGCATCTGCTCAATGATGGGCTGCGTCTGCTCGAAGAAGTCGCCGTGCCCGGAGCGGAAGGCGGCGAGCGCCTCCGGCCCGGGGCGATGGCGCTCGATGTTCACGGTGGCCGGATCCACGCCGCTTCGGCGTAGCACGGTGAGCATGCACTGCCAGGGCGTGGGCGCCTCCGCGAAGGAGATGACGGTCTTGCCCACGAGATCCGTCCAGCGAAAGCCCGGCCGCCGCTCGCGACCGAGGAGAAAGAAGCCGCTCCGGCTGCACACCTCGGCGAAGTGCGGGAGCAATCGCCCGCCACGATCCAGCAGATCGAAGCTCCGCATGAGTCCGCCGAGCGAGATCTCGATGCTGCCGTCGAGCACCGCATCGACCGTGCTCTTCCCATAGGCGGCCGCCGCCATCCACTTGACGTCGAGCCCTTCCTCGCGGAAGTGGCCGAGAGCGGCTCCGGCGGCGAGCGGCGTGTAAAACGGTGTATAGAACGGCATGAGCACGGTCAGGGGGCGCAGGGTCACGACGGGTGTTCCTCCGAGGCAAGAGCGGCGATTTCCGGCATCGTACCTCTGGTGGCCTCAGGTCGCACGGCGAAAGCCGCCCACGGCGACGAGGACGGCCGCCACCACCACGACCGGAACGAAAGCGGCCATGGGACGCGCATAGGCCTGCGCCACGCCCCCGGTCACCGCGCCCGCCACGAGGGCGCCGATGATCAACGTCATCCGCCGGCGCTCTCCCGTCGCACCCGAGACGGCCGTCAGCTCGGCCACCAGGGCGGTGATGGTGCCCGTGATGAAAGTGGTCGAGACGCCGGGCACGGCCAGCCGTCGCGCCACGGCGCTCTGGATGCCCATGGCCAGGCCCGAGAGCACGATCAGGATGATGAGCACAGCACCGGCGAAGCGCGGCAGGGTGAGCCACCATCCGAAGGCAAAGACGACCAGCACGGCAAACTCGACGCACAGGGCGAGCGTGATGCCGCGCGACCAGACGACACGCTCGCGGGGCGAACCGACCAGCTTGGCGGCCACGATGACGCCGAGGACGAACCCGACGATGGCCGCGCTCGAATGCGCCACCTGCAGCTCCTGGGTCTGGCCGATGGCGAGGCCGAGGAGCACGGCATTGCCCGTCATGTTGGCGGTGAAGACCCGGCTCAGTCCCAGATAGCTCAGGGCGTCCACGCAGCCGGCGGCGAAGGCGAGGGCCAGGAGTATGCGGTCCCGACGCGCCGCCGCCCTGTTCGAATCAGCTTCCTTCCCCGCCATCGTCTCCATTTCCTCCTCTCGGATAGTCGCACGAAGACGTCGCGGCCGGCTTTCTTGGTACGAGCAGGCGCGCCATCTATACTGGCCACGGCTGTTCCCGCTGTCCCACCGTTCTCAGGGGAGGGCATCCGTGGGCTGGCTCGACCGCTTCCCCGGACGGAAACCCGCGGCCGATCCGCAAGCGCTCGCCAGCGTCTTGCCCCTCGACCAAGTGGAAGCCGGCGGCGAGACCTGGGACGTGACGGCGGTGCTGTTCTATCGTGATGCCACGAGCGAATGGCCCGTGGTGAAGACCGAGCGTGGCGTGGACACGGCGTGGATCGCCCTCGAAGCCGGCAAGATCATCGGTTACGACGACCTCGACCTTCCCGTGGGCGCAGACGTGTCGGTGGGGCGCTTCTGGCCCGTGAACCGCATCATCAGCAAGCAAAACCTGAACCGATGAATCTCGTGCAGGGCTACGGGATCGCCGTCATCTGGGCCATCACCTTCATGGTGCTGGCCTTCATCGTGCGCTGGGTCTTCGGCCGGCTCAACCTCTTCTCGCTCCGCGCGGCGTCGCAGAAGAAGGACGTGGCGGTGGGGCACGTGCTCCGCGGCCTCTACATCGCCCTCGCCATCATCTCGCTCGCAGCCATCCAGTCCACGCGCAGCCTCACGTGGGCCCTCGTGGACACGGTGATCAGCATGGCCCTCGTCCTCGTCTTCTTCAAGATCTACGATTGGATCGATCCCCGCGATTTCTCTAGTGAGCTCGAGGCCGACAATCGCATGCTCGGTATGGAGCTCGAAGGCCTCTTCATCGTCCTCGCGGCCGTGATCGTGGGCGCCATGAATTTCCTGGGCGGCTAGTGCTCGAGGAGATTTCCGAGAGGCGTGTCCTCGGGTCGATGCGTGCCTGGCGGCGCGGGGTAGGAGCTCTCGAACCGTGGTTTCGCGCCACGCCCTTCGCCGCCGCCCACCACTACCGCGGCGGCGGCCTCCACGCTCTCTCCGGCCGCGATACCCCGGCCTCCGTCGCTCGCCTGGAACGGCTGGTACGATCCGCAGGGCGCGCTCGGCGATAGGTCGCAGAGCTACTCGTCGGGACCCTTCGCGACTCACCCATCAGAGCACGCCCAGGACCTTCAGCACGACGTCGGGCGTAATGGGTTGTGAGGTGACCCGCGCGCCGAAGGGAGCGAGCGCGTCATTGACGGCATTGAGCACGGCGCCGGGAGCGCCCGCGGTGCCCGCCTCGCCCGCCCCCTTGAAGCCGCCTTCGGCGAAGGCGGTGGGTGTCTCGACATGGCCGACCACGATGTCGGGCATTTCCGCGGCCATGGGCACGAGATAGTCCATCATGGTTCCGGTGAGCAGTTGCCCATGCTCGTCGTAGACGAGGTGCTCGTAGAGCGCGGCGCCAATCCCCTGGACGATGGCCCCGCGGAGCTGCTCCTCGACGAGGCGCGGGTTGATGATGCGACCGCAGTCCTCGACGCACCAGTGCTTGAGCAGCCGCACGAACCCCGTCTCCACGTCCACCTCGACATGCGAGAGCTGAATGCCGTTGGTGAACGCGAAGCCCTGATGCCGCGGCACGTAGTGACGCGTCACCGTCAGCTCCGACTGGAAGTCCTTGGGCAGCGTATCGGGACGGAAGTAGGCGACGCGGCCCAGATCGGCCAGCTCGAGCCTCACCTCGCCCGTGGGCCCATCAACGATCTTCCCGAGCCTGACGTCGAGGTCATCGGGCTCGCATTGGAGCATGGCCGCGGCCACCTTGAGGATACTGTCGCGGATGGCCTTGCCCGTCTGGAGCGCCGCCTCGCCCCCGATGCCCGCGCCGCGCGAGGCCCAGGTGCCGCCCCCATAGGGCGAGACCATGGTGTCGCCCGTCAGCACGCGGACATCTTCCATGGGGACGCCGACCGTGCTCGCCACGACCTGGGCGATCATCGCGTCCGTGCCCTGCCCCTGTTCCGTCACGCCCGTCATGCAGGTGAGCTTGCCCGACGGCTCGAGCTTGATGGTGCAGCCGTCCTGCGACGAGATGCGCGCGCCGCCTACCCCATAGAAGGCCGGGCCCGGCGTGGTCAGCTCGATGAAAGTGCAGAGACCGAGGCCGCGGTGGATCCCTTGCGCGCGGAGCCGGTCGCGCTCGGCGCAGAGCGCCCGATAGTCCGAGATCTCCAGCAGCTTGTCGAGCGCTTCCTCGTGCGAGAGCCGCTCGAAGAAGTAGCCGGTCTGTGACGTGTGGGGGTACATATCGGCGGTGACGTAGTTCTTCCTGCGCATTTCGACGGGGTCGAGGCCGAGCTTGCGCGCCGCACCGTCGACCATGGCCTCCATCACCGCGAAGGCGATGGGATGGCCGACGGCGCGGTACTGGCACATGGGCGTCTTGTTCTGGAAGACCACGCGCAGGGTGGCCGCGTAGTCGCGGAAGCGGTACACGCCGGGCGTGAGGCGCACGGTCTGGTTGCCCTCGACGGCGCTCGTGCGCGGGTACACGGAGTAGGGGCCGATGCCCGTGAGGTCATCCACGCGCATGCCGAGGATGGTCCCATCGCGCTTGACGGCCAGCTCGGCCTTCACGCGGTGCTCGCGCGCGTGGATGTCGCTCACGAAGGACTCGAGGCGATCGGCGGTGAACTTGATCGGCCGGCCCAGCATCACGCTGAGCGCGCAGGTGGCCATCTCGTCCGGGTAGACGTGCACCTTGATGCCGAAGCTCCCGCCCACGTCCTTGCAGATGACGCGGACGTCGTGCTCGGGCAGATTCAGGTGGCGCGCCAGGATGTCCTGCATCATGTTGGGGGCCTGGAACGAGTGGTAGACAGTGAGCCGCCGCTCCGACGGGTCGAAGTCGGCGAGGATGGCCCGCGCCTCGAGCGTGACGCCGGTGTGGCGGCCCATGGTGAAGGTCTCGCTGAGGACCGTGTCGGCCTCCCCGAAGGCGCGATCGGCATCGCCCGAGGCGAGCTCGAGCCTGAAAGCGAGGTTGTCGCCGAGCTCGGGGTGGATGACCGGCGTCGACGGATCGAGCGCGGTCTCGGGATCGGTGACGGCGTCCAACGGGTCCCACTCGACGCGCACACGCGAGACGCCGTCCTCGGCAATGGCCCGGCTCTCCGCCACCACGGCGGCCACCGGCTCGCCCTGCCACCAAGCTTTGCCGATGGCGAGGGGGCGCTGCATGGCGGACTTCATCCCCTGGAAATGCGCGAGGGTGCCGACCCAGCCCGAGCAGACGAGCGCCATGTCCTCGCCCGTCACGGCGACCACCACGCCCCGGAGCGCGCGCGCCCCGGTGGAATCGATCGAGGCGATCCGCGCATGAGCATGCGGGCTCCGCACGAAGGCGACGTGGAGCATGCGCGGCAGGGTCACGTCGTCGGTGAAGACGCCGCGGCCGGCGAGGAGCCGCGTGGTCTGCGGCCTGATCACGCTCTCGCCGATATAGCTCCGGCCCTTCTCGATGCGGAGGGTCATGCGCTCCTCCCCTTCACCCGAGCCCTCGAGGTCTTGCCTATCGCCTCGACCATCGCGTGATAGCCGGTGCACCGGCAATAGTTGCCGGAGAGCGCCTCGCGGATCTCCTCCGGCCCCGCCTCCGGGGTGCGCGAGAGCAGATCCTGGGCGGTCAGGAGCATGCCCGGCGTGCAGAATCCGCACTGGAGCGCGTTCTCTTCGGCGAAAGCCTGCTGGAGATCGAAGACTTCGCCGGTCGCGGCGACGCCTTCGATGGTCTCGACGACGGCGCCGTCGGCCTGAACCGCCAGCATGAGGCAGGCGCGCGCGATGGCCCCGCCCACCCGCACCGTACAGGCGCCGCACACCCCGTGCTCGCACCCGACATGAGATCCCGTCAGCTCGAGCTCGTACCGGAGGAAATCGACCAGGCTCGTCCGCGGCTCGACCCGCCGGCTCAGGGCCACGCCGTTCACCGTCAGTGAGATCTCGATGCCCGCCTCCATATCAGCCGATGCCGGCCAGCACCCGGGCGAGGAGCACGCGGGCCAGGTGGCGCCTCAGGGCGGGGCTCGCGTGGACATCACCGGGCGGGTCGAGATCGGAGTCGAGCGCGCCGACCGCCTCCGCGCGCATGCCGGGATCGAGGGCGCGTCCGAGAAGCCGGGCCTCGGCGCGCGCGGCGCGAATGGGTGTCGCGCCCACTCCGCAGAACGCGAGCCGCATATCTCTCACGATTCCGTTCTCGACACGGCCGTGGGTGGCCAGACCTACCAGCGCGTAGTCCCCGTGGCGTCGGGCCAGCTCGACGAAACGAGATGTCCAGGTCTCCTGGCCGGGCGGGACCACGACCGCCGTCACCATCTCACCGGAGCCGAGGTCAGTGGTGTAGATGCCGCGGAAGAATCGCTGCGCGGCAATCTCGCGCCGGGTGCCCGGTCCGACCACGCGGATGCGAGCGTCGAGGGCGAGGAGGCAGGCGGGAAGCTCGGCGGCCGGGTCGGCCAGGGCCACGCTGCCCCCGATGGTGCCGCGAGTCCGGATCGCTCGATGACCGACATGAGGCATGGCGAGGGCAATCGGACGGGCATGGCGGAGGACGAGCGGGGAAGCCTCGACGTCGACATGCCTCGCGAGCGCCCCGATCACGAGGCCTTCGGGCGCGAGGCCGATGCCGTCGAGTCCGGCGAGCCGATTGATGTCGATGAGGGCCGCCGGCGCGGCCAGTCGCATATTCAGCGCGGGCACGAGGCTCTGCCCACCTGCCAGGATGCGTCCCTCAGAGCCGTAGCGCTCGAGCAAGGCCAGGGCCTCTTCGAGGGAGGCGGGCCGATGATAGGCGAACGGCACCGGTTTCACGCGGGAATCCTACCTTGACGCTCGAAACAGCGCCCTGCTATGTTACGCTCCGGCTTCCCCTCCAACATGGCATCGCCCATCGTCCGCACCGAGCGCCTCACCCGAAGCTTCGGCAGCCTCATGGCCGTGGCGCAGGTGGACTTCGAGGTGGAGCGCGGCGAGCTGCGCTCGATCATCGGCCCGAACGGCGCGGGCAAGACGACCTTCTTTCGCCTCATCTCGGGAGAGATGGCGCCGTCGGCGGGCCGGATCTGGTTCGATGGGCGGGAGATCACCGGCATGCCCCAACACCGGGTCTCGCGTCTGGGCGTTTCCAAGTCCTATCAGATCACCAATGTCTTCCCGCATCTCACCGTGCTGGAGAACGTGCGCGTGGCCGCCCAGACCTATCGTCTCTCGTTCAATTTCTGGGGGCGCGCGGCGGACCTCACCGCCGTCCGGGACAAGGCCGGCGTCATCCTGCAGGAGGTCGGCCTCGGGGACAAGCGAGAGCTTCTCGCCGCCTACCTCTCCCACGGCGAGAAACGGCACCTCGAGCTCGGCATCGCGCTCTCCACCGACCCCACCCTCCTCCTCCTCGACGAGCCCACGGCGGGCATGAGCCCGGAGGAGACCGACGAGACCATCCATCTGATCCGCCGCATCGCGGCCGGACGCACCGTCATCCTCGTCGAGCACAAGATGAAGGTGGTGATGAACATCTCCGACCGCATCACCGTGCTGCACCAGGGCCAGGTACTCGCGGAGGGCAGCCCCGCCGAGATCCGCGCGAACACGCGCGTGCAGCAGACCTATCTGGGCGCGAACAAGTGACCCTGCTCGCCCTCGACGGCTTGCAGACCTACTACGGCGAAGCGCACATTCTCCAGGGCGTGTCGCTCACCGTGGGCGCGGGTGAAGTGGTCACCCTCATCGGCAGGAACGGCGCGGGCAAGACCACCATGTTGCGGAGCATCATGGGCCTCGTTCCCCCGCGAGGCGGGAGCATTGTCTTCGACGGCCGCGAGCTGACGCGGCTGCCCACCCACGAGGTGGCGCGGACGGGCATCGCGTACGTGCCCGAGGAGCGCCGCATCCTGCCCAACCTGAGCGTGGCCGAGAACCTCCGGCTGGGCTTGCTCGGCTCGCGCGCCGCCTCCGGCGAGGCCGACGGGGCCGTGGTCGAGGAAGTGCTCGGCTATTTCCCTCGCCTGCGCGAGCGCTACGAGCAGAAGGGCAAGTCGCTCTCGGGGGGCGAGCAGCAGATGCTCGCCATCGCACGCGGCCTCGTGGCCCGCCCCAAGCTCATGCTGGTGGACGAGCCGACAGAAGGGCTCTCGCCTCTACTCGTGGAGACCCTCACGGAGATCCTCGGCCAGATCAACCGGCGCGGCACCACCATTCTCCTCGTCGAACAGATCCTCGAGGTCGCGCTCACCCTCTCTCACCGTCTCTACGTCATGGACCAGGGGCGCATCCAGTTCGAGGGCACCCCGGACGAGCTCCGCGCCGACCCCGACATCCAGCAGCGCTTTCTGGGTGTGTAGCCTGGAGGGCCTCTCCCGTGTATCGCGTGACGGCGGGCGACGGTCGATCCACGGAGGAGCTGGTGGCGGCCGGCGACTATGGGTACGCGCACTCGTGCATCACCTCCGAGAACTTCCCCACGGGACGCTTCGGGGGAAAGCGGGTGCGCGAGATCGCGCTGCTTGGATTCGATCAGGCCACCGCCGCCGCCGAAGCCACCTCCACCGCGGCGCTGCGTGGTCTCGAGCGACCGACCTACGAAGACGCTCTGCACTTCGGCATCGAATACCCTGACGTACAGATCGAGGGACCCGTGGTCTTCCTCCACGATCCGTGGTTCGGCTTCTTTGGCCGCCGGGATGTGATCTGCCGCTGGAGCAACGCGGGGCAGCGTGAGCTCGGCCTCGAGGGCTTCGACGAGGCGTGGCCTCCGCATTACCGCTTCGCCTTCGTCCGGCCAGCCTGAGCCGCCCGCGCTCGAGAAAGGATAGCGTGATGAACATCTCCATGACGAAGATCGGGGGCCTGGCCGCTTCCCTCTTGCTCGTGGCCGCCCTCATGACCGGGGCGACTCCAAGCGCGGATGGTGCCGACGGGGACGCTCAGGTCAAGCCGGTGCTCGCCCAGAGGCTCCCGAACGTCCCCGGGCAGAGCCTCACCGCAGTCACCGTGAGCTATGCGCCGGGCGGCAAGTCGGCCGCCCATCGGCAGGCGGGAAGCGTCTTTGCCTACGTGCTCTCGGGGGCGATCCGCTCCGAGACCTCCGCCACCGGGCCCGCCAAGGTGTACAAGGCGGGAAAGAGCTTCTTCGAGCCGCCGGGCAGTCGGCATCTCGTCAGCGAGAACGCGAGCGCCACGGAGCCGGCGAGCCTCCTCGCCGTCTTCGTCGCCGCCGACGGCGCGCAGCTGACCACCTTCGACACGCCGGCCTCCCCGGGTGCCGCAACGAAGTAGCCGACCAACCATTCACGAAAGGATCCGTCCATGGCCGATGCCGCGCTGCCCAGCCGTGACCGCGTCGAGGGCTACTTCAAGGAGCTGAACAACTGGGGCCGCTGGGGCCACGACGACCAGCTCGGCACGGTCAACCTCATCACGCCGGCCAAGCAGGCGCAGGCGCAGCGGCTGGTCAGGAAGGGCCGCACCGTCTCCCTCGCCCGCGACGTGATCCCGCGGCCCGTGTACATGTATCACATGACCTTTCCCGCCAAGCGCGAGCGGGTGGACGTGGTGCTGGACCGCTTCGACATGGTCTATCACGGCTACTGGATCACCCACGTGGATGCGCTCTGCCACGTGGGCTGGGACGGTGAGCTCTACAACGGCCGGCCGTTCGCGGAGAGTCTCACCATCGAGGGCGCGCTGTGGTGCCCCATCGATCCCATCTTCGAGCGCGGCATCACCACCCGCGGCGCCTTCCTCGACATCGCGGCCGGGCGCAAGGAGGGCTACGTCACGGTGGGCCACCCCGTCACTCCGCACGAGCTGGATGAGGCGGAGCGGCGGGCCGGAGTGAAGGTGGAGGCGGGCGACGTGGTGGTGGTGCGAAGCGGCGACGAGAAGTTCCGACTGGACAACCCGGACTGGAAGCCCCGCGTTTCAGACCATCCCGGCCTGCACCTGTCCTGTCTCGAGTGGTTCCGCGCCAAGGACATTGCAGGCATCGCGTGGGACATGATGGACGAGCGCCCCAGTCAGTACCCCGGCTTCGGCATGTCCACTCACCTGGCCATTCCGTTCCTGGGCCTGGCCCTCATCGACAACTCGGATCCCGAGCGGCTCGCCCGCGCCTGCGCCGAGGAAGGGCGCAACGAGTTCATGTTCACGGCCACCCCGCTCCGCCTGGTCGGGGCCACGGGCGCGCCCGCGCATCCCCTCGCCATTTTCTGAGCGGAGCGAGCCAGGGGTCTTCAGCTTAGGATGCTCAAGGCCTCGCCCTGAAAAACTTCGGGCGCCGAATACTTCCGGCGCCCAGGTGTGGCGAGGGAGCGATCGAGCCCGCTACTGACGACGACGCCAGCCGCGGAATCCGATGATCCCCAACCCCGATCCCAAAAGGAGGAGCGTAGCCGGCCCAGGCACCCGCGGCACACCAGGCACATTCGCTCCTTCCGTCGTCCCGAAGGAAAAGGTCGCGCTGTTGACGAGTGACGAAGCGATGAGACCGATGATCTGGATATCGAACGTCGCCGTGCCGGTGATGAACGGATTGTGAGGGCCGTTCTCATTGGCGATGCTTCCGTTCGCATTGCTGTACAGATTGCCTGCCCCGGAGTCGCCGATGAGCGTATGCGCAGGGCCGATGGGCGTGCCGAGGACGTGGAGGCGGAGCCCGGAACCGGACGTCTCGAGCTGCCAACCGGTCGATACAGTCGAGCCGTTGGTGAAGGTGCCGTTATCCTTGACTGTCCTCTCGAGCGCCGAGCTCGAGAGCAGCGAGCCAACGGTCTGCCCGGTGCTCAGTGTGAAGGCCAGATCACTGAGGTTCTGAATGACGCTGGTGGGGTTGTTCTGGAGGTTCGTCAACGTGATCTGGAGATCGTTCGTCGACGTGACAAACGTGGCAGTGGCGGACACAGGCTGCCCGCCCACCGTCGTTCCCCCGGGAATCACGTAGGTGCTCGTGCTGGCTTCCGCCGACGTCGCGAGCCAGAGCATGGCGGCCAGGGCAACGGGTGTTCCCTTGGATATGAGCGTCCGAATCGACAAACTCGCTACCTCCTTGATCGATCTGTGCAGACCAGTCGTCAGGTGGGATGAGAGCAAGTGACGTACCACCTCTCGAATCGCCGGTCTGACAGCCATTTAGGTGGCAATCGACAACATCTATTCCTCGAAATGTAAGGGCTGGGCTACAGCTTCACGTGTTCGACCGTCGGCGTCGCATTGCGCGGCGGCAGGGAGCCAAGACTATGGGCAGACTTCCGTCCCCGGCCCCTCTATTTCGATCCTTCGGAATTATCATCGGTAATAAGGTTGTAAGAACTCCTGACAGGTAGGTAAGAGCCGAGCCTCCCTCAAGGCGCTGAATGACCGCCGCAATGTCTCGATCTGGAGGCATTCGGGTTACGCTGATTCAGTGGATTCACCGTCCCCGCGATGCCAGCGCTCAGGCTTCCCCATCGCTCGCCGTGCTTGCCGGATCACCATGCTCGGGCTGTTCGTGCTGGCGCTCACGGCCTGCGCCCAGAGTCCCGAGGCGCAGAAGCAGAAGGCGCTCGAGCGCGGCGAGACGTACCTGCGGAAGGGGCAGTACAACGAGGCGATCATCGAGTTCCGGAACGCGCTTCAGGTCGATCCCGAGTTCGTTCCCGCGCTGCATGCTCTCGGGCGCGCCTACGAGGGGCGCTCCTGGTTCTTCGACGCGTGGCGCGAGCTGACGCGGGCCCAGAAGCTGGCCCCCGACTCCGTGCCGATCGCCGTCGACCTGGGCAAAGTGCTTCTCGAGTTCGGCGCGTGGGACGAAGCCGACGCGCAGGTGGAGCTCATCCTCGGCCGAGAGCCCCAGAACTCTCAGGCGCTCACGATTCGGGCAGGGTCGCTGCTGGGGCGGGGAAAGGCACAGGAAGCGGTCGCGCTTCTTCAGGCCGTATCTCCCGGCAGCAATCCCGAGGTAGACCGGATTCGAGCCGACATTCTCCTGAGCGGGGGAAATTTCGACGGGGCCGAAGCTGCGTATCGAGCGGTGTTGGCCGTTCAGCCCGATGAGCTGAAGACGCTGCTGGGTCTGGCCACCATCAGCCGGCAGCGGAAGAAGCTCGACGAGGCCAAGGAGTTCTACAAACAGGCCAAGGCGACCCATCCCTATGATCCACGGCCGTCGGTCGGGCTCGCGTCTACCATGGCCGAGCAGGGGAATCTGGCGGAGGCCATCAAGGAGCTCGAAGAGGTCCATCCGCACGCGTGGACCCTGGCAAGCTCTCTGGCGCTCGGGCAGTACTATCTCCAGGCGAACCGGCCCGTGGACGCCGTGAACCTGCTCGGTCCCGTGGTCCGCCGCCTTCCCCAGGATGCGCAAGCCCGCTATCTCTACGGCACCGCCCTCGCTCTCGCCGGAGACGCGAAGGCGTCGGAACAGTTCGAGGAGCTCGACCGGCAGCTCGCCAATGACCCCCTCGTCCGGCTCCGGCTCGCCTCTTTGTACACGGACCAGGGACGCCCGCGCGAGGCGCTGGGAAAGCTCGACACCATCGCCAGGCAGGCAGACAGGTCTCCCGTGTATCACCTCGAGCGGGCGCGCGCCCTCGTGCTTCTCGGACGTTTCGACGAGGCCGTGGCGGCCGCAGAGACGGCGCGGCGCCTCGCGCCCCGCATGCCCGAGACCTACGTCCTCTTGGGGCAAATTCGCGCCCAGCGCGGGAACTTCAAGGGAGCCGAAGAGATGTTTGCGAAGGCGGCCGAGGTCGATCCCTCGTTCGTGCCCGCCTATCTGGCGGCCGGCCACCTACACGTTCTTACCAAGGATGTGACGTCGGCGCTCAAGGACTTCGACGCGGCCGTCAAGGCCGACCCCAACTCCCTGCGCGCCACCAGCACGAAGGCGGCCACGCTCGTCCAGCAGAATCGCGGGAAAGACGCCATCGCGTTCGTGGAAGAGGCCGTCAGAGGCGGCCGGGGAGATCCGGGATTCTACGCGCTCCTCGGGAACCTGTACTCGGCGGACGGCCAGAAGGGCAAGGCCGTGGCCAGCTTCAAACGGGTTCTCGAGACAGACCCGCGAAGCGCACCCGCTCGTCTCGGCCTGGCTCGCATCGCCATGGCCGAGGGGAACGACGAGGAGGCGGTCGTCCAGCTCCAAGCCGCCGCCAAGGAGCGGCCCGGCGATCTCACCACCGTCCTCCTCCTCCGCTCCCTCTACGATCGCTTGGGGCGGCCGGAACTGGCTATCCCCGTACTCGAGGCGAGCATCAAGGCCGAGCCCCGCCAGCTCGCATTCGCCCTCGCCCTCGCTGAAGTCTACGGGAGCGTCGGGCGCTACGACGACGCGCTCGCGCGCACGGCGGAATTGCTCGCGCGTCATCCGGACCTTTCCGGCGCGCGGCTCGTCCGTGGCCAGGCGTATCTCGCCAAGGGCGATGCGGGGTCGGCGCTCGGCGAGTTCCGGGAGGCGGTTCGGACCAGCCCCAAGTCCGCACCGATCCATGGCTATCTTGCCCGTGTCTACGCCATGGTCGGGCGCAAGGAAGAGGCCCAGGCCGAATACCGGGAGGCGATCAGACTCGATCCCTCGTTCGCCCGCGCCAAGCGTGAGCTGGCCGCGCTGAGGGGGGAGAAGCAGGACGAGCAGAGCCGCCGGGAGGAGATCGACCAGCTGCGGGAAGCGATCAAGAACGATCCGAAGAACGTGGTGGGGCGAGAGCTGCTCGCCCGCACGTACTTCGAGCGAGGTCAATTGATGGAAGCCGAGAGGGAGCTCAAGCTCCTGCTCGAGCTGGCGCCGCGGCTGGCCGAACCGAACTATCTCATGGCGCGCATCCTCCTCGGGCAAGGCAAGGAGGAGGAGGCGGTGAAGTACCTGCGAGTCGCTCTACGGGGCAATCCCTCCCATGTCGGATCGAATGTCCTGCTGGGGCGCTATCTCGCCAGCAAAGGCCAGCGGGAACAGGCCATGCAACCTCTGGAAACCGCCCTCGGCATGAATCCGAACCTGACCGAAGCGAAATTCCTCCTCGCCAACCTGTACGCGCAGTCGGGCCGCTTTCAGGATGCGCTCGCCCTCGCCCAGAGTCTGGAGCGCGCCGATTCCAAGGCCGCCGGACCGCTAGTGTTGGTCGGGGCCATGCAGGTCGCGCAGCAGAATCCCCGGGCCGCCGTCGACGCCTTCGACAAGGCCGTCAGGTTGGACCCCCAAAGCGTCGAGGCGCATCGCGGCCTGGGCCAGGCTTACGGCCTCCTCGGCCAGAACGATCGGTCGGAAGAGAGCTACCGCCGGGCCCTGAAGCTCGATGGGAATGACGTCGTCTCGCTGAACGACCTCGCCTGGCTCCTCGCCGAGATCAGGAACAAGCCGGATGAAGCGCTGCCGCTCGCCGAGAAAGCGGAGCAGCTGGCCCCGCAGCTGGGATGGGTGACGGACACGCTGGGCTGGATCTACTACCGGCGGGGCGCGTACGCGGAGGCGGAGAAGATCCTCCTGCGCGCAGCGGAGCACGCCCCCTCCAACGGCCTCGTCCAGTTCCACCTCGGCTTGACCTATGAAAAGCTCGGGAGAAAGACCGACGCCGCATCGGCGCTACGTCAGGCCGCCAAGCTCGATCCCAAGCTTGCCGAGCGCGAGAAAGTCGAGCAGCGGATCAAGAGGCTGGAAGGGGCCTGAGCCTAGGTCCCGCTCCGAACGAAGACGTGCTGCTGGGGCGCCGGGAAGTTCGCGTCGCCACCCACTTCGCGGATCGAGCGGTTCGTATCGAAATACACCTGCCAGTAGTGATCGTTGTGACAGTACGGCCGGACCGCCAGCACCGGACCGAGCGGGGTGAAGGTGAGGATCTCGACATCCGGCGCGGGTGTCGCCATCACGTTGGGAATGCGGCCCAGCCGTTCCTTGAGGAGCCGGATAGCCTCCGCGTGATTCACGCTATTGTCGAGCTGGGCGAGGAGGTCCACGCGGCGATAGGGGTGGGCGGTGAAGTTCTGGATGTTGTCCCCGAGGATCTTGGCATTACCCACGAACGTCCGCACATTGTCCAGCGTGGTGAAGTTCGTCACGAACAGCCCGATCTCGTCCACCGTGCCCAGGATGCCGCCGGCCGAGATGAAGTCGCCCACCTTGAAGGGCCGGAGAATGAGGAGGAAGACGCCGGCGGCGAGATTGGCGAGGAGACCGCTCCACGCCGCGCCGATGGCGATGCCCACGCCGGCGAGGAGGGCCGCGAAGCTCGTCGTCTCGATGCCGAAGAAGCCGAGGATGGCGATGATGAGGGCGATGTTGAGGATGACGGACACCGCGGTGCCGATGTAGGTAGCCACCGTCTGATCGAAGGGATACTTGAGGCTGCGCACGACCAGCCGGCGCGCGAGATTGATGAGCTGGCGGCCGACGATCCACAGGATGATCGCTCCCACCACCTTGAGGCCGAGGGCGGTCAGGAGGGGGATCGCGGTCTGCAGCATTGCGTGCATGTCCATGTCAGCGGACTCCTTTCTCGCTCCCGCGCAGCCCGGAGAGCGTGGCCAGCACATCGAAGACTGCCGCGAAGTCCTTGTCCGCGAGACCCAGGCCGCGCGCGGCCGTAAGCATCTCATGAACGAGGCCCGCGGCGGGGAGCGGCACGCCCACCGCCCTCCCCTGCTCGAGGGCCAGTCGCATGTCCTTCTGCATCAGGGTCACGTTGAAGAGCGGCTCGTCCGGCATGGCGAGGACGAAGAGGCCACGGTACTTCAGCATGGGCGAGGCGATCACGCTCTTGAGGAGAGCCTCCACGGCCTTTTCGCGCGGTATGCCCGACTTCTCGGCCACGAGCACGGACTCGCTGAACGCGAGCATCTGCACGCCGATGCTGAGGTTGATGGCGATCTTCATGGTCACGGCCAGCCCCAAGGCGCCCACGTGGGTAATGGTGGGACCGATCGCGAGAAGATAGGGGCGGATCCGCTCGAGGGCGGCGGGGTCTCCACCCACGATGAAGCTCAGCTGCCCCTGCGCGATGGTGACGGTGCTGCCGGACACCGGGGCGTCGAGGAGCGTCGCCCCCTTTTCCGCGACACGTTCGCCGAGCATGCGCGTGACCGTGGGGCTGACCGTGCTCATTTCGGCCCACACCGCGCCCTTGCCCAGGCCGGCGAGGATGCCGTCGGGTCGGAGGGCCACGTCGCGGAGCGCTTCGGAGTCCGTCACCATGCTGAGCACCACGGAGGCGCCCTCCACCGCGGCGCGGGCGGATGCGGCGACGGTGAGGCCTTGGGACGCGAGCGCCTCCGCCTTAGCGCGCGTCCGGTTGTAGCCGGTGACGGGATGCCCGGCGGCAAGGAGACGCTGCGCGATGGCGCTGCCCATGGCGCCCAGCCCGACGAAGGCGACCTTCGGCATCAGTTGGTCGTCGGACCGGGCGCTTGCCCCGCCCCGAACTGGAACATGCCGCCGCCGAGCCCCAGGGCGATCTTCCCCATGCCTTCGACCATGCGATCCATGGTGGGCGGCATGAGCGACGCCGTGCGGAGATCGCGGAACGCGCGCTCGACGGGATAGTCCTTGTAGGCGCCACGCCCCCCGGCGATCTGGAGCGCCTGCGAGGTGACGTGGAGACCGATCTCCGTGGTCAGGTACTTGGCGCGGTTGGCGAGATTCCCGCGCTGAGCCACATCGGCCCCCTCCCAGCGAGAGGCGGAGTCGTGGAGGAGCAACCGCGCGACGTCGAGCCGCGCCTCGAGATCGCCGATCTGGCGCTGGACGGCCGGATCATTGGCCACCGGAATATTCTCGGGCTTGACCACCCGCTTCTTCACGTAGTCGGAGGTGAACTCGAAGGCCGCCTCCGCGATGCCGACATAGACCGCCGCGTAGCCCAGGGCGAAGCCTTCGACCACGCCCACACCCGTGGCCGAGCCCGGCCGGCCCAGGATGGCGTCCTTCGGAATGCGAACGCTCGACAGCGTGACAGACGGGCTGAAGGTCGCGCGCATGCCCAAGGTGTCCCACTTGCCGTCTGTGGAGATCCCCGCGCTCTCGGCGGGCACCACGGCGAGGAGCAGCGCGTTCGCCATGTCGCCGCTGCCGTCGAGCGCGCACCAGACCATGTAGTAGGACGCGCCCTGGGCCATGGTGCAGAAGTGCTTGACGCCGTCGACGACCCAGCCGTCGTCCGCGGCACGTACGACCGTCTCCATGGTGAAAGTCCGCGAGAGGCTGACCGCGGGCTCACTGCCCCAGCTGCCGAACATCTTGCCGCGCTCGACCACCTCGGGATAGTACCGACGCTTCTGGGCATTCGTGCCGAGCGCGTCGATGAAGCGCATGACCGTCGAGTGCATGTGGAGCGTCATGGCCGTGCTCGCGCACCCTCGGGCGACGACCCGGATGACGGCGATGTAGCTGGCCATGTCGAGCCCCATGCCCCCGTACGCCGCGGGTATCGCGCAGGCGAGGTAGCCCTCGCGCTGGAGGTCTGACCAACTCTCCACGGGATTCTTGCCCTCGCGGTCGTACCTGGCCGCGCGGGGAGCTATCTTCTCGCGCGTCAATGCGTCGGCGCGATCGACGAGATCCTCGCGCATCCGGGAGACCCTCGGCCTAGCCCGCCATGGACGGCTTGGCGTCGGCCGCGCTCTTCCGCGTCGTCTTCTTGCAGCGGCAGGTGCCGGCCTCGTGCAGCTCGATCAGGTTCCCGTGGGGATCGTCCATGAAGATCTGCTCGAGCTGGGGGCCGACCACGGACTGGATGCTCCAGTACTTCACGCCCATGCGATCGAGCTCCCGCTTCGCTTCCTGCACGTCCGCAACGGCGAGGGCCACGTGCAGCGTGGTCGGGTCCTGCTTCGGGCCCTTGGCGTAGCGCGACGTTCCCTCGCAGCCCATGATGTGGATCTGGGTGTCGTTGCCGCAGTCCATCCAGTAGCCGGGAATCCCCGGAATGTTCGGGCGCCCCGCGTCGGGCGCGAGCCCGAGCACGTCGCGATAGAAAGCCAGCGACTTGTCCGTCTCTTCGGGATTGACGCGGATGCCGTGGTGATGGAGCTCGAGCACTTTGACGGCCATGGTGTCCTCCTTGGCTACGGTTTCACCCCGGCGGTCTGGCCGCCCGGGAGCTTGGCCACCAGCGTGCCCCAGATGCCCTTGGGCAGGAAGAGCACGAAGGCCATGAAGATCAAGCCGAGCACGAGCGGCCAGCGCTCGGTGAAGACGGCCAGCCGGTCACCCAGCACCAGGTACGTGCCGGCGCCGACGAAGGGACCGAAGAAGGTGCCTGAGCCCCCGAGGAGGGTCATGATCACCACCTGCCCCGAGGTGACCCAGTACAGCGACTCGACGGGCACCACGGCCAGCCGCAGCGCGTCCAGCCCGCCCGCCAGACCGGCGAAGAAGGCGGAGAAGACGAAGGACAGGTGCTTGACGCGGTTGATGTCGTAGCCGCAGGCGGAGGCGCGGTCGTCGTTTTCTCGGATGGCCTGCAGCACGGTGCCGAAGGGCGAATCGAGAATGCGCTTGAGCCCGGCGACGGCGAGCCAGACGAGGACGAACGTGAAGTAGTAGAAAGCGAGCGAGCCCTCGAGGCTCCACTTCCAGCCGAAGAGATTGAGCGGCAGCTGCGGAATGCCCCGCAGGCCGTCGTCGCCGCCCGTCACGTCGGCCAGGTGGAACGCGACGAAGTACAGGAGCTGGGCGAAGGCAAGGGTCAGCATGGCGAAGTAGATGCCGCGCCGCCGGAGACAAAAGAAGCCAATGGCGGCGCCGCCCAGGACGGCGAGCAGCGGCCCCGCGGCAAGCCCGAGCCAGAGCGAGCCGATCTTGAGCTTGGCCAGGGCGATGCCTGTGCCGTAGGCGCCGAGGCCATAGTAGGCCGCGTGGCCGAAGGACAGGAGGCCCGTGTAGCCGTAGAGGAGGTTGAAGCCGAGCGCGAAGAGCCCGAAGATCAGCACCTGGGAGGCGAGTGACTTGTACGGCATGAGGAATGGAAACACGGCAAAGAAGAGGCCGAAGGCCGCCACGGGATGGCGGCCCACCCATGCGATCAAGGCGCCCGCGCCGGGCACGCTCACTCCGCGAGCCCGGCCTCGCCGAAGATCCCGCTGGGCCGGACGAGGAGGACCACGGCCATCACGACAAAGACCATGATCTCGGCGAGCTTGGGCGCGAAGTAGGTGGTGATGCCCACCACCTGCCCCATCATGATCCCGGCCACCACGGCGCCGAGAAGGCTGCCCATCCCGCCGACGACGACCACCACGAAGGACTCGATGACCATGGTGACGCCCATGTCCGCGTAGGCGCCGCGCATCGGGCCGGCGAGGGCGCCCGCGAGACCCGCCAGGCCGCAGCCGATGCCGAAGACGAGCAGCCAGATGCGGTTGAGATCGATGCCGAGGGCGCGGACCATCAGCGGATCCCGCGAGCCCGCGCGGATGATGAGGCCGACATTGGTGCGCGTCAGGAAGGCCCAGAGACCGAAAAGGACGGCGACGGTGACCGCGATGACGAAGATGCGGTACGCGGGAAAGGCCATGAAGCCCAGGTTGACGGCGCCGCCCAGCGCCCGGGGAGGATCGAGCGTGAGCCCGATCTTCCCCCAGATGATCTTGGCGGTCTCGATGAGCACGAGGGAGAGTCCGAAGGTCAGCAGCAGTGGATCGTCCGGGCTCCGGCCGTAGAGCCTCCGGATGAGGAAGCGCTCGATGAGGAGCCCGAACGCCCCGACCATGAGCGGCGCCAGCAGCAGCGCCACCCAGAAGTTGCGCGTGTAGCCGAGAAAGAACACGGTGAAGTAGGCGCCCAGCATGTACAGCGCCCCGTGCGAAAAGTTGACCACCGTCATGAGCCCGAAGATCAGCGACAGGCCGATGGCGAGCAGCACGAAGAGCATCCCCAGCACCAGACCCGTGAAGATCTGGGGCAGGACCGCGGCCAGCGCGAAGTCCATCAGCGCCTACACGTGCCCCTTCTCCGCGCAGGTCCGGTCGTACTTCTCGTCCGCCGCCACCTTGGCCACGATGTCCATGAGCCCCCAATCACCCTTGGTCTTGCCGGGGCCGCGCCCCTTGACGATCCACATGTCCTGCATGGCCTTGTTGTCGCAGGCCCGCCACCACTCCTTGCCCTTGAAGTGGTCGTAGACCGGGCTCTTCCGTAGCGCGTTCGCGACGGCTTCCGAGTCGGTGGACTTCGCCAGCTCCACCCCGCGCGCGACCTCGAGCACGCCCGAGTAGGAGTACGCGCCGTAGTCGCCCGGCGGCATATTGAACTTCTTCATGGACGCCTCGACGAATTTCTTCGCCGACGGGATCGTGTCCTGCAGCTCCCAGTACCAGTTGATCGAGCCGTAGATGTCCGCGTAGAGCTCCGGCCCGCCTTCCTTCAGGTACGAGATCCATAGCAGCGGCTGGGCGAGCTTCATGGTCTTGTCCATGCCGAAGCTCCGCGCCTGCTTGAGGTAGGCGATATTGTCGGCGCCGGGGGTGACCGACACGAGCACGTCGGGCTTGGCCGCCTGGATCTTGGGCAGGTGGGCGGAGAACTCCGCGCTCCCGAGCGGGTACGGGGTGGCCCCGAGCAGGGTGCCCCCGTTCTTCTGGAGCGTGTCCTGGAGCACGGCGTTGTTCTGCTTGCCCCAGGCGTAGTCGGCGTAGATGATCCACCACTTCTTTCCGAGGTTCTGGGCGATCCAGGTGCCCATCACCCGTGAGGTAATGGTGGGATTGAGCGCCTCGTGGAAGGTGATGGGGCTGGTATCGGGCTTGGCGCTGATTTCGTCCGACTGGCTTGTCGAGATGAAGAGGACCTTGGACTTCTTGGTTTGCTCGTTGATCGCCATCTGCACGTGCGCGGCGAGGCCGCCGACGATGAACTGGCATTTCTGGTTCTCGATCAGCTCCTTGGTGCGCTGGGCGCCCACGGCCGGCTTGAGCTCGTCGTCGCGGAAGAGCACCTCGACCTTACGGCCCATGACGCCGCCCTTGGCGTTGAGCTCGTCCTGCGCGAGCTGCGCGCCGCGCTGCATGTCCGCGGCGAGGGCCGCGAAGGGACCGGTGAGGGGCAGGGGGCAGCCGATGCGGAGCGGCTCACCCTGTGCGCGGAGCACCGCGGGGAACAGCCCCTGGGTAGCGACCGCTCCCGCGGTTACTCCCGTTGCGGCCAGAAACTTTCGCCGACTCATCGACGCCATCGTCGCCTCCTTCAAGGTGGGTGGTTGGCTACTGGAAGTCGAGCGTCTTCGCCTCTAGGCCGCACAGCATCTTGCCGACCGTCTCGAGACAGCGGTCGTTGGAGGGCGGCATCACCGGACCTGCCATGGCATCCCGGTGCCACCGCTCCAGGGGCAATTCCTTGAGGATGCCGCGGCCGCCGGCCAGCCGGATGGCGCGCTCCGTCACCATGGCGCCGGTTTCCGCGGAGAGATACTTCGACTGGTTGACGGCAAGCATGGCCCCTGCCCGGTCTCCGCCGTCGCGCACACGGGCGGCCTCCAAAAGGAGTAGTCGCGCCGCGCGCACCGCGGTGCCCAGCTCCGCGATGGTTCGCTGCGTCACCGGGTGATGGCTCAACGGCTCCGTCGAGGGCCTGATGGTCTTGGTCTTGACGAACTCCACGATGTACTCGAGGGCGGCCTCCCCGATGCCGAGATAGGTCGCGGAATAGCCCAGGGCGAAGCCGGAGAGGTCGATGGTGAACAGTCCCGCGGGCGGGCCGATGACCTGGCTTTCGTCCACGAAGGTCTCGTAGCGAATGGTGTGACTCACCGTGCCGCGCATGCCCATGGCGTTCCACGTGCCCTCGACCTTGACGCCGGGATCCGTGCGCCGGATGAGGGCCGAGAGCAGCCCTTCCTTGGCCGTGGTCGAGCCTTCGCGGATGCCGGAGACGAAGTAGTAGTCGGCCGATTCTCCGAGCGAGCAGAACTGCTTGACCCCGCTCACCTGATAGCCGCCGGCCGTGGGCTTGAACACGGTCTGGAGCACGAACTTGTCGCGGAAGCTCGACTCGGGCTCGCTCGTGATGGACGCCACCAGCTTGCCTTCGCGGACTACCTCCCCGAAGTAGCGGCGCTTCTGCTCCTCGCTGCCGAGAGCCGCGATGAAGGTGAGCACGGTCGAGTGCATGTTGAAGGTGAGCGCGGTGGCTGAGCAGCCCTTGGCCATCTCGAGCAGGCAGAGGGCATACGTCAGCGAATCAGCGCCGCGACCGCCGTAGGCCTTGGGCACGCTGAGGGCGAGCAGGCCGGCCGCGCGGAGATCGGCATAGTTCTCCGCGGGAAACATGGACTCCGCGTCGTAGCGGGCGGCGCGCGGGGCGAAGCGATCGCGGGCGAGGGTACGGACGCTCTCGACGAGGGCCTGCGACTCGGCGCCGGAAGAAGGCAGGGGTGACACCCGGCGCTACCCGGTCCTTTTCATGGGCGGCTCTCGTCCGGCGGCGGCGTGACGGGTCATGGCGGATACCTCGGCGCGCCTCGTTGATAGCAGGCGCCCTCGGGCCCTGTCAAGGCGACTCATGCCGCTCAGCGCCCGCCGAAGTCACGGAAGCCCTTTCCCTCCCCGGCGAGGCGCTCGAGCAGCGGCGCGGGCGCCCACTGCTCGCCGTGGCGCGTGTGGAAGGCCGCCACGTCGGCCTGCACCTGCTTGAGCCCGACCTGATCGGCGTAGAACATTGGGCCGCCGCGATAGCGCGGAAAGCCGTAGCCGTAGAGATAGGTCACGTCGATATCGCTCGAGCGGAGCGCGATCCCCTCTTCGAGAATACGCCCGCCTTCGTTGACGAGGGCCCAGAGGCAGCGCTTCAGCACCTCCTCGTCCACGACCCGACGGCGCTCGATGCCGCCTTCCTTGGCGCAGGCGGCGATGACGGCCTGGACCTCCGGATCGGGCTTGGGCGTCCGGCTTCCCGCCTCGTACCGGTACCACCCCGCGCTCGTCTTCTGGCCGAAGCGCCCCTCCTCACAGAGCCGGTCGCCCACGTGCGAGTAGCGGAGGTCCTTGCGCCGGGTGGCTGCCTTGCCCTTCCGGATACGCCAGCCCACGTCGAGGCCGGCGAGGTCCTGCATGGCGAAGGGCCCCATGGCGAAGCCGAAATCGTAGATGACCTTGTCCACCTGCTGAGGCGTGGCGCCCTCCTCGACGAGGAACTCCGCCTCACGCAGATAGGGCGCGAGCATGCGATTGCCGATGAAGCCGTCGCAGTTGCCCGCGAGGACCCAGACCTTGGCGATGCGGCGGGACAGTTCAGAGGAGGTGGCGATGGTCTCCTTGGAGGTCTTGGCGCCCCTGACCAGCTCGAGGAGTCGCATCACGTTGGCGGGACTGAAGAAGTGGGTCCCGATCACCGACTCGGGGCGCGACGTCGCGCTGGCGATCTCGTCGATGTCGAGGGTCGAGGTATTGGAGGCGAGCACCGCGCCCGGCTTGGCGATCTTGTCGAGAGCGGCGAAGACTTCCTTCTTCACGCCCATCTCCTCGAAGACGGCCTCGATCACGATGTCCGCATCGCGCACGGCGCCGCGGTCGAGGGAGCCCGTGATGAGGCCCATGCGCTTGTCCATGTCGGCCTGGGAGAGCCGCCCCTTCTCGACGGTGCCCGCGTAGTTCTTCCTCACCACGGCGAGGCCACGGTCGAGGGCGTCCTGCGCCACCTCCACCACGGTGACGGGGATGCCGGCATTGGCGAAGTTCATGGCGATGCCGCCGCCCATGGTGCCGGCGCCGATGACGGCCGCGCGCTCGATCTTCTTCGTGGGCGTTCCTGCCGGCACGTCGGGGATCTTGGTCGCCTCGCGCTCGGCGAAGAAGGCGTGGATCTGCCCCTTGGACTGCGGGGAGGCCATACACTCCTGGAAGAGCGCGCGCTCCTTCTTGAGCCCTTCGGCGAACGGCAGGGCGACCGCGGCCTGCACCGCCTCGATGCACTTGAAGGGCGCCAGGTATCCGCGCGCCTCCCGCTCGATGCTCTTCCTGAACGTATCGAAGAGCGCCGGGTTGGCGCGGGCCGCCGCGAGCTTGTCGTCCATGGACGAGATCTTCCTGAGCGGGCGCTTCTCGGCGACCACTAGCTCGGCGAAGGCCACCGCCCCCGCGCGGAGATCGCCACCGACCACCTCGTCCACGATGCCCAGCTCCTTCGCCCGGGCCGCCCGCACCGGATCGCCGCTCACGATCATCCGGAGCGCTGCCTCGACGCCCGCCACCCGGGGCAATCGCTGGGTGCCGCCCGCGCCGGGGAGCAGGCCCAGCTTGACCTCGGGCAAACCCATCTGCCCCGTGGCGACGGCCACCCGATAGTGACAGGCGAGACAGACCTCGAGCCCTCCCCCGAGCGCGGTGCCGTGGATGGCCGCCACTACGGGCTTGCTGCTGCCCTCGATCGCTCCGAGCACGCTGTGGAGATCCGGGGGCAGCGGCGGCTTGCCAAACTCGCGAATGTCCGCGCCGGCGATGAAGGTCCGACCGCCCCCGATGATGACCATGGCGCTCACGCCCGCATCCGCCACGCCCCGGGCGATGGCGTCCAAGAGGCCCTGGCGCACGCCCTGGGAGAGCGCATTCACGGGTGGATTGTTCACGGTGATCACGCCCACGCTGCCCTGCTTGTCGAACGCTACGAGGTCGCTCATTTGTCTCCTCCATGGAGGAGGCTCTCCGCCGCCTCCATCAGGCCTTCGGAAAGAGTGGGATGCGCGTGAATGGTCAGGGCCAGGTCTTCCGCGGTCACCGCCGTCTCGATGGCCAGCGCGGCTTCGGCGATCAGCTCTCCCGCTCCCGGCCCCGTGATGCCGACGCCGAGCACACGTCCCGTGGCCGCGTCCACGATGAGCTTGGTCAGGCCGTCGCTGCGCCCGATGGTCGCGGCGCGGCCCGACGCGGCCCAGGAGAACTTCGCGACCTTGACGGAACGGCCCGCCTGCCGAGCCTGGGACTCCATCACCCCGCACCAGGCTACCTCGGGATCGGTGAAGACCACCGCGGGCACGGCGACATTGTCGAAAGCCGACGGGCGTCCCGCGATGCACTCGGCCGCCACCTTGGCCTGTCGCATGGCCCGATGCGCGAGCATGGGCTCGCCGGTCACGTCCCCCACGGCATAGATATGCGGATCGCTCGTGCGGCAGCGCTCGTCGATCTGCGCGAATCCCCGATCGGCCAGCTTGACTTTCGTGGTCTCGAGCCCCAGAGAGTCGCTGACCGCGCGACGGCCCACCGCCACCAGGACACGATCGAAGGCCTGGGCATCCTGACCTTCGATCGCTGCCTCGATGGTGTCGCCCACTTCCTTGAGCGCGGCCACCTTGGTTTCGAGATGGATGGCCGCGAAGAGCTTCTCGCAGCGCCTTGACAGCGGCTGGACGAGATCGCGATCCGCGCCGGGCAGCAGACCGTCCGCCATCTCCACGAGCGTCACCCGGCTGCCCAGCGCCGCGTAGACCTGGCCCAGCTCGAGCCCGATATACCCGCCCCCGACGACGAGGAGCCGCTCGGGGATATCCGGCACCTCGAGGGCCGCCGTCGAGTCCATGACGCGCTCGCTCGTGATCGCGAGGCCGGACGGCTCGGCGGGAAGCGAGCCCGTCGCGATGACGGCGTGCTTGAAGCGGACCACCTGCGGCTCGTCGCCCCCGATGCGAATGCTCCGCGAGTCTTCGAAGGCGCCGCGGCCGCCGATGACCTGCACCCCCTTGGCCTTGGCCACGGAGGCGAGCCCCCGCGAGAGCTTTCCCACCACGCGATCGGTCTTCCACTTGCGCAGGGGATCGAGCGAGATGCGCGGCTCGCCGAAGTCGACGCCAAATTCCTTGGCGCGGTCGGCCTCACCGAGCACGGCCGCGACGTGGAGCAGCGCCTTGGACGGGATGCACCCCTCGTAGAGGCAGGCGCCGCCGAGCCGCTTGCTCGCCTCCACCACCACCGTCTCGAGCCCGAGCTCCGCGCAGCGAAACGCGGCAGAATAGCCGCCGGGTCCCCCGCCCAGCACGGCCACGTCTACCTCAGTGACCAGATCGCCCATCACCATGGGGTTAACTCGGTTACCACTCGACGAAGAGGGTTTCCGGCGCCTCGAGGCGACGGATGATGGCCTGGGCGAAGCGCGCGCCGTCGGCGCCGTCGGCGACCCGGTGGTCGAAGGTAAGGGTGATCGGCAGCATCGTGCGCGGCACGATCTGCCCGCCCCGCACCACGGGCTCCTCGCGGCCCCGCGCCACGCCGAGTATGGCCACTTCCGGGTAGTTGATGATGGGGATGGCGCCCGTGCCCCCGAGCGCGCCGATATTGGTCACGGTGAAGGTGCCCCCGCGGAGGTCGTCGAGCGTCGCCTTGCCCTCGCGCACGCGCGGGGCAAGGGCCGCCAGCTCCCGGGCCAGCTCCATCACGGGCTTCTTGTCCACGTCGCGTATCACGGGCACGATCAATCCCCGATCGGTGGCCACGGCGATTCCCAGGTGGCAGTAGCGCTTGAGGATGAGCTCCCCTGCCCCGGCATCGAGGCTCGCGTTGAACTGCGGATACTCCTGGAGCGCCAGCGCCGCCGCTTTCAGAAGAAAGCTCGTCAAGGTCAGCGTGATGCCGTGCTGCTTCGCCGTCTCGAAGCTCCGCGTGACCATGGCGTTGAGATCGGAGATGTCGGCCTTGTCGAAGTGCGTGACGTGCGGGATCAGGGCCGCCGACAGGGCCATGCGCTCCGCTATGGTGCGGCGGAGGTGAGACAGCGGCTGGCGCTCTACCGGTCCCCATTGCTCGAACTTCGGCAGGGGCGGCGGCTCGAGGCCGACGGCGGCCAGCGGCTTGGCCGGGCCTGCGGGCGCCGCGGCTCTCGCGGGTGCCGGCGGAGTGCCCGGGGGCTTTCCCGTGGCCCCGCGCACGTCGTCGTCCGTGACGCGTCCCCCCGGGCCGCTGCCATGCACGGCTCGAAGATCCACGCCCAGCTCACGGGCCAGGCGCCGCGTGGACGGCGTGGCAGCAACCGGCGAGCCATCGACGGGCGGCGCGATGGCGGCCTTCAGCTCAGTGGGAGCAGGAGCGCGGGCGGCGACGACAGGCGCTGGGCGCGTCGGCGTTGACGCGCCCGCGGCGTCCCCGAAGCTCACCAGCGGCTGGCCGACTTTGACCGTCTGTCCGGGCTGGACGTGGATCCTCTCCACCCGCCCGGCAAAGGGCGACGGAATCTCCACCTGCGCCTTGTCCGTCTCGACTTCGAGGAGGGGGGAATCTTCCCTGACCACGTCGCCTTCCTTGACCAGGACATTGCGGATCTCGGCTTCGACGAGGCCCTCGCCGAGGTCCGGAAGGACGAACGTGCGGGACATGGGGCGCCCGGCCTAGAGCCGATCGAGCGCGGCCACCGTGCGCTCGTTGACGACATTGCCGGTATTGAGCGTGGTCTTGGGCTCGAGGAGGAGGACGTGGACCTCGTCGGTCAAGGCGAGGGGACAGTGCTCCGTACCCTTCGGCACCACGATGAACTCGCCCGGGCCCACCTCCCGATCACCGTCGCGGAGCTGCATGCGCAGCCGGCCCGCCACGACGAGAAAGAGCTCGTCTTCCCGCTCGTGCTGGTGCCAGACGAACTCGCCGGCCAGCTTGACGAGCTTGACGTGCATGTCATTGACCTCGCCCACGATCTTCGGCGACCAGCGGTCGGTGAAGCGGGAGAACTTCGCCGCCAGGTTCACGACGTCCATGGCTTCCTCCCCAGGTCCGGTCAGTATGCGAGCGTCTCGCGCGCGGCGGCGAGCACGCGCGCCACGTCGGGCACGTTCGCCTTCTCGCGCGCGAAGCCGGGAAACGGCACGTCGTACGACGTCACACGGCGGATGGGCGCCTCCAGCGAGAGAAAGGCGCCCTCCATGATGCTCGTGGCGATCTCCGCGGCCGGTCCGAAGCTCCGCGCCGCCTCGTGGACGATGACGGCGCGCCCGGTTTTGCCCACCGAGGCGGCCAAGGTCTCGTGGTCGAGCGGCGAGATGGTCAAGAGATCGAGCACTTCGGGCTCCACGCCATCTTCGGCCTGGAGCGTTTCCGCCACCTCGAGGGCCACGCGCAGCATGGCGCCGTAGGCGATGAGGGTCAGGCCGCGACCTTCCCGGACGATCTGGGCCCGGCCGATGGGCATCACCTCGGTCTCGTCCGGCACCTCCTCCCTGGAGGCGTGGTAGAGCGCCTTGTGCTCGAAGAAGACCACGGGGTCGGGATCCCGGATGGCGGCCACGAGCAGCGCGCGGGCCGTGCGCGGCCCGGACGGGATCACCATCTTGAGTCCCGGAATATGCGCGTAGAACTGCTCCTCGCTCTCCGAGTGATGCTCGAGGGCGCGGACGCCGCCGCCATAGGGCATGCGCATCACCATCTGGCAGTGGAATCGGCCCTGGCTGCGCTGGCGATAGCGCGCGGCGTGATTCTCGATCTGGTGGAAGCACTGGAAGGAGAAGCCGGAGAACTGGATCTCGCTGATGGGCTTGAGCCCGTAGAGGGCCATGCCGATCGATGCGCCGATGATGCCGGCTTCCGCGAGCGGGCTGTCGATCACGCGCCGGCCGCCGAAGCGCCGGTGCAGATCCTCCGTCACGCGAAAGACGCCGCCGTCGACCCCCACATCCTCGCCGATGATGACGACGTCCGGATCCCGCTCCATCTCCTCCAGGAGAGCCAGGTTGAGCGCCTTCACCATGTTGAGCTTCGCCATGGCTCGACGGGTCAGGCCGGCCCGAGGATGGTGTCGATCAGCTTGTCCACCGGCTGGTCCTCCGCTGGCCGCGCATGGGCGGTGAAGCCGGCTCCGCCGCGTCGGCCGCAGCGTCCCCGCCCGGAGTCTGGAGGCGCGCGGCAATCTCGGCGCGCTCGGCCGCCACGTGAGATGGAAGTTCGGCATAAGCGTGGTCGAACATCTCCAGCGGATCGGCGGGCGGCATGGCCTCGAAACGCTCAACCCCGCGAGCGATCTCCTCGTCCACCTGCTCGTCGACCGTGGGGTCGAGCAGCTTCTTCTTCTCGAGGTAGACGCGGAAGCGCGTCAGCGGATCCTTCTGCTCCCAGGCCTTGACCTCTTCCTCCGAGCGGTACTTGGTCGGGTCGTCCGCCGTCGTGTGCATGCCCAGCCGATAGGTGACGCATTCGATCAGCGTCGGCCCCTCGCCGGCCCGCGCCCGGTCCACCGCCTCGCGGCTCGCCGCACAGACGGCAAGCACGTCGTTGCCGTCCACCTGGATGCCCGGGAAGCCGTAGGCGGTGGCCTTCTGCGCGATGGTGCGGGAGTTCGTCTGCTTCTTCAGCGGCACGGAGATGGCCCACTGATTGTTCTGGCAAACGAAAACCACCGGCCCATGCCAGACGCCCGCGAAATTGGCCGCTTCGTGGAAATCGCCCTCGGACGTCGCGCCGTCGCCGAAGTAGACCATCACCACCGAGTCCTCGCCCCGATACTGAATGCCGTAGGCCAGGCCGACGGCATGAGGCAGTTGCGTGGCCACGGGAATGGTCACGGGCAGGTCGCGCTGCGCGGGGCCCGGCTGTCCGCCTTCGAGCCGGCCGGCGTAGAAGGCAAGGATCCTCTCGATGGGCCAGCCTCGCCAGAGCATGGCCGCCGTCTCGCGGAAGGACGGCACCATCCAGTCCTTGGCGGTGAGGGTGAAGACGGTCCCGATCTGCGAGGCCTCCTGCCCCTTGATGGGCGCGAAGGTGCCGATGCGCCCCTGCCGCTGAAGCTTGAGCATGCGCTCGTCGAGACGGCGCCCCAGCACCATGCCGCGATAGAGACGCTTGAGATCATCTGGACCGAGCTTGGGCTCGAGCGCGGCGTCGAGCAGCCCGTCGCTGTCCAGGATGGACAGGCGCTCGGTGGGAAACTGCGGCTCGATAGGCGTTCTGGGCATGGGCGACCGGATTTGCTCCTCTATCCTACCCGAAGGCGCGGAAGCCTACCAGCAGGTTGACCCAGCCAAGGTCAGTCTTCACTCTTCCGATCAATAGGTGAACGGGACGGGCATGGGTGGTCGGCCCCAGGGCCGCCCGCCCTTGACGGTCAGCCACGGCACGAACCGCTTCGCTCCGGCGCGCTTGTTGTTGCGCGTGTCCACGAATTCCACCGGCCCGTCCACGACATCGAAGATGGAGATGTCGGCGGGAGCGCCGACGAGGAGCGTGCCCAGACCGGGCACCCTGCCCACGATCTTCGCGGGCTCCCACGTCGCGCGCGCGACAACCTCCTCGAGCGGCATGCCCAGGGCGAGGAACTTCGACATCACATTGGGCAGGGTCGGATAGCCGGGGGTGTTGATGCTCACCGCGTGGATGTCGCTCGATATCGTGTCGGCGGTCGCCCCCTGCTGAATCGCGGGCTCGCACACCGTGAAGTCGAAGCTGCCTCCGCCGTGCCCCACATCGAAGATGACACCGCGCTGCTTGGCCGCCTTGGCGGCGGGAAGGAGCTGGCCGTTCTGGACGATGTTGTTGCCCGCCCCGCTGTACGCGTGGGTCAGGATGTCGCCGGGACGAAGGAGATCGAGGAGATCCGACATGGACCCAGGCGCCGCGCCGATATGGCACATGACCCGGAACTGTGGTCCGGCCATGGCGGCGGCGCGAATGGCGCGCCGCAGGGGCTCGAGCCCGTTCTGCCCCACCACGGAATCCGTGATGCGCACCTTGACGCCGAGCACGACGTCGGCATTCTCGGCCACCGTCTTCGCGCAGGCATCCACAATGGCGTAGTCGATGTTGAGGAGCTCGCCGGGGGCGAGCCCGCCCGCCAATCCGATGCTCGCGATGTGGACGAAGGCGTAGAGCCGCGTGCGCGTCTGCGGGCGCGCCCAGTGGGTGAAGGCGCCGAAGGTGTTGGCGCCCGCATCGCCGGCCGAGATGGCCGTGGTCACCGCCGTGATGCCCACGAGCTCGTCGGCGGGGAGCCCGATGCCGATATGCGGCATGAGGTGCGTGTGGAGATCGATCAGGCCCGGCGTCACCAGCCGCCCCGCTGCGTCGATGCGCTGCACGGCGCGATCGGGGGCGATGCCGGGCGCGAGCGCCGCGATCTGTCCGTTCTTGACGCCGACGTCACGCTTGCCGCGCAGGCGCTGGCTCGGATCCAGCACGTCCGCGTTGGCGATGACGAGATCGAACTTGAGGGCAGGGTCGGCGGGATTGAAGCCCAGGGGCGCCGGCGGCATCGTCTGCCCTCCACCCGCGGGCGTCTGCGCCTGTCCCGCCTGTGCCGTCAAGAGGCCGCCGGCGGCCGCCGCGGTCGCGGTCGTGCCCAGCTTGATCAGATCGCGGCGCGAGACGTCCATGCCTCTCTCCCTGGCGCGAGGAACGGCGTCGGTACGACGATGGGTGGGCCAATGCTAGACGGAGGCCACGCAAGCGTCAAGCGAATGAATCGGGCACGCGCGGCCGGATGTGAGACCATCCTCCTCTATGCCATTCTCCTCCTTCGGGCTACACCCCGCTCTCCTCCGCGGCGTCAAGGAGATGGGCTTCACTCGTCCCACCCCGATCCAGCAGGACGCGATACCTCCCGCCATGGAGGGCCGCGACGTGCTCGCCTGCGCCATGACGGGCAGCGGCAAGACGGCGGCCTTCGTGCTGCCCATCCTCCACCGGCTCATGTCCAAGCGGCGCGGCGTCACGCGCGCTCTGATCCTGACCCCGACGCGCGAGCTGGCCGCGCAGATCGAGGAGCATCTGAGCCAGATGGCCATGCACACGCCCATGACGGGGGCCGCCGTCTTCGGTGGCGTGGGCATGGGACCGCAGGAGCACGCCTTCAGGAGCGGCGTCGATGTCATCGTGGCCACGCCGGGACGGCTGCTCGACCATTTTCGCTTCCCCTACGCCAGGCTCGAAGGGCTCGAGATTCTCGTGCTCGACGAAGCCGACCGCATGCTGGACATGGGCTTCCTCCCGGACATCCGGCGCGTGCTCAAGCACCTGCCCCCGCGCAGCCAGACGCTGTTCTTCTCGGCCACCATGCCACCGCCCATCGTGACCCTCACGCGCGAGCTGCTGCGCCAGCCCGCCACCATCAACCTCGAGCGCACGGCCGCCCCCGCCGTGGGCATCACCCAGGCCGTATATCCCGTGGCCCAGGACGTGAAGTCCTCCCTCCTCCTCGAGCTCATCAAGCGGGGGGAGATGAAGAGCGCCCTCGTCTTCACGCGCACCAAGCACCGCGCCAATCGCCTCGCGGATTTTCTCACGCGCTACCACGTCCCCTGCGAGCGGATCCACGGCAACCGCAGCCAGGCCCAGCGCACGGCCGCCCTCGCGGGCTTCAAGAGCGGCCGGTTCCGCATTCTCGTCGCCACCGACATCGCCGCGCGCGGCATCGACGTCGAGGCGCTGAGTCACGTCATCAACTTCGACGTGCCTGCCGTACCCGAGGACTATATCCACCGGGTGGGGCGCACGGCTCGGGCGGAGATGACGGGGGACGCCTTCACCTTCGTCTCGCCGGAGGAGGAGGGCGACCTCAGGGCCATCGAGCGCGCGGTGGGCAAGCGGTTGCCGCGCGTGACCCTGGCGGGCTTCGACTATGCGCGAAAGGGAGCGGAGAGGCTCGAGGTGCCGCTGGCCCAGCGCATCGCGGAGATTCGCACCCGCAAGGCCGAGGATCGGGCACGCGCGAAAGCGAATGCCGAGCGCCGCGCCCAGCATCAGGGCGCGCCGGGGCAGCGGCCCGGCGCGGCTTCGGCGTCACAGGGCCGCCCGGGCCAGCCCTCGCGCTCCTGGCAGGGACGGCCGCCCGGCGCTGCTCCCTCGCAGCCTTCACGTTCCGGGCAGCCGCAGCGCTCGTGGCAGGGACGGCCCACCGGCTCCGCTCCGTCGCAGCCGTCACGTCCCGAGCAGCCGCAGCGCTCGTGGCCAGGCAAACCGTCGGGCCCGCGCCGACCCGGCGGCCGTTAGACGGGACGCGGTCCTTCGGCGGGCGACGTCGCCGGCGAACCCACAGCCCGTGGGTCAAAGAGCTCAGATGCCGAGAGAGCCCAGAAAATCAGCAATGACCCCGTGCACCTCGGCCCGGTGGCTGCGGTTAGGAAAATGCGGGCCGCCCGGGACCACGTGGAGTCGCGCGCCGGGGATGGCCTGGACGAGCCGACGCGACATCTCGACGGTCGGGAAGCCATCCTCCGATCCCGCGATAACCTGCACCGGGCAGCGGATGCGCGCGCAGTCGGCGAGCCAGTTGCTGCGCTCGAAGGTCTCGTCGAGCAGGGCGAGCAGCGAGGTGACCGTGTGCTCGCGCAGGCGCCCCGTCACCTCGGCATAGCGCTCCGGCCTCGCCTTGAGACGCGTGAGGGCCGCCTCCCCCATGCGGAGCCTGAGGTTGGCGTCGAAGTATTCCTCGAAGCGGCCTGCCTCCACGAGCGGCCGATGGGCGGCCCACCACGCTTTGTCGGCGGGCGGCGCCTCATACGGCGGCCCGCTGATGGAGAAGACGGCGCGGACTCGCGCGGGCACGTGCACGGCCGCCCACAGCGACAGGGCCGCCCCCATGGAGGCGCCGCCCCACACCGCGCGCTCGATCCCCAGCGCGTCGAGCCACAGCACGAGGTCTTCGAGCTTCTTCGCGTACGTGTAGTCCGCCGGCCGCTCGAACTTGGTGGTGAGACCATGGCCGCGCGTGTCGGGAAAGAGGGCGCGGATCCGAGAGAAGAAGGGCTCGAGGTCCGCGAGCATCGAGGAGGAGTCCTCGACGGAGCCCCCGTGAATCCAGACCACGGGCGGCCGCGAGGTGTCCCCTCCCTCGCGCCAGTGGAGGCGGACGCCATTGACCAGCCCGAGCTCAGGCAGGACTCAGGCGCTCCTCCACGTGCCGCGCGTAGCGGGACATGGAGTACGTACAGACCCAGTACACCACCGCGATGAAGAGATAGAGAGCGAAAGGGCGCACTTCGCGGTTGTTGACGATCTGGGCCGCCTTGGTCAGGTCCATGAAGCCGATGATGGAGGCGAGCGATGTGTCCTTGAAGAGCACGATGAAATGCGTCACCAGCGACGGGATCATGTTCTTGAGCGCCTGGGGCAGCACGACGTGGCGCATGGTCTGCGTGCTCGTGAGCCCGACGGCGGTGGCCGCCTCCACTTGTCCCCTGGCCACCGACTGCACCCCCGCCCGCACGATCTCGCCGAGGTAGGCGGCCTCGAAGATGACGAAGGCGGAGAGGGCGACCCAGAACTCCGGAATGGACCGTCTCAGCACGATGGGCACGACGATCCATATCCAGAAGATGACCATGACCAGTGGGACGCCGCGGAAGAACTCCACGTAGAGCGTGGCGGGGATACGGATCCATCGCTGGGGGGCGAGGCGGCCCAGCCCGATGAAGATGCCGAGAATGAAGCCGAGGATGATGGCGGGAATGGCCAGCCGCACCGTGCCTCCCACGAATTTCCCGAAGCCGAGGAAGCCCTGGATCATCAGGAAGGGCAGGTTGCGCCAGATGACGTCGAGGCCGGAGGCGATCGATTCCATCATCGACGGCGCCCTCCGCTCGTGATGAGGCCGGGAATGGCCGTGCGTCGCTCCACCCAGGACATGATCGACGCCAGCCCGATGCAGAGGACGAGGTAGATGAGCGTCCCCGCCGTCAGGGCCTCGATGGCCTTGGCCGTATAGGTTTCGATCTGGCGCGTCTGGAAGGTCAGCTCGGCCACGCTGATCGTCAGCGCGAGCGAGGAGTTCTTGAGCAGGTTGAGCGACTCGCTGGTCCCGGGCGGAATGATGATCCGGAGGGCCACGGGCAGGATGACGTAGCGATAGGCCTGGAAGGTGGTCAGCCCCGAGGCCATCGCCGCCTCCATCTGGGTCCTGGGGATGGACTGGATGCCCGAGCGCAAGACCTCGGAGAAGCGCGCGCCGCTATACACGCCGAGGGCGAGTACGCCCGCCCAGAACTCGAGCCCATGGCCGAACATCCACTCGCGAATCACCTCGGGCAGGAAGGGCGGCACGCCGAAGTACCAGAAGAACATCCAGACGAGCAGCGGCACGTTGCGGAAAAACTCGACATAGAAGATAGCCACAGCCCGGAGAGGCCGGAACTTCACCGTGCGCAGCGCGCCGGACACGATGCCCAGGGCCACGGCGAGCAGCCACGCCAGCGCCGACAGCTCCAGGGTGACGATGAGCCCGCTCAGGAGCCACTGCCCGGACTCCCCCGTCCACAGCACCGACCAGTTGAAGGTGTACTTCACTGGATCACCTGGTCTGCGCGCAACACCAGCGATTGCGGGATCGTCACGCCGAGGATCCTGGCTGTGCTGACGTTGATGACGAGCTCAAACTTCTGAGCCTGCTCGATGGGCAGGTCACTGGGCTTGGCGCCCTTCAGAATCTTGTCTACCAAGATCATTGACCGGCGCCAGATGTGCGGAAAGTCCACGCCCTAGGCGACAAGGCCCCCCGCTTCGCAATACTCCCGGAAGCCGACACTCGACAGCTTGCTCCTGATCGCGAGTGCGGCCACGTGTCTCGCATTCGCGACGAACAGCCCGTCATCGACGACGACGAGCGCTTCCGTGTTTGCCTTGGCCAGCTTGATGGCCCCGTCCAGCTCACCGAAACTCCGAACGTTCACCGCCTGCACCTTGACATTGAGCGCCTGCGCCCTCTCTTCCATGGCGCGCAGGATCGGTCCCATCGCGGGATTGTCGGGATTCATGAGGACTCCCGCCCGAGCCAGCCTCGGATTCAGGGTCTTCATGACCTCCAGCCGCTTGGCCGTAAGGTCGGCCCAAAAGAAGGATGAGCCCGTTATGTTCCCTCCGGGTCGGGCAAGGCTCGCCACGATTCCCGTTTCCACGGGATTGCCGACAATAGCCATGACGATGGGAATCCTCTTCGTCGCCTTCTTGGCCGCGAGGGCGGCCGGCGTCCCCTGCGTGATGATGACATCGACCCTGAGACGGACCAGCTCGCCCGCGAGTTCGGGAAGACGTTCGTACTTGCCGTCCGCCCATCGGTAGTCGATCGAGATGTTCTTCCCTTCGACATATCCGGCGTCCTCGAGGCCGAGGCGTAGGGCCCCTACGAGGGTCGCGTACCCGGCGGCAGACGCGCCCCCGAGAAAGCCGATCCGGTATGTCCTTGCCACCTGCTGTGCCTCGACGGCCAGGGGGGTGGAGAGAAGACCCCCTGCTACCGTGCCGATGAACGTACGCCGGGTGCTCACTGGGTCACCTCGTCCGCCCGTGCCAGGAGTGACGGCGGAATGGTGAGTCCGAGCGCCTTGGCGGTCTTGAGGTTGATGAGGAGCTCGAATTTCGTGGGCTGCTCGACGGGCAGGTCGGCGGGCTTGGCGCCCTTGAGAATCTTGTCCACGAACGTCGCGGCGCGCCGGTGCATGTCGGCATAGTTCGGCCCAAAGGACATGAGGCCTCCCGCCTCCACGAGCTCCCGGTACGCGTAGACGCCCGGAAGACGGTTTCGTGCGGCGAAGTCCACGATTCGCCTTCGGTTGTGGAGGAAGACGCGATCCGCGAGCACGATGAAGGCGCCGGGTCGCTCGTTGACGATGGCCACGAATGCGGGATCCAGCTCCTGAGCTGTCCGCACTCCGACCGAATGCACCTTCATCTGCAACACCTGCGCCGCGGAACGCGCCTCCTTCTCCGCGGTCGCGTGAAAAGGATTAGCGGGATTCCAGATCACGGATACGCGCGAGAGCTTCGGCACCGCCTCCCTGAGCAGCTCGAGCCGCTTCCCCTCGAGATCGGGGGCGATCGAGGTCAATCCCGTCATGCTCCCGCCGGGCCGAGCGAGGCTCGCCACGAGACCCGAGCCGACAGGATCGCCGACGGCCACCATCACTAGGGGAATGGCGGTCGTGGCTCGCTTGACGGCGAGAGCGGCCGGGGTGCCCGCAGTAACGATGACGTCCACCTTGAGCGCGACCAGCTCGGCCACGAGTTCGGAGAGTCGCTCATACCTTCCCTCCGCCCATCGATACTCGATCTGGACGTTCCGCCCTTCCACGTAGCCGATGTCGCGCAATCCCTCGCGGAACGGCCCGACGAGATTCGCCTCGAGGGCGGCGGTGGAGTTGCCGAGGAAGCCGATCCGGTACACCTTCCCCGCCTGCTGGGCCTTGACGGCCAGGGGCGAGGTCAGAAGGGCACAGGGCACAATACGGAGGAACGCCCGACGGTTCACTGGGTCACTTCGCCACGGACACTTTGGCCCCCTCACCCTTAACCGCCCCCTCACCCTGCCCTCTCCCCCGGTGGGGAGAGGGATTCACGGGTAACTACTTCGGGACGGCCTGATAGAGCATGAAGGTGCGGACGCCCGCGGACATGGGATACGGCAGCTCGCCCTTCGGCCCGAACCACTTGTCGTAGATCTCGAAGTACTTGCCGGACTCGATGCCGTCCATCAGGCCGCCGTTGACCACGTTGCGGAAATCGGCGTCGTTCCTCCGCATGGCCATGCCATACGGCTCGTAGGAGTAGAAGTCGCCCACGATCTCCCACTGGGCCGGGTTCTGCGCCCTGGCCTTGAGGCCGGCCAGCTGGATGCCGTCGTTGGTGTAGGCGTCCACCTGCCCCTGCAAGAGGGCCTGGAAGGCCGCCGGCTGATCGGGGAACTCGCGCAGCTGGGCCTTGGGCGCCTTCTCGCGGACGATCCTGGCGTTGGTCGAGCCCTGCTGGGACGCGATGCGCTTGCCGTCGATGTCCTTGATGCCGCGGATCTTGCTGCCCTTCTTGACCAGGAACTGCGCGCCGGTTACGAAGAACGTGATGGAGAAGTCCACGCTGTCACGCCGTGTGCGCGTGTCGGTCATGGTGCCGGCGATGAGATCCACGGCATTCGACGTGAGCAGGGGAATGCGCGTGGGCGGTGTGGATTCCTTCTTCTCGACCTTGATCGGTTTGCCGAGTTTTTTCTCCAGCGCCGGCTTGACCAGCTCCTCGACCAGTTCGACGGAGAAACCGACCCACTCGTTCTTCGCGTTGACATAGGCGAAGGGCGGGGAGCCCGTCCGCGTGCCGATGGTGAGCGTGCCCGACTGGTTGATCCGTTCGAGCGTGCCCTGCGGGGCCGGGGCCTGAGCGAAAACCGGCGTCACGAACGACGCGAGCAGGGCCAGGACCACGACAGAAGCAAGAAGCCTTCTCATGCACTACCTCCTTGGGGTTAGTGAGACAGGATCTTGGACAGGAAGTCTTTGGCGCGATCCGACTTCGGGGCGGAGAAGAAATCGCTCGGGGTGGCCGCCTCGACCACGCTGCCCTCGTCCATGAAGATGACCCGGTGAGCCACGCGACGGGCAAAGCCCATCTCGTGCGTCACCACCATCATGGTCATGCCCTCCTTGGCGAGGTCGGTCATGACGTCGAGGACCTCGTTGATCATCTCCGGGTCGAGGGCGGACGTGGGCTCGTCGAAGAGCATGATCCGGGGCTGCATGGCGAGGGCCCGCGCGATGGCCACCCGCTGCTGCTGGCCGCCCGACAGATTGGCCGGGTGCCGGTCGGCCTTGTCCGGAATGCGCACGCGGGCGAGCAGGTCGCGGGCGATCTTCTCCGCTTCTCCTCGTCCGAGCCCTTTCACCTTCATAGGCGCGAGCATGATGTTCTCGAGCACCGTCATGTGCGGGAAGAGGTTGAAGGACTGGAAGACCATGCCGACTTCGGCGCGGAGCTTCGAGAGGTTCACCCCGGGGCCCGTGATGGGCGCGCCGTAGACGAGGATCTCGCCCTTCTGGATGGGCTCGAGGCGGTTCACGCAGCGGATGAGCGTGCTCTTGCCGGAGCCGGAAGGCCCGCAGACCACCACCACCTCGCCGGGCGTGATGTCGAGGGCGATGTCTCTGAGCACATGGTGGGCGCCGAACCACTTGTTGACGCCGACATAGCGGATCGCGGGCGTGTCGCCGGCCATGCGCTACTCGATGACCAGGAGCACGTCGCCGGGGTTCACGGTCTGCCCGCTCTCGACGCGGATCTCCTTCACTGTCCCCGACACGGTGGCCTTGAACTCGTTCTCCATCTTCATCGCCTCCAGGATGACCAGGCCGTCGCCGGGCTGCACTGCCTGCCCCACCGTGACCTCCATGAGCACGACCCGTCCCGGCATCGGCGCCTTGAGCACCTGGCCACCCGCCCCCGCGGTGCCGCCGCGCGTCCGGATGATGTAGCGTGTCTCCTCCTCGACCCGGATCGAGTAGGCTTCGCCCTCCACGTGGACGACGTAGCTGCCGTCCTCTTCGGTAACATCCGCCGCCGTCGAGGCGTGGCCGATGAGCAGCGACCACCCACCGCCCCCCGTGGGCCGCGCGTCCACGTCCAGCTCCTCGGAGCCCAGCACCATGTGGTAGCGGCCGCCTGACCCCGTCACCTCCACGGGAATGACCAGGCCGTCGAGCTGTGCCTCGAACTTCACCGTGCTCTCCAGCTCGAGCCGCCGGGCCGCCCCGCGCGCGCCCATGGGCTCACGCCCGGTGGGGGCGGCAGCTCCGTCTGGCGCCCCGCGCGCTCGTAGGCTTCGAGCACCGCGGCGATGATGGCCACCGAGCGCCGTGAGTCGTCGGCATGGCCCCCGGGCAGACGCTCCATGAACTGCGTGTCGATGCGACCGGCGGCGAAGTCGGGATGCCGGAGGACCCGGCGAAGAACGGGCAGCGTGGTGCGCACCCCGCTCACGTGATACTCCGCGAGGGCCCGGTCCATCCGCGCGATGGCGCCCTCGCGGTCGGGCGCCCACACGATGAGCTTGGCCATCAGGGTGTCGTAGTAGCGGGGGACGGTATAGCCCTCGTAGACGCCCGCGTCTTCCCGCACCCACGGACCGCCGGGCGTGCGCAGGCTCAGGATCCTGCCCGGCGAGGGCATGAAGTTGGCGTCGGGGTCCTCGGCGTTGATCCGGCACTCGATGGCGTGGCCGCTGAAGACGACGTCGTCCTGCGTGTAGCCGAGCTTCTCGCCCGCGGCGATCCTGATCTGCTCGCGGACGAGATCGCGTCCCGTCACCAGCTCCGTCACCGGGTGCTCGACCTGGAGCCGCGTGTTCATCTCGAGGAAATAGAAATTGCGCGCGTGATCGACGAGGAACTCCACCGTCCCCGCGTTCACGTAGCCGACGGCGGCGGCGAGCCGGCACGCCGCCTCGCCCATGCCACGCCGCATGTCGGCCTCCACGAACGACGACGGGCTCTCCTCCACGAGCTTCTGGTGGCGCCGCTGGATCGAGCACTCGCGCTCGCCCAGATGCACGACGGTACCGTGGGCGTCGGCGAGCACTTGGACCTCGATGTGTCGCGGCTCGGCGATGTACCGCTCGATGTAGACGGTGGCGTCGCCGAAGGCCGCCCCCGCTTCGGAGCGCGCGGCCCGGAGTGCGCCTTCGAGCTCGGCGTAGGCGTGCACGAGGCGCATGCCCCTGCCCCCCCCGCCCATCGCCGCCTTGATCATCACGGGATAGCCGATCTCGCGCGCGACCCGCGCGGCCTCCGCGCCGTCCGCGAGCGGCTGCGTCGTCCCCGGGACGAGCGGCACCCCCATTCTCTCCGCGACGCGACGGGCCGCCATCTTGTCGCCCATGGCCCGCACGGCCCCCGGAGGCGGGCCGATGAAAACGAGTCCGGCCGCGGCGCAGGCCTCGGCGAAGCCCGCGTTCTCGGCGAGGAATCCGTAGCCGGGATGCACGGCTTGGGCGCCGGTGGCCCGCGCGGCGGCGATGATCTTGTCCTGATTGAGATAGCTGTCGGCGGCGGGCGCCGGACCGAGGGGCACCGCCATGTCGGCTTGGAGGACGTGGAGGGCGTCACGGTCGGCATCGGAGAAGACGGCGACGGTGGTGATCCCCATCTCGCGGCAGGCACGGATGACCCGCACTGCGATCTCGCCACGATTGGCGATCAGGACCTTTTGGAAGGAGGACGTCACGGCGCCCGAATAATAACAGGCCTGTTATAGCGGGGCAACGAGCCCTACCGCCTACTTCGATGGCTGCGCCAGCACCTCGAGAAGCAGGGCCTTGACCGCCGGGGTATTCCAGTCGCGCGCGCCGACCATGCGGGCGAGGAGCCGCCCCTGCCGGTCGATCAGATACGCGGTGGGCGGACCGAAGACGCCGTACCCGACACCCGTGACCTCTCCCTTGTGGTCAACCAGTATGGGCGCGACATAGCCGCGCTCGGCGGCCGTGCGCTTGACGAGGGCCGCCTCTTCGCGAAAGCTCACCAGCCTCACCTCGAGACCACGGCCCCGCAGCTCTTCGTAGAGGCGATTGACGGGAGGCAACTCCTCCCGGCAATCCGGTCACCATGTCGCCCAGAAGAAGAGCAGCACCACTTTGCCGCGGAGGTCCTCGAGCCGCGTCACCTTGCCGTCGGGATCCGGCAGCGCAAACGCCGGCGCGGGCTTGGGCGGCTCGTAGGGCTGGGCCTCGAGGGCGGACCAGTTCGGGGCAGCGGCGGCCGTCTGCGCCGCGAGCAGCAGCATACCGGCCGCCGCCACCCAGCGCATCACGAGGCCTTCGAGTCCTTGAGTGCCTGGAGCACCTCGTCGGCACTCAGCAGGTTGAGCGGGTTGTCCATGACCTTGATGTACTTCACGGTGCCGGTCTTGTCGATGATGAAGTACGCGCGCTTGGCGTAGCGAAAGACGGGACTCTGCTCGTTCGTCTCCAGCGCCCCGTATGCCGTCAGCATTTGGCGGCGGGGAAAGTCTGAGAGGAGGATCTGCTTGCCGCCAGCATTGTTCTGCTTTTGCCACGCAGCGAGAGAGGGGCCTGGATCCGTGCTGACGCCCACGACCTGAGCGCCCAGGGCTTCGAACTGCGGCATGGCCGCCTCGAAGCCCAGCATCTCCTTCGTTCAGGTGCCCGTGAAGGCAGCGATGAACGTATAGATGACGATAGGACCCTTGGCGGTCAGATCGGAAAGCTTGACCGGTTTCCCGTCGGTACCGTTAAGCGTGAAGTCCGGCGCCTTCTCGCCCACCGCGAGTGCGGCGGCGGAGCCGGCCCAGCCGAGTGTGAGGACGAGCCCGGCGATCAACATCAGTCGCTTGCGCATGAATCCCTCCAAAGCGCGAGGTTCACTTCTCCGGAGGGGCCTTGACGGCCTCCTCCACGAACGAAGTATCCACGATTCCTTTGAGGGGAATCGTGCGTCTCATGAAGCCATTGTCCGTCCACCACTTCATCTGCCGCTCGATATCTGTCACGAGCAGACGGGCGTTCCGGTCCTGAAAGGGGAAGCCGAGCCGGATCACCTCGGGTCTGGCGTCAGTATACTTCGCGGTAGTCCGGACGACCTCGTCGTAGTTGGCGCCGGGAGCGGGTCGACCGTCTTTCTGGACCAGCACGGCGTCGTAATAGTAGCGCGAGGCCTTGAGGTAGCCCCTCATGAACGCCGCCGCCCGCTTGCGATCAGCAGCGAACTTCTTCGAGTAGAACACCGCGACGGTCTGCCACGGGTGGAGATCGCCGGCCCAGAAGAGGATCTTGCCGAAGCCCTGCGCCTCCGCCGTGCCGGGAAAGGGCTGGGGAAGCAGGATGGCGTCGACCTGTCCGCCCTTGAGCGCCTCGATGGCGGCCATCGGAAAGAAGACGCCGAGGGCGATGACGGCGATCTTGGACGGCTCGCCGATGCCCAGCCAAAGAATCAAGAGGGGCAGGAGGGCGATCTTGGGGATGGGAAAGGTCGCCGCGATGAGCGGCTGCCCCACCGCTTCGGCCCGCGAGAAGACGCCGGTGGCGATGCCCACGAAGATACCCGCGGCCGCGCCCGCGCCAAAGCCCAGGACGAGACGGCGCAGGCTGGCCGCGATGTGAATCGTGAGCTGGCCGGAAGCGGCCATCTCGCCGAGCTCGCGCACCACGCCCAGCGGCGATGGCAGAAACAGCGCGGGAATCCAGCCGGTGCGGGTCAGGGCCTCCCAGAGCACGAGGAGGCCTCCGAGCGCGGCCACCCGGAGCAGACGGTGATCGGCGCGGCGAAGGAAAGCTGCGCGGTCCCGAACCGTCACTCGCTCGGGGGCCATCAGCCCTCTCCCTCGACCAGCGCCGCCTGGGCTTGGGACTTTATGAGCCCCCAGATGCGCTCGGTGGCGTGGAGAAAGCCCGGCTCGCCCATCTGGCCTTCGTGCCGCGGCCGCTTGAGCTCGACGGGCACCGTCTCGAGCACGCGCCCGGGCCGCCGCGACAGCACGACCACGCGGTCGGCCATGTAGACGGCCTCCTGGATATTGTGCGTCACGTAGACAATGCTCGTGCGCGTGCGCTCCCAGATGCCCAGAAGCTCCTCCATCATCAGGGTGCGCGTCTGGGCGTCGAGGGCCGAGAACGGCTCGTCCATGAGGAGCACCGCCGGCTCCACCGCGAGGGCCCGCGCGATCCCGACTCGCTGCCGCATGCCGCCCGAGAGCTGGTGAGGAAACTTGTCCTCGAACCCCTCGAGGCCGGTCATGACGATGAAACGCGCCGAGCGCTCCCGGCGTTCCGCGGGCGGCAGACCGAGCTCTTCGAGTCCGAATTCGACGTTGGCCCGCGCCGTCCGCCACGGGAAAAGGGCGAACTCCTGGAAGACGGTGGCGGTGAGGGGCTGGCCGGGGCGGCGCTCCCCTTCGAAGACGACTTCACCCGAGGTCGCGGGCAGGAGCCCGGCGATGATACCGAGCAGCGTGGACTTGCCGCAGCCCGAGGGACCGAGGATGGCCACGAACTCCTCGGGCTCGACCGTGAGGTGAATCCCGTCCAGGGCGACCAGGTCCTGGCCGCGTCGGCCGCGATAGGTCTTGCACAGCCGGTCCACGATGACGCGCATCCCGGGCACGCCACAGCATATCAGCCCGGAAGCCACCTTGCCTCGTGCGGCAGAGCCGTCTATCATCACCCGGGCGATTTGCGAAGAAGACGTTCACCGAATGATTCGAGGAGGCTCGGCTATATGTGGGGAGGCGTGGGACGGACGGCGGGCATCTCCTTACTCGCGGGGGTGGCTCTGGGCTGCGCCTCGGGCGACGTCACCGGGCGAGTGGCCGTGGGCGGCCAGCCAGCCGCGCCGTTGAACATGACGTGGCGCTCCGGGCTCTTCGGCGAGAGCGGGAAAATATCCGCGGTCATGCCGGACGGCGAGCGGTTCTCCGGGAGGTACCAGGTCGTGAAGCCCGGCATGTCGCGCTCGTCGCTGGATCCAGCCTGGACGGGGGACGCTCCGGCGGATCATCAGGGAGAAATCGACAACAGCATGTGGGGCGCCGGGCGCGACACGGAATCCTTCATCCGGACCTACGAGAACAAGGCCGTGGCCACCCTCATGGGCGACCGCGGCACGAGGATGCTCTGCCGCTTCAATCTCGACGCCGGGGGCGCGGGCATGGGCGGCGGCGGGGGCGGCGAATGCCAGACTTCGAAGGGCGCGAAGATCACCGCCACGTTTTAGTCCACCGACGTCTCAGGAGATCATCATGAGCACACGCGATGGCGCCACGAAGGCAAAGAAGCTCGAGGGCAAGGCCGCCAGTCCCTATGGCTATCCGTTCTGGGACTGGGTGGCGAAGGAAGATCCCGAGTACGTCAGGGCGCGGCAGCCCCTTTCCGCCCTGTCGATCGGCGAGGGCAAGGAACTCTCCATCAGGCACCGCGAGATGGTCATCATCGGCATCCTCGCCTACCGGGGTCGGCAGGAGGGGGTGATGGCGCACATGCGGCGCGCCATCGAACACGGCGCGACCAAGCGCGAGCTGCTGGAGGCGATACAGTCCGCCGCGGTGCCGGGGGGCGGACCCACGTTCAGCACGGGGGCGCAGGCGCTGATGCAGCTCGACAAGGAAGGGGCTTTCAGGAAGCGCTGAGCCGCCTGCCCGCTCCGTCAGCTTCCGGGAACGATGCCCGCGGGCAGCGACTCGATATGCGCGCAGATGTCGCGCGGGCGAGTGAGCCACACGCGATCGCGGTGCTCGAGGATGTGCTGGAGCGCCCGGCGGAGTCGGCGTATGCGGTACGGCCGTCCGATCACGAAGGGGTGCAGGGAGATCGGGCACACGAGCGGCTGTCGCGCCGACTGGGCGAGCATCTCGTCGAACTGATCCACGATCATGTCGGCGAACTCGTCCGCGGTGTAGCGGTACCAGACGATGCCCCGCGTGTCGTTCACCTCGATGGGATACGGCATGGCCAGCATGCGTCCCTTGCGAGTGCGGATCCAGATGGGCTGATCGTCCATGGTCCAGTCCATGGCGTAGCGGTAGCCCGCTTCCTGCAAGAGATCCATGGTGACCGTGCTGTTCGAGAGCCACGGGCTCATCCAGCCCGCGGGACGGACTCCTTCGTGGCGCTCGATGGTGGCCGTCACCTCCTCGATCAAGGCGCGCTCCTTGGCTTCGTCGAGATGGCCCTGCTCGTCGGAGTTGGTCACCCCGTGGCCGAGGACCTCGTCGCCCCGCGCGCGTAGCCTCCCGGGAATGTCTGGCGCCATCTCGTAGATCGCGGTGTTCATCTGCGCCTCGGCGGGGATGTCGAGCTCGTCGAGCAGCTCGAAGAGACGCCAGATGCCCACGCGATTGCCGTAGTCGCGCCAGCTATAGATGCTGTGGCTCTGCGCCTGGTCCGGCGGCGCGATGGCCGCGCCCTTGCCCACCCCGAAGCCGAAGGCCTCGATGTTGAGCGCGACGTAGACGGCGAGCCGCCGTCCGCCCGGCCAGGAATAGTCGGCCCTCGTCGTGATGTTCGAGTAGTCGTAGCGCCCGTGTGTCGGCAACATCGCGTCGTCCTACTGTATCAGCGCATCCGCGCGCAGCCGGAGCGGCTGGGGAATGGTGAGGCCAAGCGTTTTGGCCGTCTTCAGGTTGATGGCGAGCTCGAACTTGGTGGATCGATCGACGGGCAGCGCGGCCGGTTTGGCGCCTTTGAGGATCTTGTCCACGAGCTGCGCGGCGCGACGGTAGAGATCGGGAAGGCTCGGCTCGAAGGACATGAGGCCGCCCGCGTCGACGAATTCCCGCATCCCGTACATCGCGGGCAGCCGATACCTCGCGGCAAGCTCGACCATTCTCGCCCCGTGGGTGATCAGCACCGTGTCGCGAAGCACCACCAGTCCCTGGACTCTTTCGCGCTTGGCCGTCTCGAAGGCAGGCTCCACATCCCCCGGACCCCGAACCCCGACCCGCACGACCTCCACCCGTATCGCTCGGGCCGTGGCCTCGATGTCTTTCAACAGCGGAGCGTAGACAGGGTTGTCGGGATTCGTCAGGATCGCCACGCGGGAGATTCTCGGATCGGCTTGCTTGAGGAGTTGCAGCTGTTTCCCGTAGGTCTCGTCCGAGAGAAAGGTCGAAGCCGTCACGTTGCCGCCCGGCTGGGCGAGGCTCGCCACGAGGCCGACGCTCACTGGATCGGCCACTCCCACGACGACCACGGGGATGCTCGTGGTCGCGTTCTTGGCGGCCAGCGCCGCCGGGGTGCCCCACGCGGAGAGCAGCACGTCCACCTTGCTCCGCACGAGCTCGGCCGCGAGCTCGGGCAGTCTTTCCGACTTTCCGTCGGCCCATCGGTAATCGAAAGTCATGTGCGGACCTTCGGGATAGCCGAGCTCGCGAAGCGCATCACGAAAGGGCTGCAAGGACGGCAGGGATGCCGAGGAAAATGGAGACAGGACGCCGACGCGGAGCATCTTCCTCGGCTGCGCGTCCAAAGCGAGCGGCCATCCCAAGAACCCGAGGCCGAAGGCGCCGAGGAAAGCTCTCCGGTCCACTAGCTCCCCCGCAGACGAGATCGGCTGCGCCTCACAACCACCTCCCGTGGTGGCAGCAGGCCCACCATCCACCGTGCTACCAGCTCGCGTGCCGGGATGCTAGCACGATTTCGAATCCTCCCGGGTCCTTCCACCGTCGGAAGGGCCGGCACACACCAGGCCGGCACACCAGGGAGGTAGCGATGCGGATTCTCGTCGTCGGTGCGGGAGCGACGGGTGGGTATTTCGGCGGCCGGCTCGCACAGGCGGGGCGCGACGTGACCTTCCTCGTTCGGCCGAGGCGAGAAGACCAGCTGCGGGCCGAGGGGTTGCGCCTCCTGAGCCCGCACGGCGACGCCACCATCACCCCTGAGCTCGTGACGGCCGGACACATCGCGTCAACTTATGACGTGGCGGTATTGAGCGTGAAGGCCTATGCGCTCGATCAGGCGTTGGACGACCTCGCGCCCGCCGTGGGACCAGACACCATGCTCCTGCCGCTCCTGAACGGCATGCGGCACCTCGACACCCTGACCAAGCGATTCGGCGAGAAGCCCGTGCTCGGCGGCGTTTGCGTGGTGGCGACGATGCTCGACGATGAGGGCCGGATCGTTCAACTCGCCGATACGCAAGAGCTGGTCTATGGAGAATTGAGCGGCGCGGCCTCGGCCCGCGTGGCCGCGCTCGACAAGGCGATGCAGGGAGCCGGGTTCACGGCGCGGGCCTCTCAAGCCATCGCTCAGGAGATGTGGGAGAAGTGGGTCTTCCTCGCCACGCTCGGAGGGATCACCTGCCTTATGCGCGGAACGGTGGGGGAGATCGAAGCGGCGCCGGGCGGCGCCGATCTTGCGTTGCAGCTCTTCGCCGAATGCGCAGCCGTGGCCACGGCCTCCGGCCATCCTCCTGGAGAAAAGTTCACCGCCCGCATCAAGGCCACCGTGACCGCACCGGGATCGCCCCTCGCCTCGTCGATGTACCGCGATCTCCAGCGCCAGAGGAGTGTGGAGGCCGATCACATCCTCGGCGACCTCCTTGCGCGCGCGCGGCGCCTGAGCGTGCCCGCTCCTCTTCTCGCCGCCGCCTTCGCCAACCTCACGATCTACCAGCGTCGCCTCTCCGCCCGATAGCCGCGCGCCCGCCCGCGAGACGCCTTTCACGCTCCTCTTGCGTTGGACTTGTCGCCCACCGTAGCATCACGATCCATGGGGAGCGCCGACCCATACCCGATCGTCAGCTACCCCGCGCCGGGAACGCGCACGCCGGTCCTCGTGAGCGTGCCGCACTACGGCACGCAGCCCCTGCCCCACATCACCCGTCACGACTATGGCCAGCCCTCGTACGAGACCTTCGCCTATGGCTTTGCCGATACCTTCGTGGGCGATCTCTACGGTGACCTGCACGAGCAGGGAGCGACGGTTCTCGCCGCGCCATTCTCGCGCATCTTCGTCGACGTGAATCGCCGCCGCGATGACTTCGAGGAGCGTGATGGAGAGATCCGCTCCCGGCGCGGCGTGGTGCGTACCCACACCATGCGCGACGTGCCCATCTTCGCGCGGCCCCTCGAGATGGCCGATCTCGAGCAGCGTCTCCGGGCGCTCTACGATCCCTACTATGCGACGCTGGAGCGCCTCCTCGGAGAGATCCAGGACGCCTTCGGATACGCCATGCTCCTCGATGGCCACACGGGCAGCCCGCGCCGGATGAAAGACCATCAGGTGATCATCGGCACCCGCCACGACGTCACCTGCCACCGGGAGCTCGCGGCCGCCGTGGCCGGCATCTTCACGCGTCACGACTTCGAGGTGCACGAGAACGTCGCCGGGTATACCGGCGGCAATATCGTCGCCACCTTCGGCCGCCCCCAGACCCATCGGGTCCACGCGCTTCAGCTCGAGGTCAACGCCTCCCTCCTCATGACCACGAGCCGCGAGGACTTCATCGCGCACATTACCCGCGGCGGCATCCCCGAGAAGGCGCACGAGAACATCGAGCGGATCCGCCGGTGCCTGCAGGAGGTGATGGCGGCCCTGCCGTCGGTCCTCGCCGCCGTGCATGGAGGGTGAGAAGCCACACGGTGCGCAAGCTGCCCCGCGACTTCTATGATCGCGATGCGGTCTCGGTCGCCCGAGACCTGCTCGCCAAGTGCCTGGTTCACCGCGCGGGCGGGGCCACGCGCGTCGGTCGCATCGTGGAGGTCGAGGCCTATTTGGGGCCGCACGATCTGGCCGCCCATTCCGCCAAGGGCCTGACCACGCGGACCCGGGTCATGTTCGGCCCTCCCGGCTACGCCTACGTGTATCTCATCTACGGCATGCATCAGTGCATGAACGTGGTGACGCAGGCGGAAGGAAAGGCGTCGGCGGTCTTGCTGCGGGCGGTGGAGCCGGTGCAGAACGTGACGGGCCGCACCCAGGGGCCCGGCCTCCTGTGCCGGGCGATGGAGATCGACGGCCGGCTCAACGGGCATGACCTGCTGAGCCGGGATTTCTATATCGCGGATAACGGGGCCGAGGTCAGCTCGATCGTGAAGCGCCCGCGCATCGGCGTCGACTACTCGGGACACTGGGCGAGACGGCTCTTGCGCTTCTACATCCGCGGCAATCCCTACGTCTCCCGGCCCTGACGCACCTGTGTTTTCCCGACCCGGGCTAGGCCCGCCTGGCCAGGTCGTTGAGGGCCACGAACAGCTTGCCCGAAGGCCGTGCCAGCTCCTCCAGAATCGAGAAGTGATCGTGCTCCGGCAACGGCAGATATTGTCCGGGCAGCCCTTTCCGCTCCCAAGCCGCCCAGTATTCCTCGGATTGGCGGATCAGCTCCGGCAGCTCTCCGAGTCCCACCGCGACGACGAGCGGCGCGGAGTGGGGCGGCAGATGCAGGAGGGGGCTGTTACGAGCCGCCTCCTCCTTGTCGAGCCGGAGCTTGTCGTTCAGATAGTTGAGCCGGACGGGCTCGAGATCGTAGATGCCGCTGATGGCGATCCCCCCGGCCAGTCGCGGGTCGCTCATGGCCGTGGCCGTCAAGTGTCCCCCCGCGGAATGGCCGGCCACGAAGACGCGGCGGGCATCGCCGCCGTGCTCCGCCGCATGCTCGATCACCCACGTCACCGCCGATCTGACCTCGGCCACGATCTGGTCGAGGCGCGCCTCGGGAGCCAGCGTGTATTCGATGAGGGCGAGGTTGAAGCCGGCGGGCAACAGCGCCTCGCCGAAGAACGTGTAGGGCTCCTTGTCGTTCATCTGCCAGTAGCCGCCGTGGATGTAGGCGAGCGTCGGCGCTCCCGTCTGCCCGCAGGGAAAGAAGTCGAGCCGCTGTCGCGGCCCGCTTCCATAGCGCAGGTCGGCTTTGGCCTCCCGCGTCTTCCGGAGCGCGTCGCTGCGGGCCGACCAGCCGCCCACGTACTGGTCCCGCTTCGGAATGCCGACGGCGGCGGTATTGTTATAGGCGGCGTCGAGCGCGGCCCGATCCATCCCGCGAAAGAGCATCGTCCTCTCTCCTCTAGGTACTTTTCTTTCGCTTCCAGGCTTCGTACTCGGCCAGCGTGGCCTCGTTCGGAGGATAGGTGCCCGGCAGGGGCGCCCCACCCCGCACCTTCTCGAGCAGGAACGCCTCGAGCTCCTCCTGCTCGAGCCCGTGCACCGCGACCTTGTCGGCCACCGCCCGCGGGATACACACCACGCCCTCACCATCGCCCACCATGACGTCGCCCGGTATCACGAGCACTTCGGCGCAGCCGATGGGGACTTGCTCGTCGACGGCCACGTGGCGCACCACGTGGGCGGGCGCGGCCGGCCCGAGGGCATAGACGGGAAAGCCGAACGTCTGCACCGAGGGATAATCGCGTATGCCGCCGTCGAGCACGAGGCCGGCCGCGCCCCGGACCTGAAGGCGCGAGACCAGGATATCGCCCGCGTTTGCCGCGGTGGCGATCCCGCGGCAATCCATCACGAGTACCTGCCCGGATTGAATGTGCTCGATGGCGTGACGCTGCGGATAGTTGGGGTCGGCGAGGATCTCGTAGCCCGCGCGATCCTCGCGCGCGGGCGCGAAGCGCACGGTCACCGCCTCCCCGGCCATGCGACGCTCGGGGCAGAGCGGGCGCACGCCAGCCAGAAACGTATTGCGAAAACCGAGCTTGAAGAGCTGGGTGGTGAGGGTGGGCGTGGAGATCCGGCCCAGGCGATCGAGAGTGTGGGGGGCGAGAGGAAGCAGGGTCGGCGCCGGAGGCGTCATGCGTGCATCCTACTTGATGTATGGTGAGGCGGGAATACGGTTCTACCGCCGATCACGAAGCCAAGCTCACGGGGACTTGCCCATGACCGCATCGTTGCCGCTGCCGCTCGAAGGCATCAAGGTCGTCGAGATCGCCCAGGCGCTGGCCGGGCCTTTTGCCGGCGAGATCCTCGCCCACCTGGGGGCGGACGTCGTGAAGATCGAGCGCCCGGAGGGTGACGAGGCGCGCAGCTGGGGCCCTCCATTCACGCTCGGGGGCGGACCGACCTTCCATGCCGTCAACATGAACAAGCGCTCGATCGTGCTCGACCTGAAGGACCCGGAAGCCGTCGCGTGGCTCAAGGGCTTTATCGCTCAGGCCGACGTGGTCGTCCAGAACCTCCGGCCCGGTGTCATCGAAGAGCTGGGCCTCGGCCCCGACGCCATGCTCGCCCTCAATCCGCGTCTGGTGTTCTGCTCCCTGTGGGCATTCGGCCGTAGCGGTCCGCGGCGCCTGCGACCGGGCTACGAGCCCATGGTGCAGGCGTTCGCGGGACTCTTCAGCGTGAACGGTGGGGACGAGGATCCGCCGTCGCGCTTCGGAGCGCCCGTGCTGGACCTCGGCACCGGCATGTGGGCGGCCATGGGGGTGCTCGCGGCGCTCCATCAGCGTGTGCGCACCGGCCGCGGCGCTGTCGTCGACACGTCGCTCTTCGAGACTGCGCTCGGCTGGCTCTCCGGCCACATCGCCGGGTTCCGGTTCACCGGCGACCTGCCATCGCGGGAGCGCACTGGCTCCCGGCGGCTCGTGCCGTTCCAGGGCTTTCAAACGAAGAACGGCACGGTCATCATCGCCGCGGGCAACGATCGCCTCTTCGCGAAGCTTGGAGCCGCCCTCGGCCACCCGGAGTGGGCCACCGATCCTCGCTTTGTCACCAATGCGGAGCGGCGTGCCCACCGCGAGGAGCTGATCATAGAGATGGAGCGCGTGCTGACCACACGCACCAAGGGCGAGTGGATCGACATACTCGAGGAGGCGGGCGTGCCGTGCGCGCCGATCCAGAACCTTCGCGAGATGCTGGCTGAGCCGCAAACGGAGGCCCTAGGCATCCTCCAAGGGGTCCCGGACCTCGGCCTCGATCTCATGACGCTGCCCGTGTCCTTCGACGGCCGCCGGCCACCCGTTCGCCGTCGCGCCCCGACCTTGGGTGAACACACGAAGGAGATCATCGACCCGCCGCCTTCTACCCGATCCTGACCCCAGACGAGCCGAACCCCTCTGCGTAGCGGGGGCGTGTATCTCTTACCCGCAGGCAGACCTATCAGGTAAAAAAACCCGGTCGTTTCGTCCCTATCTAGCCCGATGCCCTAAAGAGCTTCGAAGGGGTGGTCGACCCCTGGCGAGCCTACACAAGATGTTGCGTCGGCATGGGCCTTGCTTGGTGGAGCCGGCTTCCCTACCACCCGGCCAGAAAGAGGAGAGTGGCAATGACTGTTCCGCATGACCTGCTGGACGATCTCCGCAGTTCCCAGACAGACCTCGCCCGCATCGTTGAAGCCGTGGTTCGTGACCGGCTTCCCTACGTTCTGATCCCGGTGCAGGCCGTCAGATCCTGGGAACGCCGAGAGCCGAATCACTGGGCCAAGGTCGCCGGCTGGTTGGCCGCACAAAACGTGGCGGTGGTTCAGGTGTGAACGGAAAACCCTCTTTTTGCCGAGGGCAGGAATACTTTACGTCCCCGCCGCTAGACCTCTCGGTCAGTTCGCCCCAAAACAACCAATAGGTGTCGCTTTCACGCTGGCATTCGAATTGCGAGTGTATCCCTCCAGCCACTCGACCGAACGAGGCTAGCAAAAGGAGCGATCATGACCAATCGAATCTGGAACAACCCGTGGAAGCTTACGGCCATCGGCATGGCCCTCGTCGTGGCCACGGCACTCGCCACCGGCCTCGTCGTGGCCAACTGGTCAGGTAAGAACAGCGATCGTCAGCAGTCATCCGAGGCCACCTCTTCGAGCCGGCCGCCGGCGCGCGTCGCGAGTAGTGCCCCGACTCCAGCGAGTCCGGCCGCTCCTGCGGCTTCCGCCGTACCGTCGCAATCCATCATCGCCGCATGCAATCAGGCCGCTGCCTCCCAGGTCGCGAGCCGTGACAAGACCATGGATACAGTGAAAGACGGGGCGATCGGTGCGGTGGCGGGCGCTGTGCTCGGCGCGGCCGGCGGCGCCATCGCTGGTGGCGGCAGCGGTGCCGGGAAGGGCGCGGCCATCGGCGGCCTCGTCGGCGCCGGCGGCGGCACTCTCTACGGGCTCAACGAAAATCACAAGCACGACGAGCGCTATCGCGAGGCGTACTCGGCCTGCATGCGGTCACGCGGCTATGTCGGCTAGACCTCGCTCCCCTCGGGAGGACATCATGGGCCACGCACTTCGCCTCATCTCCCTGGGCACTCTGGCTGTGATCATGGCGGTGGGCTGCGCGATTCCCCCCCGGGCGGGCATGCCGATTCCTCCGGCCGCCCAAGTCGTGCCGGCGGACACCCGTGCCACCGTCTATGGCTCGACGATCGAAGAGGTAGTGCGGAACCCCGCGATCGGCGACAAGATCCGGGCCATGTTCGGCGCGGACTGGAGCGGCGGGCAGCTGGCTTCTCCGGGTGCGTCCGCCTACTTCGCGGGAGGCGAACCACCCCAAATGGTTCGGATCGGCGGGGTGGACTACATCGCGTTTAACGACTGTGTGCCGAACGCCTGTGACGCCGGGCGCGTCCTTCTCCTGATTCGCGAAGGAGGATCGGAAATCGTGGCCCAACTCGACGAAGGCGGCTTCGCCCACTATTACGCGTTTGGCAATGTGACTCGCGATACGGCGCAGGTGGTTGCGGATAGTGGACGGCGCGCGCTCCGGCAGGCGGGCGCAGCGTCGTAGCGGAACGGCCTACGCGGCCCGGTCGCCTTGTCTGGCGCCCGGCCGCGTGGGCTCGATCAAGATGAGGCTGCCGTTCGTCGCTCCGTCCAGCGCCTTCCTGATCGCGCTCTGTAGGCGAACGACGGCGGCTTCTATCTGCGCGGTGGTCAGGGGCGGGCGAAACTTGACGCCGAGGGCGACGAGGATGTCCTCGGGCCCCATGTGCATGGTCCGAAGATCGATGACATCGACGACGTCTTCGTCCTCCCGTACCAGGCGGCGAATCTTCGCTTCCACGGTGGCCGGAGCGGCCTCTCCAATCAGCAGGGAATAGTTCTCGAGGGCGAGCACCACCGCGACACCGACGAGTAGCAGGCCAATCAAGGCCGAGGCGCCAGCGTCCCATACCAGGCTCCCGGTGATTTGGCTCAGCCAGATGCCGGTGGCGGCGGCCCCGAGCGATACGAGGGCTGCCGTATCTTCGAGCACCACGGTGGGCAGCGTCGGATCGCGATTGTCGCGCCAGTACCCGCGAAGGGACTTCTTGCCCATGGCCTTGCGAAGTGCCCGGAGAGCGACACAGAGTGAGATGGATTCGAACACGAAGCCCGCGGCAAGGACAGCGTACGACCACCACGCCGACCCTCCGTGCTCGCCACCCCCCAGGAGCTTGTGCACCCCCTCCCAGATGGAGAATGCGCCGCCGAGGCTGAAGAGCATCAAAGACACGACGAACGCCCAGAAATACACGTCCTTGCCGTGACCGAAGCCGTGAATGCGGTCTGGCGGGCGCTCACTCAAGCGCATGCCGAGAAACAAGAGCGCTTGATTGCCCGTATCCGCGACGGAATGAAAGGTCTCCGCGAGCATCGCCGCGCTTCCCGTGGAAGCGGCGGCGACTCCTTTCATGACCGCGAGGGCGGCATTGCCGAACAAGGCCGCCATGACCGCCGTCTTCGACTCGGCCATCGGCGGAGGCCTAAAAGGCGTCAGCGAGCCGTCGACTCACGGCCGGGCGGTCTCGAAGGTATTGCATTGACCCACGTCTCCGGAGTCGAGGCCGGCGCGGAACCATCGGACGCGCTGGGCGGAAGAGCCGTGTGTGAAGGATTCCGGCGAGACGCGCCCCCTCGACCGCTGCTGGAGCCGGTCGTCGCCTATGGCGGCCGCGGCCGCCAGACCGGCTTCGACGTCGCCCGGATCGAGCAGATTGCGCTGCCTCGCGAAGTGGCCCCACACCCCGGCAAAGCAGTCGGCCTGCAGCTCCACGAGGACGGAAAGGGCATTGCTCCTCGCCTCGGACGTGCGCCCTCGCTGCTGCGCCACCTTCTGGGTGATGCCGAGCTGGTTCTGCACGTGATGGCCCACCTCGTGCGCAATCACGTAGGCGCGCGCGAATTCGCCTGGCGCGCCGAATCGCTTCGACAGATCCTCGAAGAACGAGCGGTCGAGATAGACCCGATCGTCCGACGAGCAGTAGAAGGGTCCGACGGCGGAGCCGGCCATGCCACAGGCAGAGTCGACCGCGCCCCGGAAGAGCACGAGCTTCGGGGGGCGGTATTCTCGTCCCATCCGCCTGAAGACCGCGCTCCACGTGTCCTCCGTGTCGCCGAGGACCCGGGCGATGAAGTCCTTGGTCTCGTCGCGCGCCCCCGGCGCAGGCGCTGACGGAGGTGCGGCGCGCTCGGTCGGCGCCGAGGGAGTGTCTCCGCCCTGCAGAGAAATCAGGACATCGAGGGGATTCAGCCCGAGAAACCAGCTGATCACCAGCACCGCGATCAGCCCCACGCCGCCCAGCTTGAATCCTCCGCCGAACCCGCGGGCCGGGCCGGAGGACTCCCGATCCTCTACATTGCCGCTACCCCGCATATCTCCCCAGCGCACTGTGATTCCTCCCGCCCGCTCCCATGCAAGGCTTGAGCCCAGTCTCGCGGGGCCGGCGCCTGAGCATACCCGAGCCATCGGCGCCGGCCGAACGAACGGCTGTTAGGATGACGATATGCCCAAACGTAGCGCGGGCCTATTGATGTATCGGCGCTCCGGAGGAGCCGTAGAGGTCTTGCTCGTGCATCCAGGCGGTCCGTTCTGGATGAAGAAGGATGCCGGCGCATGGTCAATACCGAAAGGCGAATACGCCGATGGCGAGGAGCCCTTGGCGGCGGCGACCCGGGAATTTCACGAGGAAACCGGACTGGTATCGGCAGGCCCCTACATGCCCCTGACGCCCGTCACGCAGCAGGGCGGAAAGGTGGTACAGGCGTGGGCCTTTGAAGGCGATTGCCACGCGGAATCCTTGAGGAGTGCGACGTTTTCTCTGGAGTGGCCACCACGTTCCGGACGGCATCAGGAGTTTCCGGAAGTCGATCGTGCCGGATGGTTCGGGCTCGAGGAGGCCAAGCGGAAGATCCTCCCCGGCCAAGTAGCGCTTCTGGATGAGCTGGCCGCGAAGATGCTTTGACCCGGTACAACCTTCCGGGTCGGGGCGCGCCGTCTCCACGAAACCGAAGCCGCAAGAAGGCTTTTCAACCTCTTGGCCCTTGCCCTCCATCGGCACGCTCCTTGCGAAAGATTGCCAGCAATCAACGCAATCACGCAACCAGCGACCTCACGTCGCTCGGAGGAGCCAGAATGCAGCTTGCACAGACGGAACATTCAGGCAGGACACCATCGGCGAGCAGGACGCAATCGGTGAACGTGGGAAACGGTGAGCGCATCGCCTCCATCGTTCTCGGCTCCGGGCTCATGGCCTTCGGACTGATCCGGCGCTCTCGAAGCGGGTGGACCCTCGCTGCGACCGGCGCTTCCCTCCTGTACCGCGGGTGGGTGGGCAATTGCGCCGTCTATCGCGCCCTCGGCATCAACCGGGCCGTGGAGGCCGACGGACGTCGCGGTAACCTCGGGGTGAAGATAGAGCGCGAGGTCTCCATCGAGGAGCCCGCGGAAAAGCTCTATCGCTTCTGGAGGGATTTCCGGAGCCTTCCCACCATCATGCCCAATGTCGAATCGGTGACGGTGCAGTCGGACACGCGTTCACACTGGGTCGTCAAGGGTCCGATGGGGACGACGCTCGAATGGGATGCGGAGATCATCAACGACAAGCCGAACGAGCTGATTGCCTGGCATACGGAAGGGGCGCGCGTCGAGTCCGCAGGCTCGGTGCAATTCGAGCCCAGGCCCGACGGGAGTACCCTCGTCCGCGTGTCGCTTCAGTACAATCCGCCGGGCGGCGAGCTCGCGCACATGATCTCCACGCTCTTCGGTGAAGATCCGGGCGTTCGGATCGACGAGGACCTGGCGCGTCTCAAAGAGGCGATGGGACGTGCGCACGAAGATCGCGACGGCCTGCAACCCGCGTCCGCTAACGCCTTGGGCTACAAGCCGGAACCTCCGAACCCTCTCCGATAGTTTGCCGGCGACGGGCGCTCCCAGAGCATCGGGAGCGCCGACGTCCGCGCCGCCCATCCTGAAGCCTCAGCGCCCCCCGCCATAGGCGCAGGTATTCGAGCCCGCGAGGTACATGGCCCCCCGCTCCTGGCACAATCGCTTCGCCGCCGCCTCTTCCGGGCCCGACCGGGTACACGTGCCTTCCGCGAAGGTACCGCCCGCGCGTGTGCAGATTGCCGCGGTGTCGGCGCAGGCGGAGACACCCGACAAGGCAAGCGCGAGGGTGGCGGCGGTGCCGAGCACGGCCCGGAGAGCGCCTCGCATCTCGCGGCGAGCCTGTCAGAGCGCACGAGCGAAGTCAAACCGGGCGGCTGGGCGGCCCCCGCCTTGACCCTGCCGCTCCCCTCTGCGTAGGATCGGCGGATGAGCGCGGGGAGCGATGGATCCGCGTCGGAGCGCCCGATCGCGCGCATCGTGCTGGCGGCCGAGCGAGACTATCTCGCGGCGGCCCTCGCCTTCCTCCGTGAAGTCGCGGCCAGGCTTGGCTTGGGCGAAGCAGATGTCGCCTCCCTGGCTCGCGCCACCGAGGAAGTGTGCCTGAACGTCATCGAGCACGGCTTCGAGTCCGGCCAGCCCGCGAGCTTCGACCTGGTGCTCCTGAGGCGGCCCGGCCAGCTCGTGCTGGCCGTGGAGGACCAGGGTTTGCCATTCGACTGGAGCCGGATCGAATCGGGCTCGCCGGTGGCGTCCCCCTCGCTGACGGCCGGCACCGACGCCGTGCGGTTCGTGAACCTGGGAACCCAGGGCAATCGAGCGGAGATCGTCAAGCACTTGCCCTTCGACCATATCGACACCTACATGGCAGGAGGCGGCGCCGCACCCCTGTCCGCCTCGACGGAGATGTCCACCGCAGCCGTGACCGTGCGCTCCATGACCCCTGACGACGCCATCGGGGTGGCACGCTGCACGTATTCCGTCTACGGCTACAGCGTGCCCGACGAGTATCTCTATTTCCCCGATCGCGTGCGCGAGATGCTGCAGGGCGGTCTGCTCGAGGTCTGCGTCGGGGCGACGGCCGAGGCGAGATCGTGAGCTGTCTGACCCGGGAAGTGGCTCGACCCGACGCGCCCGTCGGCTATCTGGGCGAGGGAATGGTCGACCCCCGCTTTCGCGGCCACCGTCTCCTCGAGCAGATGCTCGCGTTCATCCAGCGCCGCACCCAAGAGCACGGCATGCTCGGGCTCTACGCGGAAGCGGTGACCGTGCATCCTTTCTCCCAGAAGAGCAATCTCGCCCTCGGCTTCACCGAGACGGGCATACAGCTCGCCGACGAGGCTCCCACCGTGGTCTTCAAGCAGATCGACGTCGCGGCGAGCCGACGCACGGCCACCGTGTTGATGTTCATCAAGACGGGTCACAGCCCCGCGCGAACGGTGTTCCTTCCCCTACGCCATCGGACGATGATCGAGCGCATCTACGAGCGGGGAAACTTCGAGCGAACCCTCGCGCCGGCGCCGGCCTCTCCCTTCTCCGGGACCGCCCAGCTCGCTGTCGAGATATTTCCGAAGTGGAGCGAGGCGTCGCTTCGCGTGGTGGCCTATGGAGCCGACCTCTTCGATCTCGTGCGCTTCCGTCTGCGCGAGCTGCTCTTCCGGCACATCGACTGGATCAGCCTCGATCTACCGCTGTCTCATCCGGCCGCCCCGCAGCTCTGTGAGCAGATCGAGGCCCTGGGCTTCTTCTTCGCCGGAGTCATTCCGGACCTCGTGGGCGACGATGTCCTGCGGCTTCAATACCTCAACGAAGTCGAAGCCGACCTCGAGTCCGTGCACCTCGCTTCGGACTTCGCCAAGGACCTCTTCGCCTACGTCGTGGAGGCTATGAAGGCGCAGGCACGTCCATAGCGGCGCGGGGGGTCTTCCCCCGCTTCCGCAGCCAGGCCACGGCCATCACCCCGATGCCGAGCAAGAGCGCGGCCATACCCGCGGCGTGGCGGACGCAGCGCGGGACCGGGCGGCTCGCGCGACGTTAGCGCGTGATTCGCCCTCGCGTGAACCGGGACATAGCGACCACCGCGAGCAGCGCCACCCCGAGCAGCTGCACGGAGGAGGGCTGGGGAACCCGCTGGGGCTCGCCGTAGATGAAGTCGTCCATCACCACCAGGTCCAGGGTCGAGGACTCGTTGGGCCCGAGCGCGCTGGTGCCGGTGACGATTCGAACGGACCCGATGAGCGTCTCGGTCGAATCCCTGGTGATGCCGAGGAACGAAAACGTCTGGTTGCCGGTGAAGGTGGGCACAGGGAAGACGCCCAGCGAGTTACCGTTGACGTCGAAGTACTGGATCGTCGTGCCGGGCAGGTCCACGTCGGAGAAGACAGCCCCGAACCCTCGCACCCCCGCCGGCGCAATGCCGTTCGTGCCGGGGACCGAGAAGAAGCCCTCGGTGACATTGCTGCCGATGGGCGCGAACAGCCGATTGGGGCTGAAAGGGGCGAAGAGATTGGCGTATGTCGGGTTGATGGTATCCAGGCTGAGCAGACCCCCGGTGGCCGCGGCTTGGGTCAGCCCGGTGCCCGGCGTCGTGAACGTGGCGCCCCGGATGTTCTGGAAGGTCGTGAAGGGGGTTACCGGGGCGGTGCCGTTGATCACGGGCGGCCCTCCGCCATCCCAGTTGATCTCGCGCCGGCCCGACGCAAATGGTGCAGCGGTGCTGCCGTTGTTCGGGTCTCCGAGGGCCGTCCGGTAGGCATCCACGGTGCCCTGGATCGCGGCTATGTTCGCGCCCTCGGCGGAGAAGATGACGGTCGCCGACGCCTCGATCGGGCCAACCAGGAATGCGCCTACCAGTGCGATTGCAACCGCCCACGTCGTCTGTTTCATGGAAGCTCCCCTTGTGTCCTCTCCCGCGTGTGGTCCTCTTCGCTGCAACACGCCCGCTCGCGCGCCAAGGTCAGAATCGTACTCACGCCTCCGCGAGGGTGCAAGCGAAATGCACGTCCAATGTGCCGGATTGTTGCAAGGGGGCAACGAAGATTACAACGCGGCTACCTTGAGCGAGTTTCCCAGGGCAGTGTTCGACTGTTTGGAGCATGCACCGACGCCGACAGGGAAAACTTTTCCCTCAAGCGTTGGTGCAGGCAGGCCAGCCGGCATCTCGGGGAATCTCCTCTGCGTAGAGGACACGCAAGAGTTCCCCCGACCGCCGCGGCTAGCTGCTGGCGCGGACCAGCGCCTCGACTCGCCCACCGCGCTGCGAGCACTGCTCGTTGGACGGATTGCACACGGGCCGATCCGTTCCGAACGTACGAGGATAGTCAACACTAGCCCCCCCGCCGGCAGTGGTCCCCGTCCCCATGACGTAATCTGCCAGACTCGGACGCGGAATGCGGCAGGAGCCGATGCCACAGAGGATAGTCAACACCCCTCGCTCTCGGCCAATCGCGAATTTCTCGAAGAATGTGACGCGTGAGTCACGGAAATTTTTACCGGCACGTACGCGCGCAACTTTGCGAAGCATTGGCGGCCCCTCCCTGCCTCCCGCCGCCCCTTGCCCACGGTGAGGGCGTGTGTCAGTCTTCGGGCCACACGGCAACGGCAGAAATCAGTGCCGACGGACCATACGGGAGGCCGATATGAGCGTGCTCGATCTCACGCAAGACGACAACGTAGCGACGCGAGTGGGCGACAAGCTCAAGGGTCGCGTGGCCTTCGTCACGGGCGGCACCCGCGGCATCGGCGCCGCGATCTGCCGCAGCCTGGCCAGCCAGGGCGCCGTGCTCGCCGCGGGCTACGCTGGCAATGACAAGGCCGCGGGAGAATTTCGCGACGCGTTCACCGGCACGTACGCCACCGCGGTGAGCATCCACAAGGGCAACGTGGGCGAGCCGGGTGATTGCCGCCGCACCATCGAGGAGGTCATCAAGACCCACGGCCGACTCGACATCCTCGTCAACAACGCGGGCATCACCAGCGACAAGACCGTGCTCAAGATGGCTGACGATGACTGGTTCAAGGTCCTCAACGTGAACCTCTCCGGGGCCTTCTTCCTCTCTCAGGCCGCCCTGCGTCACATGGCCGAGCGCGGGAGCGGCCGCATCGTGAACGTCTCGAGCGTCATCGGGGAGATGGGGAATATCGGGCAGGCGAACTACGCCGCGTCGAAGTCGGGTCTGTTCGGATTGACCAAGACCCTCGCGCGCGAGGCCGCCTTCCTCCTCGCCCGGTCCGAGAAGCTCACCGACCCCAAGGGAGTGGGCCTTACCGTCAACACCATCACCCCGGGCTTCATCGCCACGGAAATGCTCGAGCACATCCCCGACAAGGTGATGGAGAAACTGCTCTCCCAGATTCCCCTCGGCCGGCTCGGCAAGACGGACGAGGTCGCGCGCGTCGTGCACTTCCTCGCCGCCGACGCGTCGTCCTATATCACGGGGCAGGTATGGGCGGTCAACGGCGGCATGGACATGTGACACCCGCCCGGATCGACGGCTAGACGGGGACCATGACCGGAGCGATGTGCTCCGCGAACAGGCGCATCGACCGGAGCGCCCGCCCCGTATCGAGACCCGGAAGAGCCATGACGAGGAGGACACGCTCGTAGCCGGTGGCCTCCCGGAACTTCTGAAGATCGTCCCGGACCTCCTCGGGCGTGCCCACGAGCGCCCACCCGTCGGCCAGGTACTCGCGGAATTCCCGCAGGCGCAGCAGGGAGCGGTCGAAGGAGCTGGGCACGGATCCCCCCGTGGAGTCCGAGCGCAGCACCGACATGCGCCGCTGATAGCCCATGAAGGGCGCCTCGATGGCCCGCAGCGCCTCGGCGCGAGCCGGCGCGACATGGACCACGCGCATGCCCCACGATCGTCGCTCCAGCTCCTCGATCTCGGACAGGGACCGGCCGGCGGCGAGGGCGGCGTCACGATAGATCTGGTGGCGCTTCTGGAGCTCCGCCACGGGCACGAAGAAGGACGATAGCGTGGGCAGGCCGAGGCGGGCGGCGGAGAGCACGCTGTCCTCGCTGTTGGCGGCGATGAACAGCGGCGGATGCGGACGCTGGGCCGGCCGCGGGCGCACGTGCAGGCGCTCCGCGGAATGGAAGCGCCCCTGAAAATCGAAGGGCGCGCCGCTCCATGAGTGCCTGATGAGCTCGATACCTTCCTCCACACGCGCCCGGCTGTCGCCGCGATCGGACTGAAAGGTCTGGTAGTCCTGCAGGGTGCCCCCGCGGCCGATACCGACATCGAGTCGCCCTCCGCTGACCACGTCGAGCACGGCGAGCTGCTCGGCCAGATCCACCGGGTGATGCAGGGGCAGGAGGCTCACCCCCATGCCGAGACGCATGGTCGTCGTGCGGGCGGCCACGAAGGCCGCGAGCACAGGCGGCGACGGACACAGACCGTAGTCGTTGAAGTGGTGCTCGGCGATCCACACGGACGAGTAGCCGAGGGCCTCGGCGGCCAGCATCTGTTCGAGGCCAGAGTCATACACCTCCTGCTCTGTCCACGCTTCGTCGCGCTGCATGAGGAAGAACAGTCCGAATTCCATTCGCGCTCCTATCCGACGGGAAGGCCGGCCGCCGGGTCGCCGGCCACGATGTCGCCTCCCACCATGGTGAGGACCGGCGTGATATCGGCGATGGCCTGCTCCGCGCAGGTGAACACATCGTCGGAGAGCACGATCAGATCGGCCCGCTTGCCCGGCTCGAGCGAGCCTAGCTCCCTCTCCCCGCCGATGGAGCGCGCGTTCCAGATGGTGAACGATCGCACCGCTTCGTCGCGCGTCATCCGCTGGGCGGGCTGCCAGCGCGGATCGTCGCCCTCACGCGGGCGGCGCGTCACCGCCGCGTGAAGGCCGTGGAACGGGTTGGCGTCCTCCACGGGAAAGTCGGAGCCGCCCGCGATATAGGCGCCCGAGTCCAGCACGGATCGCCACGCGTAGGCGCCATCGAGGCGCTCGGGGCCGAGGCGCTCGCCCGCCCAGCGCATGTCCGACGTGCAGTGCGTGGGCTGCATGCTCGGGACTACCCCGAGGCGGGCGAAGCGCGGGATGTCGGGGGGAGCGAGGATCTGCGCGTGCTCCACGCGCAGGCGGGGCGATGGGCCGCCCGCGGCCAGGACCTTCTCGAAGACGTCGAGCACGAGGGTATTGGCGCGATCGCCGATGGCGTGCACCCACACGTGAAAGCCGCAGCTCGCGGCCTCGCGGGTGAGGCGCTCCACCTCCTCGGGCGGCACGAGAACCAGCCCCGTGTTTCCGGGATCGTCACAGTACGGAGCATGGAGCGCGGCCCCGCGCGAGCCGAGCGCTCCGTCGAGCCAGAGCTTGATCGCCCCCACGGTGAGCCGTCCGTCTCCCACCGTCTCCACCGCCCCGCGCTCGCGATACTCCCCCCAGGCCTTCTTGCCGCTCAGCGCCGCGAACACGCGAAAGGGAAAGTGCCCGCGCCCGATGAGCCGCGTGTACGACGCCACCCCGGCCAGGTCGACTCCGGGCTCATGGGCTCCCGTGAGACCCTTGGCGAGACACTCGGCGATGACCGCTCGCACCGCCTCGTCGAAGCGCTCCTCGGACGGCGGAGGGACGAGCGGACGCACGAGATCCTGCGCCATGTCGACGAGAAGCCCGGTGGGCTCGCCGCTCTCGTCCCTCGCGATGCGGCCGCCCGCGGGATCGCTCGTGTGGCGGGTGATGCCGGCGCGGACGAGGGCGGCACCGCTCGCCCACGTCGCGTGGCCGTCCACGCGCACGAGGGCCACCGGATGCCCGGGCGCCACGCGATCGAGCGACGCCCGCGCGGGAAAGCGCTGGCCCGGCCACCGCGTCTGATCCCAGCCGCGTCCGGCGATCCACTCCCCCGGCCGCCGGCGGGCCGCCGCGGCCCCGACCAGGGCGGCGATGTCCTCTTCCGAGTTCGCCGCCCCGAGGTCGAGCTCGAGCCGAGCCTTCGCGAGCAGCATGAGATGGCCGTGGCCGTCGACGAGCCCGGGAAGGACGGCGCGGCCGCCGAGGTTCACAATGGCCTCGCCTGGGCTGGCATTGATGGCGCCGCGCCGTCCCGCGAAGACGACCCGGCCGTCGCGGATCACCAGCGAGTCGACGACGGTGCCCGCGGCGTCCATCGTGTGAACGCGTCCGTTGGTCAGCAGCATGCTACTGGAGAAGCTGGAACGTCGAGGACTGCGTGGTGCGGATCCGGTAGCTGAAGATGGCGACCACGGGCAGCACATCGCGTTGCATCGCGTCGGGGAGTGGCGGATAGCGCTCGGCCATCTTGACCGCGTCCAGCGCCGAGCTGTCGAGCACCAGCTCGCCCGACGACGAGACGAGCTCGAGACGCAGGAGCTGCCCGTCCTTGCCGATGTGGAATTCGATCACCAGCCTGCCCGCGAGCTCTCGATTCTGCGCCTCGCGCGGATAGTCCCACTTGGCATAGATCCGCTGCCGCAACCTCTGCATGTACTCGCGATAGTTGGGGTCCGGCGTATCGAGAGGAACGGCCTGGCCCACGACCCCGCCTTGGCTGCCCCGGAATCCACCACCACCGGGCTGGCCGAGCGCGCCCGTCGGGGGCGAGAAGGTCGGGGGCACCGACGCGACGCGCGCATCACCGGCGAGCGATGACGCCGATGGTTGAGGCGGGGTCTCTGCCTGTGCCCTGACCGGTTGAGGCGGGCTCGGCGCCTGCGCGTTCCTTCCCTCGTAGGCAGGCTCCTCGGCTTGGGGCGGCGGCGGCGCCTTGGGGGCCTCTCGTGGCCCCGGAGGACGCCGCGGCGCCTCGGCGAGTCTCGGGGCCGCCGGTACCCCACGGTCTTCCCGTAGTGGCGGCTGGGACCTGGCGGGCGGCGCGGCGATAGATCGTGGGACTACCGGCGGGGTCGGACTGTCAGGAAGTGCCGCTTCCTTTGGCCTCCCGGGCGCCGTGTCCACGAAGAGGTGCTCGCCCCGCTCTACGATCACGGGATTGCTGAGCCAACCCGTAAAGAGGACCGACATGGCGACGAGCGCGTGCACGAGCAACGAGCCCAGCACCGCGATCACCAGATATCGACTGGTTCGGTCCTCCGGAAGGAACCTCCGGCCCCATGCCCACGTGGGCCGCGCCGTCTCGAGCAGTCCCATCGGACGATCATAATCCATTCGAGCGTATCCAGCAGGGCGCTTAGTACACGAGTTCATGATTTCGTTCCGGGTTTTCGCCAAGGCCCCAGACCTGATCTCTCGCGGCCGGCGGGTTGTTGCACCGCCTGAGAAACCCGGAACGAATTCATGATCCGGTGTACTTAGGTCGACGCCGCCATGGCGCCGCCGTCGACGATGATGTGCGCGCCCGATATGAACGACGACTCGTCCGAGGCCAGGAAGAGCGCGCATCGGGCGATATCCTCGGGCTCGCCCACGCGGCCCAGCGGGATGCCGCGTCCTTCCCTTGCCGTCTGCTCGACGCGGTCGACGATGTCGGCCGTCAACCGCGTGCGAATCGTTCCCGGGCAGATGGCGTTGACCCGGATGCGATCGCGGCCGTAGGAGGCGGCCATCGCCCGGGTGAGGGCGAGGACTGCACCCTTCGAGGCGGCATAGGCGTGGCTCGGACGCTCCATGGAGCCCCGGAAGGCGGACACCGAGGAGATGTTGACGATGGCGCCGCCGTCTCCCCGCATCTTCGGCACGGCGGCGCGGCTGAGCAGATAGATGGCCCGGACGTTCACATCCTGCGCGAGATCCCACCGCTCGATCTCGATGCTCTCGACGGTACCGCCCACCACCATGGTCCCCACTCCCGCATTGTTGAGGAGCACGTCGAGCCGTCCGAAGGCGCGCAGGGCCGTCTCGACCACCGCCGCGCAGAGGTCGGGACGGGCGAGATCGGCAACGAGTGACGCGGCCTCGCCGCCCGCCGCGCGCACGTCCGCCTCGGTCCGCGCGAGCTCGGGCCCGCGCGCGTCGGCCAGCATCACGCTGGTTCCCGCCCGCGCGAAGAGCAGGGCGCTTGCCCGGCCGATGCCCGTGGCCGCTCCCGTGATCACCGCCACCTTCCCCTTCAATGCCCCACTGTCGGCAAGACCCATGTGGATGCCTCCCTCGATCGATGGTCCTCGCGAATGCTCCGGGGTGTCCCTCGACAGCCCACGGGCGGTCCCGACTATAATCGGAGCGGAGGTATCCCATGGAGACCAAAGTCGACGAGATCGCCGAGCGTATCTACCGCCTCTCCACCTTCTTGCCCACGGTGGGGCCGAGCGGATTCACGTTCAATCAATTCCTGGTCGACGCGGCGGAACCGCTGCTCTTCCACTGCGGCCAGCGCGCGCTGTTTCCGTCCGTCTCCCAGGCCGCCGCGCGCGTCCTGGACCTGCGCCGGCTGCGCTGGATCGCCTTCAGCCACATCGAGGCCGACGAGTGCGGCGCGCTCGATCAATGGCTGGCCGCCGCCCCTCACGCCACCGTCACCCACGGCGCCATCGGCTGCGCGATCTGGCTCAATGATCAGGCCCCGCGCCCTCCCCGCGCCCTCGCCGACGGCGAGGTTCTCGATCTCGGCGACCGGCGCGTGCGCCGCCTCGACACCCCGCACGTGCCGCACTGCTGGGATGCGGGCCTCCTCTACGAGGAAGCGACCAGCACCCTCTTCACCAGCGATCTGTTCACGCATGTCGGCAATCCGCCGGCGCTTACCGACGGCGACATCCTGGGGCCGGCCGTGGAGGCGGAGAAGAAATTCGGCTACACTGCGTTGACCCCCGGCACCGGACCGACCATCAGACGCCTGGCGGGGCTCGCGCCCCGCACACTGGCCGTCATGCACGGCTCCTCCTATTCCGGGGAGGCGGCGCCGGTGCTGGAATCGCTGGCGAGCGTCTACGACGATCTTCTGCACAAGGGAGCAGCCACCGGCCGTGAGTAGATGAGCGCGCCCTGATTCAATGCGCAGGCTTCTCCTCGTGGCCCTCGTCCTGGCTGTCGTCGCCTCGCGCGCGGCGGCTCGGGTCACCACGCTGACCGCGCCCTGGCGCAGCCCATGACCGCCATCATCGATTTCGTCGTCCGCAACGGGCCATCCGTGCTGTTCGGCTGGGTCCTCCTCGACCAGGCGGGGGTTCCCCTTCCCGCCGTGCCTCTCCTGCTCGTCATCGGCGCCCTCGCGGGGGCGGGCCGGCTCAGCCTCGGGCTGGCCATGGGAGCCGCCGTCGCCGGCTGCCTCGTCGCCGATCTCCTCTGGTACACCTTCGGCCGCCGGCGGGGGGCCACCGTGCTCGGGCTCCTATGCCGCATCACGCTCGAGCCGGACTCCTGCGTCCGCCGCGTCGAGGAGATGTTCGTGGCCCATCAGCTCCGCTTTCTCCCCATCGCCAAGTTCCTTCCCGGCTTGAATCCCCTCGCCGCCGCGCTCTCCGGCGTCGTGAAGATTCCCCTCGGTCTCTTCCTTCTCTGCGAGGCGGCGGGCGCGCTGGCGTGGTCGGCCACGTGGATAGGCCTCGGGTATGTTTTCTCCGATCTGATCGAGCCGATCGCGGCGGAGGCTTCGCGGCTGGGGGGAACTTCCGTCGTCATCCTCCTGGGTCTCCTCGCCGCCTACGTGGGAGTGAAGTACGTCCAGCGGCAGCGTTTCTTCCGGGCTCTGCGCATGGCCCGGATCAGTCCGGAGACTCTGAAGCAGATGATGGACGATGGGAAGGCGACCATGGTCGTGGACCTGCGCACGGCCGTGGGCGTTCAGGAGCGGCCGTACATGATCCCGGGCGCTCTGCGCATCAGCCCCGAGGAGCTCGAGCGGCGCCACGACGAGATCCCGCGAGACGCGGAGATCGCCCTCTACTGCACGTGACCCAACGAAGCGACCAGCGCCCGGGTGGCGCTCGCCCTCAGGAAGCTTGGCGTCAGGCGCGTGCACCCGCTGGCCGGGGGCCTCGAAGGCTGGCATGAGCGCGGCTTCCCGGTCACTCCACTGGAAGCGGTGACGCAGCCTCCAGCCTGAGCTCTGCCCGCACGGAGCGCGTCACTCCAGGGCGTAGGTGACGCTCACGCTGACTTCGAGCTCCTGTTCGCCGGGAGCGATCGGCGTGGTGGCCATGGCCATCACGCGCCCGGCCATCGGCCGGGGTGGACCACCCGTCGCGTCGCGGATGAAGATCACGCGGCCGAGCTTCACGCCGGCCGCCGCCGCGTAGACCTGGGCCTTCTGCCGGGCATCGGCGATAGCCTTGGTCCGAGCCTGCTCGAGAAACGGCGCCGGATCGGCGATGGAAAACCCGATGCCCCCGAGGGCATTGGCCCCCTGGCTCACCAGCGTGTCCAGCAGACGACCGAGGGAGGCGAGATTGCGCACTTTCACCTGAACCTGGTTGGTCACTTCGTAGCCGACGACGGGAGACGGCGCGGGCCGACCGGACTGCATGGGCGCCCGCTGAGGCACGATGCTCACAGTCGTCGTGTGGATGTCCCGGTCGGCGATGCCGAGCGCGGCCAGCGCCTTGAGCACCTGCGCCATCGCCGCGCTGTTCTGGCTCATGGCCTGGGAGGCCGTGGCCGCCTGCGTGATCACTCCGGCATTCACCTCGGCCGTATCGGGCGGGCTCGAGACGGCGCCCGAGCCGACCACCGTGATCGAAGGGGCGGGCTCCTCGGCCGAGATCTTTGGCGAGACCATGGGCGTCGCGGCAAGAAGCACGAGGGTGGCGAGGGCAGCCAGGATGGGGCGACGCATGCCGTCAGGATACCATCAGGCCCGCACCGCCTCGGCTCGCGGGCATCGGTGCGCACAAAAAAACCCGCCGGCGCTTTGGAGGCGCCGGCGGGATTACCGAGGTGGGAAGAGCTACTAGACGGTCACAGTCAGGAAGAGGCTCGCATCCTGACGCTGCACCCGGAAGAGCATCGGCGAGCCCTTGTCGTTCTTGGCCACGCTCTCGCGAAGCTCAGACACGCTCTTCACAGGCTTCTTGTTCACTTCCACGATCACGTCGCCGCGCTGGAAACCGGCATCGGCGGCGGGGCTGCCTTCCATCACGTTCTGCACCACGAGGCCCTGCGTCGCGCCCACACCCAGCTGCTGGGCGAGGGCGGGCGTGAGGGGCTGCACGGCCAGACCCAGCGTGGGCTTGGCCTTCTCACCGCTCCCGCTCTCCGCGGCGGCTTCCTTCGTATCGAGCGCCTCGACCCGCGCGGTGAGCGTCACCGGCTTGCCGTCGCGCACGACGTTCATCTTCACGTCACGGCCCACCGGGGTCGCGGCCACGGCCCGCGGCAGGTCGCTCGCCCGCTCCACCTTGCGACCGTCGTACTCCGTGATGATGTCGCCCGTCTTGATGCCCGCCCGCTCCGCCGGCGAGCCCTCGGACACCGAGGACACCAGCACGCCGGTGGTCTCCGTCCGGCCAAAGCTCTTCGCGAGCTCGGGCGTCACGGGCTGGATGCCCACCCCGAGCCAGCCGCGCGTGACCTTGCCGGAATCGGCCAGCTGGGTGACCACGTTCTTGGCAAGGCTGATGGGGATGGCGAAGCCGATACCCACCGATCCGCCGCTCTGCGAGAAGATCGCCGTATTGATGCCGATGGCCTGACCGCGCGCATTGATGAGCGGCCCGCCGCTGTTGCCGGGATTGATCGACGCATCGGTCTGGATGAAGTCATCGTAGGGACCGGCGCCGATGGCCCGACCGGTGGCGCTCACGATGCCCGTGGTCACCGTCTGTTCGAGGCCGAACGGATTGCCGATGGCCATGACCGGCTCGCCCACCTGGCTGGCCGACGAATCGCCGAGCGGAATGACGGCGAGACCGGTCGCTTCGACCTTCAGGAGCGCGATGTCGGTCTTCGAGTCGCGGCCGACCACCTTGCCCGGCAGCTCACGCCCGTCGCTCAGCTTGACCGAGATCTGCGTCGCCCCGTCGACGACGTGGTTGTTGGTCACGATGTAGCCGTTCTGATTGATGACGAACCCCGAGCCCATGGCGCGGGTGTGGCGCTTGGGGCGGCTGCCGAAATAGTCCTTGAAGTACCGGTCGAACGGAGTTTCCTCCCCAAACGGGCTCTGCATCTCGGACGTCGCCGACTCGGTGCGCTTCGCGCTGACGTTGACCACGGCCGGCTTCAGGTCGCGGCCGATCTTGACCCAGTCGGGCGCCTGCACCGTGGGGGCGGCCGCGCCGGTCGCGGATTGCTCCGTCCAGATCTGCGGCTGCGCGCCCTTGGTCAGGCTGAAGCCGGTGGTAACGCCGCCCACGGCGAGCGCGGCCAGGAGAGCCAGCGCGGGCCAGCCCCACTTCGCGTTTCGGAACCAAGCTTTCATTTTCTTCCCCCTCGTGTGTGTGGAGTGAGCTGCGTCCTGCCGCGAGCAAACGTAGCAGGGGGACATGAGAGGGGGATGAAGCCCGGATGAGAAGATTCTTAGGCGAGGGGGAGGCGGATGGTGAACCGGCTGCCCGCCCCCGAGGTGCTCTCCACGTCGACCGTTCCTCCGTGCGCGGCCGCGATGGAGCGCACGAGGGCGAGCCCGAGGCCCACTCCCCCGGCATCGCGGCTCCTCGCCGCGTCGAGCCGCACGAAAGGGTCGAAGATGCGCGCCCGGTCGGCGGGATCGATGCCGATGCCCGTGTCCTGGACGACGATCAACGCGCGGCCGTCCCGGACGAGGAGGGACAGGCTCACCTTGCCGCCGGCCGGGGTGTACTTGACGGCATTGTCCACGAGGTTCAGCACGGCCCGGCGGAGGGCTCCACCCTCGCCGAGAACCGTGACGGGCTCGATATCCTCCGCCCGTACCGTGACCCCCGTACCGTGGGCGCGCCGTGCCCCCGCCTCGAGCGCCTCGAGCACGATGGGCTCGAGATCGACCCTGTCCCGCGGGATGCCGATGGCCGCCGAGGATCGCGAGAAGAGCAGGAGATCCTCGGCCACCCGGATCAGGTGCTCGACCTCCTCGAGGGAGGAGTGAAGGACCCGTCGGTATTCCTCCGGCGAGCGCCCGGCGCGAAGCGCCACCTCGATCTCGCCCTTGAGCGCGGTGAGAGGCGTACGCAGCTCGTGCGCCGCGTCGGCCGAGAAGCGACGCGCCTGGGCGAAGGCCGCCTCGAGACCTGCCAGCATCGTATTGAGCGTGTCGGCGAGGTGGTCGATCTCGTCCTCGGCCCCCCGCCGGGCGAGCCGTCGGCCCAGATCCTCGGCGGTGATCTGACGCGCGGTCCGGGACATCTCCCGCACGGGGCGGAGGGCGCGACCCGTGACGACGAAGCCGCCCACCGCGGCGAGCGCGACGGCCACGGGCACCAGCCCGAGGAGGGTGGTCAGGTAGCCGGCCAGCGCATCGCGCACGCGCGCGAGCGGAGCCGAGACCTGGATGATTTCGACGCGCCGGCCCTCCCGAAGCACGGGGACGGTTAGGAGCCGCACCGGGCCGCCCCGCGGATCCTCGAGCGTCTCGAACGTGCGGCGACCGTGCGTGGCATTCGCGCGCGCCTCGGGCGTCAGAGGAAGGGCCATGGGGGGCGGGCCGGAACGAAAGCGAGAACGGCCCTCGGGATCGAGGAATTGATAGTAGCGGTCGGAGAAGCCGGGCCCGAGCAGCTCGCGAATGGCGCGCTCCACCTCGGAGTCGCCGGCGCCGCGCTCGTCGGTCTCGCGGACGATCTGCGCCACGGAGGCGAGGGAGGCGTCCACCTGTTGAAGCAGGCTCCAGCGGAGGAACGAGTAGGACAGCGCGCTCATGACGACCAGGATGGCGAGGAGCACGCCCGCGTACCACAGGGCGAGCCGGGCGCGGAGCGACAGCGGCCTCACGGCTCGTCCTTCAGCACGTAACCGGCGCCCCGCACCGTGTGCAGGAGCTTCCGCTCGCCCGAAGCTTCGATGCGACGCCTCAGGTAGCCGACGTACACGTCCACGACATTGCTCTCGGAGTCGAAGTCGAGCCCCCACACGTGCTGGGCCAGCATGGGTCGGCTCAACACGCGGCCGGCGCTTCGCATGAAATACTCGAGCAGGGTGTACTCGCGCGACGTCAGCTCGACACGCCGGGGGCCGCGGCGCACCTCGCGGGTGGCCGGGTCGAGGGTGAGGTCGGCCACGCGCAGGACGGGACTCTGCCTCGCCCCGGACCCGCGACGCAGCAGGGCGCGGACGCGGGCGAGAAACTCCTCGAAGGCGAAGGGCTTGGTCAGGTAGTCGTCGGCACCCAGGTCGAGGCCGGCGACCCGATCGCCCACCGCATCGCGGGCCGTGAGCATGAGCACGGGCGCCTTGAGGCCATCGGCGCGAAGGGCCTTCAAGACACTGAATCCGTCGCGCTTCGGCAGCATCACGTCGAGGACCACGAGATCCCACGCCGATCCGTCGGCGGCGCGCTCGAGAGCCTCGTCGCCGTCGGCGGCGACCTCGACGGCATGCCCTTCCTCTTCGAGGCCTTTGCGAATAAAGCTCGCGACCTTTCTGTCGTCCTCGACGACCAGTATCCGCATAGGCTCCAGTTGTCCCCCACGCACCGCGCCCTGTCAATGTCGACGGTCCGGACCGTGCTATCCTCCCTGCCGGCGTGCTCGATCCCAGCCATCTCTTTCAGCATCTCGGCTATGCGGCCATTCTCGTGGTCGTCCTCCTCGGCAATGCGGGCGTGCCGGCGCCGGAAGAATCGGTGCTGATACTGGGTGGTTATCTCGCCTGGCACGGGCGACTCGACCTGCTGCTCGTGATCCTCGTGGGCGTCATCAGCGCAAGCCTCGGGGACAATCTCGGCTTCTGGGCGGGGCGGCGCTACGGCCAGCGGGCCATCGCGCGCTTGCCTCTGCCTCAGGCGCGTCTGGCCCAGGCGCAGGCACTCATCACGCGTTACGGGGCCCGCGCCGTCTTCGTCGCCCGCTTCGTGGCTGGTTTCCGCACCGTGGCGGGGCCGCTCGCCGGCGCCGGGGGACTGCCGCCTCTGCGCTTCTTCACCGCCAATCTGTTGGGCGCCGTGTGCTACGTGCCCTGGCCCGTGCTCGCCGGCTACGGGGCGGGCTACGGCCTCGGAGACTGGTTCGAGAAGCTGCGCGAGAAGTTCGGGCTGAAGGAGGACCTGGCCCTCTTCGCCGCGATCGTCGTGCTGGCGGGGGCAGCCTTCCTCGTGATGACGTGGAGCCGGGAGCGTCGAGCCGCGCGCCAAGCCACGCCGTAGACGGCCACAAGCGCAGCAGTTCTCGCGCCGCTCGAGAATGTCTTTCACGTGGTGACGATCCGTTTCCGCAGCTGGGAGCAGAACTCGTCAGGGCGGCTCGGCGACAGCACCATGAGGCCCGCCGTGGTGTGGAGATACACGAGGTCGGTGGTGTTGGCGATAGCGAGATAGTGCCAGCCCGTGCGTCGGTTCCACCGGGGCCCCTGGGAGCCGAAGAGGCCATTGAGGCCCACCGCGCCGAGGCCGCCCACCGCGCGCCGCTCGCGATCCGCGCTCTGAATGACCACATAGGGGATGAGCCGGGAGAGCCAGCGGCGCTCGATCCGGACGCCGTCCGCTTCCAGCGTGAACCCTGCGGGAGCGAACCCCTGAATCGCCCACAGCCCGAAGAGAAAAGGCAGGGGCAGCATGAGCAACGCCATATCGCCGCTCGTGGCCACGAGGACCACGCTGAGGACGAACGGCACGACGAAGCCCAGACCGATGCCCCCGAGTCCGGCCAGCCAGCGCTGGCGCGTTCCCAGGACGGCGGGGAAGGTCGGGTCGCTCATGCGTCGGCCGCACCCTCGCGCAACGGATCTATACTGAGCGCGTGAAGACATTCCTCATGGCTATTGTCCTGGTCTTCGCCTGGACCCTGAATGCGGCGGCCCAGCCGGCGGACGCCTACCTCACCGAGGTTGTCACCATACCGAGCGGCGGGCTCAAGCTCCGCGCCCTCCTCGCCCGCCCCCGGGGTGACGGCCCCTTTCCCGTCTATATCCAGAATCACGGCTCCATGACCATGGAGGAAGCCCACCGCAGCCCGTGGACTTTCATCACCAGGGACTCGCTGTCCGATACGCTCGCGCGACACGGCTATGTCGTCCTCCTCCTCGCCCGCCGCGGGTACAAGGGCTCGGACGGCATCGCCTCGACCTATACGCAGAACGAAGCGTCGGGCGGCTATGGCCGAAGCGCCGCGGACGTGATGCGCGGCGCCGAGGAGGAAACGGGCGATGTGATCGCGGCCCTCGACTATCTCAGCGCTCTGCCCTACGTGGACAAGGAGCGCGCGGGGGTGGGCGGCGTCTCGCTGGGCGGCCTCGTGAGCGTCATGGCGGCGGCCCGCGACCCGCGCTTCAAGGCGCTCATCTCCATGGCGGGCGGCTACCGGCAAAGCGGCCGCAGAGGAGTGGACGAGGCGTGGGGGCCCCTCCAGAGCATCTGGGAAGAGTCGGCGCGACGCATCCAGGTGCCCGTGCTCATCCTCTGGTCGAAGAACGACACGCTCCTCGAGCGAGACGTGGGCCGCGAGCTCGAAAAGGACCTCAGGCTCGCGGGCAAGCGGGTAGAGATGACGGTCTATCCCGAGTTCCAGCAGAATGGGCACTACCTCTTCTCGCGTGCCGAGGGCTATCCCCTCTTCGTGCCCGACGCCATGCGTTTCCTGGATCGGCACCTCAAGCGCTGAGCGCAGCCGCCCTAGCGCGAGAAGATCTCCATCGCGCCGAAGAAGTACGGGATCTCGAAGGCCGCCGAATGCGGCGAGTCCGAGCCGTGCACGGCGTTGGCTTCGATGGACGAGGCGAAGTCCTTCCGTATCGTCCCCGGCGCGGCCTTGGCGGGGTCCGTGGCGCCCATCAGGTCCCGGAGGCGCGCGATGGCGTTCTCCCCCTCCAGCACGATCGGCATGCAGGGTCCCTGGGTCATGAAGGCGCAGAGGCTTGAGTAGAAGGGGCGCTCCTTGTGAACGATGTAGAAGCCTCCCGCCTGGGCGGGGGTGAGGTGCATGAGCCGGGCGGCGAGGACCTTGAGGCCGTTCTGCTCGAAGCGGGCGATGATCTGCCCCATCGAGTTCTTGGCCACGGCATCGGGCTTGATGATGGTCAGTGTACGTTCGACAGGCATGGGTTGGCGTTCGTCCTTTCCCGGGGCTATTTTTTGCCGACGACGCGGGCAACGGTAGTGCCCATGTCGGCGGGGCTCTTCACGGTGGTGATGCCGGCGGCCTCCATGGCCTTCATCTTCTCGGCCGCGGTGCCTTTGCCCCCCGCAATGATGGCCCCGGCATGGCCCATGCGCCGTCCGGGGGGAGCCGTCTGCCCGCAGATGAAGCCGATGACGGGCTTCGTGACATGGGCCTTGATGAAGGCGGCCGCTTCCTCCTCGGCCGTTCCCCCGATCTCCCCGATCATCATGATCGCTTCCGTCTGCGCATCCTCCTGGAAGAGTCGCAGCACATCGATGAAGGTGGTGCCGTTCACGGGATCGCCTCCGATGCCCACGCACGAGGACTGACCGAGGCCGCGCTGGGTCAGCTGATGCACGACCTCGTAGGTGAGGGTGCCGCTCCGCGAGACGACGCCGATGGGCCCTTCTTTGTGGATGTGCCCCGGCATGATGCCGATCTTGGCCTTGCCGGGAGAGATGAGGCCGGGGCAGTTCGGCCCGATGAGCCGGCTCGTCCGTCGCCCGAGAAACGCCTTGACGCGAACCATGTCGGTGACGGGCACGCCCTCGGTGATGCAGACCACGAGCGGCATGCCCGCGTCCGTGGCTTCCATGATGGCGTCGGCGGCGGCGGGGGGCGGCACGAAGATGAGCGCGCAGTCGGCACCCGTGGCCCTGACGGCGTCCTCGACCGTATTCCAGACGGCAAAGCCCTCGTGGGTCGTCCCCCCCTTGCCCGGCGTCACGCCGCCCACGACCTGCGTTCCGTATTCCTTGCAGCGGAGCGCGTGGAAGGTGCCTTCCTTGCCCGTGATCCCCTGCACCAGGACCTTCGTCGCCTTGTCGACCAGGATGCTCATGCTAGCGGGCCGCCTTCGCGAGCTCGACCGCCTTCTTGGCCCCGTCGCCCATGTCGTCGGCCATCACGAGGGCCAGGCCCGATTCCGCGAGCATCTTCTTGCCCTGCTCGACATTGGTGCCTTCGGCGCGCAGCACCACGGGCAGCTGCAGGCCCAGTTTCTTCACGGCGGCGATGATGCCCTCGGCGAGGCGATCGACGCGCAGGATGCCCCCGAAGACATTGATGAAGACGGCCTTGACGGACGGATCGGAGGAGAGGATGCGGAAGGCATTCTCGATCTGCTCCGGAGAGGCGCCGCCTCCCACGTCGAGGAAGTTGGCGGGCTCCCCGCCCGCAAGCTTGATGATGTCCATGGTCGCCATGGCGAGCCCCGCCCCATTGACCATGCAGCCCACACTGCCGTCCAACTTGATGTAGTTGAGCCCGTACTTCGACGCCTCGACGTCGAGGGGCGTCTCCTCGTTGGTGTCGCGCAGGGCCACGATCTCCTTGTGGCGGTAGAGCGCGTTGTCGTCGAAGTTGAGCTTGGCGTCGAGCGCCACGACCCGCCCGTCGCGCGTCACCACGAGCGGGTTGATCTCGGCGAGCGAGCAGTCCTTCTCGAGATAGGCGCGGAAGAGGTTGAGGATCAGCCCCACGCCGGCCTTGAACTGCTCGCCGCTCAGACCCAGGCCGAAGGCGAGATTCCGCGCCTGAAAGGGCTGGAGCCCGAGGGCCGGGTCCGTCCACTCGCGGACGATCTTCTCCGGATGAGTGGCCGCCACCTCTTCGATCTCCATGCCGCCGGCCTGCGAAGCCATGACCACGTGGGTGCCCTTGCCGCGATCGAGGGTCATGGACAGGTAAAGCTCGGCGGCGATGGGAGAGGCCGCCTCGACCAGCACCTTGAGGACCTTGATGCCCTCGGGGGGGGTCTGGGGAGTCTTGAGCATCATGCCGAGAATCTGTTTCGCGGCCGCCTCAGCCGCGGCAGGGTCGTCGACCAGCTTCACGCCGCCCGCCTTGCCCCGCCCGCCCGCGTGCACCTGCGCTTTGACCACGACCTTGCCCCCGAGCTTCGCCGCGATCGCCTTGGCCTGCCCGGGCGTGTCGGCGACGTCCCCGTTGGGCACGGGGACACCAAACTCGCGAAGGATCGCCTTGCCCTGATACTCGTGGATCTTCACAGGCTAGGATTTGCCGGAGAGCTTGCGCGCGAGCCACACGATCGGGTCGTACTTCTCGGACACCACACGCTCCTTGAGGGGAATCAGAGCATTATCCGTGATGTGGATGTGCTCGGGGCAGACCTCGGTGCAGCACTTGGTGATGTTGCAGTAGCCGAGGCCGGCCTTGGCCTGAGCGAGGTCGAGGCGGTCATTGGTGTCGAGCGGATGCATCTCGAGCTCGGCGATGCGCATGAGATAGCGCGGTCCCGCGAAGGCGGACTTGTTCTCCGGGTGATCGCGGATGACGTGGCAGACGTTCTGGCAGAGGAAGCATTCGATGCACTTGCGGAATTCCTGGCTGCGCTCGACGTCCTCCTGCTGCATGCGCCGGGTGCCGTCCGCCTCCTTCGGCCCCGGCTTGAAGGCGGGGATCTGCCTGGCCTTCTCGTAGTTGAAGGAGACGTCGGTGGCGAGGTCGCGAAACAGCGGGAAGGTCTTGATGGGCGACACCGTGACCGTCTCGTCGGGCTTGAAGGTGTTCATGCGCGTCATGCACATGAGGCGCGGCTTGCCGTTGATCTCGGCGCTACACGAGCCACACTTGCCCGCCTTGCAGTTCCAGCGGCAGGCGAGGTCGCCCGCCTGCGTGGCCTGGATGGTGTGGATGACGTCGAGTACCACCATGCCTTCCTGCGCCTCCACCCGATAGTCCTTGAAGGCGCCGCCCTTCGCGTCGCCGCGCCACACCCGCATCGTCACCATGGAGGCGGCCATCACTTTCTCTCCTGGAGCAGCGTCTTGAGCTCGGGAGGCATCTCGGGCAGGGGCTCCTCGGTCACGCTCATCTGCCCGGTGCGCTTGCGAATGACCATGTTGACCTTGCCCAGGCGATCGTCGGCCATCGGGTAGTCGTCGCGAGTGTGGCCGCCGCGGCTTTCCTTGCGGGCGATGGCGCCGAGGGTGGTCGCCTCCGACACCGACAGCATGGAGTAGAGGTCGAGGGCGAGGTGCCAGCCGGGGTTGAACTCGCGACCGCCGTCCACCTTGACGCGGGTCAGGCGCTGCTTGAAGACGGCGATCTCCTCGAGGGCCTTCTTGAGCTCGCTCTCCGTACGGATGATGCCGACCAGCGTCTGCATGCACTCCTGGAGATCGGCATGGATGGCGTAGGGATTCTCCCCGCCCGTGCGCTCGAAGGGCGACAGCAGCTCGCCGAGGGCCGCCTTCACCGTGCCCTGGTCCACCGAGACCGCGCCCTTGAGGCTCTTGACGTACTGGGCGGCGGCGAGGCCCGCGCGCCGGCCGAAGACGATGAGGTCGGAGAGCGAATTCCCCCCGAGCCGATTGGCGCCGTGCATGCCCCCCGCCACCTCGCCCGCCGCGAAGAGCCCGGGCACGCGGGTGGCGGCGGTGTCGGCGTCCACCCGGATGCCGCCCATGATGTAGTGGCAGGTCGGCCCGACCTCCATGGGCTCCTTGGTGATGTCCACGTCGGCCAGCTCCTTGAACTGGTGATACATGGAGGGCAGACGCTTCCTGATGTAGTCGGGGGACCGGCGGGTGCAGATGTCGAGGAAGACGCCGCCGTGCGGCGTCCCCCGCCCCGCCTTGACTTCCGCGTGAATGGCCCGCGCCACCTCGTCGCGGGGGAGAAGGTCGGGCGTCCGGCGATTGTTCTTCTTGTCCTGGTACCAGGCGTCGGCTTCCTTCTCGTTATCCGCCGTCTCGCCCTTGAAGTATTCGGTGATGTAGTTGAACATGAAGCGCACGCCCTCGGAGTTCTTGAGGGTGCCTCCGTCGCCGCGCACGCTTTCCGTCACGAGGATGCCGCGCACGCTGGTGGGCCACAGCATGCCCGTGGGGTGGAACTGGACGCATTCCATGTCGATGAGGTCGGCCCCCGCGTCCAGACCGAGGGTGATGCCGTCCCCCGTCGACTCCCAGGAGTTCGAGGTGTACTTCCACGCCTTGCCCACGCCGCCCGTGGCCAGCACCACCGCCTTGGCCTTGAAGGCCACCAGCTTGCCCGTGGGCCGCCAGTAGCCGACGGCGCCGCACACCCGGTCGCCGTCCATGAGCAAGCGCTGGATATTGCACTCCATGTGGACGTCGATGCCCCTGTGCACCGCGTGCTGCTGGAGGGTGCGGATCATCTCGAGCCCCGTGCGGTCGCCCACGTGGGCGAGGCGCGCGTAGCGGTGCCCGCCGAAGTCGCGCTGGCTGATGAGGCCGTCCTTGGTGCGGTCGAACAGCGCGCCCCATTCCTCCAGCTCGAGCACGCGGTCCGGCGACTCCATGGCGTGCAGCTGGGCCATGCGCCAGTTGTTGAGCATCTTGCCCCCGCGCATGGTGTCGCGGAAGTGGACCTGCCAGTTGTCCTCTTTCCAGACATTGCCCATGGCCGCCGCGATGCCGCCCTCCGCCATCACGGTGTGGGCTTTGCCGAGGAGCGACTTGCAGATGAGCGCGGTCTTGACGCCGGCCGCGCTCGCCTCCACCGCTGCCCGCAGCCCCGCCCCCCCCGCCCCGATGACAAGGACGTCGTACTCGTGGGTCTCGTAGCTATCGTTCGTCGCCATTAGAGGATCCTCAAGTCGCGGATGACGCCCATGGAGACCAGGCGGATGTAGAGGTCGGTCAGGCCCACGCTGAAGAGCGAGAGCCACGCGTAGAGCGGGTGGCGCTCGTTCAGGCGCGTGATGAAGCGCCAGAGCCCGTAGCGGGCGGGCGACTTCGAGAAGACATTGACCGAGCCGCCGCAGAGGTGCCGGCACGAATGGCAGGAAAACGTGTAGCCGGCCAGGAAGAGCACGTTGATCCACATGATGATGGTGCCCACGCCGATGCCGAACCCGTTCGGGAAGCGGAAGGCGAGGATGGCATCCCACGTGAGGAGGACGATGAAGATCACCGCGACGTACCAGGCATACCGGTGCAGGTTCTGGAGAATCGCGGGGAAGCGCGACTCGCCCGAATAGCTGCCGTGGGCATCGCGCACGCCGCAGGCGGGGGGAGCCAGCCAGAACGAGCGGTAGTACGCCTTGCGGTAGTAGTAGCAGGTGAGGCGAAAGAGACCCGGACCCCACAGGATGAGGAAGGCCGGCGAGACGATACCGATGATCGGGACGCTGACGTCCGGCAGCCCGTACCCGAAGGTCGAGTGCAGGCACGACTTCGACAGGCAGGGCGAGTAGAACGGCGACAGGTACGGCGCGGCGAAATAGTGGGCGTTCTGAAGGGCCGCCCACGTGGAGTACACGATGAAGGCGCCCAGCACCACGACCACGGTGGCGGGAAGCAGCCACCACGCGTCGGTGCGCAATGTCGCGCCGGGGATGACCTCTCCCCTCTGGTTGCCGAAGACTCGTCTGAGCATGCGATTAGTCCCTCGCGTACTGCTTCATGCCGTCCAGGTAGAGATCGCCGCCGTGACAGTCGTTGATGACCATGGCCGGGAACCCCTCGACCTCGAGCCGGCGGATCGCTTCGGTGCCGAGATCCTCGAAGGCGACCACCTCGAGCTTCTTCACGAAGGCCGAGAGCACGGCCCCCGCCCCGCCGATGGCGCCGAAGTAGACACCCTTGTGCTGCCTGAGGGCATCCTTGACCGGCTGGGAGCGCGCGCCCTTGCCGATGGTGCCCTTCAAGCCAAGGGCGAGGAGCCTGGGGGTGAACTTGTCCATGCGCCCGCCCGTGGTCGGCCCGATGGAGCCGACGATGTGTCCCGGCCGCGCGGGCGACGGCCCCGTGTAGTAAATGATCTGTCCCTTGACGTCGATGGGGAGCGGCTTGCCGGCTTCCATCAGCGGCATCAACCGTCCGTGCGCCGCATCGCGCGCGGTGTAGAGGACGCCCGTGATGCGAACCCGGTCGCCCGCCCTGAGCGACTCGACGTCGCCGTCGCTCAGCGGCGGCCTGACCTCCTTGAAACCGTCGAGGTCGGTAATCACAACGTGCACCCTATGAGTCCCCTCTCCCCCCGAGGGGAGAGGATCAGGGTGAGGGGCGAATGTACGCGCGCCCCACAACCCTCACCCCGGCCCTCTCCCTGGAAGGGAGAGGGAGCCTGCCGTCTCACAGCGTCACTTCCTTGTGCCGATGCGCGTGGCACTCGATGGTGACGGCCACGGGCAGGCTCGTGATGTGGCACGGATAGCTCAGCATGTGGACGGCGAAGGCCGTGGTGTCGCCACCATAGCCCTGCGGGCCGATGCCGAGCCTATTGGCGCGATCGAGGACTTCCTTTTCGATCGCGTCCAGGACCGGGTCGGCATTGGGCGTACCGAGCTCGCGGAAGAGCGCCTTCTTGGACAGGATGGCCGCCTTCTCGAAATTGCCGCCCACGCCCACTCCGGCGATCAGCGGCGGGCAGGCATCGGGGCCCGCCGTCCTGATGCACTCGAGAATCCATTCCTTGACACCCTCGGTCCCGTCGGCGGGCGTGAGCATCTTGTACTTGGAGCGGTTCTCGCAGCCGCCGCCCTTGGCCATGATCTGTATCGTCATGCCGGCGCCCGGTACCATCTCGAGGTGGATGATGGCCGGCGTATTGTCACCCGTGTTCACGCGGTCGAGCGGGGAGCGCACGATGGAAGCGCGGAGATACCCTTCGGCATAGCCTTGGCGCACGCCCGCGTTGATGGCGTCGGCCAAGGCCCCGCCCGTGATGTGGATCTCCTGTCCCAGCTCTACGAAGCAGATGACGGTGCCCGTGTCCTGGCAGTAGGGCAGCTTCTCGGTCCGAGCGAGATGAGCGTTGTCCTTCAGGATCTGGAGGACGTGCTTGCCCGCGGGGGAGCGCTCCGTCCCGAGGGCCCGGTCGAAGGCGCGGAGCATGTCGGGCCCGAGCGAATAGTTCGCCTCCATGCAGAGCTTCTTGACCGCGTCGGTGATGGAGCTCGCGTGGATGTCGCGCATGGCCCTTTCGTCAGGGTTTGCCGGCGGCCTGGGCGTAGAAGGCCTCCGCCCGCTTCGCCATCTGGCGCGGCGGCACGTCTTCCTTGTGGGTGGCCAGCGTCCATTTCTGTCCGTAAGGATCGAGCACTCCGCCGATCCGGTCGCCCCAGAACATGTCGCTCACCGGCATGAAGGCCTTGGCGCCCGCTGCTATTGCGCGCTCCACCGCGGCGTCCACGTTGCTCACGTAGAGGTAGAAGTTGACCGGCGTGCCGCCCAGGGTCTGCGCCGACTGCGCGCCCATGGCGGCATCTTCCTCACCCAGCATGAATCGCGAATCGCCGATGGCGAGCTCGGCATGGGCGAGGGTGCCGTCGGGCTTCATCATCCGCAACCGCTCCTTGGCCCCGAAGGCCCGCTTGTAGAAGTCCATCGCCTCGACGGCCCCGCGAACGCAGAAGCCCGGGGTGAGCGTGTGGTAGCCGGGGGGAATGGCCTTGACCCGGGGAGCCGCCTTCTCCTGCACCCGGGCCGGTCGCGATACCTTCTTCCGCGCCTTGGTCTTTGCCATGAGCCGGCCCTCCGTTAGAGTTTGAGCGTGTCCACGAGCTCGCGCACGGCGGCCGCCGACTTGTCGAAGGCCGCCTGCTCGTCGCGTGTGAGCTTGATCTCGATGACCTGCTCCACGCCGCTCCGGCCCAGCTTCACGGGCACGCCGACGTAGAGGCCCTTGACGCCGTATGGCCCATCGAGATACGCAGCACACGGCAGGATCTTCTTCTTGTCCTTGAGAATAGCCTCGACCATCTCGACCGCTGCCGCCGCGGGAGCGTAGTACGCGCTCCCGCTCTTGAGGAAAGCCACGATCTCCGCCCCGCCGTTGGCCGTGCGCGTGACCAGGGCCTGGATCCTGTCCGCGGGCAAGAGATCGGTGATGGGGATGCCCGCCACCGTCGAATAGCGCGGGAGGGGGACCATGGTGTCCCCATGCCCGCCGAGCACGAAGGCGGTCACGTTCTCCACGGACACCTGGAGCTCCTGCGCGATGAAGGTGCGGAACCGCGCCGAGTCGAGAATGCCCGCCATGCCGATGACCCGCTGGGGCGGGAACCCGGATTTCTTCCACGCCAGCTGCACCATGGCATCGAGCGGATTGGTGACGAGGATGAGGATGGCATTCTTGGAGTGCGCCACCACCTGCTCGACTACCCCGCCCACGATCTCCGCGTTCTTGAACAGGAGATCGTCGCGCGTCATGCCCGGCTTCCGCGCCAGCCCCGCCGTGATGACGACGATGTCGGAGTTCGCCGTTTCCTCGTAGCCGTTGGTGCCGACGAGGGACGCGTCGTAGCCGTGCACAGGCCCCGCCTGGGCCAGGTCCAGCGCCTTGCCTTGCGGGATGCCTTCGATCACGTCGACGAGCACCACGTCGCCGAGCTCCCGTTCGACGGTGTACTGGGCGACGGAGGCGCCGACATGGCCGGCGCCGACCACGGTGATCTTTGGGCGAGCCATGATCGGTATCCTCTCGCTCTCAGAGCGACTTCATGCTTTCGACGATGGCCGTGCCGAACTCCGAGCACTTCACTTCCTTCGCCCCTTCCATGAGCCGGGCGAAGTCATAGGTGACGACCTTCTTCGCGAGCGTCTTCTCGATGCCCGCGTTGATGCGATCGGCCGCCTCCGTCCACCCCATGTGGCGCAGCATCATCTCGCCGGAGAGGATGACCGAGCCGGGGTTGACCTTGTCCTGGCCCGCGTACTTGGGGGCGGTGCCGTGGGTCGCCTCGAAGAGCGCGTGCCCGGTGTCGTAGTTGATGTTGGCGCCGGGCGCGATGCCGATGCCTCCCACCTGCGCGGCCAGAGCGTCGGACAGGAGATCGCCCGTGAGGTTGCAGCACGGAATCACGTCGAACTCGTCGGGACGAGTCAGGATCTGCTGCAGGAAGGCGTCGGTGATGGCGTCCTTGACGAGGATCTTCCCCGCGGGCGGCTTCCCGCCACAGTCGTCCCAGGACACGAGCTTGTCGGAGAACTCGCGCTTGGCCAGGGCATAGCCCCACTTCATGAACATCCCTTCCGTGTACTTCTGGATATTGCCCTTGTGGACGAGGGTCACGTTCCGGCGCCCGTTCTCGATGGCGTAACGCATGGAAGCGCGGATGAGCCGCTCCGAGCCTTCCTTGGACACGGGCTTGATCCCGATGGACGAGCTCTGCGGGAACCGGATCTTGTTGACCTTCATCTCCTTCTGGAGGAAGTCGACGACTTTCTTCGCTTCGGGCGTGCCCTGCTCCCACTCGATGCCCGCGTAGATGTCCTCGGTGTTCTCGCGGAAGATGACCATGTCGATCTTCTCGGGGTGCTTGACGGGCGAGGGCACGCCCTTGAAGTACTTGACGGGGCGGAGACACACGTAGAGATCGAGCACCTGGCGCAGGGTGACGTTCAGCGAGCGGAAGCCCTCGCCGATGGGCGTGGTGAGCGGGCCCTTGATGGCGACCAGATACTCGCGGATAACGTCGAGGGTTTCATCGGGGAGGAGATTCGGCGGGCAGTCGCTGCCGTACACCGCCTGCGCCTTTTCGCCCGCGTACACCTCGGCCCACGCGATCTTGCGCTTGCCGCGGTAGGACTGCTCGACGGCCGCGTCGAGCACGCGCACGGAGGCGGCCCAGATGTCGGGGCCCGTCCCGTCGCCCTCGATGAAGGCGATGATGGGATGATCCGGCACCTGGAGCTTGCCGTGGCTGATGGTGATCTTCTCGCCGGCCGGGATCTTCACGCGTGACGCCATATTCTGGTCTCCTTCGGAATGGTTATTTCAGGGCGTTCAGGGCGGAGCCCGCCTTGAACCACCCGATTTGCTCGTCCGTGAGCGTGTGCAGGCACTGGATGGAAACGATCTTGCCGTCGGGCTTGGTGAGGACGACGGTCACGGGCTTGCCCGGGGTCAGCTGCGCGAGCCCGGTGACGCTGACGCGGTCGCCCGGCCCGACGAGGTCGTAGTCGGTCGGTTTCGAGAACGTGAGGGGCAGGATGCCCTGCTTCTTCAGGTTGGTCTCGTGAATTCGCGCGAAGCTCCGGACGATGACGACCTTGCAGCCCAGGTAGCGCGGCGACATGGCGGCGTGCTCGCGGCTCGAGCCCTCGCCGTAGTTCTCGTCCCCGATAACCGCCCACGACAAGCCCTTGGCCTTGAGCTCCCGGGCCATCTTCGAGAAGTTCTGGCCTTGCTCGCCCGTGATGGGGTTGGTGCCCTTGCCCACCTCGCCCGTGAAGGCGTTGTTCGCGCCCAGGAACATGTTGTCGCTGATCTTGTCGAGGTGGCCGCGCACGAGGAGCCACGTCCCCGCCGGGGAGATGTGGTCCGTGGTCGTCTTGCCCTTGGTCTTCACGAGCACGGGCAGCTCGGCGAAGTCCTTGCCGTCCCAGCGCGGGAAAGGCTGGAGGAGCTGGATGCGCTCGCTGGTCGGCGAGACCACCACCTGCACCGCGTCGCCGTCGGCGGCGGGCGCCTCGAAGCCCTCCTCGCCTTTGGCAAAGCCTTTGGCCGGGAGCTCCTCGGACTCGGGCGGGGTGAAGCGGAAGGCCTTGCCGTCGGGGCCTTGAAGCGTCCCGTGCACGGGATCGAACTCGAGCGAGCCCGCGAAGACGAGCGCCGTCACGATTTCGGGGCTCGTCAGGAAGGACAGGGTGGCCGCGCTGCCGTCGTTCCGGCCGGGGAAGTTGCGATTGAAAGAGGAGACGATGGTGTTGGTCTCCTCCTTGCCGACGTCGGAGCGCTTCCACTGCCCGATGCAGGGGCCGCAGGCATTGGCGAGCACCGTGCCGCCGATCTTCTCGAAGGTCTCCATGATGCCGTCGCGCTTGATGGTCTGATAGATGCGCTCGGACCCCGGGGTGACCAGGAACGGCGTCTGGGCCTTGAGACCCGCCTTGAGAGCCTGCATGGCCACGTGGGCGGAGCGCTTCATGTCCTCGTAGGAGGAGTTGGTGCAGGAGCCGATGAGGGCGGCCTTGATCTGGGCGGGCCAGCCTTCCTTCTTCACCTCGGCGGCGAGCTTCGAGATGGGCCGGGCGCGATCGGGCGAATGCGGGCCGACGATATGCGGCTCGAGCTCGGAGAGGTCGATCTCCACCACCTCGTCGTAGTACTTCTTTGGATCGGCCAGCACCTCGGGATCGCCAACGAGGTGCTCACGGTACTGCTGGGCAACCTTCGCGATGTCCGCGCGGTCGGTGGCGGCGAGATAGGTGGCCATCCGATCGTCGAAGTGGAAGAGCGACGTGGTCGCCCCGAGTTCCGCCCCCATATTGCAGATGGTGCCCTTGCCCGTGGCGCTGATCGACTCCGCGCCGGGGCCGAAGTACTCCACGATCTTGTTGGTGCCGCCCTTGACCGTGAGCACCCCGAGCAGATAGGTGATGACGTCCTTGGCCGAGGTCCACCCCGAGAGCTTGCCGGTGAGCCTCACCCCGATGAGCCTGGGATCGAGGACTTCCCACGCCAGTCCCGCCATGGCCTCGCCGCAGTCGGCCCCGCCCACGCCGATGGCGACCATGCCGAGGCCGCCCGCATTGGGCGTGTGGGAGTCGGCGCCGATCATGAGACCGCCGGGGAAGGCGTAGTTCTCGAGAATGACCTGGTGGATGATGCCGGCGCCGGGCTTCCAGAAGCCGATGCCGTACTTGCGCGAGGCGGAATGGAGGAAGCTGTAGACTTCGTTGTTCTCCGTGACCGCGCGCTTCATGTCGTCCGACGCTCCGCTCTGCGCGCGAATCAAATGGTCGCAGTGCACCGTGCTCGGCACCGCCACCTGCTTCTTGCCCGCCTGCATGAACTGCAGGAGAGCCATCTGCCCCGTGGCGTCCTGCAGAGCGACGCGGTCCACGCGCAGGCGAAGCTGCGCCTTCCCCCGGCTCCATTCCTGCGCGGCGAAATTGTCGGCGTGCGAGACGAGGATCTTTTCCGCGAGAGTGAGCGGCCGTCCGAAGCGCGTACGCGCCTGGTCCAGCTTGGCCGCCATGGATTCGTACAAGCGCCTGATTTGATCTATCGCCATGGTGGGCCTCCCTGACCGCCAAGTATCCGGAATGACAACCCTACACACACGTATCGCCTCCCACCCATCAGGGCGGGAGGCGACGGGTGAATATCCAAACGAAACGCTAACATAGCGATAACCCGAGGTCAAGGGAACGCAGCCGGCGAGCCCGCGTCGGGATGCTGCTCGCCCCCGCGTCGGGATGCTGCGTCCCAATGACGCGACCCGGCTCTAGCGCGGGCTCACGCCGAAGAGGCGCAGGACGGCCCGCCGGCGAAGGGCCAGTATCGAGTCCGCGGGCGAGATCTCCATCGGGCACACGTCGGTGCAGTTGGCCTGGCCGTGGCAGCGGGCGAGGATGTCTTCGGAGAGGAGCGCCGTCCCGCGCTCGGCGTGGGCTCCATCGCGGCTGTCGAGCTGGAGCGTAAAAACCCGATTGAGCGCGGCCGGCCCCGGAAAGCGCGGGTCGTGACCGACCATGGTGCAAGCCGACACGCACATGCCGCAGCCGATGCACTCGACGGCGCCGTCGACGGCGCGCCGCTCGCGCGCGTTCGATCCGATCTGGGCAAGGCCGCCGTCCTCGGTGGCGCGCCGACCGGGAACGAAGACGGCCCGCATGGCGAGCATCTTGTCCTTGAGAGGCGCCATGTCCACGACCAGGTCGCGGATGAGCGGGAAGTTGTAGAGCGGACGGACGGTCACCGGCCCCCGCGGGAGCCGCGATAGCAGCGTCCGACAGGCCCAGCGCTCGCGCCCATTGATGACCATGCCGCAGGAGCCGCACATGCCGACGCGACACGCGTAGCGGAAGGCGAGGGTGGGATCCGAGCCGTGTTGCACCTCGACGAGCGCGTCGAGCACGGTCATGCCCTGGCGGGCCCGCACCCAGTACTTTTGCAGGCGCTCCCGCATGCCGGGAGCCCAGCGAAAGACTTTCAGTACCATCGCCAGCCCCAGAAGAGGGCGAACGCCGCCCCACCGCAGAGCAGAGCCAGCAACAAGAGGAAGCGATGCCAGCGCGCGGGCCATCCGAAATCGAGGAGGATGGAGCGGAGGCCCAAGACACCGTGCAGCAGCACCAGTCCCAGGAGGGCCGCCTGCACCGTGCGCAGGAACGGATTCTTGAGGTGCAGAGCGATCACGGCGAGGAGGCTCACGGCCGCGACCCGCTGGACCAGCCATGCCCACATGCCGACCTTGGTATCCCGCCACGCTTCGGCGGAATTCATACGGCGCCTGAGGGTCTTCCGGTCGCGCATGGGACCTAGTCGCCTGCTTCCACGCCGATCGGCTGGCTCACGCCCTCGGGGGAAAGCCGAGAGAGGCGCACGGGCTCCGTCCACACCCGCAGCCCGGCCGTCTCGTCGGAGCCCACGAGAACATTGTAGAGATCCGGGCCCGCGTCCGGATGGTCGCGCCGGAAGTGGGAGCCGCGGCTCTCCGTGCGCTCGAGCGCGCTCCGGGCGATGAGCCAGGCCGCCGCCACCTGGTTTTGCAGATTCATCCAGTCTTGCCAGGCGAGATTGTAGGCGGTGCCGCCCGGCACCAGGACCGCGGGCGCTCGCTGCCCGATCTCTTCGATGTCCCGGAGGGCCGCCTTGAGTCCCGACGCATGACGGATCAGCCCCACATGCTCCCACATGACCTCGCGCAGCTGCTGCTGCAGGCCGTAGAGACTCTCGCCTTCGCGCCGGCCCAGCGGCGCGGTGAAGCGCTCCGCGGCCGTGTCGAGGCCGGGCGTGGCCAGCCGCGGTAGCGATCGGCCCACCACCCAGTCCGCCATCACGTCGCCCGCGATGCCGCCGAACACGGTGGAGTCGGCCACGCCGTTACCGCCCAATCGATTGGCGCCGTGAATGCCGCCCGCATCTTCACCCGCGACGAAGAGCCCCTCCACCGCCGTGCGGCACGACGGATCGATGACCACACCGCCCATCATGAAGTGCGCGGTGGGGCCCACCTCGACGGGCTCGCGGGCCAGATCGCGGCCGAAGTCACGGCAGCGACGGACCATGCCGCGGAAATTCGTCTCGACGGCCCGCGCTCCGAGATGCGACACGTCGATCCACACGCCCCCGTTCGGGCTTCCCCGCCCTTCCTGCACCTCGGTGAAGCAGGCGCGCGCCACCAGATCGCGCGTGGAGCGCTCCATGCGCTCGGGATCGTAGTGGGTCATGAAGCGCGCCCCCGCGCCGTTGAGCAGTCTGCCCCCCGCTCCCCGCAGTCCTTCCTCGAGGAGCGCGCCCGTCATGAGGGAGTTGGGCACTACGAGGCCCGTGGGATGGAACTGCACCATCTCCATGTCTTTGAGGGGGGCGCCCGCATGCAGGGCGAGCGCGATGCCGTCGGCCGCCTTGTCCGCGGAGCAGGCGATGACCTTGTACATGGTCGGCCCGCCGCCCATGGCGAGGAGCGTGGCGCGGCTCCGCACGACCATGAAGCCGCCACGCCGGACGTCGAGGACGAGAGCTCCCCCCACGCGCCCGCCCCCGTCCAGCAGCAGCTCCACCGCCCGGTGCTCCTCGAGCGCCCGAATGGACGGGCGGGTCCACACCTGCTCAGTCAGCCGGTTCATGATCTCGATGCCGGTGAGGTCGCCCTTGTGGATGGTGCGGTCGTGGGTCTGCCCCGCGAATGGCTTCTGGTGAATGCGCCCGTCGGGATGGCGATCGAAGAAACAGCCGTAACGGCTCTCGAGCTCCAGAACCCGACCCGGCGCTTCGGTTACCAGAGACCAGACCAGCTCCTGGTCGTTGATCCATCCCCCGCCCGCCAGCGTGTCGAGGAAGTGGGCGTCGATGGAATCGGGCGAGGCGAGGACGGCGTTGTAGCCGCCCTGGACCATGCGTGTGCAGCCGGCGCGGCCGAGCAGGCCCTTGACCACGACGGTCACGGAGAGGTGAGGCGCGCGGTCGGCGGCGTGCAGGGCCGCGCACAGCCCGGCGCCGCCCGCGCCCAGGATCAGGAGATCTGTCTCGAGGATGTCTATGGTGAGCTCCGGCGAGACTATAGCGCCGGGCCGGGACCGGACGCAACGCGCCAGACGAAGATCAGCGAGCGGGCGCCTTCAGCGGGCGCCTTCAGC
>Ga0137360_10000012_pt1 | contig 117204 bp, 90 predicted proteins | sample Mad1_60_16metaG_FD_104924 | JGI IMG/M metagenome (GOLD analysis project Ga0137360, IMG submission 104924) | Vadose zone soil microbial communities from Angelo Coast Range Reserve, California, USA - Mad1_60_16 metaG | ecosystem: Environmental > Terrestrial > Soil > Vadose zone | place: USA... | reverse complement strand
TAGAATTTTTTTAGCAGGCTTGCCCCCTGGAAAGAATCGCAGTGCGTCCTTCGGAGCGGATTGTCGGAACCTCCATGACTGAATTACTTGAGAAGTACAAAGGCACCTCGGTGCTCATCACCGGCGGGCTCGGCTTCATCGGCAGTAATCTGGCGCACAGGCTAACCGCAATTGGTGGCGTCAAAGTATTCATCGTCGATGCCCTCCTGCCGGGCCACGGCGGCAATCCTCATAACATTCACGGCATCCGCGACCAGGTAACTGTATACAAAGCCAACCTGAGCACCGACTGGGTGACCAATCACATCGTGGTCGGTATGGATTACATTTTCAATCTTGCCGGCAGCGTCAGCCACCTGGATTCGATGCGTGATCCGCTGATGGACATGGAGCTGAATTGCGCCGGTCAGATCCGGCTGCTGGAAGCCTGTCGCAGCTTTAATCCCGCTGCAAGGATTGTCTTTACTAGTACCCGGCAAGTCTATGGCAACCCCACATATCTTCCTGTTGATGAGCAGCATCCCATCGCGCCGCTCGATGTGAATGGAATTCACAAGCGGGCTGCGGAGCTCTATCACTTGCTCTACCACCGCGTTTACGGCATCCCGGTCGTGTGTCTGCGGCTTACCAACACCTACGGCCCCCGCCAATTGGTGAAACACGATCGTCAGGGCTTCATCGCGTGGTTCATTCGACAGGCTATGGATGGTGGCGTAATCGAAGTCTTCGGCGACGGCAAACAGGAACGAGAACTCGTTTACGTTGACGATGTGGTGGATGCATTATTGCTCTCCGGGGCTAGCAAAGGATCCGAAGGAGAAATCTTTAACCTCGGCGGCGATCATCCGATCAGTCTGACTGATCTGGCGGGCGAATTGATCCACCTCACCGGACGAGGCACGATCAAGTTGAAATCGTTTCCTCCTGAACGGAAGCTAATAGACCTGGGGAGCTTCTACGCCAGCTATGAAAAGATCGAGTCGGCCCTCGGATGGCGCCCCAAGACGTCTCTGGGCGAGGGCCTGCAGCGGACAATTGAATTCTACGCAAAGAACCGCGAGCACTACTGGAATCCAGTACCAGTTGACCTCTCGCAACCCGAGGCGATGCCGGAGACTCAGAGCTACAAGGGTGCAACCCCGCGTTAGAATGCTGTAGTAGAGCGTCCGTCGGAAGGCTTTTGAGCGACACAGATCGCGGACAGACCGATGAGTAGTTTAGTATCGACACGCCTCAGCCATGAGGCCTCACCTCTCAACACTCCCGTCATAGCAGAGTTTAGCCAGTGCCAGCCTGGCGGAAGAGGCTTCACGTCAGATCCGGGTGAAGCGAGCCCAATTGGCTTGAGCACCAGACGCCTCAACATTGCCAGAGGCATCGGAATACTGTTCGCATAGGTTTCACGGAGAGTTTTAAACCCAGCCTGTCTCATTTTGCCGACCAGCTCCGTAAGTGAATAGCGATGTTTGGTGCCCAACGCCTGGTCGTGATCGCTCTTCATCCATTCATGCGCAGCAACCCGAACAAAAGCTAGTCCACCGGGCTTTAGGACGCGATACATTTCGCCGATGGCGGTTTGGTCAGACCCTTCGCCGTCGAGCTGCACCAGGACATCAATACTGGTTAATAGATCAAACGTCGACTCAGCAAACGGCAGCGTCTGGACCGAAGCCTGTGTGATCATTTCGTGATTACGTTGGCGGCAGAACCCGAGTGCTGTGTCAATCAGATCAATCCCCACCACTCGTCCGTTTCCGGCGTAGCGTGTCAGCCAGGACAGCATTCCGCCTGTTCCACATCCGGCGTCGAGGATTAGGCGATCGCGGCCCGGCGGACACATTCGATCGAGCAATGCCGCAGTAATATGCCGCATGCCGGCAAACCACCAATAGTCCTCTTCCAATTCGTAAAGGTAGGCATAGTCGGCGGGCTGCATTTGGATTCGTTACTTAAAAGGGTGTGATTCACCGTTCCGGCTGGCCTACTACGCTATCCACCTGGACAAAAACAATCCACGAAATTTCACCAAACCGGACGAACAAACCAGTCTCGTATATTTCGTGGATCGTCTACTCCGGGAACGGCAATCTCAAAACACGCTGTGGATAAGCTTAAACGCTTAGGGGCGACGATACTTTGTCATTCGCAGTTGAGTGCCGTCATCAACTCGCTCGAACTCAACGTCGTCCATCAGCGTTTGAATCAGCTTCAATCCCCAGCCGCGCCGGCCGTTTTCCTTCTCGGCTTTGGCCTCGAGTTGCTGACCGTTCTGGCCCGACGTACTTGCCGGCACCACGCCTCGACTCGCGACGGTAACGACCAACTTATCATCTTCCACACGAAATCGCTGATAGATTTTCCGGTCGGGACTTAGGCTATGTTCCGCGGCATTGATGCAGGCTTCGATCAGCGCCGTCTTGATCTGGTTGATTGCCTCCGATCCAAAACTCATTCGCCGCGCGATCTGTTCCACGGCGTGCGCCGCGATTAGTTCCGTGTCCGCGCCCATCGGAATCACCATCTCGTACTCGTCGGGCCGGCTTTGTTCGGCTTCAACTGTGGACTTGATGCGAGCAGTGAGCAGTTCAACCTGGCGCCGACTCGAGCTGTAGACTTCTCGCGTCTTGAGCAACTTGCAAGCCTCAGGCGAAAAGCCTTCGGGCGCAACCAGCCACAGACGGAACCGTTGAAAGCCACATTCGCGCGCCAGACTTGTCAGACGATCACACCATTCGGCGGTCAATTCCCTGCTGGCTTCGAGCTTTGAATCGATCTCAGCTGTCAGCCAAACGATTTCGTTCTCCTCCGTATAGTCCGCAGCCTCAAAGCCATGTGCAACCGCGCAACGGTCGCCGTCACAGGCAATTGAACTTGAATACGCATTGCAGCCCGCGGCATGAACAACCTGTGGCAATCTAATTAAATCAGCTTCGGAGTCCAGGGCTGCGTCGACTGTGTCTGGATCTTCTCCCTTGTGGACCTGAGCGAAGCGATCGTAATGGAATAAGCTCGCCGGCACGTTCTGGCAATTGAAGGCCGAGATCAACTCACGCAAGCCGAGCGCGGCCTCGGTTCGATACTTTCGCGCCATTGCCTGCGGCGCCCGCTTCAAAGAGTCGAGCAACGTCGTAGCCACGACTAGCGCACGTCTCTCGCCCGCGACGTCCAGCCGGTAGTGCGCGCGCAGGTAATCCATCCAGACATACGAGCCGGCATTTATCTCGATGAACGCCGCGCTGGAATTCGCCAGTTCGTACACGTGCAAAGCATCGACGATTCGTTCGAACTCAGCAGCATCGACTCCCAGTCGCTTCTTCCAGGCCCACAGAGAGGATTTGTGCGCATCGCTGGCAGCCGACTCAAACAGCACCCTCAGCAAGGCCTTTTTCGTCTGCGGATTAGCCACGGCCGAATCCAGGATTCGCGAAAAGTGCCGGTGAATGTGACCACCCATTAGTTCATCAACATAAAGGCGCTGACAATTAACAAAGCTCGTAAGAGGCGTTTTCGAATTGCGGGCCGCCTGAATCAAACCATTGATGAAGAAAGGGCTGGCATTCATCTGTTGCACGATGAGATCGCGCGTCGGCTCGTTGGTTTCAATCTGATACCGGCGGGCAGAAGCCTCGATCAGCGTGCGAGCAACATCATCACTCAGTCTTTCCAAATGGATGGGTCCGCCGCTGTCCTGGCTGTCCTCCGTTCCGTGCATCAAGTCGACTATTTGCCGGCGTAGACCGGCTATGACATAGGGATGGTTGGAGCGCGTGACGGCTGCGATCATTTCCCGCGCCAGCATAGCTTCGTCCTTTGAAGGCCTGGCAAGTTGAGTAAAGTCGATCAATTGAAAGACTCTGCGGCCTGAGCCGAAGAGACGATTCGGAGCGTTCAAGCAGAAACGGATAAAGTCGCCTTCGTTACCCGATCGCTCTCGCTCAAAGCCTTCGATGTAGTCACTCAGTAACTCGTAGTCGCCTGGTAACGCCAGCTCCAGCAAGTCGTGAAAGCTCATCCGGGCATCACACAAGGAAGGATCGACTCGCCGGTAGGCGATGTATTGTTGCACGAGGTTTTGAAAGAACCGGCTGGCCGCATCGACGGGCGTCTCTTCACCTTGATTGAATGCGAAATGAACCGGCAACGGCTCGCCGCGGCGCGCGAACAACTGATCGTAGGCCTGGCGTAACAGTTCCGCTGCACCCGCGCCTGGCGCGGTCAACACTACCAGCCCGTGGCGATCTGCGGATGCCTGCCGCACGATCTGTTGCAGCTCCGCATCGCGGCCCACGAATTCGTCGCCGCTGACTCTCGCAAGTATGCGCTGGTGGGTCATCGAATTACTGTTGCGTCGGATTGTCGGCCGTTCGGGCTCCCTGATATGCATAAGCCCGATTCTTGCCGTGACTCTTGGCGTGATACAGGGCCCGGTCAGCGGCGCGTACTATCGCCTCAGCCGAGTCGAGGGCCGGCGAAAAAGTAGAAAGTCCGATGCTGACGGTTACCGCGCCCAGCGGCTGCGATTTGCCGTGGGTAAACTGCGTACCGTTAATCTTGCGGCGGATGCGGTCAGCGATCACGCCGGCTTCCTGTAAATCAGTTTGCGGGAGCAGGACGGAAAACTCCTCGCCGCCATAACGCGAAGCGACGTCTACTTTTCGCAGCGCCGCTCGCAAGCACTGCGCAGTGATCTCAAGCGCGCGATCGCCCGCCTGATGCCCGTTCCGATCGTTGTAGACCTTGAAGTCGTCGATATCGATCATCATAAAGCTCAGCGGATAATTGTAGCGCTTCGATCGGCTTAACTCTTCGGCCAGACGCGCCTCGAGATAGCGCCGGTTGTGAAGGTCCGTGAGCGGATCCGTGATCGACATTACCTGAAACTGATTCGCTCGCTGCTGCCAGGCTGCCCGCTCAATCGCCAGGGCAATCTGAGGCGCGACCAACTCAATCGCACTCAAATCTTCCGCATCATATGCGCCGCCGCCGATTTTGTCGGCCAGATTCAGTACGCCAAATCGGCGGCTTCCGATCGATATGGGATAGCTAATGAAGGTTTTCGTCTTATAACCGCGCTCTGGCAAACTCGGTCTTCCCAGATCGTCGATGCTGGCCACCATCGGACGGCCTTCGCGCAAAACCGATCCGGCAATTCCCTCGCCCATCGCGATCGTACCGACTTCGCTGATGGAGGCCCGTATTCCACGCGAGGCAGTCATGGTCAGTGAGTTCGCTGACTCATCGAAGAGCAGCAATGAGCTGCGCTCGGCTTTTACGAGGTCAGCAGCCTGCGTCAGGATCGATGAGTACGTTTGCTGGGGCTCGCTCGCGTCAATCTGTTCGGTGAATCTGCGGATGGAATCCGCGAACGGCGCGCGCCGATCCAATCCTGCTTTCGCACTCCGTTCGGTGCGTCGCTCCTCAGTCCGCGACTCGGCGCTGGACCTGGCGGGTTCGAGAACTTCAACCGCTGATGGCTGCTCTTCTGCTGCGGCAGCCGCGTTCAACTCGCTTGCTGCTCGGGCTACGCGTAACGCCGCATGGTCCAGTTCAGCTTCGTCAGCAAAGATCACGTTACGAAACAGATCCTCAGAACTCAGGGCCTTGAGGTCGCCTGAGCGAAACCGATCCGCCAGCTCACGATAATCCGAGCTGCTCACAAACGCCCGGCCTCCTACCACTGCCAGCTGACCGTGGCTGTTGATTTCGACCGGCACGGCAAAGCACTGCAGGCCGGCATGACAGCGATAGTGCGTGATGGCGTTCGCGCTGACCGCGCGGCTATGCGCAGCGCCACAAAAGGGGTTACAAAGTCCGACGTATTCCGGAGATGATTGGAAGGCTTCACAGATTGAGTTGTTGTTCGCGATCGATAGTGCCGGGGGCTGGTGGCCTTCAACCAGAAGCAGCGAGATTCCCGATGATTCCGCAATCGATTTAAGCGCCGGAGCCCAGCCCATCGGGGCGCGCTCGGGAGCTTCCTGAGGAATTCTCTCGGCTTGCCTGGAGCGTTCACGGTTCATCGTCTTACTGGCTCGCACTTCTGCACTTGACCGCTTCATCGATTTACTGATTCCAAATAGGGACACTCGCCTGCGAAAGAGGTAACAATAAGGACCCTCAGTATAGGCTGCGCTCTACATCGCCACAAGCGCATGATCCTTACATACCAGCACCGACGGGGGCATCAAAAACGGCCTCGACCTTTTACTCACGTGTACCGTAAATGACTAATAAGATGTGTTTTTCACGCCATTGACGATGCCGATTGGGTCATCAGACCAGGGGCGCATCCCGGCGCCACTCGATCAATGTCAGGCTCTTCGGGACTAATGCGTAAACAGGCGGCCAGATGATTAGGCTTGATTTGGACCAGTTGGGGCTCGATCTCTCGACAAACTTCGACGGCATAGGGACAACGAGTGTGAAAGCGGCATCCCCGAGGTGGATTAATCGGTGAAGGCACATCACCCTCCAACACAATGCGAAGGCGTTTGGCCTCAATCTTTGGGTCGGGAACAGGGACCGCGGAAATCAATGCCTTGGTGTAGGGCATCAGCGGATTGTTATAGACGGTCTTTCCGTCAGCCAGCTCGACAATTCTGCCCAGATACATGACCGCGACGCGATCAGAAACGTGTCGAATCGCCCGGAGGTCATGCGAGATAAATAGATAGGTGAGCTGCTTCTGGCGCCGCAGACTATCGAGCAGATTCATGATCTGAGCTTGAATCGATACATCGAGAGCTGAGATCGGTTCGTCGGCGACTATGAAAGCGGGGTCAACGGCGAGCGCTCGCGCAATGCCGATGCGCTGCCTCTGGCCGCCCGAGAACTCGTGCGGGTAGCGCTTAAGAAACCGCGCGCTCAAGCCCACCATTTCCATCAACTGCTGCACGCGTTCCTGCTTTGCCCGGCCCCTGGCAAGTCGAAACGTTTCGAGAGGCTCACCGATAATTTGGCTGACCGTCATGCGTGGATTAAGTGAAGCATACGGATCCTGAAAAATTATCTGAAGATGGCGGCGTTCGTCGCGCATGGCGGAGTTCGATAGCTGTGCCAGATCGTTACCGCGAAATAGAATCTGGCCGGCCGTGGGTTCGATCAAGCGCAGCACAGCGCGGCCCAGCGTTGTCTTGCCGCAACCCGACTCACCTACCAGACCCAGCGTCTCTCCCGGAAAGACATCGAGCGAAACGCCGTCGACAGCCTGGACCACCTGCCGTGAGCGGCGAAACAAGGAACCACTCGGCAGCGAAAAATGGACCTTCAGGTCTCTAACCGAAATCAATGGTCGTGAATCTGTTTCTATCATTCCGTCTCGGTTGATTCAGCAAAGACCTCGTTCGCAAAATGACAGAGCGAGTAATGCTCTGACGTCAGTTGGACATAGGGAGGAAACTTCTGGCGGCAAATGTCCTCCGCGCGCTCACATCGCGGCGCAAACGGACAGCCCGGCGGCAAGTGGGCCAGGTCCGGAGGCAGCCCGGGAATCTGATAGAGCTTTCCCTGCTCGTCCGTCGGATCCGGTACCGAGCGCAAGAGGCCGCGCGTGTACGGATTGCCCGGCCGCTCGAAGAGTTCGGTAGTCACCGCTTGTTCGAAGACCTTGCCTGCATACATCACGATGATATGATCCGTCATGCCGGCGACTACTCCCAGGTCATGCGTGATCAAAATGACGCTCGCTCCGGTCTCTGCTTTTAAGCGTTTTATCAGTTCAAGAATCTGCGCCTGAATGGTGACGTCGAGCGCCGTAGTTGGTTCGTCGGCGATCAGCAGCTCGGGCTCGCAGGAGAGGGCCATTGCAATCATCACCCGCTGTCGCATTCCCCCCGAGAACTCGTGCGGATAGCTGTCCACCCGTTCGCGCGCGTCGGGAATGCCTACATGCTCCAGCATCTTGATTGCATGTTCGCGCGCCTGTTTCCTGGTATGACCCAAATGCAGTTGGGTCACCTCCATCAGTTGTTTCGAAACCCGCATAAAAGGATTAAGCGAAGTCATCGGATCCTGAAAGATCATGGCGATGCGCTTTCCGCGAATATCGCGGACTTCGCGCGGGCTCAGCTTTAGCACATCGCGGCCGTCAAACATGATCGAGCCGGATACTATCTTGCCCGGCGGATTGGGAATCAGACGCATCAGCGATAGGTTCGCAACCGACTTTCCCGAGCCCGATTCTCCCACGATGCCCAGCGTCTCGCCTGACCTCAGTTCGAAACTGATCCCATCGACGGCTTTGACTGTGCCGTCTTCAGTTTCGAAGTACGTGCGCAGGTCTTTGACGCTCAGAAGATTTCCATTATTGCCAGCCATCATGTGCGGAAAAGTCAGGATGCGGTTACTTCCAGGGAAAATAATAAGTCAGCACGCCGATAGCAAGGCCAGCCGCCAGGCCCAACAATAAGGCTGCCAACCAGACTGGAACACGATACCTCGGAGGGTAACGCCTTCCAACGATCAAGCCAAAAAAGAACCATGTCACAAAGCCCGCGATGCCGCTCGCAAAATGAAGTGCCATCCATCGCATCAGAAGACTCGCGAGCAATGGTCCCACGAGCCCCGCCACTAAAGCCGGCCAAAAGACCCACGCTGAACCCTTTCGCGAAACTCCCAAATCAACCGTCATACCACCCTTACTTCGTAAGCTTAATACTGCAGGCCTCAATCCTTGCGCATCTGCGGATCAAGCGCATCGCGCAATCCATCGCCGAGAAAGTTCAGCGAGAAAAGCATCAGCGCCATCGTGATTCCCGGGAAAATCAGTTGCCAGGGATAGATGGCCAGATTTTGCGCCCCATCGGCCGCCAGACTGCCCCACGACACCCGCGGTGGCCGCACGCCCAGACCGAGGAAGGAAAGGAATGCTTCACTCAGCATCACCGTCGGAACCGTTAGCGTTGCATAAACTATGACTGGCCCAAGCGTGTTCGGAACCAAATGACGGAAAATGATCTTCGGCGTTGAAACCCCGGTGGCCCGAGCCGCCAGAATGAATTCCTGATTCTTCAAAGACATCACCTGGCCGCGGACGATGCGGGCCATCGTTAGCCACGATACCGCGCCAAGCGCGAGAAACAACTGAGCCAGCTGGCCAGTCGGTGTTTTCGCCGGCAGCAACGCCAGCAGAACGATCACGATAATCACGTAAGGCAGAGAATAAAGCACATCGACGACTCGCATCATCAGGTCGTCAATTTGTCCCCCCAGATATCCAGCAGTCGCGCCGTATGAAACTCCGATTACGAGTGAAACCAGGGTCGCGATCAAGGCGACCATCAGAGATATTTGTCCACCCGATAGGACCCGCGCAAAGATGTCCCGGCCGGCGTTATCAGTGCCCATCGGATGGGTCCCGGAAAATTCTCCGCCGGGCCCGCGGAAGGGAGGAAAGGATTTTGTCAGCGCCTGATCTTTGGGAATGAAGTCGTAAGAGTATCCGGTAGCGCCTTTGATTATGGCCGGACCAATTAGTGCAGCAATAACGATCACGATTACGATGATCATGCCCAGCACCGCGAGCTTGTTCTTGAGCAAGCGACGCCAGGCGTCGCGCCACAGGGAGGTCCCGGCGATCACTTCGCCGGTAATCACTTCCCGGACGTCTTTTACGGCAAACGCATACTCATGCCCGATATGAAGATCGGGCGGGTCATGGGGCGTTGCCGGTGGTTGGTTGTCTTTCAAAACGTTTCGCTTTCGTGCCCTCGTCACGTCTCTGGTGAAAGTCGGGAAACGGCTGCGCAAGTTAACAACTTACCCTACGACTCAATACCTGATGCGCGGATCGATCAGGCCGTACGAAATATCCACCAGCAGATTGAAAACCAGGACTGCGACAGCAATGAAGGCCACGATGCCTATGATCAGCGGCTCATCACGGTTGAAACATGCGTTGATAAAGTAATTTCCCAGGCCCGGCAGCGCAAAGACTCTTTCGACGACTACGGTGCCGGTGATTAGAAAAGCCAGCGCCGGACCTGAAAATGATACGACCGGTAACAAACCTCCGCGCAACGCATGGCGAAAGACAACCTGACTTTCACTCAACCCCTTAGCGCGCGCAGTGCGAATATAATCTGAGCGCAGCACTTCCAGCATTCCCGACCGCGTCAACCGAGCTATGTAAGCAATGTAAAGCGCCGAAAGGGTAAGCGACGGAAGCACAATGCTCCGGCTGGGAAATCCGTCCCACAACGCCGGCGGCAACCAGAAGAGTGTCAGCGCAAACAACAAAGCCAGCAAAGGACCGAGGACAAAATTTGGAATTGAAATGCCGAGCATGGCCAGCGCCATGCTGGCATAGTCAATCCACGAGTTCTGTCTGAGAGCGGCTAGAGTTCCGGTAGTTATGCCGACCGCAAGCGCGAAAAGATAGGCGCACAAACCGAGAGTTGCCGAGACCGGTAATGCCCTGAACAAAATCTGATTAACGGATTGTCCTTCATACTTCAACGAATTTCCGAAGTCGAATCGGGCCATGTTCCATAACACTTTGCGATATTGAACGTACCAGGGCTTGTCGAGTCCATACTTGTCCCGCAAATTCTGCTCGAGCGCGGGCGCTAACTTCTTCTCCTGCGTGTAGAAATTCCCCGGAGCCAGGCGGATCAGCCCCCATGTAATCGAGACAATAATCAAGAGCATGGGAATGATAATGACGACGCGGCGAATGATGAAGCGAAGCATAAATTAGAAGGAAAAAGATAAAAGTAAAAAGTAAAAAGAAAAGCGGAAGCTGAGGTGATATCGATCGTGTCTTGAGTATCCTGTTCTCACTTTTTACTTTTACCTTTTTACTTTTGGCCTTCTTTTACTCGGCCATATTCGGAACACCGTAGTCCCACTTTGCCTGATCCCGTTCGATATATACCCACTTCCAGGCGTACAGATTCGCCGGGTTGGGGTACATCCCCTTTATGTAAGGCTTCTTCATCCAGCGAGCGCTGGCGGTGAATAGTGGTAAGACCGGTTGCGCATCGAGCGCGAGTGCTTCAGCTTTCGCCAGTAACTCGAGGCGCTTTTGACGATCGCCAGTGGAATTCGCCTCGTCAAGAAGCGCGGCGTACTTGGGATCCCACCAGCCAGTTCCGTTGTTGCCTGCCGCGGTGTAATACAACCCGAGAAACGTAAACGGATCCATGTAGTCAGCGCCCCAACCAGTCCTGAAGAGTCCCTTGTATTCAAGTCTCGCTCGCGTAGCCAGCGATGTCTTTTGCTCCATTACCTTGATTGGAATAGTGACGCCAAGATTCTGCTTCCACTGGGCCTGCAGGAATTCGGCCAGCGGAATGTTTCCTCCGTCCGGATTAATGTTTATCTCAACCTGATCGACCGGAAATTTCTTCGGATCAAACTTACCGGAGCCATCGCGATACCCCGCGTCGGCCAGTAGTGCCTTCGCTTTATCAGGATCGAATGGATCGCCTTTTGGCTGTGGATAGGAGGGAAACATTCCTTCGGGGGTAATCGCCGTCAGGGGTTTGGTATGTCGCCAGGCGCTTACCGCTGCCTTGTCGACGCTCATATTCAATGCCTTGCGCACCCGCACGTCACTGGTGGGCGGGCGGGTGCAGTTAAATAGGTAATACTCGATCGTGGCTTCCGGCGCATCCATGTAATCTTTAAAGTGAGCAATCGAATCCAACCACGGCCCCTGCACATTATGGTTGAGCATCGCGTCGATCTCGCCCGCTTTGTAAAGATTCATGATCGTCGAACTATCAACCACCAGGTAAAACACAATCCCGTCGAGCTTAACGTTGCCGGCGTCCCAGTACATCGGATCCCGCTGCACCAACACCCGATCATAATGTTTCCACGCCGCCAGCTTGAACGGGCCGCTGGTCACGATGTTCTGCTCGAGCGTCCAGGCGCCGCCAAACTTTTCAATCGCTTTCCGGTTGACCACGCGAAAGAACTGATGCGGCATCAAGCTGAGAAAAAAGGGAGCAGACTGACTCAGTGAAATCCGCAGCGTATAGTCATCCACAGCTTCTACGCCGATATTTTTCGCTTCGACCGGCACCAACTGCTTGCCCGCCAGGGCGGCCTTCAGCCTTTGATTTGCATCGACGGCTTTTGATCTCTTCTTTTCATCGCCGGGCAATACCACTCGGTCTGGCGAATGCATAAATTGATGAAAGGGAGTGTTCGCATCCGGTGTCTTGTCTTCAGGGATTGGCGGATACTCGGAAGCGACGGAGTCCACGGGCTGGGAGCTCAACGGCGCTTTTTGTTTTGGCGCTTGAACCTCAGCTTTGGGATCCGTAGAAACATTAGTGAGCTGATCTTTTCCCTCTTCGACGTCCTGGGCAAGCAGAAATTTTTCAGTACCGGCGTCCTGCACAAAGACGTCGCTTTCGTTATACGCCTGCGCGTACTTGATGTAATAAGCAAGCGCAGCATTCCGCGAACCCAGTTTGGGATCCAACCCGCGCCGAATGGAGTAAACAAAATCATTCGCTGTGATTGGATCCCCGTTTGAGAAGCGGCCGTTATGACGCAAATGAAACGTGAGTTCGGACGAGTCCTTATTAACTTCCCAGCGTTCGGCGAGAGCTGGAATCGGGGCTGTCGTTTTGGGATCGTACTCAACCAACCCTTCGTAAAGCGCCATATAGATGCGCGCTTCAGGTTGGCCGTCAGAGATCGCGGGATCGAGAGATTCCGGCTCCGAGCCGGAGACATAGCGCATCACATTGTCGCGCGGCGGATCAGTCTTGCCAAAGAAAACCGCGTTGCTGGCTGACGCAGCGCAACCCGCGCTGATCAAGCTTGAGATGAGGATCAACACGGCGGCAAAGGTGGACGGATCCCGCTTGATCGGTCCGATCTCCCGAAAGAAATGATGCCCCTGTTTCCAAGAAGTTCGCACGGCGGTTCAAAGTAGCACGCGCCCGCGATGTGGGCAATATTTTTCCTCGTGTGCCGATTGGGCTATCTGATGTAACCGCTTCGTGGTAAGTGCTGTCAGCTTCCTAGCATGCTGCTGAAAGGGGTGCCCATTCATAGGAAGCAGCAGGGCGATCCACGAAAGCAAACGAAATCCCTCAAGCTGGGAGTTTCTTTCGTGCTGCTTCGTGTGATTTCGTGGATTGTTTTTAGTTTTTCAGGAGTCTGCCAGCTTGTCAGACACTTCCTTCAATTCCCGAAAGACTATCTCTGTCTGCTCCCGTGCACTGGCGAAACCGTCCGAAGTATCGATTAGAAAGTCCGCGTACTTGATCTTCTCTTCCTGGGACATCTGAGCCGCGATGCGCTTCACGGCCTCGTCCGGTGAAAGCCCATCGCGTGAGACCAGACGATCTAACTGCACTTCGGGCCGGCAGTGAACCACGATCAGCTTGTCAAAGCGGCGATAGCCGCCCGATTCGATCATTAGGGCCGCATCTATAGCCGCTATGCCACCGGGAGTTTCGTCTTGCCATTTTCGAAGTTGATCGTCCTGCGCGGCGATTATGAAAGGGTGCAAGATCGAATTCAGCAGCAGTCGCTTTTCTTCGTTAGAAAAAACGATCACACCCAGGGTGGACCGATCGAGCGTGCCTTCCTCTCGGAGGACTTCACTGCCAAAAGCCTCAACGACCGCCTTCAGTCCGGCTGTCCCCGGTCGGACTACTTCACGCGCGGTCGCGTCAGCATCCATGACGCGACATCCAAGCTCAGCCAGGACGCTCAGCACGAAAGATTTTCCGACCGCAATCGATCCGGTAAGGCCGACTTTCAGCATCTTTGTAGGGCAAGGATTGTCCTTGCCCGCTCGGAACGGGCAGGGCTACAGCTTGGAACGGGCAGGCACAAGGCCTTGCCCCTACAGTCCCCTCCTCCACTTTGCCGCCTGCAGTGTGTTTCTCATGAGCATCGCCACGGTCAGCAAACCAACTCCTCCGGGCACCGGGGTGCGCCAGCCCGCCAACGCCTCCGCTTCCGCCGGATGGACGTCGCCAATCAGTGTATAACCACGGCTCTTTATCGCTTCAATCCTCTTCCCGGCTTCGGCGCCGAAAAGGGATTGAGCCTGATTCGGATCGGTGAGCTTATTGACTCCCACATCGATCACCACAGCGCCCGGCTTAATAAAATTGCTGCGGATGAAAGCTGCTCGGCCGATAGCGGCTATCAGGATGTCTGCCTGTCGCGTAAAGTCCGGAAGATTGCGCGTTCTTGAATGACAGATGGTTACCGTGGCATGCCTTTGTAGCAACAAGCTTGCGACCGGGCGGCCGACGATCTGGCTGCGGCCGACCACGCAGGCATTCGTGCCGGCAATTTCGATCTGATGACGATCCAACAACTCAATAATCCCGGCGGGCGTGCACGGAACGAATCGGGGGCGACCCATCGCCAATAAGCCGACATTGGTCGGGTGAAAACCATCCACGTCCTTTGCCGGGTCTACCGCGGAAATAATAGTCGCTTCGTCGATTTGTTTTGGCAGCGGCAGCTGGACCAGAATGCCGTCAACTTTTTCGCTTTGATTCAGATCCCGAATCAGAGCCAATAGTTCTTCGGTCGTCGTGTTCGCCGGCAAGCGTCGCTGGTCCGATTCAATTCCGACTTCGGCGCAGGCGCGCACTTTGTTGCGCACGTAAACAGCGGAAGCGTCATCATTCCCGACCAGGACGGCTGCGAGACAAGGCTTCACGTTGTACTGAGCCAATAACTGCCGCACATTTGCGGCAACCTCCTGCTTGATTTGATCGGCGACGACTCGACCGTCGAGAATCTGTGCGTGCGTTTTTTCGGGAGAGACCATTGGCGCTAATCGTAACACGTAACGCAAGCCGTCACCTTGTTTGAAATCAAGGTCTAATCAGCCGTCTTCAGCAATGCAGCAACCTGATTATTGGGGCGTGTTGTTCTTTCGCGAAACCCGACGCGGCGAGGCAAAGGAGTACTACTTGAGAGTTAGCGAGTCAACGATCGCTGGTAAGCCCTGGTGCGCCGGTCCTGCACAAATTGAATTAGAAACAAGGAGAAGGCGATCATGAGGATGACGTGAACCATCCCGCCTTTGTGCAGCAGAAACTTTAAGATGAGCCAGACAACAACTGCTATTGAGCCTAAGATCCAAAGCATTTCGAGATCAGTCCCCGCGCGATATCGTTGCTTAGTGTTTGACAGGCCCGGTTCCCGGATGAAATTCGAGCGCGCGCAAACCCGTACGTGAAGGATCGCTCGCGATCAAGAGCGCACCGGAACCAAAGGGCATCGCGACGATCGAACGCGGCGCCAGCGCGACTGAATGATTTGCAACGAGCGCAGGCGGTTCATCGTCTCTCCACAAGACCGATCCATCCCGTCCGGATAGCGCTAATCCAAAGCTTTGACCGCCGGCCAGGACTACGTCAAGCACCCGGTCTCCGTCGAGATCAGCAAATGCGACTGATTGACTTTCGCTCGCGACGGCGGCCTCCCAGAGAATCTTCCCGTCCGTGGCGTTTACTGCTATGACTCGACCACGGTCGGTCATCATGATCACTTCCGGCGACCCGTCTGCGTCAAGATCCTGTGCGGCTAATGTTCCCCGGGGAGCATCGTCTTTTATGGACACCATCCCCAGCGGGTTCAATTCAGCAGCTGTCAAAGCTGTTAAGCCGGCCCGAGTGCCCACCAGTATGAAATCACCACGTCGCGACTTGATAAAAATCGGTGGCGTCGTTGCCGGACTGCCGCATGATCCCGAACGCACAACCGTGCCCGCAATGTCGCGTACTTCAATCTGGCCTGTGTCGTAGGCAAGAATAATTCGACCCTGGTTTGGACCAAAGGATGCCACCGGCGCACCCACCACGCGTTGAGGAAGTTTGATTTGGGACAGAATAGTTCCGCTCTTAGCGTCGAGAAAAAACAAGCGGGGAGTTGAATTGTCGACCAGAAGAATTTGGGCCGATCCTTTGTCGATGATTATAATCCCGCTCGAAGGAACCACCGGCAGCGTGGTCCGCCAGAGCTCGCGACCACTCGCTCCTTCGATTGAAGCGATCTCGACGCCCGACATCACGATGACATCATCAAGCCCGGTTCGTGAGCGGACCAGGAGCACCGACGACGAAGCAGATGCGAATCGTTTCGCATCCGTGCTCCTGCGGCCCGTGCTCCATAAGGCGACTCCGTTAGTTGCATCCAGCGCAAAGGTGACCCCATCGCTATTGATTCCGAGCAAATCCATTTTCGCCGCCGTGCGCAAATGCGCCAGGAGGGGATGGGCCATGTCACCAACTGCAGCTCGCCAGCCACCGCGCGCGACGATCGCATCTCCGGCCCAGGACTTTAGCCCGGATGAGTTATTAACGGGCGGAGAGACGGGCAGCGACGCCGGGTTCGCTTGCGAACTTGGTGTACTCACGTCAATGACGCCGGCCGACGAGAATTCGCCGAGAGTCCCAGTCAGGGGCGCTATCCGCCAAAAATATCGACCCGGCGAAAGATCGTTGATTTGATAATCGTTACCGGCAACCACGCGATCGAACACGATGTCAGAAAATGCGCTATCGCTTGCCAGCTGCAGCCGATATCGTGAAACGCCGGGCCGCTGGCCCCAGCGCAGATGAACCTCTGTTGTAATTGGAGTGGTGTTGCTCTGTGCGAGGACGGAACCGGTGGCCGGCAAAAAGATTGCGACGGTCAAGAGCAGTGCCCGGAAGTGTCCTGAGCGGTACATCGTCACCAACGTATTACACGACGAATTAGGCAGTCATTCCTTTGGCCGTCTCCTGGCGCCCGCACGGGATCACGGATTCTCGTTGAGTTTGTATCCGACACCGCGAACGGTCAGTACGTAATGGGGATTCTTTGGATCGGCTTCCAGCTTCTTGCGCAGCCGGTTGATATGCGGGTCGATGTTTCGCTGATAGCCCTCGTACTCAGTGCTCCAGACACGATCGAGCAGATCGTTGCGCGACCAGGCGCGGCCTGGCTCTGACGCTAACAACTCCAGAATCTGAAACTCGAGCGGAGTGAGATCGATCCTGGCGCCAGCGCGAACGACTTCGTGGCGACGCTTATCTACCACCAGATCTCCAATCTCCATCCGATCTTCGTCGCCGCCATCCTGGCGCGCAGATTGGCCGCGACGTAGGAGTGCCTCAATCCTGTATTCGAGCTCTCGCGGACTGAAGGGCTTTGCCAGGTAATCGTCGGCGCCTGCCTCGAAGCCCGCGACTTTATCGTCGAGCATGTCATGCGCCGTCAGAAACATTGCCGGCGTATCGATACCGCGGTCGCGCAGTTTTCTCAATAACTCGAGACCCGACATTTCCGGCATCGAGACATCAAGAATAAAGCAATCAAAACTATCGGTCGTGACCGTCTGAAGTGCGGCTGCGCCACTCTCTTTTTCGGCGACGTCAAACCCTAAGCGCCGAAAGTATTCGGCCAGGAGCGTGCGCATCTCAACATCGTCATCGACAATCATCAACCGTTTGGCGTTTGTGTTTGTAGGTTGCGGATCCACAGTAATTTTCCTTGTGCTTTCGTTAAACCGAAACCGCTGAAAAACTAACCGGCCCGGTCCAAAGCCTGCCCTAATTCTAATTCTGAAGCCGCAGGGGTTTGGTCATAGTATGTACAGCCTCGGCCTTGACGTCAAACGTTTAGGCTAAGTATATTGCGTGTTTGTTATCGTGGACCACTTAATTCCCTTCCCATTAACGCTCCAGGCCTCGATCTAAAATGCGCGATCTTCGGCGGCTGTTAAGATATCTTCTGCCTCACACCGGCATCTTCACTATTGCAACCTTAGCGATGGTTGTTGGTGGCGTGTTGGAAAGCGCCACCGGTGCATTGATTATTCCCATCGTTGATCAGGCATTAAGGCCGGTTAGCGGAAAACCCACCCCGACACCTTTTGCCTTGCAAAAACTGATTCCGGCTTCGGGCCTGGCCGCCTTTCGGACGATAGCGCTTTTGCTGCTTCTGTTTACCATCGTCAAGGGCATCGCCGATTATGTCTCCACTTATTTGATGGCACATATCGGCCAGTCTTCCGTCCTCCGACTGCGCCGAGAGCTTTACAGTCACCTGCTCGGACAGTCTGCTACTTTCTTCGAGCGGCATCGCACTAATTATCTTGTCTCTCGTCTAATCTCGAGTGCCGCCGCCATCGAGGCGGCTGTCACCAACACTCTACGCGATGTCCTGCGCGAGGGCCTCACCTTGATCGCATTGCTGGGAACCGCGTTCTATGTGAATTGGCGACTGACTCTCGGTTCGCTGCTGATTGCTCCGCCAATCGCCGGATTGACGATCCGCTTCAGCAGCTCGCTGCGAAAGTTATCGCGTGAGTCATTCGAAGGCAGCAAGCGATTAACCGACACTGCTCAGGAAGCGTTGGCTAATCAAAGCATCGTCAAGGCGTACCGGGGAGAAACGCGCGAGGGAAATCGTTTTGCGTCGGTGGCCGAACGCATTCGGCGCACCAATTTGCGGTCTGCGAGCATATCCGGAATGGCCCCTCCCATCATCGAGTTGATTGGAGTTCTCTTCATTGTAGCCCTGCTCTTTTTTGGCGAACGCGAAATCAGATTGGGCCGGATTGATACCGCGCAGTTCTTTGCTTTCCTATTCTTTCTGGGCCGTAGTTATGACCCGATGCGAAAGCTCGCCCGCCTGCATAACGCCTTCGCCCAGGGGTTGGGCGCCGCCCAGCACGTTTGGGAGGTAATGGACGAACACGCCGAGATCAGCGAGAAGCCTGGGGCGATCGACCTGCCGCCACTGCAGCAAGCGATCGAGTTTCGCGATGTTCATTTTGGCTATGGCAACGAGTCTCGGAGCGTGTTGTGCGGTGTAAGCATGACCGTTCCCGCCGGCAAGCTGGTGGCATTGGTGGGACACTCCGGAGGCGGCAAGTCGACACTGACAAAGCTCCTGCCACGTTTCCATGACCCGACATCGGGAGCCGTCCTTTGGGATGGAATCGATCTCCGGGACGCCCGAGTGGTCAGCCTGCGCAGACAAATAGCTTTGGTAACTCAGGAAACCGTTCTCTTTAACGATACGGTGCGGTATAACATCACCTACGGCCGGCCCGACGCCACTGAAGTGCAACTCCAGGACGCAGCCAGGACCGCGCTGGCGCACGATTTCATCATTGAGCTGCCCGATGGTTACGACACCGTAATTGGAGAACGTGGGACGTTTCTGTCGGGCGGACAGAGACAACGACTGGCCATCGCCCGTGCCGTCCTGATTGATGCCCCGGTGCTCATCCTGGATGAAGCGACCTCGGCTCTGGATGCCGAGTCTGAGCAATTGGTCCAAAGAGCAATTGGAAACTTGATTCGCGACCGCACGACCGTAGTAATCGCACATCGTTTGTCGACAGTGCGCCGGGCGGACCTGATCGTAGTGATAGAGCGTGGCCAGATCATCGAGCAAGGCACGCACGCCGAGTTGCTCGCTCGCGGCGGACAATACCAAAAACTTTATGAAATGCAGTTTGCTGATGAAGAAGAGGAACTGTCCGTTGTCAGTGGTCAGTAGGCAATTGCCATCTCTAGGCCACGGCTGCTCACAAACGCCTGGGCGGTTTCGCTTGTTCATGAATGAAGGAAAATCAAAGAATATGATTTCCGGGTTTTGGGGTTTTTCGTGTGATTTCGTGGATCGTCCTCCTGAGGCAATGACTCGATCCACGAAATCACACGAAACGGCACGAACAAACGTTCTAAGGCCATTTCGAAACACTATATTGTCCACTGACGACTGATATCTTTATGAAATCAATGACTGGGTTTGGCCGCGGCGCAGCCAGCGGCGATGAGTTCACGGTCGCGGTCGAGATTAAGACCGTAAATAATCGATACCTCGACATTCACCTGCGTCTTAGTCAGGAGCTGTCGCCGCTCGAAATGATTATCCGGAAGCGCATCGGAGCTCGTCTCTCGCGCGGCCGAGTCGATCTCAATATTAATTTTGAGCGGCTCGGCGCGACGACGTACGAGGTCAATCGTCCCCTGATTGCCGGTTACGTCCGAGCAATGCGCGAGATGCAACAAGAGTTCGGTCTCGCCGGCGATATTGATGTTAGTTCCGTCGCCCGTCTGCCGGGAGCGCTCGCACCCGCGCGCGATGGCCTCGACGAAGTGAACACGGCCGGACTGGAACGCGCACTCGATGAAGCGCTCGATAGCCTGGAGCTGATGCGGGAGAATGAGGGCGCGGCGCTGGCAGAAGAGATGAGATCGCGCTTGACCAAAATCGAAGCTGAAGTGCCGGTGATCGAAGCCGCGGCTGAAGGCCTGGCCGACGCATATCGACAGCGTCTGCAAAAACGAGTGGGCGAGTTGGTTGCGCGTGGCGGTCAGGCAATCGAACTTGACGCCGGCCGCTTGGCGCAGGAAGTTGCGTATCTGGCCGACCGCAGCGACATCAGCGAAGAGCTGGTGCGGCTTCGAAGTCATCTGGAACAATTTCGCGCCGCCGTTCATGCCGACGGCGAGGTCGGCAAGCGTCTTGATTTTCTGCTTCAGGAACTCAACCGCGAAGCCAATACCGTGCTGTCGAAATCGACGGAGATTTCCATCAAAGACGCCGGCCTGGCTATCAAAGCCGAGGTTGAGAAACTGCGTGAACAAGTACAAAATGTTGAATGAAACTAAAGCGAAAGATTCAAACGCCGGCGCCTGTGGATTGCTGATCGTAGTCAGCTCTCCGTCCGGAGGCGGCAAGGGGACGCTGATCGATCGCGTCCTCAAGACCGTGCCCGGCGTTAGTTACTCGGTTTCTTACACGACTCGCGCGCCGCGTGGGACCGAGCAAAACGGACGCGAGTATTTTTTTGTTTCGACCGCGACGTTTGAAGCGATGGCGCGGCGCGGCGATTTCCTGGAATGGGCCAATGTCTACGGCCATCTGTATGGCACCAGCCAGGCACAGGTGGAACGCGAACGGGCCGCCGGACACGACATTATTCTAGAGATTGACGTGCAGGGCGCGGCCAGCATCCGCTCTCGGATCGACGATGCCGTATCGATCTTCATTCTGCCGCCGTCGTTTGAATTGCTGCGTCAAAGACTGGTAACGCGCGGGACCGATTCCGTGGCCGATCTTGAGAAGCGTCTGCAGGGCGCTCCGGGCGAAGTCGAGCAGTACGCGAATTTCCAGTACGTGATTCTTAACGACGATATTAACCGCGCTTCACAACAACTGGCGGCGGTGATTTCCGCTGAGCGCGCCCGGTGCGAACGACAGGAAGTCAGACTTGGAGATACGCTCGCGGACTTTGGCGTTATTACAATTGGAACCGCCGGCAAGCTCTAGCTTGTCGTTCGGGTAATTCTCGTTCTACCGAGGAGGGGAACTCTGTAGAAAAACGAACTCGGCGCGGACTCTGCGTCTCTGCGGTGAACTCCTTTAACGCGAGGAAATTCAACGCAGAGACGCGGAGGGCGCTGAGATTTCGCAGAGAAGCCCCCAAACTGGAGTCTGTCAAGAATGATTACTGGAGGTGCTTACGAAAATCATGGCGACCGTACACGAAGAAGTTAACGAGACAACTGAAGAGCCGCAATCACCCGAGATCGACTCCAAGTATCGTCTGATTATTTTGGCGGCGCAGCGCAGCAAGCAACTCCAGCGCGGCGCCCGCCCACGCATCGAAATCGATCCCACGAAACACAAGCCTACGCGAATTGCTCTCGAAGAGATTGTTCAGGGAACTGTGCCGTTTCACATGAGAGCGTACGGCGACGAAGAATCAGACGAAGCTGGGCAGTGATGAGGTCAGTACCGAGAGCGGTAGTGACCGGGTAGTCCTAGCAATCACGTCCTTAAGTTTGGGACCCGGTCGCTACGGCTCCCGGTACTGACCTCAACTCCACTGAAGCAGAGTCACATCCCTTTGTAATCCGGCCCACCGCCACCTTCCGGCGTCACCCAGTTAATAATCTGGTAGGGATCCATGATATCGCAGGTCTTACAATGAACGCAGTTTGAAAAATTTATTTGCAGCCGGCGCTGGCCGTCTCCGTTATCGGCCATTTCATAGACGGCCGCAGGACAGAAGCGTTGACAAGGGTTGCCGTATTCTGCCGCGCAGCGCGTCGCACAAATGTTGGTGTCCAAAACGTGGAGATGCGCCGGCTGATCTTCGTTGTGAGCTACCGCCGCGTGATAGACGTCAGTCATCTTGTTGAAAGTAAGCTGGCCGTCAAATCTAAAGTCCCCGTATCGTTGGGTCGCCTCGTCCCCTCGATAACCATAAGCGGAGAGCTTCCGCATCACTTCATGCCCGGGCTCCTGATGGACGCGATCGAAAATCCCCCACGCGCGACCGCCGGTGAGGTACTGCAATCCCGCATTCGCCATTCCCAACCAACGGCCACGACTGAAGGCCGCGTGAAAATTACGATAGCGGCGCAGTTCTGGCGTAATCCAACTCTCTTTCACCCGGCTTTCAAAGCTATGCAATCTTGCCGCGGAAAAGTCTCCGGCAACTAAAGCTTCAAATATCGTCTCGGCTGCCAGCATTCCGCTCTTGATCGCAGAGTGAATTCCCTTCAAACGCGCTGCGTTAAGAAAGCCGGCACTATCGCCCACGATCAGGACGCCATCGGCGTAAAGTTTAGGCATCGCGTGCCAGCCGCCGGCCGCAATCGCTTTGGCGCCATAGCGAATCATCTTGCCGCCTTTCAGCAGCTTCGCCAGGAATGGATGCGACTTGAAGCGCTGAAATTCCGCATGCGGATCGATTAGCGGATCGCGATAGTCCAGTCCGGTCACATAGCCGAGATTCACGACTCGGCTCTGCATTCCGTAAATCCATCCACCCCCATACGTCCACTGGTCTGAAGGAAAACCAAGCGTGTGCGTCACGCGTCCCGTCGGATAGCGATCGTCCGGAAGTTCCCAAAGCTCTTTCACGCCCAGGCTGTACACCTGCGGCTCGCGTCCTTCGTCGAGACCAAGCCGCGCGACAAGTTTCTTGGTTAGAGATCCACGCACGCCCTCGCCCAGCACCGTGACCTTCGCGAGTAAATCGACGCCCGGTTCAAAGTTCGCCTTTTTCTTTCCTTCCTTGTCGATACCTTTGTCGCCGGTGCGCACGCCCAAGACACGATCCTCATGGTCGTAGAGCATCTCTGCGCCAGGAAATTCCGGAAAGATATTGACGCCCGCCTCTTCACATTTTTCGCCCAGCCAGGCCGTCAGACGATTGAGGGAAACGATGTAATAGCCATGATTCATCAAAGGCGGCGGCGTGATAGGTGAACGAATCGCGTGCTTTGAGGTGAGGTAGAGAAAACGATCTTCTTTGACTAAAGATTCGAGTGGCGCGCCGGCAGCGACAAAGTCCGGTATCAACTCTGCCAGGCCGCGCGGATCCATGACTGCTCCGGACAGAATATGCCCGCCCACGGTCGCGCCTTTTTCGATGACCGCGATTTGAATCTCGCCGAGCGGCTTCCCTTCCCGAGCTCCTCTGGCAACCGCGTCGTTGTGTTCATTGACGAGCCGAGTGAGATGCAATGCCCCACTCAAATTCGCTGGACCCGCGCCGACGAACACCACGTCCATTTCCAAACTTTCGCGTTCCATCAATGCCTCACTTGGCGAGCTAAAAATGAATGGCGATTCATTTCGGAGTATACCAGAGGAACGAAGGTCCCCAAATTGGCGGCATGACTGACCTCTACTAGAGTGAGCAGACTTCATCGCTTCTGTTTCTGAAAAGCAGCGCGCAGGAAAATAGATCGCCTTGCCCGCCGTTTTTATTTCCTCTCGACGATGATTCTTACCGAGCCCAGACGATACCCACGATCATTGTGACTGGCTGTTCGGTCTTGTGTATCGCCCTTGGAATTTGGATCCTAGTGCGGAATCGCTAGCAATGGCGGCCGCGAATCGGCTTTCGAGCCTTCCAGTTGCCCACAAACTTTTTTTGCTTGATTCGTTGATGTACACTTGCTGCCTTCCGGTTCGAAGACTCTGCATGCAGCAATCAAGAAAACTGATCTTAATCTTCGCGGGTGCGAGCATTCTGATCGCTTCGCTGGCATTTGGATTTGCCAAAGGCCGATTGGTAGTGAACCGCCGCAAGGAGGCCGTGACCGCGAATCGTCTACAGGGATTGCCGCACGTGATGCTTTGGGCTTGGGAGCGGCCGACTAACTTGCGGTTCATAAATCCAAACGAGGCGGGGGTGGCATTCCTGGCGCGCACCATTTGCCTGCATTCGGGTGAAGTTGAGGTGCGGCCGCGTCTACAACCTCTGGATCTGCCGGAAGAGATCAGAGTCATGGCCGTTGTCAGGGTCGAGACGGACGCCGCGCGCAAGCCGGAACTCTCCGCCCAACAACGAGACCAGTTGGCCGGCGCCATAGTCGAGTTGACCAAGCTCCCAAACGTCTCGCATGTTCAAATAGATTTTGACGCCACAAAATCAGAGCGCGCGTTTTATCGCAAGCTTATCTTCGACGTGCGCCGGCGACTGCCGGATACGGTGAGCTTGTCGATTACCGCGCTGGCGTCGTGGTGCACTGACGACGATTGGCTTTCCGATCTTCCGATTGACGAAGCCGTGCCGATGTTATTTCGGATGGCCGGCGATGGAAAGCAAATCGCCAGACGTCTGGATGCGGGTGAGGACTTCATTTCCCGTCCCTGTCTTCACAGCTACGGCATTTCTACAGATGAGCCACGCTCAGGTCTTTCAATAGCGCGGCGGTTCTATGTTTTTAACCCTGAGCCGTGGACCGAGGCCTCGGTGCGCGCGATTTTGGAGTCGCAAAGATGAACTCGTATAAAGCCCTACTAGCTTTGGCATTGATTGTTTCAGTGACTTTCATCTGGCCGCAACCCACCCGGGCCTGTGGGCCATTTTTCACCGACGCGATATTCGTTTACTCCAAGCACCCGGATCTGCCGTTTGAGAAGTTTGCCGCCGGCAAACTCGGCGTGTTGCAAACGAATTGGGCGCGATCCTATCTGGTCGCGGCTTACCGCAATCTTTCCGGAATCAGTCTTAGCGAGAGCGAAGCCAAAGCCATCAAAGCTGTCTGGGAGGATCGCCTGAATCTTGGCTGGGAGTCCAACGATGATCAGTGGATTAAGAAATGGATCGAGGCGCGCAAGAAAGTTCCCAGCGCCGCCGCGCCGCCTGAGATCAAAGCGTATCGTAACCGCGAGAAGCCCCACGAGTACGAAAGCTATTTGAATTGTCAGCAGGACGCTTTCGAAAATGCCGATGCGACTCTGGACGAACGCATCAAGACGTTCGGCGCCGACAGCCCGGGTGTTAAGAGCTGGCTGGCCGCCCAGGACCTCGTCTTCGCCAATTGCTCGGAAGGCCGGCACATTCCCGCCGGCGCATCCGCCGAAGCTTCGGATTTACCGCCGTTGATTCGCGCAGATCGCTCCTATCAAATTGCCGCAGCGAATTTTTACGCGACGAATTTTGACGAAGCGAGACAGCAGTTTGATTCAATTGCGCAGGATAAATCTTCGCCGTGGCGGGACAAGGCCTCTTACCTCGCCGCGCGTTCGCTGTTAAGGAAAGGAAGTCTCGCCGATAAAGAAGAAGATGGGCGGCCCGCACTAGTGGAAGCCGAAACGCGACTCAACGCTATCCTTAAAGACGACTCAGTGAAATCCTCTCATCATGCTGCTGGAAGACTCTTGAACCTCGTGCGGCTACGCCTCCATCCGGAAGAAAAGATTCACGAGCTGGCGCATAGCCTGGTTAAGCGAGATGTCAGTGCTAATTTCAAGCAGGACGTTTGGGACTATACAGCGCTGCTCGATAAGTATCTCCAGGAAGGCGATGACACGACAAAGCCGAAACGGCCCGAAGGCTTAACCAGCGATGAACTTACCGACTGGGTGGTCACTTTTCAGGATTCGTCGTCGGCCGCTGCCACTCACTCCGTGGAACGATGGCAGAAAACGAAAGCTTTGCCGTGGTTGGTGGCGGCGATTTCCAAGTCGAGCGGGAAACAATCGCAAGTCGACTCATTCTTGGCCTCCGCTGCTGGCATTGATCGCACTTCGCCGGCGTTTGCCTCGGCGGCCTTTCACAGTGTCCGGTTGCTGATTGAAAGTAACCGCGGCCATGAAGCGCGCGTCATGCTTGATAAAATTCTCGCCGGCGATCGATCGCAGTTGCCGCCGTCTTCCCTGAACCTGTTGTTGTCGCAAAGAACGTCTCTGGCGCAAAACCTGGAGGAGTTTCTCCAAACCGCGCCGCGGGCGCCTGCAGGTTTAAGCGACGACAGTGACGGTCGGGAAATGCCTGAGGAAGAAAGCGCGACGAAGGACGCCACTAAAGGCGCCGAGCTCTTCTTCGATCTGGATGGCGCGAACGCTTTCAACAAAGCAATGCCGGTGGCTCTGGTTAAGGACGCGGCCCGCAGCAAGACGCTCGCGCCCAATCTGCGCCGCGACGTTGCGCAGGCTGCCTTTGTCCGCGCAGCATTACTCGATGACTACAAAACGGCGTCCGAGACCGCCATGCTGGTCCAGGAGATGTACCCGCAATTGAAGGAATTTCTCGCAGCTTATCAAAAGGCCGCTACGCCCGAGGCCAGACGCTTCGCCGCGGCCTTTCTCTCTTTGAAGTTTCCAGGTCTCAGACCGTACGTGTCGGCCGGCGTTGGACGCACCACGGCGCTGGAAGAAATCGACAGCTATCGCGACAATTACTGGTGTGCTGAGCCTCCCCAGCCGCAAAATGTCCCAATGGGCGATGACGAGGAAAGCAAACCCAAAGCTACGCCCATAGCGCCGCCCGCGTTTTTGAGCTCGTCGCGGGCTTTGGCGGGAACTCAATTTGCCGCTATTAAAGCACTGGGCACCGCGCCTAACTATTTCTGTCTCATCGCCATAGCCTGGGCAGAGAAAAATCCGGCAGACCCGCGCGCCCCGGAAGCGCTGCACTTGGCGGTCAGGTCAACTCGCTTTGGCTGCACTGATGCCGAAACCGGTCGCTGGTCCAAGGCTGCGTATGATCTGCTGCATAAGCGTTACCCAAACACGACCTGGGCCAAGAACACGAAGTATTGGTTTAAGGGATAGCGATCGCGGCATTCTTGCCGGCTGGAAACAAAAAAGTGACCGAACATAAGCACACAAATAGCTTAATTAACGAAACCAGTCCGTATCTGCTGCAGCACGCGCACAACCCGGTAGATTGGTATCCCTGGGGTGAGACAGCCTTGAGCAGGGCGCGCGCCGAGAACAAACCGATCCTGCTGAGCATCGGCTATTCTGCATGTCACTGGTGCCATGTCATGGAGCATGAGTCGTTTGAGAACGAGGATATTGCGCGGCTCATGAACGAGAATTTCGTGAACATAAAAGTAGATCGTGAAGAGCGCCCCGATCTCGATCAGATATACATGAACGCTGTGCAGATGATGACCGGTCAGGGCGGATGGCCAATGACCATGTTCCTGACACCCGAAGGCGTGCCGTTCTATGGCGGAACTTATTTTCCGCCGAACGACCGCTATAACATGCCAGGCTTTCCGCGCATTCTCGCAAGTGTCGCGGAAGCGTTCCAGTCGCAACCCGATCAGGTAGCCAGCACCGCGACCGCAATGCTGGGAGAGTTACGGCGCGTCGGGCTCGCTGACCAGTCTCGGGAGGTACTCACGGCTGATGTTCTTGACGGCGCGTTACGCAGAATCTCGGCAAACTATGACCGAACGAACGGAGGCTTTGGGGGAGCGCCCAAGTTTCCACCGGCGATGAACCTGGAGTTCTTGCTGCATAGTCATCACCGCACCGGCTCGACTGAAGCTCTGGAGATGGTCGAGCACACAGCCCGGAAAATGTCCTTGGGCGGAATGTACGATCAACTGGGCGGCGGCTTTCATCGTTATTCGGTGGACGCGAAATGGCTGGTGCCGCATTTCGAGAAAATGCTTTACGACAACGCTCTCCTCTCGAGGTTCTACCTGCACCTCTTCCAGGCGACAAAGGATCCGGCGGCGCGGCGCATCGCCGAAGAGACACTCGATTATGTGGTCCGCGAGATGACCGATGCCGCCGGCGGGTTCTATTCGAGCCAGGACGCAGATTCCGAGGGCGAGGAAGGAAAGTTCTTCGTCTGGTCGCGTCGGGAGGTACTTGAGATTCTTGGCGACCGCGAGGGAGAGCTCTTCTGCCGTTACTTCGACGTTACCGAAGGGGGCAACTTCGAAGGCGAGAACATCCTTCACGTCACCTCCACGATTGCAGACGTCGCCGCCAAGAACAAGCTTTCCGGCGAAGAGTTGCAGGCAATCATCAATAGCGGGCGCCAGAAGCTTTTCGCGCTCCGCGAGCAACGCATCAAGCCGGGCCGAGATGAAAAAGTCCTGACCGCGTGGAACGGTCTAATGCTCTCAAGCTTCGCTGAAGCGTCAGCAATTCTCGATCGATCGGACTACCGCAGGGTCGCGGAGGCAAACGGGCGCTTCCTTCTCTCTCACCTGCAAAATGACGGCTTGCTGCTCAGGACTTATAAAGATGGTGAGGCCAGGTTGAATGCTTACCTCGAGGATTACGCCTGCCTGATCGACGGACTGATCTCTCTGTACGAAGCAACGGGCGAACTTACCTGGCTCGAGTCTGCCATCGCGCTGGCCGACAAAATGATCGAGCAGTTCTGGGATGACAGCGAAGGCGGCTTCTTCTTTACCGGAAAGAGTCATGAGAAATTGATCGTTCGGTCGAAAGAATTCCTGGACAATGCCACTCCCTCGGGCAATTCGATTGCCACAATGTGTCTACTTAGACTCGGCCTTCTCACCGCAAAGGATGATTACCGCCGCCGCGCAACGGCCGTGCTGCGCCTAATCGCCGACCAAATTCGCCGGTACCCATCGGCATTCGGCTTTGCGCTGAGCGCCCTGGATTTCTTTCTGGGCACGCCTCTGGAGGTTGTGATTGTCGGTTCGCCAGGCCCACGGCTGGATGAACTGCTGCGCACAGTTTGGGTGACGTACATGCCCAATCGCGTAATTGCGACGTGCCAAAAGGACCACCAAACTGCCTCGACAGTAGTTCCCCTTTTCGTCGGCCGCGACACGCTTTCTACTGAACCCACGGCCTTTGTTTGTCAGGCGAGTGCCTGCCAGCAACCAGTTAACTTCCCAGCGGACTTGCTCGGCCAGCTCATCCCCACCAGGAAGGTCACACCCCTATCCCGTTCCTAATCTTCCTTTAGCTGACCGAATTGATAAGAAAAGCATTGACTACGCGGGCCTAAGACCGTTATTCTTACGCTGCCAACACTGTTGGCCAATGCCAAGCCATTACAAACACACGGCATTTTCTTTCGGTTCACCCTCCGGATTAGGCCAAAGCGCTAAAGAAACAAGCGGAAATCATTTAATGCAAAAACCAAATTGGAAGACTCTTCTGCTGGTCGGCGGTGTCGCTGCGATTGGCGCCGTAATCCTGTTACTGGGTATCGCGTCCACCGTCCGTCTTCCCATCCTGGGGTGGCATGGGCTGGGATCGTTTGTCGTCCTACTAGTGCTGACACTCTTGTCCAGCCGATTCACAGTTCCGGTAACAAACGTCGACGGTACCAGCCAGACCCATAAGTCAGTGGCCGATGCCTTCATATTTCTTGCCGTCATGATGTACACGACGGCACCGGCAAACAGCGTCGGACCCGCCTTGATCCTAGCAGCCATTGTCGGCTTCATTTCCTCTTACTCCTCCTCAGAGCGTTGGCCTACGGTATTTGCAGTCGGAACGTCCGTCATCTCGACCTTTGTCGCCTCGCTGGTTTACAGATTCATGGTGTTGACCCTGGCTGGCGGAGCCGCCGACGGAAACGAAACCGCATTGGTTCTGAATCTGCTACTTTTTCCACTCTGCGTTTTCGGGTTCGTTCAGTATTCCCTCAGCACTTTCGGCACAATCGCCTTCAATTCCTTTCACGCTGGTGGCCGCGTCACGGTCTCAAAGGAAAGTCTGATTTGGACCTTGATTACTCAGGTCGCGAACGTCACTTCGGCCGCACTGTTCTATTCAGCGATTCATGGCGCCGGCGTTCCCTTCCTGTTCGTGGGTGCGTTAATCATCGTCCTGGTCCATCTGCTTTACCGGTTCAATGAAAAGCGAGTCGGTGAAGTTACTCGCGCCCAGGTTGACAAGGTGCGCTACGCTGAAGAGATTGCCGACCTGCACATGAATACGATCGAGTCTTTGGCCATCGCGATCGACGCGAAGGATCAAACGACACATGGGCACGTGCGACGAACTCAGATATACGCCACTCAGATGGGCAAGCTCTTGAAAGTAAAGGACCAGGAATTGCGCGCGCTGGTAGCCGGCGCTCTTCTGCATGATATCGGCAAGCTCGCCGTGCCCGAGTACATTCTCAACAAACCCGGCAAGCTGACTGAAGCGGAATTCGCCAAGATGAAAATCCACCCCACGGTGGGCGGCGACATCTTAAAGCGCGTGAATTTTCCTTATCCGGTCGAAGACATTGTGCGTTATCACCATGAGAAGTGGGACGGCAGCGGATATCCGAAAGGTTTGAAGGCCGAACACATTCCGCTGGTCGCCCGCATCATTTCTGTCGTCGACTTCTATGATGCCACCCGCTGTGACCGGCCCTATCGTAAGGGAATGAAGCGCGAAGACTCGCTGGCTCTGCTGCAGAAGATGTCCGGCTCGTCATTCGATCCAAAGGTGGTCGAGCTCTTCAATAAGCACGTGATCGAGTTTGATAAGCTCATCGATGCCGAGGACATTCAGGAACAGGTGCCCTCCGAAAACATCGACTTGCTTACTTCGGCCCGGCCTGACGCCGGACTGGCGTCGGACATTCTGGGCTCGCCGGACTCGAGCCTCGGCTTCCGCTCAATCACAGAGGCCCAACGCGAGGTCTTTGCGCTGCATGAAATTGCCCAGACGATTGGGTCCTCTTTGAACATGCACGACACCGTCACGTTAATCTCCAACAAACTGCGCGCTATCGTTCCCTTCGACACTTGCATCATCTTCGTTGTTGACGATCGTTCCGGAAAAGCGATCGCCATGCATGTAGTAGGAGACCATGCCGATCTATTTAATGCTCGACGAATCAGTGTCGGCGATGGCATCACGGGCTGGGTTATTGCCAACGCGCGATCAATGTGCAATTCGTCACCCGAGCTGGACTTGGTGGGTTTGCCCGATGAGATAGCCCGAAGTTTTCGGGGCGTGCTTGTCTCACCACTAATCCGCGAAGACGGAGCATTCGGCGCGATTACGCTTTATTCCAAGGGTCGCACCTCGTATACGACCGAGCACGTGCGCTTGCTTGAGTCGGTTGCGCAGCATGCCGCCTCGGCCCTCAACAATGCGATCACTTTCGAAAAGACAAAAGAGAGCGCCCTTACCGATCCGCTTACCGAGTTACCGAATGCGCGCGGCTTCTACATGATGCTGGAGCAGCGACTGGCCGAATGCCAGCGTATGAACCGCGAGTCGCTTTCACTGATCAGTATGGATGTCGACAACTTCAAGATAATTAACGACCAGTGGGGTCACGCAATCGGTGATCGCTTGCTGGCCAGTATCGCGCGGGTAGTTCGCAAAGAGCTGCGACAGATGGATCTTCTGTGCCGCTACGCGGGAGATGAGTTTGTAGCCATTATGCCGATGGCCTCGCAATCCATGGCTGAGATGGTTGCCGAGAGAATTCGGAATGCCGTAACTGAGCATAAGTTCTCAGTCAGGACCGGCAAAACGGTCGAGGTTTCAATCAGCACCGGTATCGCGTGTTTCCCCGAAGACGGTGAGACCACCGAAGAACTGCTTACCGCCGCGGCCCGGAACATGCAACATGACAAACACACGCGTAAGAATCTCATTAGTTTGTCGACCATGCCGACGCCGGCCCGCATGGATCACTATACCTGAGACAAGAAACAGAGATAATTTTGCACGTCTGGCTCCGGCCGGGCGTGCTTTTTCTTCTTCCGGTTTTGGTCTGGCCGCATCTCTCGCGTATAATCTCGTGAGTTCGCATACGTTACGGTTCGAGGCCAGCAGCAAGCTGGCCGATTCACGTTAAGCGCACGCGCTTTAAATGAGCAGCCAAACTACCGAGCGACAAGAAAAGTCGAATACATCCGGGGGAGGCGCCGCCGGATTACTCGACGCGCCTGCCGATACCGACAACCAACCCCGCCAATCCCCTCCGGCAATTGAAGAAGATCGCGAAACATTGGTGAAGATCTTTAATCAGATGCTGTTGATTAGGCGCTTTGAAGAGAAGTGTGCCGAGTCATACAGCCTGGGAAAGATTGGCGGCTTCTGTCACTTGTACATAGGTCAGGAGGCCGTGGGCGTGGGAGCGATCTCGGCCCTGCGCGATGATGACTATGTGATTACCAGCTATCGAGAGCATGGACAGGCCATCGCAAAAGGGATTTCAGCCGAGGCTGTCATGGCCGAGTTGTATGGCAAAGCAGGTGGCTGTTCGCAAGGCAAGGGCGGCTCGATGCACCTGTTTGATAAGAGCGTTAACTTCCTCGGTGGCCATGGAATAGTTGGCGGGCAGATTCCGCTCGGGACAGGCATAGCATTCGCGAGTAAGTATCAGGATACCGACCGCGTCACGCTTTGCTTCTTTGGCGAAGCAGCAGTAAATCAGGGCGCGTTCCATGAATCGCTGAACATGGCTCAACTTTGGAAACTGCCGTGCATATACATTTGCGAGAACAATCAGTACGGCATGGGGACATCCCTGGCGCGCTCAATGTCCCTGCAAAACGTGTCTGAGAAAGCGCGAGCCTATGGTCTGGCGTCCGAGTTTGTCGATGGCATGGACGTGCTGGCGATGCGTCGCGCTACGCAACGCGCGATTAAGCGGGCCCGAGAAGATTACCTGCCCACGCTGATTGAGGCTCGCACTTATCGCTACATGGGCCACTCAATGTCCGATCCGGGTAACTACCGAACGCGAGCGGAAATTGAAAAGTATCAAGAGCGTGATCCAATCAAGGTTTTCACGGCTACCTTAAAAGACAACGGCTTCCTGACTGACCAGGATATCGCCGGCTTCGAAGCTCTAGTAAAAGAACAGGTCGAGAGCGCCGTGCGCTTTGCCGAGGAAAGCCCGGAACCGGATCCGAGTGAGTTGTATACACACGTCTACGCGAATCCGATCGAGAACTGAAACATGGCAGCAATGACTATGCGCGACGCGTTGAATCAGGCGCTCCGTGAGGAGCTGGCCCGCGACGCGAACGTCTTTTTAATGGGTGAAGAGGTAGCCGAATATCAGGGCGCCTATAAAGTTACTCGCGGTTTGCTCGAAGAGTTTGGCCCCAAGCGAGTGATTGATACACCAATCACTGAACTTGGATTCGCAGGTCTGGGCGTCGGAGCCGCCATGGCGGGCTTGCGTCCGATCGTCGAGTTCATGACTTTTAACTTCTCAATTCTGGCAACCGATCAGATCATTAACTCGGCCGCCAAGATGCTCTACATGTCCGCCGGCCAGTACAAGATTCCGATCGTTTTTCGAGGACCGGGTGGTTCCGCTTATCAGGTTTCGTCACAGCACTCGCAGGCGATCGAATCGTGGTATGCCTACTTCCCTGGCCTCAAAGTCGTGATGCCGTCAACGCCAGCTGATGCTAAGGGTCTCTTGAAGAGCGCTATTCGCGACGATGATCCGGTAGTCTTCATCGAGCAGGAACGTATGTATGGAATGAAGGGTGAAGTGCCGGAAGACGGTGACTTTGCGATTCCGCTGGGCCTGGCGGAGGTTAAGCGTACCGGCACGGATGCTACCATCGTGGCCCGATCGTTGATGGTGCCCGTAGCGTTAAAGGCCGCGGAAGAACTCGCCAAGGACGGCATATCGTGCGAGGTGATCGATCCCCGGACTATCCGTCCGCTCGACATTAAGACCATTGTAGAGTCGGTGAAGAAAACCAATCGCGTGGTGATTGCCGAAGAGTCGCATCCCTTCGCCAGCGTGGGCGCCGAGATCAGCGCCGAGATCAATGAACAGGCTTTTGACTATCTTGATGCTCCGGTAAAACGTGTCTCGGGCGTGGATGTGCCAATGCCCTATGCCAAGAATCTCGAGCAGTTGGCGATCCCTGACGTGGCGGAAGTCGTCGCCGCCGTGCGCGCTGTAGCTTACTTATAGGATGTGAGTGGTCACTTGTCAGTCGTCAGTTGCATCGGAAGATGAACTGACAACTCGCTAATGACAACTGACTACTGACTAACCAAAATGGCCACACAAGTCGTAATGCCGAAGCTTTCGCCCACGATGGAAGAGGGGCAGCTCTCGCGCTGGTTGAAAAAAGAGGGCGATAAGGTTTCGATGGGCGAACCCCTCGCCGAAATTGATACCGACAAAGCGACTATGGAAATGCAGGCGCTGTCGAACGGCGTACTGCGCAAGATTCTGATCAATGAAGGCGAGAGCGCTCCGTTGGGACAGCCCATTGCGATCATCGGCGAGCCCGATGAGGACATTTCAGCGCTGCTGAAGACCGCTGCTGAAAAGGCACCGCAACCAGCGAAGGCGCCGGCCGCAAGTGAGCCTCAGCCGGCCAAGCAGGAGCCAGCGCCAGCAGCTCCTGAAGTTTCCGTTCCCGCACCGGCGCGCGAGCCCGTGACTCAACCCGCAAGAGATGACGGGCGGCAATTGATTTCACCGATTGCGGCCCGCATGGCCGCCGAAGCCGGCCTCAACCTAAAGTCTTTGCAGGGCAGTGGCCCCGGTGGCCGCATAGTCAAACGAGATATCGAAGTCGCGATGACGGCGAAGCCCGCGAGCACAACCTTGGGGGCGTCGAGCGGGCCGCGCCTGCACGGAGCCGTCGCACTTCTACCAAGCGAGAAAGGCGCCGTCTACGGACCTTCCGGCTATCGCGACGAACCGCTAGCTGAAATGCGCCGCACCATAGCTCGCCGCCTGGTGACGTCACTGGGTCCAGTGCCGCATTTCTTTCTCACCAGCGAGATTGACATGGATCGCGCCGCGGACATGCGCGTCGCGATCAACGACCTCTATCCCGATCTCAAACTCAGCGTCAACGACATCATCATCAAAGTGGCCGCGGCCGCTTTGCTTCAGCACCCGCAGGTCAACGCCTCGTTTCAGGATAAGACCGTCCGCTTTTACGAACACGCAGACATCGGCGTGGCCGTCGCCACCGAGAACGGGTTGATTACGCCAGTGGTACGCTCTGCCGACACGAAATCGTTGCTGGAGATAGCCAGTGAAGCAAGGGAGTTGGCCGAACGCGCTCGCGCTCGTAAGCTTAAGCCCGAGGAATATACCGGAGCGACTTTTTCGATCAGCAATTTGGGAATGTTTGGGATCGATGAGTTCACTGCCGTCATCAATCCGCCTGAGGGCGCAATCCTTGCGGTCGGGACCATGAAGCCGAGGGCTGTGGCCCGTGACAACGAAGTTCTGATCAAGCAGACGATGCGTGTGACGATGTCCTGTGACCACCGGGTGATTGACGGGGCCGTCGGCGCGCAGTTCCTGCGCACCTTCAAACAGATCATGGAAAACCCGCTGTATCTTTTCTTAAGCTAGAATATCAGTTCAGTTTGCTTTTGCTTTAAGATCGGGTTTCTCCCCGATCTTTTTTGTTACATCCCGAGAGCACCGTCTTTCAGCCGGGATTCTTCGAGCCAGCAACGACCCCAGTCTGCAATCGAGGATTAAGTCGCCACCGTCTTGCGCCACTCTCGTTTAAACAGCCCTATCGCTCCCCATCTCGCCCTGATTGCGGTACAAGTCCTGTTCGCGACCTGGCCCATCGTCGGCAAAATCGCGCTTCGCTCTGTGCCCTCAGTCGCTCTCGTTGGTTTCCGGGTCGCGGGCGCTGCGTTGACGCTCCTAATTCTCGCCAAAGTGAGCGGGACTCTCCAAACGATCGAGATCGGCGATTGGCCTTTGCTGATCGTCTCCAGCATGCTCGGGCTGGTCCTGAACCAATTACTCTTTACCAAAGGCCTCTCGCTGACGACGGCCATCAATGCGACTCTGCTGAGCACTACGATTCCGGTTTTCACCTTGCTGGTCGGAGTTATTCTGGGCACAGACCGCGCCACTCTGCGGCGACTGTTGGGAATTGCTCTGGCGGCTGCGGGAGTTCTCTACCTAATCGGGCCGGGCCGGGCTCAATTTTCATCCGGCACGCGGATCGGAGATTCGCTAATCATCTCAAACTCGCTCTGCTATGGCGCATATATCGCCATCTCAAAGAATCTGATGAAGCGTTACAGGGCGCTCACCGTCATTGCCTGGATCTTTGTCGTTGGTTGCGTGGTAACGGTTCCCGCCGCGGTCATTAGCCTGTCGCACATCAACCTGGGCAGTATTTCCGTGGGCGTCTGGCTCGCAATTCTATACATAATCCTTTTGCCAACTGCAGGAGCGTATTACCTGAACGGTTGGGCGCTGGCTCGCGTGCCGCCGAGCACTGTGGCGGTTTATATCTATTTACAGCCACTGATTGCCTTCGTGGTGGCCCCGCTAATTTTGGGCGAATCGTTGAGTTTCCACGCTGTAATCGCTTCACTATTAATTTTTGCCGGCGTCTTAGTGGTCACCCGACGGCGACCGGCAAAGCCGGCCACGGATATGACGAGTTTTGAAACGATGCGATAGTGAAAAACCAGCCCGGCGATCATTGAGGGATTAAACCTAAAGGCATTGCCTGATATTTTTCCATACTCAGTTCAGCTGCTCGTATTCTTTCTTCGCTCCAATCAGAATCGGATTATCCGAGTCAGCGTCTTTCCAGAGCGCCAAAAAGTCCTGATAAGCCTTGCGCGCTTTTCCAGCATTGCCCTGAAGGACAGCTCCGCGTGCGAGGCCGACGTATGCAAGAGGATACAAAACGCCACGAACAGACCAGCCGCGATGACTCAGAATCTTTTGAAACTCAGCCGCCGCTTCCGCGCCCTTGTTCAGTTTTAGGTAGGCCTGACCTCGAATATATTGTGGCCCAAAATTGCCGGACGAATCGAAGCGATGCGCTGATTCCAGCAACTCAATTGCTTGGGCAGCGTGGCTGCGGTGCAGCTCAATTTGAGCTCGATACAATGGAGCGCTCACTGCATTCCAGAATGTGTTTTTCGGCAGCCGTTGGGAATATTCATCAATGAGGGGTTGTGCACGCTCAGAGTCGCCACAGAGTGAAAAAGCATTAGCCGCAATTGACACTGCCGCGCGACTACGGAAAATGCCAAAAGCCCTGGCGACGAGCTCGCTAACCCTGTCGCTTTGACCAAAGACTGCTTCCGTCACCGCCTGGCCAGCGAGGAACTGCGCCGCAGCCTCTTTCTGTTCGTGTTGCAGTGCAAGTTCAACCGTGCGCTGACTGAATCTCCGCGACTGTCGCAACTGGCCGCGGAAGGCTGCCACCTCGGCTTGCCACGCCTGGGCCAGGTATTCATCGGGCCGTCCGCTAGCCCAATCGATCTGTTGCTTCATTGCCGCCGCATCGCCATTCACGAAGGCGATCGAATAGAGGTGGGAACGCATGGGCGTGGATTCGAGTTCTTGCGACACCGCCTCCTGAATTACCTGCCTGGCTTCATCGAACCGATCGAGAGAAATGTATGCCAGCGCCAGGTTACTTCGGGGAATAACCCAGTTTGGGTTAAGGCGAATGCCTTCGCGGCACGCTTCGGCTGCTTTCTCGAATTGGCCTACTGAATTGTACCGGTTACCCAAATTGTTCCACGCAACAAAGTCGCGCGGATACGTCCGGACCAGCAACTCGTACGCCTCGATGAATTTGTCAGCCTCAAATGTCGCGAAGGCGTAATAGTCTGCTGCAATCCGGAGCCTTTCATACTCGCTGGATCGTTCTCGCAGATCAAATGCCCTTTGGAAGGCTTCTATGGCCAGCTCTTGCTGCCCGGTATTACTATATGAGCCTGCCAATTTGTCATAAGCTTGAGCGAAATCAGGATCGAGTTCGACTGCTCGTTTTAAGAACGGCATGGCTTCGCGATCCTTGTTCCCAAGAGCGAGTTCACGTCCCATAGAATAGGCCTTGAGCGCGTCGAGCGATGATGTGGTAGCCTGCTCAATCGGCGCGTCAAACCTTTGAATTGAAGCCAGCGATTCACCCATTTTCTCGCGTAACCTGGTCGCTGCCTTGCCGAGTTTCCGGAGCACTTGCTCTTTGCTTTCAGCTTCCGTCTGCTCCCGCGCGATCGCATCGCCAGTAAGCGCGTTAATCGCTTCGAGCGTGATTACGTAGTGACTGCCCAACGCCGCAATTGAGCCGGCCAGGAACGCTTTCAGTCCCTGTCGCAGGCAGATCTCACGGCCAACATCTCGCGTTACTCGTTCATCGGACGAGCGGTCCATAAAGCGCAAAGCCTCGCGGAGGCGGTCGTCGCCAAAGATGTTCAAGAACGGCGACTGGCCCAATTGCACCGCCAGGGCTAGCTTTAGCGTGCCGTCAAACACTGCATCGCCTGTGGTGTTTAGAAAATCAGCGAGCACGATGGTGTCTTTATCAGTAAGTGGAACAGCGCGAGTCTGTCTGGAATACCAAAACAACATTAGCGCCAGGATCAGTGCCAGCAGTCCCATCGTTAAGACGGCAGCGCGGGTGTCGTTGAAATACCATAACAAGATTAGCGCCGTGGTCAGTAACAGCACTCCCATCGTTACGATAGCGCCGGCTTTATTAAGCTTAACCTGGCTGATAAGGTACTCTGCACTGGAGGCACGCGCCGACGGTGAAATCGTGCCTGCGCTTTCGCTCGATGCGAGCGTTCCAGTAATGTCGACTCCGGCAGGATTCCCGAGTTCGCGCCGCAGTTCCCGCAACTGGATGGCCACGTCTCTGATTGTTTGATAGCGATCTTTAGGATTCTTCGCCAGACATCGACGCACAATTCTTTGCAGACGGCTTGAAGCATCGGGCCGAAAGTCGGTGATCGAAGCCGGCGACCCACGAATGATCTTGTTCAGCGTATCGATCGCGTCTTCTCCCGCAAAAGCTTTGTGGCCCGTCACTGCCTCGAACAGAATGCAGCCGAAAGAAAAAATGTCTGAACGCCGATCGATATCGTTTGTTCTTCCCCGCGCTTGTTCCGGTGACATGTAACCGACAGTGCCGAGCACCATGCCGGGTTGCGAATGCTGCAGGGTGATTGCGGTGTCGATTTCGCTCGACGTGCTTGAGGGTGTTTTTGCCTCGATCAATTTCGCGATGCCGAAGTCCAGAACCTTTACGTGGCCATCGTGTGTCACCATGATGTTGTCGGGTTTGAGATCCCGGTGGACGATGCCGGCGGCATGAGCCTTCGATAGACCTTCGGCAACATATTGCAGATAGCGCGCAAGCTTTCTCAGATCGGTCTCGCTTTGAATCACCTCACCGAAGGTGTGCCCGTCTATGAACTCCATCGCAATGAAGTTCACACCGTTGCTCTCCCCGATTTCATATATGTGAGCGATATTCGGATGATTCAGCGCGGCCGCGGATTTCGCCTCGCGCACAAACCGCTGCATTCGATCGCGATTCGCGGCCAGCTCCGCAGGCAGAATTTTCAGAGCGACTTTGCGATCAAGTTTTGTGTCCTGCGCGAGGTACACTGCGCCCATGCTACCTGCACCAATCCTGGAGACAATGCGATAGTGGGACAGACTCGTGTCGGGGTATAACTCTGCCATTCGTGCTGTTTTACGTCACTGTGGCATACGGCGCAAGCTTAAAGTGAGAATCAGTTTGCCGGTGATATGCGGCGACTCCTTTAGCGGCCCCGTCAAGAATCATTCTGCAAAAACGCATTACGCATTTCTACGCGGCCCCGAAAAGCGGATTGCTGAGTGCAGGTCGTGAATGTACTACAGCCTAAGAACCCTGACTGAGGTTCACTTTCGAAGCCGCTCTCCACATGCGCGACAATTCGTTCGCCGTCTGGCGTTCAGGGTCACGCATGATCCGCATCGCACATACATAGCGCGCGCAAACCAGTGCATGATGGCATAGCTACCGCCGAGAATCGCGATAGCTATGCCAATATTTAGCAGTGTCTCTTTCAGGTTTAGCTGTTCGCTCGCTTTTCGAGTTCTTGATGGATCGTGAAGGAGACCTCCCTCACGGTCAGAGCTACTGCCCCGAATGACGAAAGATCTTGTTTACGATAGAGCCTTTGGCCCGCTCAGGCCGCATGCCTGGAACTCTTCTCGTCTCTTGGTGCCACCTTATAGGTCTCCACAATGAAGATTTGATACCGCTGACCGCGCTCGTAACCTTTCTGAAAAGCCTGACTCGCGGAATCAGCACCGTACTTTTGCTCCAGGGCTCCAGCCACCTCCGTACCAGATTTGCCACGCCGGCCTGGATGCAACGCCGCCTCAAAGCCGAGGCGGTACTTAGCTTCGTCGAGATTGAAGTCTCCTCCCTGGCTGAGGTAATGCTCCCGTTCGGCGCCACGCAAGCCAATCCACCACTCTTCACGAGCGGCATCAACCGACTCGGCCCCGGCGCGCGCCAGTTCCCCACGCGCATTCTCTGCGATTTGGTCATCGTCAGCAAAGGCGATAACTACCGATCGACCTCGACGCAGGGCGTCTTCGTACACGTAAAGTTCATCGTGTGGCAAACCATCCGCCATGGCCTTTTCCATCGCATCACCGGCTGCGGCTCCGGCCGCGGCTCCTCCCGCTCCCAACAGCGCCGCGCCGATTATTCCGAACGCGAGCACCGGCCCGACTCCCGGAACTAAGAGGGAGGCGGCGGCAGCTCCCGCTGTGGCACCGCCCGCTACACCTAGCGCTCCTCCGACTGTTCCGCCCATAGCCTGGCCCATGCCCGGCTGTTCGGTATCAGTCGCCGGAATCTGCGCCTGCAACTCAGTTTCTGACGTGTGCGGCGCGAGTACCGTAATTCTGTCCCCGGGAATTCCCAAAGCTCGCAGCATGGCTTCCCCGCGTTTCGCATCTGCCAATGAATTAAAAATCCCTACAATGCTCTCCATGTGTTAAGTCCTCCCCTTATGGCAGATCTCCTTGCGCGCGCCGTGCCACGATCAAACGAAACATCGCGTCAAGGCTGTGGATTAATCAAAAAGTCACTTAACCGCACGCGAATTTACTTCTTAATGTGGTTGAGGAGGCCGCGGGCCTGTGTTAAGGTAACACCGCTCAGTACATCGCAGTCCAACAGAACGGGAGCAAGGCAAAAGTGCTCGATATAGTCGAGAAAGAATGGCCAATGTCGGCCGGTGATGGTAAAGCCGCGCGCAAGAAGAGGCCGCGAATCCTCGCCATTACTACTGATTGCTGCACCGGATGTGCGGGCTCGCCAGCTTGTATTGAATACTGCCCAATCGAAGCCTGCATGTTCTGGGTCTCGGACGAAGATCACCCACCGTTCGGCCGTATCGAAGTCGATCCTTATCTATGCATCGGATGCCAGAAGTGTATTAGTAAGGGACCCGACGGAGCGTTCCTCGATGGCTGTCCATGGGACGCGATTGAGATGATTCCTACCGACGATTGGGAAGCCGTGCATGGTATCGTTTTGCCGGACTTGCCTCCGCCCGCTCCGATTGCCGGCTAATTCAAACGATCCCTAATCGCTTTCGAAGCAGCGGCTGCCTGCTGACTCGTTTCGGCGCCGGCGTTGGTCTGCGCATACGACTCTATCGCCGGCAAGTCATCTTTGTTACCAACGTAGGCAAGCGCCTGCAAAGCGTCGTTTACAGTTGACCGGTCGGGCGCCAGCCAGGCAATGGTCTGCCCCACGGCTACCGTATCTCCTTCTTTTAAAGCCAAACGTCCGATGGCGCCGTCTACCGGTGAGCGAAACTCCTGCACAGTATTCGCAGTATCACGAATTCTCGCCAGCAGACCGCCAGCCTTGATCCGAGATCCCTGAGACAAAACGCTTACGACGCTCCCCGCGATCGTTGATTTCGCTTCAAACGATTGCAGCATCGAGCGCAGCTCCGGCCGTCCGGCGGCGTCGCCGAATCTCACTAACTGTAGGGCGGCGTTGCGACGCACGAGCGGCTCGCTGTCGCTCAGCAGAGAAATCAATGCCTGATGAAACTCGTCTGACTTGTTGTCCTGGCCCATTACCCAGGCGGCAGTCTTACGAATCTCCCCAGTCGGACTCCTGGCCAGCGCGACAATCTGCGGATAGAACTTCTTTGCCGAAGGATCACCGCGCTCAATTCGTTCTTCGACCCGCGACAGAGCGTGCTGAATATGTCGCGGATTCTGTTCCTCGACCAGATAGGCAGCGATGTCTTGATCTGAAAGATCCCGACCAAACCAGGTCCCGTACCAGGTAAGAAAAGGCACGATGATAAATAACGCCGCCACAATAATCAGCGGCAAAGATGCGCGGCGAGGTTTTAGCTTTGGCGGAGTCGGGACTTCTGATCCGAAATTGTTTCCGTTGCTGCTCATGAATTTGGAACGGCGCCTTTGATCTAATGAGCAGGATAGAGTTGATAAAGCATCAAGTAAACCACCACACCGGTAATCGAAACGTACAACCACATGGGCAGCGTCCAGCGGGCAATTGCCTTGTGGCGTGCAAAGTCACCGCGTTTCGCGCGCCGCGCGGTGATGATCACAAACGGCACAATCACCGCGGCCAAAAAAGTGTGGGTAATCAGGATAGTGAAGTAGATCGGCCGCGCAATTCCTTCCCCTGTAAACCTGGTCGTACCATGGTGGGCATGATAGACGATGTAAGAAACCAGAAACACTACCGATGCCGTCAATGCGGCAACCTGGCAGTTGCGATGGGCCTTAACGCGCTTTCGCTTAATGAAGTAATACCCGCCTGATAGGAGGAGAAAGCTCGAAGCATTCAGGGTTGCATTAAGATGGGGAAGAACCGAGTAGAAGTCCGTCATTAATTAGAAATCTTCAGTATCTGATCGATAGGATGAATTGGATCTATTCGCTTTTCTGTCAATCTTTTCCTTGCCTGCCTTCATCTGGTTAATCATGCGGCTAACGTCCGGCGGCATCGACCTTCCTTTGGCGTCCTTCAGGGCCGGCGCACTTTGACTACCGCTTAGGCCAGCCGTTGAGGCGCCGCCCGCCGCAGCCAATTGAGGCGAAGCGGTTCCGGTCGCAGATTTTCGCTTCTCCAGCACGCCAGACAGAATCTCAAACCCGGGAACGGCGAGAAACGAAAGTGCAAACACCAGCGGCACGACAATAAAAAACAGTCCGTCGGTGCTGATGATACTGCCGCCGGCAAGAATGTCGTACGCGATCAGAGCGAAAAAGCCCGCCGCGGCGATCACGCAGATCAGATTCAGTAATGATTCTTCGCGCTTCATTGTTTTGTCCGACAAACTTTCAGTTTGTCGTCGATCTCAGAGCTCCACTTAGGTCGAAACGACAAACTAAAGTTTGTCGGACACTCTTAATGTTTCTTCGCGGCCTTCGGCGCTCGCTCAACCAGTTCCTGATAGCCGCAGCGTTCGCACTCCCACAGCGGATACACGGCCGTTGGATCTGCCGCATTCTGATAAACCGCTCGTTCAGACGGAATTATCTTGCCCCCACAGACCGGACAGGCACGTCCGCGAGTGGTGCGCTTCTCAATGTCGATATTCGCCAACTGGCTTTGGTCGTCCAAGTGCCTCTCTCTCCCTAGTTTTTCATCAGACGGACTTGCGATGACGAAAAGCCAGAACAAAAATCGTGCAAAACATCGCCACTGGAGGCACCAGCAAGACCAGTACTCCAATATTCAGGTTCCGGGCAAACAGGCTGTTTTGTCCAATCGAGGCACGGCACATCACACACTGGGCCGTCGCCGAGTGCGATGATAAGGCCAATACCGCGCCGACGGCCAATACCATCACTGCCGAACGAATCAGGGATTTGTGCGTCTTGTTCATACCTGAAATTCTAATGCTGCTCAGCCGGCGTCGTAACCGGCGCTGGCGAACGAAGCTCCCGACTACGAAAACTGTCAGGGAAAAAGACCAGCAGCATCAGGCAGATGCAGACGACCAGCGCCGGCACAATCGTGAGAACCAGGTTCAAGCGTTCGAATCGCAGGTGCATGAAATACGCCATGATGAGCGCCGCCTTGATTATTGATGCGCCCATTAAGATTACCAGCATGTACATCACCGGCAGTTGTATATAGCCAAGAAAAACCTCAAAGCCGGTCAGTAACAACAGCCAGACCCAAACCGAAAGGAACAGCTTATTGCTCCCGGCAAAATGCACTTCGGCTTCTGCATGTCCAGTCATTTCAGATCCTCCAACAGAGTCACAGACATTGTCTGTGCAAGTTGTCTTCTATCTCGTAACCCGACTTAAAGGCCAGAGCGGTTCACTTGGTCATGTCAATTGACAGCAGGTAAATCATTGGGAACACAAACATCCATACCAAATCTACAAAGTGCCAGTAGAGCCCGCTGATTTCAACATCCTCGTGTTTCAGTTTGTTTACGCGCCCGGAAACTATCAGCAGGTAGATACAGCCGGTGGCGACGTGAAACATGTGCATGCCGGTGATACCAAAGAACGTGGCGCCGAATAGCGGCGTCGCGCCCGGCCACTTCTCAGCCCACTCGGCCGGTAGTTGAAACGGCGTCAGGCCCTCGCTGATCAGGTGGCGCCACTCGATCATGTGCAAGACAATAAAGGTTACGCCCAGTAACGCCGTGGCGAGAATCCATTTGCGCGCGGTGGACTTTTGCAATCGTGCGGACGCCGACACTGCCATTACCATCGTCAAGCTGGATGACAAGAGCACCAGGGTCATTACAGAAGAAAAAATGATGCTGGGGTAAAACTTGAATGGCGTCGGCCACACATTGGACGCGCGCGCGTACGCGTAGGCGATTAACAACGCCGAAAATGTGAGCGAATCGGACATGATGAAGAGCCACATGCCCAGCTTTCTGTGGCCCACGCGATACGGCAGTTTGCCACCGCCCCAATCGCTCGAAATAGCCTGTGCTTCAGTTGCCACCGATCACCTCCAAAAGTGTTTGTAGCGCAAATTGTCAATTTGCGATTCGTCGCAATTACAAACAACCAGGCATCGTCACATACGCAAGCTGGGGCTCGCGTTACCTCTACTTCCAAAAGAACAAAAGCAAAAACAGTGCGACCCAAAGTCCGTCCATAAAATGCCAGTAGATCGTCGCCGCGTCAGCGGCTCCCACGCGTCGCAGTTCACCCTCAACCGTGTTGCGCTTCCCGATGCTGCGCACCAATAGATAGCCCAGGGCCAGGATTCCCCCCAGCAAGTGCAGGCCATGCGCCGCCGTGAACAAATAGAAGAAAGAGTTGTATGGATTACTCGCCATATACACACCCTGGCGCACGAGTTGTCGCCACGCGAGCAGTTGCGAAGCCAGGAAGGCCAGCCCCAGAGCCACGGTGATCCCGAGCCACCAGCCATAACCCGCATCCCGCTGCCGCTTCAAAGATCGCCGCGAGATTTCCATCGTGATGCTGCTGATCACAATCAGCGCGGTGCTCAGCCAGAGTATCTTTGGCATCGCGATCGGTTGCCAGTCATTCGACGACGCTGAGCGCACGATGTAGGCACTCGTAAGTGCCGTAAACAACATGACAACGCCGGCAATGACTACCCACGCGCCTGTCCGAAAACGCCTGCCCGGCTCAATCAGTACCGGTCGATTTGTGATTATTCCTGCAGACATTTTCAATTTCTCAGTGATCTATTTCCAAAGCCAAAGTAATAGGAAGAGACAGACCCACAGTCCATCCATAAAATGCCAATAGAGCGCTACGGCATCGGTCGCCGCCGATCTCTTCTCAGCAGCTTCACCGACAAGCACGCGACTTGAGCGTACCAACACATAAGTTAAGGCCGTTAAACCGCCCAGCAGATGAACGCCGTGCGCTCCGGTGAACAGATAATAGAAAGAACTGTGGGGATTACCTGAAACAAAAGCCCCGGCACTAACCAACTGCTTCCAGCCCGCATACTGGCATGCTAAAAAAGCAACCCCAAGCAATAACGTTATGAACAGCCACCCCTGATATTTCCTGCTTTGCCCTCGCGCCAGTCGGCGACGGGCTGCGGTCATCGTCACGCTGCTAATCAGAATCAATCCGGTGCTGAACATGAATGCTCTCGGCATTCGGACCGGCTGCCATTCCCGCTCTCCTGACAAGATGATGTATGAACTTACCAAGGCGACGAACATCATTACGATCGCCGCTAACAGGATCCATACCGTGACGCGGTAGGTATCCTTTGAAAACCGCCTGGGGCCGAACCATTTTCGGCCGTTCCCATTCGAACCGTTACTGCCGGGCGGCTTTGGCCAGCCTGAACCCAACCCTGGTTTCGCCGCGGTCTTAGTGCTGGTGACCGTTGCCACTGTCCTCCCTGTTCTTGGCTAATGAGCGACTACTCCGGCTCCTCCTGGATCGCTCTGCATCACATAATCCTTGGCTGCGCCCGGTACTGCGAATTCGTATGGTCCGCGGTAAACCTCAGGCACAATTCCGGCGAAGTTATCGTGTGGCGGCGGTGATGGGATGTTCCATTCCAGCGTCGTCGCTTCCCAGGGATTCTCGCCGGCTTTCTGGCCTTTGAACATGCTCCAGAAGAAGTTGAAGTAGAAAACGATTTGGACGACAGCTGTGATGATCGCCGCCACGGTTACAAAGAGCACCAGCCCGTGGGTGTTCTTCAGGAACTCGTATTCACCAAATTGTGCATAACGGCGCGGCATACCGACCATGCCCATCGCATGGAACGGAACAAAGATGGCATAGACGCCGATGAAGGTGACCCAGAAATGAAACTTTCCCAGACTCTCGCTCATCATGCGGCCGAACATTTTCGGAAACCAGAAATAGGTGGCCGCGAACATGCCGAAAATTGAAGCCACGCCCATCACCAGATGAAAGTGCGCGGTCACGAAATAGGTGTCATGAAAGAAAAAGTCCAGAGACGTCTGCCCCAGCACCAGCCCGGTAATCCCACCGGCCACAAACAGCGATACAAAACCGATCGCGAACAGCATCGGTGTGGTAAAGCGAATCTTCGCGCCCCAAAGCGTGCCCAACCAGTTGAAGGTCTTGATCGCCGAAGGCACACCAATTGAAAGGGTCAGGATCGAGAACGCTACGGCCGAGTACGGACTCATGCCGCTAATGAACATATGATGGCCCCAGACAAAGAATCCCAGCATGCCAATCGCAAAGATCGCAAAGACCATCGCGCGATAACCAAAGATCGGCTTGCGGGCGAATGTCGAAAGTATGTGCGAAGTCGCGCCCATGCCCGGCAGAATGGCGATGTAAACTTCCGGGTGGCCAAAGAACCAAAACAGATGTTGCCATAACAAGGGCGAGCCGCCGTTGTGTAACGGCACCAGCGAGCCACTCACGTACAAGCCGCCCGGAACAAAAAAGCTGGTTCCCGCAACGCGATCAAGCAGCAAAAGAATTCCACCGCCCAACAGAACCGGGAACGAAAGCAGCGCGAGTATCGCGGTTGTGAACCAGGCCCAGCAGGTCAGCGGCATGCGCATCAACGTCATCCCTCGCGTGCGCATGTTGAGCAGGGTGGTGATGAAATTCAGCGCACCCAGTAACGATCCCACGCAGAAGATGGCAATGCTGATGATCCAGAGGTTCACACCCGCGCCCTGTCCGGGGCCGGCAATCTTCCCCAGCGCGCTCAGGGGCGCATAACCGGTCCAGCCGCCGATCGGCCCAACTGTTCCACTGCCCGCCGCAAAAGACTCACCCAGCTTGGAGACCCATGCGCCAACCGTGAGGTTACCCTCAGCAAAGATGGCCAGCAGCAAGACCACGAATCCGACAAACGTCACCCAGAACGACATCATGTTCAGAAAGGGGAACGCCATATCGTCGGCGCCGATTTGAATCGGCAGAAAGTAGTTGCCAAAGCCCCCCTGAGGCGCCGTCGTCAGCACGAAGAAAACCATTATGGTCCCGTGCATCGTCACCAGAGACAAATAGAACTCCGGCGACATCACCCCGCCCGGGGCGCCGGTGGGAAACAAAGTGCCCATGATGGGCCAGTTCGTTCCCGGCCAACTAAGGTTCATGCGCATCAACACCGACATCACCAGCCCGACCACCACCGCGGTCAGCGCCAGCAGGATGTACTGAATGCCGATCACTTTGTGATCGATACTGAAGATGTACTTGCGAATGAAGCCAGTCGGCGCCGGGTGCCGGTGGACTGCTTCGGGAATTGCTTCTGCTGCCATCGTGTTCTCCTCGATCTGAAAAGAAGCAAACAATCGAAACTCAGTACTGCGGTAATTGATACTTGCCGAGCAATTCGTCCTTGCGCGCCTGGAACTTATCCTGCGGCAGATTCACGAGTTCGTTGAACTCATTTTCAGGCAAAACCAGCATGTAGGATTTCATCTTGTAGTGATTCATTCCACACAACTCGGCGCACGCCAGTTCATACTTGCCCGTCCTGGTGACGGTAAAGTGGACCGGTATAGCCATGCCGGGAACCAGGTCCTGCTTGAACCGGAGTTGCGGCACAAAGAAGCTGTGGGTGACATCCTTGGATTTAAGAATCAACTCGATCGGTCGATTTACCGGAACCACCAGAGTTGAGACGACTGAGTCGTCCTTGGCATTCGGATCAGTGTCGTCGAGACCGACGTAGTTCAAAGCAGAATCGTCGATCAACTTAGGATCGGTGCGGCCGAAGACATTGTCTTTGCCATGGTAATGAAAGTTCCAACTGAATTGCTGCGCTACGACTTCCACGGTGTAAGATCCGGCCGGCGCGGCGTGCAGGTGAAGCGCCGCCCAAACTCTCTGGCCCATGACTGCGAGACTAATAAAAATAACAGCGGTCACAACGGTCCAGACAACTTCCAAACGGTTGTTTCCATGCGAATAGGTCGCGCGCGTCGCAGCCGAAGAATCGCGATACTTCCATACCACCCAACCCAGTCCAATCTGGGCCGCTGCGAACGAAATTCCGACCACCAGGATCGTGATCGTGAACTGGCGGTCAACGGCTCCTCCGTGCTCAGAGATGGATTCCGGGAACCACCAGTGTTTGCTGACAAACATTCCGACCGAGGCGAGCGTTATCAGCCAGATAACAAGTCCAAGAACGCGTCCCATCCGAGTATCTCCTTTTAGAGAGTGGTCAGTTGTCCGTCGCAGGTTGCCAGTGGTTCGACCCGCAAGTCCGGTAATTAAGAATCGAATAACTGGTAAAGACCAACTAACTACTGACTACTAACTACTGGCAAGCTATCGATTTAAGACCATCACACCAAATAACAACGGCAGATAGAGCACGGAAGCAAGCAGCAACTGGCGCGCATGCTGGTTCGATTTTGAGAGCGCCGCACGAATACTGCTAGCCAGAAACAAGAGACCCAGGATTAAGGCGGCGAAGAGATAAACCCTGCCCGAGATTCCCAGGAACGTCGGAAGCAAACTTACCGGCACCAGCATTAGTGCGTAGAGAATGATCTGCTGTCCTGTCACGCGGCCATCAGGCTCGACCACGGGCAACATCCGGATACCCGCGCGCCCATAATCTTCGCGATACATCCAGGCGATCGCCAGAAAGTGCGGAAACTGCCAGAGGAATAAGATCGCAAACAGGACCCAGGCCGCGAGATCTATTTCGCCCCGCGCCGCCGCCCAACCAATTAGCGGCGGCATCGCACCCGGAAAGGCGCCGACCGCCGTCGACAGAGAAGTGCGCGTCTTCAGGGGAGTGTACAAAAACAGATAGCCGGCGATCACGGTCAGGCCCAGCACCGCCGTCACAATATTCACAGACAACGCGAGATAGACTTCGGCAGTCAAGGTCAATGCCAGACCAAACCACAACGCTTCGAAAGGCAGCAGACGTCCCGAAGGCAGCGGCCGGTTCTCAGTCCGGCGCATCAGGCCATCAAGGTCGCGCTCCATAAACTGGTTCAACGTCGCGATGCCCGATGACAGCAAAGCGATTCCAATCATCGCATGCGTAAAGGTCAGATAGTTGACCGCCCCGCGCGAACCGAGGCAGAAACCGGCTGCCGAAGTCAGCACAATCAGGAAAGTGATGCGCGGTTTAGTGAGTTCAATATAGGCAGCCGACCGGGCCTTCGCGCTCGAGGGCACGACGGCTTGGGCGGCAGCGCTTGAATGCAGATCTATCGCAGCAGTCTTCATGAGCGCGTATGGAACTTACGTCGAAAAAACTTAGAAACGGGATCGAACTATGGTGCTCGAACGGCCTGGGCCGGTGCGAGGACGTACTCCTGACGATCTACTCGCAGCACCCGGAATACTCTCAAAGTCAAAATGATCGAGGTCGCAAAAACCAGCGCGCCACAGGCCACATGGGCCACCGTCACCGAGACCATCGGCGTGAGCGGCTGCGGATCGTAAGGCGAGGCCGTCCGAGCAATGTAAGCAGCCAGCCCCAGACATAACTGCACCAATAGAAGCATCGCTGCTATCAGAGCAGGCCGCGCCAAATATCTCTCGGTCCGGTAGCGCAAGAGAACAGTCGCCACGGTCGATCCCAAAATGAGCGTCACTGCTATCGCGCCTCCCACATGCGCCAGCAACAAGCTCGTCGGCAGGTCCTGGTCCCAGGTGGCTGAGTGCCGCAGCGTTGCGCCCAAAACTAATTGAGTCAGAATTACCGCCAACGCCGCCACACACAAAGTGCGAAGCGAAACTCCGGCGCCGTTCTCGTTGACGCTGGACTCCGGCGTCACCCAATTGCGCGAGGTAAACACCGCCAGACAAACCGTAATGAGAAAGAACAACTGCGCCAGAGTGGCGTGCGCTGCCGAAACAGCAAGCGGCAAATTCAACTTAACCGTCAGACCGCCGAGCAAGCCCTGCGCGATTACCCCGCCCAGCGCGATCCAGCCGAGGCGCTTTACCCACAAACGTCGCTCGCGAACCTGGACGTAAACTGCCAGAGCGATCGTCAGAATTCCCACGGCCGTGGCGACCATGCGGTGCCCGTGCTCCCAAAACAGATTGCCAACCATTTTGGGAAAAAACGTGCCGTTTGAGCGAGGCCAATCCGACGTCGCCAGCCCGGCGTCATGGCTGGTGACATTCGCGCCCGCAATAATGAGCAAGAACGTCGCGCACGCCACCAGCAACGCGAAGCGATGAACACCCTTTGACATTTTCGATTGCCAATTGGCGATTGCCGATTGACTTCCGATTGCCTTCTCACCGAAACCAGTCGGCAATTGGCAATCGGAAATCGGCGATACGCTTAGTGTTTCATCGACATCGGCATCGGGAATTCGATTGCCGGCATCATCCGCAAAGAGCTTGGCTGACCGAGAGCATTCGCGCCAAACGAGAAGTCAGCCGTTACCGATCCCTTGGCGGAAACGGTCACATCCATCGGCTTCTCAGTGCCATTCGCTCCGCCTTCATGCCAAGCCACCACGGTGTACTTGCCCGGTGGAACGCCCTTGATTGTAAAGCTGCCATCCTCGCCCGTGACCGCAAAGAACGGATGCTTGGTTACGCCGACATAGGACTTCATCCAGGGATGCTGGTTGCACTTCACGGGAACCAGGACTTCCGCCACGGCCAACTTGTGCGTCATCGACGCGGCGCCGTTGGGCTGTGATTGGTTCCAATCCGGATTATTCTTTGGGGTGAAGTGAATGTTGTGCGTTGTCGGATCGCTGTTCGTGATCGTGATTGGTTCATTCACTACGACGCCCAACACGTGTGGCTTATAATGGCAGCCGTTTTGATCGAGAGTAGCCGACGTCGGCATATCCGGCCAGCCCGAGTAGTCAGCGATCTTCGAACCATCAGCGAGCGTGCCGCTCTTGATGTACACATAAGTATTCGCCAGCTTGCCGTCCTTAACAACCCACTCTTCGGTCATCAGGTTCGGACTCTTCGAAGTGCAGGCCGCATCGGCTGACGTGTCGATCTTCTTTGCTTCAGGCGCGGCGCCGGTGTAAGAAACCTTACCGGTGATTGTGCCTTCGTCGCCCTTCGAGGTGTAGGCTTTACCGCTCTTATCTCCACCACCGCTCTCATCCGTTGCGGTCTTGTTGCCGCATGACGATCCCAGCGATAACAGGCTCAGGGCGGCAATCAGCCCCAGCCACATTCGTGCGCGTTTGCTAAACATATATTTCTCAAGCTCCTTCAAATTGATTTGACCTTTAATTTTGCGACCAAGCATACCCTAGTTAGCAATGCGAGGGATAGCTTGGAATACTCAACTAATTATCGGTTCCAACCATGAATTAGTGACGGCGCGCCGCTTTATGCGCGTAACGCAGTTGCGCCAGGGTTCGCTGTCCTCGTTTGGAATGTCGCTGTCGGGCGATGACCCGGTCGCTACCGCTCCCGGTACTGACTCCGCCGCGCCCAGTTTTTGGTGGCGTCGCCGGCGCTGCGCTCGCTGCGGGCGTCTTGGGCGGCGCGGGAGTCGCAGACAGCAGACGCTTTTGCTCGTCCGGCGTCATCAGGAACATGTAGCGCACCAAAAGCCGCGCGTGATCGCTGTGATAGTTCGCGACATCCGAAGGCGGATTCGGCAAGTTAACCACCCATCGATCCTGATCTCTTTTGAACAAACCAGTGGGCATTGCCGTGCCTGGCGCGATCTGGGCCGGATCAAGCAGCCAGCGGAAGGTCCATTCCGGTTTCAATCTCTGCGAAGCCAAGAGGAAGTTGGGCGCAATCGCTTTGGCGTCATGCGACGGTTCACCGGTGATGTGACACTTCAAACAGGGCGTGCCCGAGACAAAAATATTCCGCGCGATCGAGCGCTCCTCGTCCGTCATTGGATCCAGCGGCTCTTTAATGTATGGCTCATTCTGCGAAGAGACGGCCATAAAGAACCGCACCAGGATCCGCAGTTCGTTCGGCGAGAAGTTAAACGTCGGCATGTGCACCTGAAGATAAGGACGCACACCATTGCGATTCGCGCCGGGCTGCGGCAACAGCCGGCCCGCGCTTTGATCGTTACCGTTTCCGGGCGCCGGCTTAGCGGCCGCGCTCGCTGCGGCTGGCGTTGAAGCTGGCTTTGACGCCGGCGCCGCACTGGACGACGTTGACGCTGGCGGCTTCTCGCCCTCTTTAAGCTGCGAAGGATCCTTCAAGAATCTCATCAGCCAATCAGGATCTACCCGAGCGCCTTCGCTGGTCAGTTGCGGCGGGAGAAACTCTCTCTGACCCGAATAAAATGGCAGCGAATAAAGCCCGGCTCCGGTAATCACGGTCGGCTCGGCGGAATTGTTATAGACACTGACGTGTTGACCGGGTTGCAGCACATGGCAACCCATGCAGTTGTATTTCTTGACTACCCACCAACCGTTTTGAATGTCCTGGCGGCGCTGGTCGGGCGGATTGTAGAAAAGGGAGGCCGGAACGTTCGCGCCCTCCGCGCCCATACTGCCGAGCAAAAGGGTCGTCAATCCTGTCCGCCATTCTTCGGTAAGATAAGGCTTCGGCATGCGCAGTCGATCTTTCGACTCGAGGTATTGCGATTTGCCGGTGTCGTAGATCTTTGGTTCGGACAGCTTGTGCTCGAAGAATCCGCGATGGTTGTACCACTCCTTTTCTTTCTCGTCCGGATGAAGCGGCTTCGGAAGCACCTCGCGGCCATACTCAGCATCCTGAGTCAACAAAGCAAAATCCAAACGCTCCAGCGGCGTCGCGCCTTCGGTCGTCAGCTCCTTGCCGATGCGCTGCTCTTCCTCGAAGCCTTTGATTTCATGGCAACCGGCACAGCCGTATTGCTTGATCTCGGCCTTCCCTTCCTCGGCCAGCTTTGGATCATCCATATAGGAGGCATCCGCGTACGATGGCGGCGATGAAAGTGAGAACAGATAAGTCGCGATGTCCCGGGCATCCTGCTCTGACAAACGCAGGTTCGGCATCACGGTCATGTTCTGGACCTGAAGTTCCGAGCCGTCGTTGGGTGACTTCGAATGAAGATCGGTATCGAATAGGAATGGCAGGCCATGTTTGGCGTAGTCTTCGGGCGTCAGATCGCGATGTTCTTTATAAGAGTAAGGCGCCCAGCGTTCGCGCGGGTTGTAAATCCAACGCACGATGTAATCATAGTTGTCTTTTTCGCCGACCTTCGACAGGTTCGCGGCAAAGGTGCCGCCCATCTTGCTGTCTTCTTCACCGATTGAGTGACACGCGAGACATCCGCGCGACTCAAACAAAGTCTTGCCGTTGTTCTTGTCTCCCTGTTGTTGTGCGGGAACCTTGCCGTCAAAACTGTTCTGCCAGAGGTATGCCGCCACAGCTTTCAGGTCATCGGCGCCTTCTTCACCATCTTCAGTGAAGCGCCAAAAAGTCGGCATCTTCGTGCCCGGACGAAACGCCTGCGGATCCTTCAGCCAAACCGGAATCCAATCCTTGCGTAACTTAAGCCGCACGTCTTTCAGATTCGGTCCGACCTTCTTCTGGTCCTGTTGCAGATAACGAGTCTGCAGATTGAGTTCGTCGATGCGCGCCGCCAATTGACTGTTCGCCACGCGCAACGAATCCGCATGCGCCAGCAGCCGCTGTACTTCTGTATCGTCGCCGGCATTGGCGCTCGCCTCAGTATCCAACCTGGCCTGGCGATCATTGGCCGTAATCTGATCTTCAAGTTGGGTGATCGACTGGCGCGCGTTCGTCAGCGCGTCGGCTTCGCGATCAAAGGCTTCCATGCGATGACAACCGACGCAGCCGCGCTGGTAGAACAAATCTTTACCGAGGTTCAAAGTATCAGCGCCCTGCGTGACCCGATCGTTCGCATGACACATCTGGCAGCCGGCTTCGGTGTTCTCCTTATGAAACAGCGGATGCAGCCAGAAAGGATTCTGGCCGTGAGCTTTGACAGCGCTGGTGGTCGCCCGGCCATTGCCGCCGTGACAAGCGGAACAACCAAACCGTTCCGGATTGTGAATCTGTAAGAGCTCTTTGCGCGGATGACTAACAAAAGCGGCAGCCAGTTCGTCGGGCTTCTTGCCCGGTCCGCCCGGTGCCATGTCCACGGCGTTAATCGTCAACGGTTCGCGCGTGCCGAGATGGCAAATCTCGCACCGATCGACTATCGAAAATTGGTTAACGTTGATCTGGTGACCCAGAATTGTGTAGTCGAAAGAGTTTTCGTTTTTCCTGATCAGGTCGTCGATACTCTTTTGCGGCAGCAGGCTGACGTGGTTCTTCAGATACTCATCGCGCTTCTTGGCCGACTCACTCGGCTCTTTGGTTAACTCGGCTTTTTCGCCGAGCACTTTCGCCTTCTCTTCCCGCAAACCATTAAACGTTTCTTCCAACTTAGCATAGTCCATCTTCTGCGGAATGGGCTTGCCGCCCCCGTCCGCAGGCAGATCTACGGTCACGACTTCTTTCTTTTTTTCGTCAAGTTGGCTGGTGTAACGCTTGCGCCAGAAATCGCTGGGCGCCGTCTCCAGCTTGTAAGTGATAACCACGATGCGGCCGCGCTGGTTCTGAAACGGCTCAGTCACCGCGTCGAGCTTCGCCTGAATCTGGGCCACCTGGCGATCTTTTTCGGAGACGTCTGCTTTAACTTTATCCAGCGCCGCTTTGGCGTCTTCATCCAGCTTCTGGTATTCCGGTGTCTCTTTAACGTCGGCTTCTGATTTGCCTGCGTCTTTGCGAATGCTCTTGAGGTAGGCTGTGTAGCGCTTAACAAATTCCCGCTGCGTTGTGCGCCACGGACGCTGGCCGAATCCTTCGTCGTACAGCGCCCAACCGGCCGATCCAATCAGCAGCAAAGTACAGACGAGCAGAATCGCGCTGGTTGAACGGCTAACGATCGGATCGCGTTGCGGCTCCGCTTCTTTTCTTACCAGAGATTCGATCGGTTCCGAAGATTCTGCCACAGTTTATGATTCCCTATTCATGTCCGACACTTCAGTTTGTCGATTCGACTTAAGCAAAAAAACTTTAGGTCATTGCTCCCTCTCCTTCGGCAGAGGGTTGGGGCGAGGGCCTGTGCGCCTCAAGCGTCGCGGCCTCCCCTTACTCCTGGCAAAGGAAGAGGAATAAACCGCGCGCGCTAATTACTTTTCTCAACGTTCCTGACTTTGCCGGACATCTTTGTCAGATATTGAACCACGGTGTTACCCACACGTATTTGATCGTGAACACCAGCCGCAGGAAAAGCTTGACGGGCATTGCCAGCAGCACACTTACAGCAAAGAACTGAAACGTCATATACTGCAGGATGCTCGTATTTGCCAGCAGCTTTAACTCGAACGGATCTGGAAACTTTGCCCACGCCAGGAACTTCCTGGGCGACACGAGGTAGCCGAATTTGAACGGCCCTCGCTTCATCAACCAGTGGAAGAACAAACCGCCCAGAAGAAAGAAAGCACTGACCACAATGAAGCCAAAGATCCCTCGCACCCACGGCAGCAGGGTCATGTGATTGGCGAAATTCGCCGGCGTGACTCCAAGAATCTCGTGCAGATCGCGGTTGCGATCAAAGACGACGGTGTTGTGATCCCATGTTTGTCCGGGCCAGAACCAGATCCAGCCGGGCCCGCGAATGAAAGTGCCGATGACGATCAGCAGAATCCACATCAAAAAGCCCCAGCTGAACATGTTCACGGCGAACCGTCTCTGCCTCAGCGTGTAGTAGCCGTTGCCGAGCGGATTCGAATCCACATAAGGAAACACCATCAGTCCGATCATGATGATCGAAGGCATCACCACGCCCGCGATCCATGGATCGAAGTAGACGAGCATCTCCTGCAATCCGAGGAAATACCACGGCGCCTTTGACGGGTTCATGGTGAGATTCGGATTAGCCGGTTCCTCGAGGGGAGCGTTTAGCAGGATCGACCAGACATATAAAACTACAGTCACGATGACGGCCGCCAAAAACTCAATGCGCACCAGATAGGGCCAGACGTGCAACTCTTTCGCCCAACCTGGACGCCACGGCTCGACCTTGCGATGATGCGTTTTGGCCAGCTTCGCATCGCCTTCCAGTTCGCCGATGAGATGATCGTTAGCGTGCGCCTGCCTGATTCCCAGCCAGGTAAAGAACGGCACCAGAAAGAGCATGGCCACGATCGGCACATTGTCAGGCGCGGAAACGATCTTCCAAATCTGGTGCCAATCCTGGACCGAGTAGACCCAAAGACCAACCAGAACCAGAGCGACGATCAGCCCGATCAGCCGGTTGCGGCGTGTATTCGGCCTGGAATTCTCGATAGTAGCTTCAGAGCGCAAGTTTCAAGTCTCTTTCAAGCGGTCGAATGTCTCTGGTCAGGCAATCTGTTTTAGAACGTCAGACAAATTGGTTTAGAACGTATGCGAAGTCTATCGTGACTTCGGATTTCAAATCTCCGAGGTCAGATCTCGGATCGCAGAGGTCGGACGCCAAGTTCAAATTTCAGATCTCAAATTTGAAATTTGAGATCAAACATGCGTTCACCTCTTCTTTGCCGGCGCTTTCATCTCCGACTCAAGCATCACCGGCGCGGGTCCCGAAATCCCACCATCCTTCCGTATGCGCCAAAAATGCACCGCCATGAAGATCGATGCAACCAACGGGATCCCGATGCAATGCCAGATGTAAGCACGCAAAAGAGCATTTGCATCTACAATCGATCCTCCCAGCAGACCGAACCTCACGTCGTTGTAGGGCGTCAGACCAAGTTGCGCGCCAAACGGTCCTTCATTACCGAACATCGGGGTCGCACGCGCCATGTTGGTTCCCACCGTCACCGCCCAAAATCCGAGTTGATCATCGGGCAGCAGGTATCCGGTGAACGAGAGCAGAAGGGTCAACACCAAGAGCACTACGCCAACGCACCAGTTGAATTCGCGAGGTTTCTTGTAAGAACCAGTCAACACCACGCGAAACATGTGCAGCCAGGTCGTAATTACCATTAAGTGCGCCGCCCAACGATGCATGTTGCGCAGCAGCTTGCCGAACGGAACATCGTGCTCGAGATAAAGAATGTCGGCGAAAGCCTGAATCTTCGCCGGGTGGTAATAGAACATCAGCAGCACACCGGTGAACGTGAGCACGATGAAAAGGTAGAACGTGATCCCACCCATTCCCCAGGTATATTGATAGCGAACTGCGTCACGATTGATCTTGGCCGGATGCAGATGAAGAAAAACGTTTGAAAGAATTGCCAGGCTGCGATTGCGCGGATCCGAACGCTCGTGAGAAACGCGAAAGATCGATTTCCAAACCTGAGTTTGCTGGGGATCCTTATAGTCTTTAGCTTCTTCGAGTGCACGATCCTTGAGCGCCGCCGCCGTGTCTTTGGCGCGCTCAACCAAACCGACGTTACTCTTCTCGCCCGTCAGTTGCTGGGTTTCTTTTTGATCTTTAGGCTCGTCCATTTTTATAGAGGAATGTATGCGCCGGGGTCATTAAATTCGTTTCTCTCACCTTTCGGCCACTTGAAGAGCCGGCTCACATCGACCCTGATCTGCCCTTCGGGATCCAGCTCGACATACGCTCGATCCATAGGTCTGGGGGCCGGGCCTTCAAAGTTAATCGCCTCGCTGTCGTAGCCACTGCCGTGGCACGGACACTTGAACTTGTTCTCGCTGGCTTTCCAGTCCGGCGTGCAACCCAGATGAGTGCACCGCGCATAAACGACAAACAAACGATCCGAAGTCTTATCGACCCAAATGCGATACTGCTGCTGATACTTGGTATCGACGCCCATTGAATAGTCGCCGGGAAAACCAATTTTGAAAGTGCTGGACGGCTCAGTAATGGAACGCGGCAGAAAGAACCGGATGAACGAAAAGAAACAATATGCCAGGAAGCCGGCGACGCTGAGCCAGATGATGCGGCGTCGCTTCTTGTTAACTGGCGGATCAGGCACCGATTCGACTACAACCGCCGGGGGTTTTCCGGCAGTCCTGGCGGCCGCTTTCGGCGCGGGCGGAGCGGCGGCGGTCGCCGGCGGCGGGGCGATGGCTGAATTCTCGTCTTTCAAATTGCTATCCACTCAGAAAAACCTCCGCCTTGCCGATCGATTTTCAGACCAATCGTGCGTTCACACTTCAACGCAGGGGATTGCTTTGAAAATATACAGTTCCCCGCGACACAGGGATTGCCGTCTCTGTGAAAACCAATTTAGCCTTGTTCACTAGAAGTGCGACCGTGCCTAAATTAAAATATAAACTCGCTCGGCAGAAGCCTTTTATACAACTTTCGCGATTGTGTTGGCAAGAGGAGAGTTACCTTGGTAGTGTCCGAATTTCAGTTTTTCTCTGCGCGGTCTCTGCGACCTCAACGTCTCTGCGGTGATTAATGGGTTCAAATACACTCACCGCGGAGACGCAGAGAACGCAGAGGGGCCGCAGAGAATTTCAAATTAGGACACTACCGTACCTTATCGAGGTTAGCTGGCTGGTGGACACATGGATTTGGAGAAGAAAAAGAGATGGAAACCAGAGTGAAAGCGGTTCTGTATACCAGGCCCGGCTGCCATCTTTGCGAAGAGATGAAGCAAGTGATGAGCAGTTCCGGTTGCGCCGAACTCTATGCCCTCGAGGAACTCGACATCGAAAGCGATCCTGAGCTATTCGCGCGTTATCAGTTTGAAATACCAATCCTGTTCATCAACGGAGTAGAAGCCTTCCGGCATCGTGTGCGCGCGGATGAATTCAGAGCGTATGTGACCGCGTTGCTCGATGAGCGGAGCCAGCCTTGAGGCGACTGACCTGCCGGGAACGCGGACGTCCCGTCCGCACCGCGTCGAAGGGGCGACCGTTTCTTCTTCATAGAGCGTTCGGACCTTTATAAGTTCGCGCTTTGCGCTCAATGCGGACGGGACCTCCGCGCTCCCTGCGCCTTCTTTTCAGTCCCGATAAAGTTGAAATTCAATTCACGGCTCTGCTGTTGAATTACTTCAAACAAGCTCTCTCGATCTCCTTCGTTAGCCGCGCTCCGATAGCTCCCTATCAGCTCCTTCAGTGACGCCAGTCCTCTATATAGCCCGGCGTTTTCAATCGGCGGAGTCAGATACGAAATCAATTCCGCGTACGAACGGCGTTTGGCGATCGTGCCCTCAGACGGATTGTTAACGCTATAGATATAGATGTTCGGCAACTCGCCGATCAAACGGTCCGGCCAGCACGATCCCGACAGGCCTACCTGTTTCCCGGGCATGAACTCCATCGCTCCATGAGTCCCGACGTGCACGACCGCATCAGCCTGAAAAACTTTTTCCAGGTACGCATAAAAGGCTGCGAATCCATGATGCGGCGTTCCTCCTTTCGCCATCAGCAGTCGCATGGGATCGTCTTCAAATCCGAAGGTCGGTTGTAATCCTAAGAAGACATTCCCAAGTGTAATTCCCTGAATCAATAAATCGCCGCCGCGGGAATTTATCGCGCCGGGCGCGGGCCCCCACTCAGCCTCGATTTCACTGACCCACGGACAAACCCGCCGGTACTCGTCCGCTTTCATCTGATAAGCGACGTTCGCCGTAGCACTCAGGTCTTCGGAATTTCCTCCCAGCAGCTGGTCGCGTAAGGCGTCGACGCTTTCGGGTATATCGACGCGATAACCTTCGTCCTTAATACTTCTGAGAATATCGAAGAGACTGGCAAACACATCCAGGTCAGCGGCCGTGCCAAGGTTCCCTTTGTTGGGCGGAAAGCAATAAAGCGTCAGCGCAATCTTCAATTGATCGCGCTCGGCGGTTTGCAGACGGTGCCAACGCTTCAAGCGTTGCGCGATTCGCAGACAGCGATCTTCCAGCGGCGCCGGCTCGACTCCTCGCGCCGGAATTCCGCCAAACACGAGCGGCTCAGTCGCGCCGTCAATTTCGGGAATCGCTATCTGCATTCCGGTCTGGATCGGGTTCAAACCGCTAAAAGATTCCTGCCACGATTCGATCGTTTGCGTATCGAGACTAATCATCGATCGGTACGGCAGGTTTAGTTTGCGCAAGAACTCGGCCGCCGCTTCACTGTCATTCATTGCCGGACCGCCGACAAAACTGAAACCGGTTAACGAAACGATCTGACTGACACGAGACCGGCTGGGGCCTCGATTCTTTCGTCTGTTTTCGTGGATCGTTTCCTCTGTAGGCTGAGAAGGATGATCCACGAAATCAGACGAATCGTTGTCTGGCCTTGGTTTTGGATCTGGCCCTTCGCCTGTGCTTTCTTTTTTCCGTTGAAGAAAAAACTTTTCACACGCTTCTCGATTATCCATCAGAGTCGAGATCGCGGGAATTACACTTAGCCCTTCTGCTTCAATCGCCCGAATCAAGTGATCGTAATGCTTGCGCGCGTTGCTGACGATTTGCGGCCGCATCAAGAGAAGACCGATTGTTGATTTTGGATCCAGCGGTTTGTCTTCTCTCTCGCTTCTTACTATTTCCTTTTGTCTTCGTCGCGCGTACCAGGCCTCATAAGCTCCGAACGACTCAAACAGCGCGGGCGCATCCGGATGATAGATTGCGACTGACGGCATTGACTCAGGCGGCGGTATCTTGATCTTTCTCAGCCTTTCGTCGTCCAAATAATGCTTTAGCGCATAAAGGAGCATCGACCGAATGTTCACGGGTGTAGGCTGGAGAAAGTAACAGAACATCATCAGATAATTCTTCACATCGCGCAGCGCACCCGCTCCCGGAACAAATCGCAGCAGTGACGGCAGATGATTGGCGAACTTGAGGTATTGCGCCCGGCCATGACCATTCTTCTTGTCTTCTCGCTTGCCGCGCGCTTGCTCGCCAATCCATGAACCGATCGAGCCAAGCAAACTCGTCGCCTTCGCCGCATCGTCGCTTCCTGATGTTGCGCTTTGCCTTTCACCGTTTTCCTTTATCGCTTTGCTTTGCGCCTTTGCGCCTTTGCGAGAACCGATTCCTGCTTTGCGTGAGCCAATACCTGAAAGACGCTCAATGTCCAGCTTCCCCATCCGCGTGCGCTTCATCAACTGGGGCATACAATTGATCACCACCACCGCCCGGTGTCGATCACCATTTCGATCAAGGAAGTTTAGGAGCCGCGTCGCGTTCTCGCTATCCATCACGTGAATGACGAAAAGAATCTCCGATTCAATCAGATTGTTTTCAATCGCGGTCCACTCATCGTCGGCAAACGAAGCGCCGAAGTTGTAGGTCGCCACGCACAGATCGAGCCCGTACTGCTGCCGGATCTCACGTTCCGCACTTCGCAGAGGCGCGAGCAAGCTGGAACCTACATAAAGGACTGTAATCTTCATGGAGTCTTCGTCACGAACTCTCGTTGTAGCTCAAGAGTGTCGCACAATCGCGAACAACCGTTTCGTGTCGTTTCGTGGACCGCTTTTCATTTACCAGCGGCTAACGATCCACTAAACCACAGTCGTCAATGCAAAGGAATTTGCATTCGCAAAGAGCCGAGTAAGCCTGATCGATCAATTTCATTGTCGTTCTCATTCGGACGATGAAAAAGCGATCCACGAATTCACACGAAAAGAAACAAGCCCGATTCTCAAGTAGCCGCTCATACTTCATGAAACACTGATCATGTCCCGCAACTTCTCCAAAATCTCCTCGTCAGGATTCCAGAATCCGCGATCGTGCGCTTCGAGCAGACGCCTGATCAGTGAAAGGAGGGAATGCGGATTCAATTCCTGTAGCCGATCGAACATCGTCGAATCCAGCAGGAAAGTCCTGGCGATGTCGGTGTAGATCCACGGATCGACGGCGTCTGCTGTCGCGCTCCAACCGAAAGTATTCGCCACATGGTTTTCGATTTCAGCGACACCGCGGAAACCGTGCTGCAGCATTCCTTCGTACCATTTTGGATTCAGGGTCTTCGCGCGCGTCTCAAGCCTGATAGTCTCTTCCAACGAACGAATCTTCGTTTGCGGCGAGAGTGAATCGGACAAATAGATCGCCGGCCGTGCTTGAGCGCGTTTTTCAACTGCCTGGGAAATGCCACCGAGATATTCGAAGTAATGGTCAACGTCGGTGATCCCGACTTCGAATGAATCAATGTTCTGATATGTAGCTTCGACCCGTGACAACGCGTGATCCATCAACTCGCGCGCTTCGCGACCCTCAACTGTTCGTCCCTTTGAATCTCGCGTGTATGCGAAGCACTTGCGCGTAACGAAAAGATCTCCCAGCGTGTCTGCCGTCCCCCACTCCGATTGCATCACCATGAAATTTACATTCGTGCCATAGTTACCTGGGGCATTTGAAAATACTCTGGTGACGGCATCGTCAAACTTGCCACCGTGCTCATCGATCTTCTCAGAGACATTCCGCCGCACGTAGTTCATCTCAAAAGGTTCGTCAAGCGCCGCAACTCGTCGAACAGCCTTATCGAGTAACGCCATTGTCGGCGCAAACAAATCACGAAAAATTCCCGATACCGTCATCACCACGTCCATGCGCGGGCGATTCAGTTCCTTGAGGGGAATGATTTCGATTTCAGTTGCGCGATTTAGCGCGTCGCGAACAGGGCGCACCCCGAGTAAGTGAAGCGCCTGCGCGACGCCCTCGCCTTGCGTCTTGATATTGTCCAGGCCCCAAAGCACCAGCGCGAGAGCGCGTGGATAGCGGCCGTGCTCTTCAAAATGCCGGCGAAGCAGCGCGTCAGCCGTGAGTCTTGCGCGCACGACGGCCATTTGAGAAGGAACCGAATAAGGATTCACCGCATGCGTATTCCGGCCCGTAGGCAGAACCATCGGATTCTGAACGATATCGGCGCCGGGTCCCGGCTCGATGTACTCGCCGTGCAACGCGCGCAGCAACGACGTAATCTCGCTATTGGAATCAAGCTGCTCAGCAATCTTCGACAGGAGCAAGAAAACAGGAAGCGACTCTTCGGGGTTAACATCGGCCCTCGAATTCAGCCACTGGACGGCCGAGCGGGCGCCTTCGCGGCAAAAACGCTGCACGCCCTCCAGGACGATTGACTCGATTAAGTCCTTGGTCTCGCTTGCGGACTCGTCTCGAAACAGCACGTCGTAGTCATTAATGCCTAGCGCCTCCGCGATGAGTTTTGGTAGCGCGCGGACACCGTGCTCAGGCCGGTCGAACGAGGCAACCATCCGCAGCAGATCGGCTTTTTCCTTCAGTTCGGCCGGACGACCAAACACATGCAGACCCGTGGGGATCAGCCTCTGCTCGATCTCCACGAGTTGCTCGTACAGTCGCATTACGGCGGCATCGCGATAACTATGATTCTGATTCATGAGGAGGTCGCTCGTACGCGAACAGGCTACCCAGATACCTTCAGTCTCGCCGCTGCGATGTCTTTCTGCTAGCCAATACGTCCCTACTTTAAGATGAACTTCTTTTAACTGAAAAACCCGCTCGCGGCAAGACACCGCAGTCTCTACATGCTTTCCACAACTGTTTGCCAGCTCAACAAGAGGCAAGAGTTTGTCTCGACCTTCAGGAAGTCTATTTCGCTATTCCGCTCTCGCGCCCTTTCCGGCTGACTCCTCACGATAGCTATGAAAAAGTTTTACGATCACTATGCAAAATTTTGTATTGACACAAACGACTAGTCGTATTAGAGTTCGCGCGACTTGCCAGAATCTGCGCGTCGGATCTTCTTGAGAAATTAGGATTTTCTTTTGGGCGGGCTTTTTACCCGCTCTTATCTGGCCGCTACAACGACGCGCTCACTTCTACTTTTTCGGCCAGCCTTACGAGCATAGGTCCAAGGGTTCCAAAGGGTAAGAGAACAAGAGCAATTTGCCATCGGCAAGTTGTCGGTGGTGTTCTGCACAAGTGTGCCTACCAGTCTGCAGGAGGAAATATGAGAACATTTGTGAGGGTTTTGATTTTTGTTCTATTTGTGACGGCTCTCGCGCTGCCAATCTGGACCTCGAGAACCGTTGAAGGCCAAGCTGCTACTGAAGCGCCGGCCGGCCTTGATACTTTAACCAATGGAATGGTTACTCAGGCAGTACACGATGCCGATCGAGCAACCTTCGAAGAACGGGATGATGTCACTAAAGGCCTCGGCCCAATCTACAATGCGCAGTCCTGCGCTGAATGCCACCAAAACCCGGTCAGCGGCGGCATCAGCCAAATCTCGGAACTTCGAGCCGGCCATCTCGACGGGTCGGGTAACTTCGTACCGGCCACCGTAACCATAAACGTCGGCGGTCCGAACGGCGGCGTGACCATTGCCAACCGATCGCTTATCAACCAGCGCGCGACATGCCCTGGGGTGGTAACCGACAACGATCCAACCAACAACGTTCCAGATGGCACGATTATCTATAACCACCCGAACGACCAGGGAGAGGAGCGCTTGTCGAGCGCCGACGATATTCGAACGCGCCGCGCAGCGACCAACGTTCTGGGGCTCGGTTTTGTTGAGGCCATCTCAAACACCACGTTGCAGAACATCCCTAACGGTCAGCCCTCCGGCATGAAGGGACAGGTAATCACGGTACCCGTAGCCGAGGCGCCGGGCCAATTTCGCGTCGGCCGGTTTGGGTGGAAAAATCAACAAGCCAGCCTGCTGAGCTTTTCGAGTGACGCTTATCTCAACGAACAGGGCATCACAAACCAGTTCAACCTCCTGGAGCCTGTCCCGGCAGGTACTGGTGTCGGCGGAAGGGCTCTTTGTGATGATGTTCCCGACAACGCCCCTTGCGTAGCCAACACGAGCGTGAACTGTGGAGAGGATCCTGATGGCGACATCCAGACCTTCGCGCAGTTTATGAGAGCCAGCAAGGTGCCTGGACGCGATACGAGGCTGGCGGCCACTGCGGACGCCCAAACCGGGGCTTCCCTATTCCATTCGGTTGGATGCGACATCTGTCACATCGCAACCTTCACGACTGCTCCCGCGGGCACTGTCATAAACGGCGGCGCGTTTACGGTTCCGGCCGCTCTGGGCAACAAGTTAATCCACCCGTACAGCGATTTCCTCCTGCACGATGTTGGGACCGGTGACGGAATTGTCCAAACCAACGTCGCTGGCACCAACACTCTCGATCAGTCTACCCGGAACAAGGTACGTACCGCCCCGCTTTGGGGCGTGCGCACTCGAAATGAGTTAATGCACGATCTCGAGAACTATACGCGCAACGACGCCATCCTCCGCCACGCAGGCGAGGCTACCGGCGTTATCAACAGCTATCGCGGGCTGAGCACGACGCAAAAGAATCAGCTGATCACGTTTCTAAATTCGATATGATTGGCTGCGGTTCCAAACCACAAACTGGTCAGTGAGACTGGACTCAATTTGAGTATCCAGCCTCACTGACCCTTTCTCAATAGATTTGTCCTGCAGAAATTTTTTGTTCGCAAGCAAGGAGGGCTTTCTGGTGTCATGCAGGGGAACAAATGCCATTGGCTTCAGCTTGATCTTGCTGGCGACCGCGTTTTTATTTGCGGGCTGCGCCAAACGGAATGAAGACGTTAAAAGCGTTGAGCCCGCCCCGCGGGTTGAATCCACTATGGAACCGGCTGCCCGCGTGCTCGCGTTGGCCTCGCCTACGCCCGCCCCGACTCCCGCAAGCAAGCCGTCGGCGCCGCCCAACCCAACAGAAATCCGTGCCACTGTCGCCCGCGTCTTCGAGAAAGCCGCAACTCCAGACGTTTCACTGCCCCAGGCCTTTGCGGTCGGAGATTTTAACGGCGATGGCTCGGAAGATCTGGCTGTTGCGATCAAGGTTAACGAAGGCTCACTGAGCGAAATCAACAACGAATTGGCGAACTGGTCACTGGAAGATCCCCGGAACGTTCCCATTTCCAGTTTGTCCAATCGAGTTCCTCCAACCAAACGGGCGCACGTCGAAAAGGGAGATACGCTTCTGGCCATCATTCATGGCGTTGGCCCTGAGGGATGGCGGGCGACGGAAGCGAAACAAACATACGTGCTTAAGAACGGAGCCGGATCAAAGTTGCTTGCGCAACCTGCTGAAGCAGTACGAAGGGCCAATAAGAGACTGCCGCAGCTGAGGGGCGACGTCCTCAATGAGACGATCGGCGTTAAGAACGGGTTCGTTTTTTGGACTGGTGCGAAGTATGCGTGGTTCTCAACATCGCCCGAATAAAGGCTGGGAATGCAATAGACCCGTAATCCGTCCAGGCCCGATCTAAAATGTTCGATCCCTCACGATGACAAGCTCGCGGTACTCGGCTATGATGCCCGTTCGTTAGCGCTACTTTTCTACGAGGCGTTTCCGCCAAGACTTCAAGTGACGAGCACAATCAATGTTAGAGGCTGTAAACCTGGAATGCACTCGCGGAGACCGCCGGCTTTTCAGGGGCCTCAACTTTTCAATCAAACCCGGCGAGTTGATAGAGCTGCACGGTGCGAATGGCAGTGGAAAGACCAGCTTGCTGCGTATTCTTTCCGGATTGTCCTCGCCGGCGCAGGGTGAAGTTCGCTGGAATGGAAAAAACATTCGATCACTGGGCGAAGAATATTCGGGAGCGGTCTCTTACCTGGCACATCAGAACGGCGTCAAGGACGAACTCAGCGCGATTGAGAATCTGCGCATTGCGTGCGGCGTCAGCGGCAACGTTCTGAGCAAAGCCGATGCACAAACAGTTCTGGAGCAAGTTGGGTTGAGCCGCCAACAGAATCTTCCGGCCCGTTCATTATCAGCCGGACAAAAGCGTCGAGTGGCACTGGCCCGGCTGCTGGGCTCCAGAGCCACGGTTTGGTTACTCGACGAAGTTTTGACGTCGCTCGATGACGCTGCAATCAAGCTCGCGCGCCGGTTTATTGGCGATCACTTGAGGAATGGCGGCCTGGCAATAATCGCCACGCACCAGGAACTGGATTTGGCCGCGGAACGGATTCAGCGGATCGAACTTTCCCTGTGACCGCATATTCCCTTCACTCGATGTTTGGCTGGCTCGTCTGGCGAGATTTGATTCTCGCGTGGCGTCGACGGGCGGACGTCCTGGCCACAGTGTTCTTTTTTGTGATTGTGGTTAGCCTGTTTCCTTTGGGTATCGGGCCGGAGAGGGAAATCCTTCGAACCATTGCGCCCGGCGTTGTTTGGGTGGCCGCGCTTCTGGCTTCGATGCTCTCGCTGGGCCGGATCTTTGGCAATGATTATCAGGATGGAACGCTCGAACAATTAATGTTGACGCCTCAATCGACCTACCTGATAGTGCTGGGAAAAATATTGGCGCACTGGCTGGTGTCTGAACTGCCGCTGGTAATTATCGCTCCGGTGCTTGGACTTCAGTTCGGTTTGTCGCAGAATAGTCTGGCGATAGTGGTTGTGTCTCTCTTGCTGGGCTCGCCGGTCCTGAGTTTGATCGGATCCATCGGCGCGGCACTCACTCTGGGCTTGCGCGCCGCGAATGTTTTAGTTGCATTGCTCGTCTTGCCTCTTTACATCCCGGTCCTGATCTTCGGAACTGGCGCGGTCCAGGCCAGCATTGGCGGTACGAGTCCGCAACCGTATCTGCTTCTCCTCGGCGCGACGCTGGTACTGACCCTGGTGTTCGCGCCATGGGCAACCAGCGCGGCTTTGAAAATATCCGTGGAATGAAAGTTGTACGACAGTCTTCAGTTTGTCGATGACGAACGCCTGATCGAGTTGATTGAAAACGTGGCGAGGTCTCTTCCTCTCCCTTTGGGAGGGCCAGGGGACAGTGCTAAAGGTTGACGCCGTACAAACCATCTCCCCAACCCTCTGCCAAAGCGTGAGGGAGACAAGACATAGTTTGTCGGACACTGAATCCAATGTCTAACCGAAAAATAAATTGGTATAAATACGCAGCACCTGCGAACTTCTACCCACTCGCAGGCAAGATGATCCCCGTGTTCGCGGTGCTGACGGCCCTGCTATTCATAGTTGGCCTGTATGTTGGGTTTTTTATCGCACCAACTGATTTTCAACAGGGCGAGGCCTACCGGATTATCTTTATTCATGTGCCTGCGGCCTGGATGGGAATGTTCCTCTATGTGCTGATGGCGATTTACGCCGGCATCGGCTGGGCCTTCAACGCGCGACTGGCATCGATGATGGCGACGGCAATTTCCCCGACCGGAGCGATCTTCACCTTTATTTCGCTGGTCACCGGCTCGCTCTGGGGCCGGCCGGCTTGGGGAGTTTGGTGGGTTTGGGACGCGCGTCTTACTTCAACTCTGATCCTGATGTTTTTGTATATTGGATTCATTTCGCTGCAATCGTCAATTGACGATCCGCGCCGTGCCGATCGAGCCGGAGCGGTGCTGGCTTTGGTCGGAGTGATCAATGTCCCGATCATTTATTTTTCGGTGCAGTGGTGGAACAGCCTGCATCAGGGCGCAACTATTACCGCCAAAAGTTTCAAGATGGCGCCAAGTATGCTCGCCGCAATGTTAATTCTGTTGGCGGCTTGCTGGATGTATTCAATCGCCGTAGTCCTGGTGCGCGTGCGGTACATTATTCGAGAGCGAGAACGTGAATCGCCCTGGCTGGCCGAAGCCATCGCGTAAGGGCACCGCTTGTCCCTGCCCGGATTGCGGGAATTTGAGAGAATGGGCAGCCACGAGGGCTGCCCCTACAACTAACTTATGAACTGGTCAAAGTTTTTTTGGATGGGTGGTTACGGGCTTTACGTCTGGGGTTCGTATGGAGTGACTTTTGTCCTGCTCAGCGGCGAAGTACTAATGCTGCTTAAGCGCAAAAGAGATCTCGCTCGCAGAGAAAGTCCGCGGGAGTTTGCAGATCATAGTTCGCAACTGGAGAATTCATTCCAGGAGATTCAATGAAGAAGCGTCACAAAAGAATTGTCTTTATCTTTGCCTGTCTGGCCGCGCTTGTTTTAGCCACGTGGCTGGTGTTGGGCGCTTTTCGGAATAATCTCGTTTTCTTTTTCAGTCCTACTCAGGTCGCCTCAAAGGAAGCGCCCGTGGGGCGCACGTTCCGCATTGGCGGTTTGGTCGAAGCCGGTAGCTTGAAGCGCGATACCGATGGATTGACGATTCGCTTTGCCGTCACGGACACGGCAACCACTCTGCCAGTCGTCTACAAAGGAATTCTTCCTGACCTTTTCAAAGAAGGCCGCGGTTGCGTGGCCCAGGGCAAGGTTGGTCCTGACGGAGTCTTTTACGCCGATCAAATAATGGCCAAACACGACGAGAATTACATGCCCCCCGAAGCTGCTCGAGCGCTTGATCAGGCGAAAGATATGCAGAAGGTTAAGAACTCGGCGAACGAAGCGGCAAAGACGCTTTCGAAATAGGAAGGAGCCGGCGGGATGCCGGCGTTGCGCAGGCAAGGATGCCTGCGCTCTATTCATGATTCCTGAAATTGGACAAATCGCGCTGATTCTCGCGCTCATGCTGGCATTGACACAGGCCACGCTGCCTTTGATTGGTGCGGCGCGCGGAATTCCGCAATTGATTGCCCTGGCGCGGCCCGCCGCCCAGGCGCAATTTATTTTTGTGGCGATCGCCTTCTGCTGTCTGGCCTACTCGTTCATCAACAATGATTTTTCGGTGCTGAACGTTGCCACCAATTCCAATTCGCAGCTTCCCCTTCATTATCGGCTGGCGGCCACCTGGGGTTCGCACGAAGGTTCACTGCTGCTTTGGACCTTCATGCTCACAGTGTGGATGGTAGCAGTCAGCTTGTTCAGCAATCATCTCCCAAGGGAGATGATCGCCCGCGTGCTCGCGGTAATGGCGGTAATCAGCACCGGTTTCCTACTGTTCATGTTGTTAACCTCGAATCCTTTTCAGCGCCTGCTTCCCGTGCCGCCTGACGGCCGCGATTTGAATCCGCTGCTGCAGGATCCGGCAATGGTCGCGCACCCGCCGATGCTTTACATGGGTTACGTAGGCATGTGCGTGGCATTTGCTTTCGCTATCTCAGCGCTGATTGGCGGCCGCCTGGACGCGACCTGGGCTCGCTGGTCCCGGCCCTGGACCACGGTGGCGTGGATGTTTCTAACTTGCGGCATCGCACTGGGAAGTTTCTGGGCGTACTACGAGTTGGGCTGGGGTGGTTGGTGGTTCTGGGACCCGGTCGAGAACGCTTCGTTCATGCCGTGGCTCGTGGGGACGGCGCTGATTCACTCGCTCGCGGTAACCGAAAAACGAGGTGGATTCAAGAGCTGGACGGTGCTGTTGGCGATCGCCGCGTTCTCTTTGAGCCTGCTCGGAACATTTCTGGTGCGTTCGGGCGTGCTGACCTCCGTGCATGCGTTCGCCACCGATCCCAAACGCGGCATTTTCATTCTCGGCTTTCTGACATTGGTCATCGGAGGTTCGCTCGGATTGTATGCCTGGCGGGCTAAGCAGGTCGGCCTTGGTTCAAAATTCGAAGTTCTTTCCCGCGAATCATTCCTGCTCACAAACAACGTGCTGCTGATAGTCGCCGCCGGATCAGTCTTGCTTGGCACGCTCTATCCACTTTTTATAGACGCGCTCAACCTGGGAAAACTCTCTGTGGGCCCGCCGTATTTCAATAGCGTTTTCGTACCCTTGATGGCGCCCGCGGCGTTTCTCATTGGCGTTGGACCAATCGCTCGCTGGAAACAGGCAAAGATTCCCGAACTCGCGGTACGCCTGCGATTGGCATTTGGACTGAGTCTGATCACCGCCCTCGTTCTGCCGTTTGTGATTGGCGGATGGAAATGGCGCGCCAGTCTCGGACTGCTACTGTTCTGCTGGATCGTAGCCACGTCTCTGCAAAATATTTGGACCAGACTGCGCAGCCAATCCGGGCAGTTGGGTTTGCTGAGCAGATTAAAGGCGGCGCCACGCAGCTATTACGGTATGCAATTAGCCCACATTGGCGTGGCCGTATTCATCGCCGGCGTGACCGTAGTAACGAGTTATCAGACCGAGAAAGACGTGAAGATGAACCTCGGCGACACAGTGAGCGTCGGTGGTTATGAATTTCGCTTGAACAACCTCGCTCAGTATCAGGGGCCGAACTTCCGGGCAGTGCGCGCAGACATGGAAGTTACCAGGAGCGGGTCTCCGGTGGCGGTCATGCATCCGGAGAAGCGCGCCTTTACAGTTTCCGGAAACGCTACGTCCGAGACGGCAATCGATCGCAGCGTCTGGCGCGATCTGTACCTATCGCTCGGCGACGAAGTGCCCGGCGGCGGCTGGACCGTCCGCGTTTATCATAAGCCGCTGGTGAACTGGATCTGGGGCGGCGCGTTGCTAATGGCGATTGGCGGAGGCTTCGCGGTCACGGATCGAAGGTATGCACTGGCGTCGCGCAAGCGGACCAGCGAGACTCCCTCCGGCAAACCCGAACCGGTATCCAAAGTGGTACCGAGCGCCGCAACTTCAGCGGTCGAGTAGACAATGAACAAATTGCTGTTATTACCGCTGGTTCTTTTCATCGGCCTGGTGGCTTTCCTGCTGGTGGGTCTGCGTCACGATCCACACGAAATACCATCGCCCCTAATTAATAAACCCGCACCCGCATTCCAACTCAAGCAACTGCAAGATCCAAACAAGACCTTCTCGGCCCAGGAGATGCGCGGCAAGGTCTGGCTTCTAAATTTTTGGGGGACCTGGTGTGTGGCCTGCCGCGAAGAACATCCATTGCTGATTCAGTATGCAAAGACCAACGCAGTTCCGATCTATGGAGTGGATTACAAAGATGAGCGAGCGACTGCCATGCAGATGTTGGATGACGAGGGTAACCCATACACGCTAACGGCATCCGATCCGGAGGGCCGCCTGTCGATCGATTATGGAGTTTATGGCGCGCCGGAAACATTTCTGATCGATCGCGACGGCGTCATTCGATATAAGCAGATTGGACCAATTACCGAAGAGGCCTGGCAGAAGGAGATTCTGCCGCGGGTAAAACAGTTGAGTCAATGAAACATTTCGTGCTCATCATTCTGGTTCTCTTTTGCACGGGCGGAGCGCCGGTCGCGAAAGAAGCACAGTCCAACGAAGATCCGAAGATCGAGCAGCGCATGAAAGCGTTGACCGAGCAGCTACGTTGCCTGGTTTGCCAAAACGAGACACTCGCCGACTCGCGCGCTGACCTGGCTGAAGACTTGCGCCAACAGATCCGTGAACAGATGAAGGCCGGCAAGAGCGATCAGGAAATTCTGGGGTTCCTGACGCAACGCTATGGGGATTTCGTTCTCTACAAGCCGCCAGTAAAAGCGACCACCTACCTGCTCTGGTTCGGACCGTTCATACTTTTGGTCGCCGGCACCGGAGTGCTGTATCGTTATCTCAGACATCGCCGCGAACTGATTCAGGATAAGCCGCTGACTGCGGCCGAGCGCAAACGCGCTGCGGACCTTCTGCGGAACGAAATTGGATAGGTGTAGCGCAAGTTGTTAACTTGCGTTCCCATAGAAAGCCGGGCGCGTACTGAGAATTTGATTTTGTCTCTGCGTAAACTCCGCGTTCTCTGAGTCTTTGCGGTGAATCCTATCTCCGGAAGACTTACCGCAGAGACGCAGAGGCGGCAAAGGCGCCGCAGAGAAAGCCAAAACTAAGACACCACCTGCGCCAAATACGTTTATGCTAACTTTCTGGATCATTGCTGCTCTCTTCATTCTGTTCGCGTTGTGGTTTGTGCTGCCGCCGCTGCTGGAAAAATCCGGGGAAAATGAAACCGATGACTTGCGCGCGGCGAACGTGCTGGTCTATCAGGACCAGTTCAAAGAGATGGAAGCTGATCTGAAGAACGGTTTGATCAGCGAGCCACAATATCAGCAGGACAAGGAAGAGCTCGAGCGCCGTCTCCTGGAAGATGTTAACGCCCCCAAAATCCCGGCCCGATCATCGGCGTCCGTGACACACAAGTTCGCCTATGGAGTTGGCCTCGCGATACCCGTCGGCGTGATCGCTTTGTACTTCGCGGTGGGTAATCCAAAGGGGCTGTCCCCTTCCCTGGCCTCTGCTGAAATGGCCGCACCCTCGTCCCAGCAGCAGGGTGGCCCGATGAACAACCAGCAGATCGCGGCGAATGTCGAAAGGCTCGCCAAACGGCTCGAGCAAAATCCGAACGACGCCCAGGGGTGGCTGATGCTGGCACGCAGTTATACTTTGATGGAGCGGTTTGCGGATGCCGCATCCGCGTATGAGCATGCCACCGCCTTGAATGCTAATGACGCCAGCGTCTGGGCGGATTACGCGGAAGCTTCGGCGATGGCCAACGGCCAGCAGCTGGCCGGCAAACCGACTAATGCTATCAATAGGGCCCTGCAAATCGATCCGAAGAATCAGAAAGCTCTGGACCTCGCCGGCAGCGCTGCGTACCAGGCAGGAGATTACAAGAAAGCGATCGACTATTGGCAGAAACTGCTAAACCAATTGCCCGCGGGTTCGGAAGAGTTAAGAACGATCTCAGATCAGATTGCTAAAGCAAAGCAGGCGGGAGATAAAGGTTCGAAATAAGCGGTTCCGTAGTTTCGTTTAGAAGCGGGCTACCGCCGCTTGGTCGGCCGCCAGGCCAAACTCTCAACATAGCAAGGAGGAGACGTATCATGTCAGAAAGAAAAGCGATCGATTGCCGCGACCATCCGAGCGACAGCGGCTGCACTCTGCGGCTGGAAGGTAACGAAGAAGAGGTGCTGGAGGCCGCGGTCAACCACGCAATAACCACGCACGGGCACACTAACAATCCGGAACTGCGCGAGCAAATTCGCGGCTTGCTGAAACCTGCCGAATAGAAATGTGGGCAGCGACATCTTGCAGGTGTTCACGGGCGGTTAGCCCGTAGCACAATCAAATATAACTATGTCCAGAGACAACCTGCTTTTCGCAATCATCGGGATATTGATCGGCTTCATCATTGGCTTCATGCTTGCCAACTCGATCCTCACGCGCGAGGCCGCAATGCGGGCCGCGCCATTGTCGGCAGCCCAGCAAAGCGGAAATCTTCCGCCTAACCATCCATCCGTTGCCGGAACCGATCAAGGCGGAGATGGGCAACAGATGTTCACGCAGGTTCAGGAGGCCATGAAGCAGGCCCGCGAACACCCTGACGATTTCGACGCACAGCTTACAGCCGCCAAACTCGAATATCAGATCCAGCGGTACGATCAGGCGATTGAATATCTGCTGATCGCCAACAAGCTTAAGCCAAACGACTTCAATGTGCTGGGCATGCTGGGCGTAGCGAACATGGATGCCGGCCATTTCGACGCCGCCGAGAAATGGTATCGGGCCGCCGTGATCAAAAAGCCTGACGATATTCCCGTGATCGATGGTTTGTGCGCGGTGCTGCTCAGCAAGGGAGACGCGAAGGGCGCCGATGAAGCGATCAATAAGCTGGCGAAGGTAGATCCTACCAATCAGGACTTGCCGCAGTTTAAGGACAAGCTGGCCGAATTGAAATCGGGGAAGAAGTAAGGTCGCTCCTGACTTAAAAGGGCTTTAGAGTACCAACTTTAGTTGGGTTCTTACTCCGCCTAAGACAACCCGACTGAAGCCGGTACTCTGAACACCTGTTATCACTCGTTGAGGGTTTACTTGAGAGGCGATCGACGCCGACCTAATAGCCACGACTTAAGCGTCCCCGGGCTCTTCTCATCAATCGCAAAATATTCCTGGATAATTTTATTGTAGAGACGGTTCCGTTCCAACGGCGTGAGTTCGAAACCCAGAGGCATCTGGCCGCCCTTCACATAAGAGCTAATCAACGTTCTGTCCATCGGCCAGTTGAGGGCGCCGAGTCGATTTGGTTGATGACAGATGCCGCACTTCACTCCATCAATTCCTATTTCATTGTCGACCGCAGCAGACGACCGCCCCTGCCTGCCGGTAACACCCAGGCCGGGACCCAACTTGCTGGCGTCCAGATACTTGTCAAAGCGCGGACGGCTGTATTGGAGGAAGCGTTCGTTGACCGCGCGCACTTTTTCGAGCTCATCTCGACTCACTGTGCCGTCGACCGGAAAGATCGGCAGTATTCCGCTCTTGTGACACAGCGCGCAGTTGTCGTCACCTTCTCCCAGTTCCCAACGACCCTTTATGGTTATCGAACCGTTCCGGCGAAAGGTGCGGAAGTAGTCTTTAAAGTAAGTATTGGTCCCGTCCGGACCGGGCACCACCGAAACGACCGAAACGTTGCGCACCGATGCGCGGGCGCGCGGATCTGGCACACCAAACTGCACCCACTTTTCCGGCGCACCCTGCGCTGTGTTTCCCGGCACGACGATCAGCAACCGCCAGAAGCTGTCCGGGTTATCAGGCGTTCCCAGGTGCCTTGATTGATAGCTGAAGAAGATGAGTTGCTCGTCCAAGGCGCGGCCGGCGTTGAGCTCCGCCAGCATAGCCTTCGCCTGTTTTAACGTTGCGAAGCGACTGACAGCGCGCAGAAAGTCCGGAGTCAAAAGGAAATCTGGAATCGTGACATACGCGCGCGTCTCAGAAAAATAAACGCTGTCAGGAACATTAAAACCGAGTTCATGATCCGCCTGGCGTTCGAGTGAAAGAGTCTTGATGTAACCGACGAACTCCGGATAACGCGCCGCGAAATCGCCTTCGTCCGGCAACCGGCACTGCTCCAACGCGCGAGAAATGCCGTCCAGGACTCGCCCGTAAGCATTCTGCGCAATGTCGCGCTCGTACGCTCGTCGCGCTGCCGGAACCAAAGCATTAACCGCTCGCTTTACCCAGACGTCCGGCTGAGACTTTATTTGATTACATGGCACCGCTGACAAAGCGGATGCCGCCAAAAATAAAACCAAGCCGCTTGTGCCGAGCCACGATCGCATACCAGGGTGAAGTTTGCATCGATTCATTGCTGTCGAATCAATATCAGAGGTCTCAGATCGCTGTCAAAGATTTTGGCGACCATGTAAGAGCGAGGTCAGAACGGCAGCGATAGCGACCACGTGGCCCGTAGAGGCCAGGGTTGCAGATCACCCGATCGCTATCGCTGCCGTACTGACCTCATCATCAGATCGAGACCGCCGAGGCCGCGCGCGTTTTTTCTAACATTCGTAGTCCCCTGATCGTGATATTCTGCCTCCCGTTTTGGAGGGCTGTGAATGTCTGGCGATAGGTCAAGAGCTTTGCGCGCGATTCTGCTGGGCGGTTTGATAGCCGGCACGCTGGATATCAGTTACGCCTGTATCTTCAGTTATATTCGACGCGGCACCAGCCCGGTCAGGATCTTACAATCGGTCGCCAGCGGCGCCGTGGGGCGTAGTGCTTTTGACGGCGGCGCCAAAACGGCTGCGCTTGGTCTTGTCTTCCACTTCCTGATCGCGACTACGGCGGCGGCCGTCTACTACCTCGCAAGTCGCTACCTGCGTTTTCTCGTGAATCAGGCAATCATTTGTGGTCCTCTCTATGGCGTTTGTATTTACCTCGTCATGAACCTCGTCGTGCTGCCGCTTTCCGCCATCGGATCCAGGCAAGCCTTGCCCCTGCCCGTACTCATCAGCGGATTGCTCGTCCACATGTTTGGGATCGGGCTACCGATTGCCCTGGTTGTGCGCAGGTATTCACGGTAAAAAAGATGGAAATGAGAGAGGTTACTTTAGAAACTGAACGGCTGCTGTTGCGCTGGATTCGCGAAGATGATTTTGAGCAGTATGCTCCGATGTGCCGCGATCCGGAGGTGATGCGTTTTCTCGGCGGGCAGGTTCTGAACGATTTCGAAGTGTGGCGTCAGATGGCGTCCTTCATGGGCCATTGGTATTTCCGCGGATACGGAATATGGGGAGTTGAAGAAAAGAGCACCCGCAAACTGATTGGAAGAATTGGCTTCATGAATCCCATCGGCTGGCCGTCGTTTGAGTTGGGCTGGACGCTCGCCCGCGAAAGTTGGGGCAAGGGTTACGCGACCGAAGGTGCGCGACGGGCACTTCAGTACGCGTTTACCGAACTGGGCCGCGATCATGTGATCAGCTTGATCGCTCCGGCCAACGTCGCATCAGCCAAAGTGGCGGAACGTCTCGGCGAGAAGATTGAGGGGCAGACTGAATTACTTGGAAAGGAAGTTCTCATCTACGGCATCAACCGTGCCCAGTGGACCGCGTCGCAAAGCAAGTAGCTCCTCATAGGCGGAAAGAATCTCATAGTCCTTCGATGTCCCTGAAAACGGGCTAAACGGTTGAGCAGTTAAAAGGCGATCCACGAAACCACACGAAATTGCACGAAGACCGATTAGGGTTTTCGGTTTGTGTTCATTCGTGTGGTTTCGTGGATCGTGTTCGAGTTTCGGCTCTCGCTAAGGCTCGATCGCCATCCGGTTGACCGTGGACATCGGCACGCGCTCGGTTCGTCCGGTCTTGAGCACGATTACGATCACGCCGCCTTCAACTACCACACGCCTAACGGTCGACATCGGACGATCAATTCTGGTCCCATCCTTCGATTCAATAATCAGATGAGCACTTGGCGCCGGTATCTCCTGCGCCTTGGATTTCGCGGTCCTTCCTTCCGCCGGAGCACCGGTGTCCGTCTTAGCTGACTCGGGCTTGGTCCCTGCGGATTTGTCTTCGGTGGACTTGGTTTCCTCCGTCTTCGCTTCCGATGTCTTTGGCGTCTCTGTATCGGAAGTTGCGGGCTTGGGCCGCGCCGGACGTACCCGGCCTCGAGTATTGCGGGCCGTGCTTGTTCGCTTGGCAGGTCGCTTCTTTGCAGTTTTCTTCGCTGCGTCAGTATCCTCGGATGGCTTCTCAGTAGAGGCGACTGTTTTTGGCTCCGCGTTCGCCGGCGGCGCTTCGACTACGGGTTCGGCGATGGTTGCGCCCACTGATGACAGGCGCTTGTTCCCGCGACCTGGCGCCGTCTCGTTCGTTGCTTCGGTGTTATCTGCTACCGGGATTCCCCCGCTGAAAGGTTGGAAGGTGCCTCCAAAACGAACGTGATACGATCCCTCCTCATCGTTCGGAGTGCGCGCTTCCACACGCAGAATCAGAATCTGATGCGCGCGCAGATAGATGCCTTTGGTCACCTCGCCAGGCTGTGAACTGGCGTAAAGAGTGGTCTTGATTAGCGGTCTGAAGGTGATAGCCGTAAAGACGTCCATGTCGCCATTCAGGTTTTTGCTGTCTATCGTGATCAAGAGATCGCCCGGAGTCCCCTCAAAGGCATAGAAGTGACGCGTCAAGCGCGCGTCGCCGAGGTCGAGGGCCGCGATTCTGCCATTGATTTCGTTTGTAGAAACCGCCGTGGGAAGGCTCTGGTCAGAAGATTGGCTGAATACAGCCGGCGCAATCACGCACAAAAGACCTGACAGCAGTAGAGCGACAAATAACTGTTTGCGGAACCTCACGATCAATCACCCGAGGAAGAGCTGAAGTTGCAGCCTGCAATCTTAGAAATGGTTTGCCGCAGAATCTGCGAAACGGTCTCGCGGCGATGGCAAGCTGAATCGTTCGACGCGATTCAGAGTAACAGATTTGCTACCAGGATCGAACTCAGCAAACAGCGTACTTAACGATTCCGACCGGATCGCTTCTATGATCATCATAACGATGTCGAAGAGCCAGCCAGAGAGTGAGGATCGAGAAGCGTGAAGGTGACCTTCCGGGTTCGCGGGATAGAGACCGTCGCCATGAAACGCTCGATGTGTGTGGGCGAGAAGATTCGGGTCAGTTTAAGCGGAGAGGGTTTTTCAAGCTTCGCTATCCCATGACTCTCATGGATTCGTGGCACAGATCTGTTTGTTACGGCGGCTTCGCTAATCCGTTATGCTGCCAGCTGTAGCGTGCAATTCACGGAAGACGCCCTCGATCTGCTTGGTTGAAAGCCTAACCACTTTGCTCAATCGCTTCACAGCGTCAGTATTAAAGGCGCTCCTCGCGCAAAACTGGCCCAATCTTCGGTAACTTTCGAATTGAGCCTCATCAAACCACTGGTTGGCGGTCGTTTGTTGGGGGAAGAACTCGTTCTCCAGCGCGTACTGTCGTACATCGGCGGTGGTCCCACCGACCACTGCCGGCTTAAGGTAGACAATCGTTCCGCTTGAGTCAGCGATGTCATCTCCGCTATCGGTGGTGTCTCCATAGCATTTCCTGAGGGCCCGGAGATGTTCCGGCGAAAAATGAATCTTACCGACGACGTAGCAGCGCTCGGATTTCATTTCAGTGGAAATAAAGGGATCCAGAGAGAGGTCGATTTCTGTTCCAAAGTCGATGCGGCATCGCCGGATGGCCTCGCCCAGGTCCTGAAAACAAGACGGCTTCGGATCAGCTCCGCAATCAACCAGGACAATGTAACGACAACCTCGTTCAATCAGGGAATACAAACCGGTATTATCGAAATGGCCACCGTCGGTGAGATAGCAATAGGTGGAAACATCATTGGTTTGTGAGAAGAATTCCCGTAGCAGGTAGAAAGGCCACAGCCGGGGCTGGGCCAAGTTCCAAGCTTCTCGATTAGGTGTGGGAGCCCAGTAACCCAGCCGAACATTTAGCAGAGTCATCAACATCGCCAGGGCGGCAGTCGGTTTCTTTGAGCCCATGTTTGGACTAACTGCGGCTCCAGAGGCGGCCACGGCAGTCCCTAATGAGAGTTGTCCACTCATGTATTGTTCCGTAATCCGATAATCAGTTCGCGAGGAGCCACAATGCAGTTGGGAGAGTATGAAAGACGAGGCAGATCTTTGGGCCGTGGCCAGATCGCGTCCGCCGACCAGGTTCAGCGTCGTGTTGATTAAATGATAAGGCCCACCCCTATCGCAATTGTTCAACGACTTGAGTAGTAAATCGTCGCCTGCAACTGACTCAGTAATTTCCTTCTTACCGTGCCGGCGGCGTCTGATATTTGAAGCTCCAAGATAAGCTCGTACCAGCCGCCCCTTGTAGAACTGATGCATTGAGACGGAATTCGGGTCAACCATCCAGCCCAGCGCCACCACCCAAACAACAACTGCCGCCAGTAGACCAAGGACGACGCGCCAGGAATGAAGGTCACCAGCCGCAAGACCCATGAAAAATATTGTGGCGAAGCCCAGGTAGGCAAAGGTAATGAGCCAGAGCGAGCGCCGATTGTCGCGTTCGCCCCAGTACATCTCGAAGAGAACCAAGAGGAAACAGCCCGTAGCTCCAGGCAAAAGAATAGGTGTGAGTCCCGTATCTAAACGAACTTCGGAAACATGTCGTAACCAAATCGGAAGCAATTGTCCGGCAGTAACCGCCAATAGGATACTTATCAACGCTAGCGTCCAAAGAAACACCTTGCCGTACGGCCACTTCCAATTCTTAAATGTCAGCGGCGGGGAGATATCCGAAATCGGCGGGATTTGAAACAACGAGACTCCGAAAATTGGCAAATTGACAAAGAGGACTACTCCCATGAGTATCCAGTTGGCCCGACTGAATGCTCCAATCGGGTTGATGGAGAAACCGGAGATCGTGTGCGCGACGGGGTCGACTATAATGGATGATCCCAAGGCCACGAAGGCAAGCAATTGGAGAGCACGGCGGCGGTTGGCGTTGGCGCGCGGTATTTTGGCGAACACCCAATCAAAGGGAATTCTTGACCAACCGACCAGCGCTATTCTTTCGTCGGCGAGCGTCTGAATAGCTAACGATCTAACGAAAATCAAAACGAGAAGCAGGGCTCCGAGGTTAAGCGGAAAGAGCATAAACGGGCCTGCCTGCTCATGGTAACCCGGATTTCCTTTCATCAGTTGATGGCCGAAACAAATGAAAATCACCGGCAGGGAAAGGCACAGTGCGGCAAGAAACCAAAGCCCTTCAGGCCTTTTCCCGAGGGCATTGTCTCTAAACCACTTTAGTTCGAATCTATTTTGGGCGGCGCCGACCTGGGTGCGCACCAGACACAATCTGAACAAGATGACTCCACCGGCAATGCTCACACAGCTCAGTATGACAGCCCCAAAGATTCCGCTGGCCTTGGTCTTGGAAAAAATCGCATGCCCAATGCCCAACCCAATAACTGTCAGTATAGTAAAAAGCGCCATCCCGAGAATCGGCCTGAGAACGAAGGTAAGACGCTCGGCAAGGGCGCGCCGCTGGCGCTGCTGAGATTCGTTAAGCCCGTTTCCGGCGACCTTCATTCGCCGGAAGATGATTCTTTTCCATTCTTCGCGCGAAAACACCCTGCCTAAAACGATTGCGGTGATGATAATGGCCATGAACGCCGAAACAGGAAGAAGCAGAAATACCAGTCGTAGATTGGGGTCGGGATAGGTGCTATCTCCGACGAGAGAATAGACCAATGCTTGCCAACCCCAACTCACGTTCACTATCAGGAGGACGATGAATAATATCGAGGGTAAAGATCGGGTCCGAACTTTCGACCACGTGACGTCCTTCATCTCATATACCGCCAGGGCAACGCAGAGGGCAATCGCGAGTATTGCAGCTACGGATAGCAGGACGTTAACCGGCTCCCGATAGGTTCCGGTAAGCGTTCTTAGAAGCCGATTAGCCGCGATTCCGCCCAATCCCGCGAGCACCACAATTACCAGTCCCGGCGTTACGACGAAAACAACGCGGCTGATCATGGACGGCTCACGAGAGGCCGATCGGTCACCTCCGGCGGTAGGCGTCGCTCTTAAGGCTGTAAAGATCGAACCGATAATCGCCGAAACCAGGGGGACGATCGCAAACGGGATAGTCAAATAGCCTGTCCATGACTTCGTGCTGAAGCTGTGCGAACTAACCCATGAGATGAGCAACACGCCGGCTACTACCGTGGTCGTGACTAAGAGCTTGGCTTGCGTGCGGCTAAATCTGCTACGACGTACCTCCTTTTGCCATCTGGAACTTGTCTCATCATCATTACCAGAGATATCTCGCGCATGGAGTCCCCAGTGCCAGATGAAAAGTACAAAGACCGTCGTGACTACCGCCCAGATAATCAAAACGATTAGGTAAGGTGGCCGAAAGAGCACTACAACCTTGTCGCTCAATGCTGGGATTGAATACACTACCGAAGCCACGAGAGCACCAAGCGCCAGGAGGCATACCGTCTGCACGATCCAGTCTGTCGGCGATGAGTTTTCCCGATTGCAGATGAGCCATCCAATGGCCATTACGACACTCCAGCCCAACAGCACTGCCAGGGGAGCGAGAGTAACGATTAAGGAAATCGACTCCTGTCCTCCGCATAGTAAGGAAGGACTGGGATCGGATCCCGCGCAGAGGAATGCGTGCCTGGTGGCCGGATTCAAAAGAAGATATGCCTGCCCAAGCAGCATTAACGTTATGAGCAGCGGCAGCAGGATGAGCCACGTCAGAGTTAGGTTGCGCGTGATCACCGACACTGCCCTCCAGGTGTCGGCGCTCAGCATGCCCTTTCGTGGAGTCAGATAGTTCGCAAACAAGCGTAAATGATGTATGGGATCTTCCCATGCACACAACGACCCATCTGATCCCTGATCGGCATCTTCCGGCAGCCTGCGATCCGGTTCGATCATTTCATTCGGTGGGAAGACATCGCATAGCTCGTAAGGAAAAGCCTGTTCCAGGCGCAGCCGGTTGGCCCATCGTCTTTGGTGTTCGACCCGGGCTTTTGCTTCCGGCTCCAGCGGCTCCGGCGGGACCGTGGCTGCAGACTCGGCCGCGCTCAAGCTATTCATTGATGGTTCAGAGCGTTGGCTGATATATGTATTTAGCTCGCCAATAAGTTTCTCGAGCAGTTCGGGACTGGGACAGTGCTCCTCTCTATGCTTGGCAAGCAATAGGAAAGTATCCAGGCCGTGCTTACTACTCTGCATCTGCTCCAGCAGCTCTTTCGACACTGGCTCGCCACCTTCTGTGATTCGAGCAACCAGACTGGATGGATTGTGAATGTCCTTTTTCTTCAACAGGGGACATTCATCCCTGGTTCTCGCCCGCTTCTCGTCACGTGATAGCCAGGCGCTCCACCACCCTGCCACATAGCCACCACCTGAAACGGTCGAAAGATAGTCAAAAATTCGGAGGAGTTTCAGCTTATGCAGTTCCTGAAGAAATCCCAAACAGAAGGTGGCACTTCGAATTCCGCCTCCTGACAGCGCCAACCCGACGCAGTCCTGCGGCGCAACATCTCCAACCTCCTGGCCGCCGCTGTAGGACTGCTTTTCACGACGTCTCGCAATCTGCAATCTCTCTTGTAAGTATATGTCACTGAATTTCAAAGGCGGGGGCGCATCGATTATTTCCTTCATCGTATTTCTTCCTTGTGAGATCTGCTTGAGCTGCAGAGTTAGCTGCGATGGTCAAACCGTATGAGCAGTTTGACAAGCACTGAACACGCGTGACCTTCAAAACACGTTCACCTCCATAGTCAGTGGGAATTGACTCTGGGATCAGAGCTTAAACAAGTGCGATTATGAGTTCATGGAGCACGGGAGTTCGAACCTCTAAAAGCTGAATTAACTATGATCCGGGTGACCGATCTGGCGAGCGTACAAGGAAGCAGAGGCTCGTGAGAGTATCAGCCACAGCTAATGAAGACACGCGCACCTTACTGCAAGGGAAAATCAATGTCAATGATTTTTGTTCAGACAACCGCAGCAAATAACTCAACGTAACCGGACATAATCGTCGGAAGCGATGCTCGCGGCAGGCAAAGCCAGACAGCCCGATCTTAAGAATGATTTTCCGGAGAATCTACGAAACGGTTCTCTGGGCTATTGCAAGCGAGTTCTTCGACGCGAGTCAGAGTGAGAGACTTCCTGCCCGGCTTGAACCAAAGAAACAGTTTCAAGATACTCAGCAACAGGATTTTCCGACCAGCAATTCGACGTTAGCGCAGTTATGTCATTTGGTGGCAGATGTTGTTTCCATACCGCCGAGCCTGGACGCATGCGGGCAGCTCCTCGGGGAACGTCATGCCCGCGTACCCATACGCCGCAACCAACGGAAATGGGAAGCGAGTCCTGCTCGAAAGGAGACGTGCTCTCGATACTTCACGCCGAATTCGCGGCACGTCTCTTCGACCAGTTTAGAGATGGCTGGATAGTTCACGTGACAGACTCGCGGGAAAAGGTGATGTTCAATCTGGAAGTTCAAGCCCCCCAAAAGCCAGCTCTCCAGGCGGCTCCGGCGAGCGAAGTCGACGGTGGTTTCGACCTGGTGGATGGCCCAGGAGTTCTCTACCGATCCAGTGTCCTTTCGAGGCAAAGGAAATTCAGCCTCCTCAACGCAGTGGGCTAGTTGAAACACGATGCTGACGACCACGCCGGCCACCGATACGGTCACACCGTAGAACAGAAACACAATCCAGAAGCGATGGACCAGGAGCGGAACCGCGAAAGCCATCGCCAGGAACAATGCTTTCGCGCCGATGAATCCCACCATTTCCCATCTCTTTGGCCGCGGCATTCGATGTGGGCCGATCCGGCCCAGGATGACGTCGCGAAAATCATCGTACAAATGCCACTTAATTACATTCACTCCGTATAACGGCCAGAGATAAAAATGTTGCCACCGATGAAACTTGAATCGCAGCTGATGAGGCGTTAGCCGGCCCAGGAAACCGAGATCGATGTCCGCGTCATGGTCCGTTATGTTGACGTAAGTATGATGGATCACCACATGTTTCCAATGCCAGACATAGGAGCTGGCGCCGATCAGATCCATCGTCATCGCCATCAGCCCGTTTACCCAGGTGTATTTTGAATAAGCGCGATGACTGCCGTCATGCTCGATGTTGAAACCGATTGATGACATCGCCAGGCCCAGCAGTGTCGCCAGTATCAAACCCTGCCACCAGTTCGCAGCAACCAGGACCAGCAATAAATACAAACCGGCAAAGACAGTTAATATGATCGCCGTCTTAAAATACATCTGCGGACAATCACGCTGCCGCCGGCCAGTGCTACGAAAGTATTCATCGACCCGGCGTCTGAGCTCGATCTGGAAGCTGTTGTTCCTACCAAAAGTTATTCGGCTATTAGCAGAATCGCGGTTATCTATCCCTGACGTCACTTCTTCCTCCCTAAACAACTGACAGACTACATCGTAATTCAATTCTTAAATGTGCGCTAACACACACAGCGGTTGATTTGTGGTTCTTTTGGCAAGAGCTACGTCACTGATGTATAGAATCACACGAAGGAATGAGGAGTTATGCTGACTAATTAAGCCCACCCCACGAGGTGCAGGACTATCTCCGCCACTACGCTGGAACTCGTCTACTTTCCATCCTCGCTGATGTCTATGGAAAGCGAATGCTTCGCCCTTCGGATGGGAATACCAGCCATGACAACGATCCAGGTAGTCCTGCCCGCAGCCAGGGCCGGCACCTTCGCGAAGACAGTGGCCGCTTCCTTCTGCGCAACCTTCCCTGCTTTCCAGACGATCAACCTGAGCGTCGATGTCCCGGCATCGCCGCCTCCCATGTTAGTCACCTGGATCTTCACTTCACCCCGAGAGGGACGCGTCAACTCAAAGTGATCGACGACCAAATCGGGGGTCCGGCGACTCTGGCCCTGCCTGGTGCCAGAGCTGCCTTGATCCTTAGATTGCGCGCCAGGGGCGCCCGCGCCCGCTAATATCAGCAACATTACCAGTATCAATTTTTGCACATTGCCAGTGATTCGATTCAGTTGCAATTGTCGTTGCATAATAGTCATCGCTCTAGTTCGACACGGTCGCGACCGACGCGCCAATAGTACCGATGACCAGAAGGTTACCACAAGTGGGCCGCAATCATCGGTAGTGCCTCTCGGCTTACCGGGTAGCTCAGCAACCAAACATAAAGGTCAGTGCATCAGTGGGAGCCCGCTGAACGAATCTGATCGCGACACTTGAAGTGCGACAGCGGGCGCAGCGCGACGCCGCTTTGGATTGTTCCGGAAAATTCACTACTCTGTGAACTGATGAAGAGATTAATCCTATGAAGGCTTTAAGCTTGGTTCGTAATCTAATGTCTACTTTCCGCTGGCGTGCCAGGCAGCCAGTACTTCAGCTTCGCGTTCCGGCTTTATTCCAGCGTGCATTTTCAACTGTCTGCTGGTCGGTTGTTTCCTAAACCAATCGAGCGTGGCCCTGGTGGTGTCAGAGAGAGGTCGAAACGTCAGTCCCTTGCTGACGGCCTTGTTGATATTCATCGTTGAATAACCAATTTCTGGTCCATGTGGTGAGGTCCAGATCGGTATATCATCGATGAGTTTTTCGCTGGTGAGAAATCCGTCGTCGACCCAGGTGAACCGGGCCTCAGAGTTCGTTGTCTTTCTGATAACGTCAAGCATGCGGCCCATCCCTAACTTTGATTTAGGCCCTACGGCATTGAAACTTCCCACAGTGCCTTGCTCAACCATCCGTATGGTCCATTCAGCGAGATCGCGAGCGTCAATGATCTGAATCGGATCGGCACGGGTTCCGGGCGCTAATATTTCACCTCCGCGTTCGACGCGTACGGGCCAATAGGTAAAGCGATCAGACTCGTCGCCTGGACCGACGATATATCCGGGGCGAATAATCAGCGTCTTTCCCGGAAACCACTTTTCAGCTTCAGCCTCCGAAAGCGCTTTGAGCGGCCCGTAAAGAGCAAAGTTGTTGGCGCGCATCGTCGCATTGGTTTCTTTCATCGGATCCGCTCCCGTGTATTTCGCCAGCGGTGCAGTCTCATCCATTCCCAGCTTGCTGGTGTCCGCATAGACGGAAATCGTCGAGATGAAAACATAGCGATCGACATTTCCTTTGAAGATCTGCGCCGCGTCGCGAACCCAGACGGGAAGCGTGGTCGGATTGTCGATTACTACATCCCACTCTCTGCCTTTAAGCGCATCGAGCTTGCCGTTGCGGTCGCCTATTAATTGTTCGGCTGCTTTCGGCAATTCACCTGGATGCGTCCTCCCGCGATTGAACACCGTGACCTGGTGCCCCCGGCTCAGCGCATATCCAACCTGGAAGGGCCCAGTGAAGCCGGTGCCCCCCAGAATCAGAATTCGCAGACTCTGCCGAGCTCTTCCAGTCGCTTCGGTTCCAGCTGGGAAGACTGATCCGCCGGGCATCAGTCGTAAACCAACCGTACCGCTCACCATGGCTGAGAGTTTGAGAAACACTCGCCTACTTATCGGCATCTAGTTCGCTCCCTGGGTGATTGGATTTCAAATTGACAACTACGAATTCGTGGTCAAGCAAAAAAGCTTAAGGCGCCAGAAAAAACGAAATCTTAGTTCTCCACTTCAGCTAAGCGGCAAATAAATCCCCACCCGCCACCTAGTTCGCTGACCGCCAGCATCAATTCATTCTTACCTTTCTTCAAGGGAAGATAGACGGCGTCGTTTTCCAGGTTCACGATGCCAAGGAATCCGGGGTCGCGGAAATTCTGGGCGCTGCGGCCCCGGAAGAGAATCTTGCCATTGAGGAACACGCTGACGTCGTCACTATAACCGAGATAGAGCTTTTTCACCTGGTCGCGGTCTGACTCGATGCTGGTCCGGGCATACACCACCTTCATTCCCGGCTGCGGTTCCAGACGCTTCGAAAAGTCGTTCGCAAATGAAACCCGCGGATGCGGGGCCTCGCGATAACGATAGAGGACCACAAAACCCGGCGGCTCTGCCTCGACATCCTGCCAACGTATGACATCGCTCTCGGAACGCGCGAGCGGACGCTCGAGATTACGCGAGAGTGCATCGTACGCAGGCGACAGGCTCCAACTGGTCAGAGTGCCCGGGGGCATTGGCGGCAGATGCCGCTCCCAGGCTGCATCGGTCGTGGTTCGGATCGCGAAATTCGAGAAATAGGTTGCACCTGTCAGAACGTACAAGGCCACCTGGCCCTTCTGAAAGCCACTCTTCAGATCGTTCATTACCAGCGCGGGCTTATCCATGTTCTCGACGTAGAGCCTGGCCTGCGCCCCCACTACCTCGAGGCGTAGATGGAACCAAACATCTTTCGGGATATCGACCGCACCCGTGAATCCTGGCCCATTATAGATTTGCCAGTTGAGGCCGGTGTTGAGAACCGGCGTGTATTGCATGGCGTCTGGATATCGGGACCTGTGCTGACGCAGATAAACCCACTCGGAATCTTTGCCGTCATTGGCGATCCGAAACTGAATACCGAAAAAGCCGCGGCTCGCGGGCGTTGCGACGTCCACATCGACAACCCCGTCGCGAAGCTCGAAGTCTTTCAAAGTCGCCGCGCCACCATCGAGCAAAAGGGACTTGCGGCCCTGATATTCTGCTGCTTTGGCTTGTCCTTCCAGCTGCCAACGTGGAGAATCCACAGGAATCGATAGCGTCTGTGTCGTCTGGGAAGTTGCAACGGACATACTTGACGCGATCAAAGAATTGGCATAAGGCTCCGCCGCCGTAAATGACGCCGCGACCAGAACGGAACCCAGTAGACAAATCGCTCTTCGTGTCATTTCAAAATATTGCCGGTCCGACGAACGTCCCAACAAGATGTTATTCAACAAGTTATCCGACACACCCCTGTCTGCAAGTTGTGTCCAAGTGCTCCCGAGTGATTCCCCGGCCTTGAATAGAGCCTCGAACCTCACGAAGTGAGAACGACGCGCAATGATCGGTCATCTTAGCGTCGTAAGACGCCTGAAGAATCGTGGTAAGTGATAGACGGGCTTAGGGCGAGGGCGAAAAGGCCGCCTCGGGTTCAGTCTGAGGGCACGAGTTTCTTTCCGAGTGGTCTGTCGAACTTATCCGGGTTCGGCGCCTGGCCAAACACGCCTAAGGATGCGTCGGTTCGAGAGTGCCGATGGCGCTTTGCCGGCCTAGAACGAGAGACGTAAGCCTAACTGGATTTCGCGGCCTGGCGTTGCCGCTTCCGTGATCGTGCCGAATTGAGGTGTGTTTACAAAACGGTTAGGCGTTCCCAGATTTGTATGATTGAGCGCATTAAACGCCTCTGCGCGGACCTGAAATTTGATGGTCTCTGTAATCGCGACTTCGCGTTGTAGGGCTAGGTCGAGAGTTTGCCTGCCGGGACCATAGATCGTGTTGCGCCCGACGTTTCCGAAAGTAAAGGCCGACGGGGTGGCGAATGCCGCGGTATTGAACCAACTGGCAGCAGTATGTGTGCCGGGACCGAAGATTGGTTGACCGGTGTAATTAGCACGAATCGGATTCTCACCCAGCAAGGTGCCCGCGTTCGCCGTATCACCGAATACTGAGATGGTAAAAGGAAATCCACTTTGCGCCTGAAAGATCGTCGAAAGCCGCCAGTCCGTGGTAATTGTATGGACCAGGCCAGATTTGCCCCACGATGGCACATTATAGACAGCGCTCAACGCAAAGCGATGTCGAATGTCACAGGCCAGGCCTTTCTCGGCGCGAAGATTGGAATTATCCTGTGGCGCTGCTGACTCAAACATGGGCGAGCGAAAGTCAGGAGCGTCGCTGAGGTTCTTTGCAAACGTGTAGTTGGCCAGGAAGGTCCACCCGCGGCTAAAACGCCGCCGGATGTTGACATAGCCTGCGTCGTACCAGCTTTGCGCTGAATTCTCTAAAAGATTAATGCCACTCACTGGAAACGTCGTATTGGTTACGGTGATGTTATCGGGCAAGACCATGCCCGGCAGGAAACTTAAGGTCTTAAACGGCCGGCGCGGTCCGATGGCCCCAGGGCCTGGAGCCGCGTTGTTGATCAAATGCGATCTTTGCAGATGAAGTCCGTGCGATCCCAGATAGCCAAGCTCTAAAGTTGTTTCAGACCCCAAACTCTTTTCGACCGATCCGCTCCATTGTTCGATGTATTGTGGAGGCGCGTTGATTTCGAAAGCGGCAAAGCTGACAGTGGTCGTGCCCAACACGGCTGGCGCGAAGTTGAAATGACTGGCGACGATGCCCGCGGCCGGAGTGAAGTTATCGCTTTGCTGAGTTTCAGGAAAAACGTAAGGAACGTTGTGCCTTTGATTACACCACGTATTCATGTCCACCGGAGTGAAGAAAATCCCAAAGGCCGCGTGAAACACCAGGCCGAAGCGAGGCATGGCGTGTGAGATCCCAGCCCGGGGAGCAAAATTCAGTTTGCTGGAATTATTCAGACCCTCCGGAAAGCCCTGCTGTCCGCCGATAAAAACAAAAGGCACGCCGTCCTTGAAGACCAGATTCGTGTTCGCGTAACGAATATCCTTAAGCGGGCTCATATATTCATAACGCAGACCCAGTTGGATAGTCGTGTTGCGCGTCACCTGAAAGCTGTCCTGAACAAACGCATCCGCATACCATTGGCGCAGTTGCATCTGGGGTACACCTGCCTGGCGTTGCTTGACTGCCGGCAGGCCGAGCAGAAAACTCGCGAGCGCCGATCCCGTGCCATCGTTCGTTGCTGTCTGGGTGGTGAACCCATTAGTGAACTGATAGTAACCTCGGTTCTGAAAGAACCCCCACATCGGCCAAATAAAATCGCGGAAGCTGCCGCCGAACTTAAGACTGTGCCGGCCCTTCTGCCAGCTCAAAGTATCGCGTGCTTCCAGAATCGTGTCCCAGGCATGCATGGGCGTCGCGATATAAGTGTCGCCCATTCCTGAGTAACCCTGCACGTTGAACCACGGCGCACCAAAGGCGCCCTGACCGCCAAAGCCTACTCCCGTAATTCCCAGTTGAGAAACAATGTCGTTAGCGAAGCTGTTTTCAGAAGTGCGATGCATCGACAAACGTGAAACCGTGATGTTCGCCATGTTTATTACGTTGGGACTGATTATGCGATTCCATCCGACAGTCCCATTCTGTGAGAGGTTATTGTGAATGGCGCCGAAGCCGGGCAAGTTCTGCGGCATGAAACCTTTTTCGCTGCTAAAAGAATACCGCGCAAAAATATTGTCGCCACGTTTGAAGTTTTGATCGAATCGAACCGTCGCTTGATCGGTTCGGTGATGTTCATTGCGCACGTCGAGATAGTTGTTACAATCGACCCCTGCGCCTACAACCAGCGGGACTCCATTCATTGTCGCGCCGCAGCCATTCATGCCCGTGCTCGTGTTAGGCCGGGGAACATATTGACTGAGGAACATCAGGGCCTGCTTGTCGATCAGCCCTTGCGGAATGACGTTGCCCGGAAAGGGATCACGAATGACCTGCGGATTGCTGGGACTCACCGGTTTACTCGAATTAAAATTTGGATTTGGATGCGAGCTGAAAGGGTTGTAGATCGTGGCGCCACTCATACTGAAATCGCCTTTGATCTCATCCAGCGTCGGCACCGTGTCGATCATCGTATCGGACTGGATTAACCGCAGCCCTTCATAGTTCGCAAAGAAAAACGCCTTGTTCCGAATGATCGGGCCACCCAGTGAGCCGCCGAAATTATTTCTTACCAAATGGTTCGACGAATCCATCTGATTGAACGAGCGGGCATCGAACACATTGTTGCGAAGAAACTCGTAAGCCGTTCCGTGAAACTGGTTCGTGCCGGTTCGCGTCACGATATTGATCTGGCCGCCACCGGCTCCGCCCATCTCAGCCGTGTAACTTCCCGTCTGCACCTTGAATTCCTGGACCGTGTCCGGCGAAGGACTCAGGTTTAGTGTATTGAAAGTCGGATCGGTATTTGTCGCCCCATCGAGCAGGAAATAATTCGCGTTGGGCCGGGCGCCGCCGATGCTGACCGCCGAGCGCTGTCCCGGACGCCAATACAATGGACTCATGTCGCCGGCCTGCGCGCCATGACTTTCGTGCGCGCCCGGTACCGTCAACACCAAATCGATCAGCATGCGTCCATTGAGTGGCAGATTGCGAATGGAAGTGGGCTCGACCACCTCACCTACGCTCGCATCTGTCGTTCGTAACACGTTTACTGTTTGAGTCTCGACCTGCACCGTGGTGTTTAGCGAAGAGAGCTTGAGGTCTATGTCGAGTGTCGTCGGCTGTCCGACTTCGAGTCGTACCGACTGATTGAGCAGCGCAAATCCGGACGCCTGCACGCTGATCTGGTAGAGATCCGGCAGCAGACCGGTGATTTGGAATATGCCCTGATCGTTACTGCTGACCTGCCTGACTGCGTGTGTGCTGTCGGCAGTGAGCTGAACGGCGGCTCCCGGAATTGCCTGATGCTGCGGATCGTAGACGGTACCGCTCAGACTCGCATAATTGCTTTGAGCAAACGAAGGACCGGAGCTTAAAGCCAGCAGCAGCTGTATGGTTCCAGCGAAAATGAAAATCGGCCGCGATTTTCTAACTCTGGTTAAGCACCACACAAGAGTAGCAACCATGGTCTCGTCACCTCGAACTAGCCAATTCGAACGGATACGGAAACGAATGAAGACTGAGCGTCTTCGCGGTATTATCTGCTGAATAAATTGAAGCCCGGTCCCGTGTTCGACTGTTTGAATCAGCAGGTCGCTAAGCTGTGCAACAAGTTAGGTAGGATTACAGCCCGCTGACCCAAACGAACCCCGAGACCGGGAAGTTGGTTATTACGGAAGGGAAAGTAACATGACGCCTTGTCCGTGTCATGCGTCTGCTGGTTGGTCTTTGTCTCCAACTATAGATGGAGGACGCTGGCTGGTGGTTAACCGCAAAGCGGTTGCGCCTCAGAGCCCAGGGTTGCCGGTTTCGGCTACCCTGGGGCGTGATTGAATGCTCGATTCAACCGCAACGCGGTTGCGTCCCTCGGCGCAACCCGTTCCGGGTTGATAATAATCTCCACTCTCTTACCCAGGGTTGAAGCAACCCTGGGCTTTGAGATATAACCGCTTCGCGGTACCAACTTTGCTCGAATTGTCGATAAAAGTCACGCTGAATCTATCGCAGGTGCACCAGGCCGCGTTGTAACGCCGTCGTGGCAGCCTGCGTACGATCGCTCACTCCGAGCTTGCTCAGAATGCTGTTGATGTGGCTCTTGACGGTCGCTTCACTGATATTCAGTCGGGTAGCGATTGCTTTGTTGCTATGGCCGGCCACGATCTGTTCGAGCACTTCAGTCTCCCTTCCAGTCAGATCAGAACTGCCCATTCTTTCTGCCAGTCGTTCGGCCACCTGGGCTGGAATCCGCCGCGATCCGCCATGCACCTTGCGAATGGCTTCTTCCAATTCTTCGAAGAACATGTCTTTCAGAAGGTAACCCTGGGCCCCGGCCTGCAACGAACGATAGATATCTTCATCGCCGTCATAAGTAGTAAGAACGATCAGACGCGCATCCGGGAATTCCTTACGAATGGCCGTGATCGCTTCCACGCCACCGAGTCCCGGCATCCGCAAATCCATCAAAGTGACGTCCGGCCGATGAAGGCGATAGAGATCGATGGCCTGCTGACCATTAGTACCTTCGGCCACCACCGTCATATCGGAAACGGTGTTGATAAGAGCGACAAAGCCCTGACGGACCACGGCCTGGTCATCAATTACCATGATTTTGATCGTGTTACCACTCATTCAACTCGCACCACAATCTTCATCTTGTCTTTGCCGCTTAACTCCTTCTCCCTCTGGGAGAGCGTCGGGGCTGAGGGCTTACCGCCGAGTCCAACCGACTGATATTTTTGTCTTTGAATGCCTCTTGCGAAGCATGAAGCACAAATCAGAAACTTTATTCCGTCTCGCAAGCCCTCTTCGCCAACCCTTCTACCAGAGGGACAGGTGAGAAAAGGAAAGACCCGACGTGCGACCACAGACCCGTAACGAACTTCCTTCAATTTGTCGTTTCTCGTCCCCCGAAGTTGCGACAAACACCATCAGCTACCTATTGGCACATCGACCAAAACTTCCGTGCCTTCGTTTGCGCGACTATTGATTCTTAGAGTCCCGCCAATCTGCTCGGCGCGCTCACGCATGCCGATCAGTCCGAAGTGTTTCGTCTCGCCATTCGGCGGAAGTTGATAATCAAACCCGACGCCGTCGTCGCGTACGCTGAGTTGTACGCGCTTCGCGTCAAATTTTAGATTGATCAGAAGGTTCCGGGCTTCTGCATGTCGCACCGCATTGTTAACGGCTTCCTGCCCGATTCGCAACAGCTGGCCTTCGATCAGATCGCCTAGCGGTCTGAACGTCCCGCTCACTTCGACTTTGGCCTGCACCATGGTCTCAGCCGTCAGGCGCCGCGCTGTATCGCTTAACGCCGCCGGCAGATCGTTCTTATCCAGCGCCTGCGAACGCAAGTCCCAAACATAGCGGCGGGCTTCCGCAATCCCATGACGCACCAACACTCTTACTCGGTCCAGATGAGTTTTAGCCAGCTCTGCGGATGCCGGCATGGTTCGCGCCACCACTTCAAGCTGCACCGAGATACCCAACATCTCCTGCGCCAAATTATCGTGAATTTCGCGCGCGATGCGGTTTCGCTCAGCCAGCACAGCCGCAAATTGCGCCTCGACCTGACGCAGACGAGATCGATAGAGCTGCCATGCGAGAAACGCCAGACTAAGAATAAGGAGCGCATAGAACCAGATTGTTTGATAGAAGTGCGGCCGCAGATAGAGCTCGAAGGCTGCCCCGGTCGGACTCCACACGCCATCGTTATTAGCGGCAATCACCCGGAAGGTATAGCGGCCGGGCCGCAGATTGGTGTAATAAGCAATGCGGCGCGTTCCTCCGTCCACCCAATCGGCGTCAAACCCTTCGAGCTTGTATTTGAATCTTACTTTTTCAGGAGCCACAAAACTGAGAGCCGTGTAATAAAAATCAAATCGGCTCTTGCCCGGCGACAGCTCGGCACTGTGAGCCTGCGCTATCGGTTCATCATCGACGCGGATCTGCTCGATTGCTACCGGCGGCGGTCGATCGTTTAGTTTGACCCTTTCCGGATCGATCATCGCCACTCCCTTGATAGTCGGGAACCAGAGTCTACCGTCAGCGCCTCGCCATCCCGCGGGATGTCCGCCGCCACTGCACTCGCGAGTGACCATTCCGTCCGCAGTCCCATAGAGCACAGGGGTAATCGAGTCTTCTCCATTCGCAAGCTCGTCCAACTCATGCTTATCGATGTGAAAGATGCCTTTGTTGGAACTTAGCCAGAGGCCGTCTTGGCGGTCTTCAAGAATGCTGTAAACGACGTCATCGGGCAAACCGTTTCGACTCGTGTAGGCGGTAAACTTTCCCTGCTTTAGCCGGTTGAGTCCGCCGCCGCTGGTGCCGATCCAAAGCGCACCGTCTGCGTCCGTATGGAGAGAGATCACCACATTACTCGAAAGCCCTTCTCGCGTGGTGAAGGTAGTAAACTTGTCGTCCTTGAATTTGCTAAGGCCACCCAGGGTGCCGATCCAGATGTTGCCCTGCGGGTCTTCATCGATCGTGCCGACAAGGTCGTTGGGCAACCCATCGGCTTTCGTGTATATGTTGAAACGATCGTCTCGCAGGCGCGTAAGGCCGCCGGGCGTCCCGATCCAAACAGCGCCACTGCGGTCAGCATAAATCGATCGCACGGAATCATTGGCCAATCCGTCAGCGGACGTGAAGACTTTGAACCTGCCGTCTTTAAACCGATTGAGTCCGTCCGGAGTTCCGGCCCAGATGTTACCGGCAGCGTCTCCGAAAACGGCCAGAACGACATTGCTCGACAGGCCGTCCGCGGTTGTGTAAGTAGTAAACCTGCCGTCTTTCAAGACGCTGAGACCGCCTCCGTTTGTGCCCATCCAGATGTTGCCAGAGCGATCCTCATAGATCGACTTGACCAGATCGCTGCCCAGGCCATCGGTCATCGTGTAGGTGGTAAACTTCTTGTCCTTCAGCAAAGTCAGCCCGCCCGATTCAGTGCCGACCCAAAGGCTCCCTTCGCGATCTTCAAAGATCGACAGAATGATTTGATTTGCCAGGCTATCGCTGGAGCGAAAACCGGAAAAACGTTTGCCTGCGAAGCGAGTCAAACCACCGGCGGTACCAATCCACACACTGCCCTGACCGTCCACCGTCAACCAAGTGATCCGATTGTTCGGCAGCCCGTCGCGCGTGGTGTACGTAACGAAGCGGTTGTTATCGAGACAGCTCAGGCCGTCAAGGGTACCGACCCAGAGACGGCCGTCATTGTCCTGGTTAATCGAAATCACACTGTCGTTCGCCAAGCCATCTTGTTTGATGTACCTCTTAATCGCCTCGTTCTTGGATCGTACCAGCCCGTTGGGCGAGCCTATCCAGAGAGCGCCTTCGCGATCTTCAAACAAAGCCTGGATTCTACCTTTGGGAAAATCTGGCTCGGTCAGAGGTGTAACGACACCGTTTTGGAAATGGGCCATTCCGGCCGAGGTCGCAATCCAAATACCGCCGTTAGAATCCTCACAGAGAGAATCGATGACGTTGCCAGGCAGACCTTCCTGTGTGGTGAAGGTTTTGAACTTGCCGTCGCTCATCCGGACCAAACCGTCCGCGGTGCCAATCCAAAGATCGCCGCGCCCATCTTCGAGCAGTACCCGCACGTCATTGGTCTTCAACTGTGGCGTATTCTGTTTATCGAAGATGACAAACTTGATTCCGTCAAATCGCGCGAGACCCTCTTCGGTGGCGATCCAGATGTAGCCGTCTGTTCCCTGCGCGATCCGGTGAATAGTATTTTGCGGCAGCCCGTTTTCGGTCAGCCATGTTTGTTGTTTGAACTGAAATGGATCGCGCGCAGGATCAAGCGCCCATGCCCGGCCACCGCAGAAGCACAGCAGCGCAAGCGAACAGAGAATGCAGACGGTTGGTTTGTTAAGATGAGCCTTTGGGCGCATTGATTAGGTAACAAATGATCGAGGGCTCTGGATGAGTTTATACCGGGCCCGTCAGTTTTCGTGATTAGAAAATTGAAAACGATTGACTCTCTCAACGCCTTCGCGAATAGAGTTGAGCGACGAGGTCAGTAGCGGGAGCGGTAGCGACCGGGTCTCCGTCCACGCTACGGTCGAGTCTGTCAGGACAATAACCCCGTCGCTACCGCTCCCGGTACTGACTGCGTAATCGTCATTGAGGTCGTCTGTATCCATGCGTCGTTTGTGACCAGCCCTGGACTAAGGGCCTCCCGAGAAATCACACTTACTAACGCGAAATCGATTATACTCAATCCTCTCCTGCGCGCGCTCTCGAAAACTATTCTGGTCTTATCGGAGGTTACCAATGCGATCCGCCATTCTGATATGCGCTGCTCTCTCTTGGGCTCTAGCCGTCGCAAATACGAACGCGACACCGGCAAAAACACGCTGGCGGGCCGCTGCTGAACCAGAGTTGCGAAAACTTATCCCCGCGCGCGCGCCGGTGATTAAGGAGAACATCGAAACTGAATTTCGCACAGCGTCCGGAGTGACAGACGGCCGTGGCAAGTTCATCGCCGGCGTAGTGATGATCACCGCCGGATATTCGGCCGAAGGCAAATACTCGCACTTTTTTATCACACACGCCCCGCTGAAAATTGGCAGTATGCTCCTGCAACCCGGCGAGTATGTTTTTGGTTATCAAAGAATAAGCAATGATGCGATCCGCGTCAGCTTCTATCGCGCCTCCAGCGGCGAAGCGATCGGAACAGTCGACGCGCACGTCAATCGCAAAAGCAGCATGGTGCGCTCATTGCTTATTAGTCCGCCAGTTGACGGGCGCGCGTCGATTCAAGTCGGACGTTTCTTCTTTGATTACAGGTTGGGTGATTGATTTCATCAGGTTTCTTTCGTGTGACTTCGTCGATTCGCCGGGTGCGAGCAAACACCCGATCCACGAAACCACACGAGGCCGCACGAATAAGCAATTCTGTAAAATCGATTCAGAGAAACTGCATTAAAAAGCATCAGCCAAAGAACGAACCCTGAGCCCTTTCTTAAAGTCGTCTATCGTCACCGAACCGCGAGCGCGGAACTCGACTTCGACTTTCCTTCCCGGAATCAGATCAAAGTAATTATCCGAAAAGAGGCCGGGAGCATTCGAGGCCGACAAGTAAACGGCACGCGCCAGTTTGTCCGAAGAAAGTGTGATTCGGAATCCCGCTCGCGTCCGCACCACCTCCGTGCCGATTTGCGGTCGCGACAACAGGAGACTTTTGAAGGGCTGAAAAAAGTGTTCGTTCTGCGAAACTGGTTTGCCAGCCACCGATAACTCCGCAAACACGAACCCGCTCTTGGAATCCTTCCCTGTCAGAAATGACTCAATGGGAATGGTTAAGTATGACTTGCTGCTGAGCGCGCTAATTTCGACGTCCTGCTGGCGGCTCCATAATTGACGTCCTTCAAAATCCAGCAGACTCACATGCAACTGTCCGGCCGTTGCCTGTGACCGATCAGAGACGACGTAAAAATTAAGGTTCCCATTCTCTTCGTGGGGACTGACAAGTATGTCGCTGTAAAAACGGCGAGCATAGTACTGCAGCGCTTTCCAGCGTCCCGTGTAGTCGATACTCGACCACGAGGCCACTGGCCAGCAGTCGTCAATCTGCCAGAAAAGCGAACCCATATTGTGCGGCATGATGCGCCGCAGATGTTCGGCGCCAATCTTAATCCCTTCAGCCTGCAGGACCTGACTAACGTAGAGAAAGGACTCGAAATCCTTCGGCTCAGGATACTCACGCAGCATATATTCGCGAATCAACTGGTTGCCGCGCGGGTGCTTTTGGTGCGCCATCATAACTGGCGACTGAATGTCTCGATCCGCGGTCGCAGTATAGGTGCTGACGGTTTCGATCTGCGGAAACGACTGAAAGCCATATTCGGTCATGAAGCGCGGAAATTGTTTCTCATATTCGGTAAACGGCGCCGCCGCATGCCATACCTGCCAGTAATGAAGGTCACCCATCTTCTGCGATTCGGGATCGTCTTCCAGATTGGAACTGGGTGAACTAGGCCAGTAAGGCCGTGAAGGATCCAGCGAGCTACAAACTTCCGGCAAAACACCATGGAAAAGTTTCAGATAGTCGTCCCACAGTCTGGCCGGCAGTTTCTCTTTCCAACCCCAGTGTTTCCAGGCTGACTCGATCTCATTGTTGCCAACCCAAATGACTATGCTCGGATGATTACGCAAGCGCTTGACGTTATCGATCGCTTCCTGGCGAACGTTGTCGAGAAACTTCTGGTCGCCCGGGTACATGCTGCAGCCGAACATGAAGTCCTGCCAGACGAGAATCCCCTTCTCGTCGCAGAGATCATAGAAATCGTCACTCTCGTAAATACCGCCGCCCCAGACGCGCAGCATATTCATGTTGGTGTCGCGCACGGAGCCAAGCAGTTCGCGATACTTGTCCCTGGTGATGCGAGTCGGAAAGCTGTCAGCCGGAATCCAGTTGCCGCCTTTGGCAAAGACCGGCATGCCGTTGATTACAAAGGCGAAGCTTTTGCCGGAATCGTCGCGTTGTTGTCTGAGCTCCAATGCGCGCAGGCCCGTGCGCTTCGTCGCCTCATCAATGGGCTTGCCGTTGATCAGTAACCGCGCCTTGAAAGCATAAAGCGGATGCGCGCCCAGTCCGTTGGGCCACCAAAGAGACGGGTGGGAGATGGCGATGTCGAGGGCGATGCGATTGACCCCGGGTGCTAAGCTGACGCGCCGCTCCGCGGCGACCCTCTTATCCCTGACGTTGTCTATGACAATAGTCGCATTGGTATTGGCGCGGGCCACAACTTCCACCTCAGCGGTAACCTTAGCGGCATTGGCGCGAATATCTTTGGGCAGAATGTGCAGATCAGATATGCGTGCATCGTCCCAGGCCTCCAAAGACACCGGACGCCAGATGCCGCTGGTGACAAATCGCGGCCCCCAATCCCAGCCATATTGGTAAGGCGCCTTACGCGTGTGCGGACTCGTTTTCTCGCCCTGATCATTGCTCGCCGGGAGTTCATACGCCATCTTGGCCATGATCGGCAAAACTTCATTGATCGGCGAGCGAAAGCGAATTGTCAGAGTGTTGGGGCCAACTTTGGCGAGACGCCTGGCGTTCACTCTCCAGGTGCGAAACATGTTGTCGGTACTGAGGAGCGGCTCACTATTGAGAGAGATGTCCGCATAAGTATCCAGCCCCTGGAAAACCAATTCCAGGTTCTTGCGCGCGAACATTTCCGGCGTGATGTTGAAACTGGTTTGATATTCCCAATCGGTCTTGCCTATCCATTGCAGCCTTTTTTCGTTGTCACGATAGAACGGGTCTTCGATCAATTTGTTGTTGAGTAGGTCGGTGTGCACGCAACCCGGAACGGTCGCAGGGTACCACTTGTCTTTACCGGCCTCGCGAAATTGCCAACCAGTGTGCACGGAAGTAGTGATCCTGTGCATGCCGTGTTCTCTTCTCAGTACGGTTTGAGAGTGAGAAGTTCCGGCCGGCGAAGTTAGCAAAGCCAGGATGAGAATCAGCCATTTTGCCTTCATGGGTTAACTCACTTTCGATAAGGTAGCAACGTTTTGGTTTGGTGTTTCGTCTTCTTCCGCTCGGACATGAGCGATCCACGAATCACACTAACCTCACGAATGCAATCAGATCTATTTCGTGTATTTTCGTGGATCGTCTTACTCGGACAGCGGCAATCTCGAAATATGACACTACTTGAAAGGATCTCACTTTGCTTTCTCTTGCTGCGGCTGTTAAAAGAATCGGCATGCTGAAACGATGGACGCCGTTAGTGATCGTTGCCTTAACTATCTCTATTTTGGCATCACTGTCAACGGTGGCGAGGAACAAAGCCGCCCACGGTAAAGCTGACCTAATCGAGAGATCGTCGGTGCTCTCGGAGGTGCCTGCTTCCAGACTTGCCCGGCTGCGTCACGGAATCAATTTGAGTCATTGGTTCGCGCAATCCGCCGATTATTCCAGAGCCCATCTCGAATCACATACGACGGCAGAGGACATTGCGCTGATTCGAAAGATCGGCTTTGACCATGTTCGTCTCACCCTTGAGCCCTCACCGCTCCTCAATGGAGACGATCCGGGTAGACTAAAAGCCGACTATCTGGAATATCTCGACAACGCGCTCGACATGATACTGGCGCAAGGGTTGGCCGTGATTGTTGATATTCATCCTTCTGATGAATTCAAGACAAGACTCAATAGCAACAATCAGCAGATTGAGGCTTTCGGCAAATTCTGGCGAGCCCTGGCCGAACATCTTTCAACGCGCGATCCCGAGCGTGTCTTTCTAGAAGTCATCAACGAGCCAATGGTGGAAGATGGTTATCGTTGGTTTGGCGTGCAGGGGAAACTCATCTCGGCCATACGCTCAGGCGCTCCGCGGCATACCATCATCGCTTCGGGCCATAGGTGGTCAGGCCTTCCCGAGTTGTTGTTTCTGCAGCCTTATGCTGACCGGAATATTATTTACAACTTTCACTTCTACGAGCCGTTTGCCTTCACGCATCAAGGCGCCACTTGGGCTGGGCCGAATCCGCCGTTCTATAAAAACATTCCGTATCCATCGAGTCCGGAAAGCATAGTCAAGGTTCTCGGCACGGTGCAGAATGAATCGGCGCGTACTAATTTGCTTCGCTATGGCGAAGAGCGTTGGAACGCAGCCCGCATTGACCGGGAGATCGGGACAGCTGCCGCCTGGGCCGCAAAGTATCAGGTCCATCTTACATGTAATGAATTCGGGACCTTTCGGAATTTTGCGCCGCCTGCCGATCGCGCCCTTTGGATTAGGGATATGCGCGCCGCGCTCGAAAGGCATGCCATCGGCTGGACCATGTGGGATTACGCGGGCGGGTTTGGTGTGGTCAATAAGCAGAATGGCCACGCAACGCCCGATGTCGAGATCGTCAAGGCTTTAGGACTCGCTGTTAAGAAGTCAGGTTGATCCTGGCACAGAACCGGGAGCGGTAGCGACCGGGTCAAACACTCAAGGTTCGTCACGCGTAAATCACACATGAGTGCTTAGAAGATTTCAAAGCCAGACCTTATTCCGACTCACGCAATAAGTGGCTGCACCACGTCGCTACCGCTCCGGGTTCTGTACCGGTCGCTTTGTTCCTGGTAGAGCAAAGAGCTAAATCACCGTTCGCTACTCATCTTAATCCCAACGCTTTCAAATAACCCTGATTGATCCTGCAATTTAAAAATTTGATTCGCTCGAGATAATCGCTCAGGGCCGTTTCCACCTTGTCTTTCGGCGGGCGGTGTTTCCTCACTTCTTCAAAAGTTGTGCGCGGCCCATCGGCAAAGGCGATGATCGCGTCCCAATCCTCCGGCCTCTTTATTGACACAATGCATGAAGTCGCATCAAGTTTCTTGTATGGCCAGAAACACCAGCCGACGTCACTAGCTTCCAGCAACTTTCTAAACGAATCGATCCACTCATCAGTATTCTCGCCGGATTCTCCCATCCAGACTGGAACATCATACCTGGTCCGGAAATCAAGGTAAGGCTGAATCGCCTCCTGCTTCACCGGTACCCAGTACTTATGAAAAGTATAGACGAGCTTGCGATCAAAGGGTGGCCCAAAAACTTTGAAGTTGGAATCCCACTGGGCGCCTCCCAAAAAGAGCAGGTGGTTCGCGTCCACCTCTCGGATCGCTGAGGTCATCTTACGGTAGAGCGGTTCGAGCTTTTGGTTTAGCGACGCGGTATCGAAGTAAGGTGCGATTGGCTCATTGAGGAGGTCGTATCCGATGATCGTCGGATCGGCTCGATAACGCGCGGCAATCTTTCGCCAAAGGTTAGCAGTTAACTCCTGACTCTCGCTGCTTTCAAACAGGAACGGGTACCCAAAGCTATCGTCGATGTTGTCGCCGGTCTGGCCGCCGGGCGCGGCGTGCATATCCAAAATCACGTACAGCCCTTCTTTGCGGCACCAATCGACTACTTTGTCCAAGAGTTCATAGCCAGGGCCCTCAAGTTTTGGCCCCGGGCCTTCGGATACGAACAATCGATAACTAAAAGGGACGCGAACAGAGTTGAACCCGGCCTGCTTAATGAAGGCGATGTCTTCTCGAGTAATGTAATTGTCGCGGTAGGTTTTCCAGAAGCGCCGCGCCTCGTCTTCGCCCACCAGTTCGCTGATCGCGGTCTGAATCAACCTTGGCGAATTGGTCTGCTTGAACTTGAACATGTAACCTTCAGGCAATAGCCAATTGCCCAGATTAATCCCTTTCAAGAGCAGCGGTTTGCCGTTGGGCGAAACGAGATCCTTTCCTCGCGTCGTAATAAATCTCGACTGGCCGTTGCTCGAGGTGCAGGCAAACACGGTCACCAGAAGGACGACACACCAGAGCGCTTGTTTTTTTCTCCACCAAGTCATCGACTGTCCATTTCGCAATTTTCTGATAGTTCGCTGGCCGCAGATGGTATGCGACTTCCACTCTCAGAGCAACATTGATCATGGCCGTCTTCAGGCGGCTTTCCCGAAGGGTTGCTAGACCAGCCGTTTTACGGCTGGGTTCAACGTGCCGCAGCTAATGTAAGGCCGTTTTAACGGGCTTCAGTTCTCAGGTTTCGGCCACGCAGTCCTATGACCAATTGCACCACACTTACGAAAACGGACCGGTGAACTTAAGACAGACCGGCGATGGCACCTCCACAGTGTGCCCAGTCGGGCTGAGTCTTCCGGTTAAGGACTCGATCCTAAACGAAACTATGCTATCGGACTTCTGATTCGCCACCAGCAGAAACGCACCACCGGGGTCGATGGCAAAGTTGCGCGGCGTCATGCCTCGAGTCGACTCATTGCCAACCGAGGTAAGGGTAGCGTTGCGCGGATCAATCGCGAAAATGGCAATGCTGTCGTGACCACGATTCGAACAATAAAGAAATCGGCCATCCGGAGAAACGTGGATGTCGGCACCAGTGTTCGTCCCAGTGAAATCCTTCGGCAGGGTCGTTAAGGTCTGCAACTCTTTCAAACTTCCCTTCTCCGGGTCGCGCGCGAACGCGGTTACCGTCGAATGCAGTTCGTTAAGTACAAAGACGTATTTGGCGCTGGGATGAAAAGCCAGATGGCGCGGTCCCGCTCCAAGCTTGGCCTGCGCCCATGGCGGTGCGGCTGGCAATAACTTTCCGTTGCGTCCGTCGAAGCGGTAAATCATGATCTTGTCTGATCCAAGATCGCATGAATACGCGAACCGCTTGGCTGGATCGAGCACAATGCAGTGAGCGTGAGGGCCTTCCTGGCGATCGTGGTTCACGCTTGAACCTCGATATTGTTTCATATCGGTGGCCTCCCCTAAACTGCCGTCGCGCTGAACCGGGAAGACCGCGACGTTTCCGCCGGTGTAATTCGCTACCAAAACAAACCTGCCTGCGGCATCCATTTCCACATAACAGGGATCGGCGCCCAACGATGGTTGTTGATTCAATTGCCGCAATTCTCCCGTCCTTTGATCGAGGGCAAAGGCGCTGACGGCCCCGCTTTTTTTCCCTGCGAACTCCTGGACTTCGTTGACGGAATATAGGTAACGGCGGTTGGGTGCGAGAGCGAGAAACGAAGGATTCACCACGCCCTTTGTGTTCGCAACATGCATTAACTCTCCCGAAGAGAGGTTCAACCGGTACAAATATATTCCCTCACTCTTGCCCGCGGTGTAAGTGCCCACATACACCAGCAACTCCCCCGCGCTCTTTGAACCCACGCGGTTAGTGGAATGCCCTCGCAGTGTCAGACCCAGCACACCAAGACCGGCAAATCGTAAGAACTCGCGCCGTGCAGGAGCCTTGTCAGATTCGGGAATCACAGGTTTATTTTCTCCTCGGAGTAGTAGGGTGGTTCGGTCTTTTTCTCTGCGTAACCTCTGCGTTCCTCTGCGTCTCTGCGGTGAATCACGTTCAGAAGGAATCACCTCAGAGACAGCGAGCACCCTGAGGTTGCCCTATTTCTCGAAAGCTATGTTGTCGACCACCACGGTTCCCTTCTCCATGAGGCATTTATCGCAGTGCACTCCGATGGTCACAGAGGTTAACTTCTGGAGGACATCGCGCTTGAGATCAAGTTGCATCGCCCAAGCTGGTTGGCTAAACGAGTCGAGTTTGAGCTTGTACGAATTGAAGCCAGGAGACACGCGAAAGCTTGCCATGGGATAACCGGACTCAAGATTTGTCCCCTGGCCGCGCGTGATGAGCTCGAGTCGGATGTACTGGGCGCCTTTGGCAAACACCCGCAGGCTAATGAATTTATAACCGCTGACATCGTCGGGCACGAGTTTGCCATCTTTCTCGGGCTCACCGAAAACTTCCATATTAACTCCCGCCCACTCGTTGGGAATGCGCAGTTCGTAATCGAAAGCGGCCGCAACATCGTCCGCCGTAACTCGCGCAAAGGCCGGGGCGGGCGGATTCGCATTTTCCAAGCCACGGAATTGCGGAGGGTTTGCTTCGTTCTGCGAATAGTGATTCAAGCGAGTCATCCCGCCCTGCTTGCTTGCCGGCCGCCCGTTTTCTCTGTTTTGAAAATCAGCGTAGATGAGTTTGGAGGCGGTGGACTCCGAAGGCTTCGAGGCATTCTGGCCGACAACCAGACTGGCAGCTAAAAACATTAATACCGTTAAGATCCCGGAGCGGGAACAAATCATTCTCTTCATGCGCGTTCCTCCAGAACTCAAACTTCAGAAGTAAGTCATAAGAGCCGACCTGCGGCCGATAAGCTTTGCCCAGGAAACGGTTACGTGACGCCCTGCTACTAAGGCCCGATGGGATGTGGAGTAGTCGCGAACGAGCCGGAGCGCGGACGGTTCCGTCCACAGCGCGCTGCAAGCGCAACGTTTTTTTTAAACACACTTCTTTTTCGCGCTGCGCGCTCAGAGCGGACGGGACGTCCGCGCTCCCAGCTTAACGGGCTTCGAGAATAGATTGAATGCCGTTGCGGGACTACCTAATAATCACAAGGTGATATCAACGCAGGCACTTGCGCCGGCACTGTATCCTGAAATTTTACCGACCTTCGTCGCAGGGACGCCACCTTCGCTTCAACCTCTTCCGGCGCCAATACTTTCTTTGCCTCATGAAACACCCAATCGATGTCCTCCTGATAGTGGCGCGTGGCGGTGGATTTCACCATGGCATCTCTAATAAACCAGAGATTGAAATTAATCGACATCAGCGACCGCGGATAATATTGTCCACTATGCTCTGCGAGCGGCTGGCCGTCGATGAAATACTTCACCTTCGCAAAAAAAACTTGGGTTACGAGCGTATGCCAACCAGCAATACTCCCAATGCTGGTGTTAAAGACGTTGTCCTTTTTCCAATTCGGTTCCGGGCTGAACGTCCTCCAGGAAGTCGTGTACAGGGTAGGCCCGGCGAGGCCCCAGCCTCCATTCGGCAGATACTCGAAGTCCAGCTCGCTGTAGTCAGGATCCATTGGCGCCTTCAGAGGGCTAATGGTGTAGAAGCTTTCAACAAGTTGATCTCCGCTGGGACCGTCGGTCGGCATATCCACAAAGCGAACACGAGCCGCATACGTGCCTTCCAGGTATTTGCGTTGGTGGCAGATCTGGGTTTGGTAAGTATTAGATCCGGTCCCATCGGTAGAAGAGATCATGCGCAGCAGTTGATTGCCTCTCTGATCTTGATCAGCAGGAAATGACACGCCCTTGTTTCCCCAGATGGCGCCCGCCACTCCTGGCCACCCCGCCGCAGTCCGAATGATCCAGCCGTGTCTGGCCAGTTGCTTATAAGTCGAGTAGTTAAAGTCGTCAAAGAGTGTTTGCGAAGACGCCTTCTTTCGGTGACCAGCCGGGGAAACATTTGCCTGCTCGCCGGTCAACCGTTCTGCAAATGAGGGCGGGGTTAATATGCTGAGCGAAGCGAGACTCCCGCTTCCTATTGCCAAAAGAAGGCCGATGTATAGCCGGGTCTGAAATATCACAGAAGGTCCTCGCACTTGATTCTGCTTGATGATGTTTGCTCAGCGCCGAACGACTAGGATTCTTTCCGAAGTCGCGCCCGGGGTCAAGGATTTAATGTTTGAAGCGCAACTTATCGTTGTTGAAATATCTCGTTAACTTCGGGCTAAGACTGGCTTACCGCAAAGCGGTTACGCCTCACAGCCCAGGGTTGCTTCAACCCTGGGTAAGTGAGCCCATCATTATCAACCCGGAACGGGTTGCGCCAGCGGACCCAACCGCGTTGCGGTTGAGCCGTTTATTTCTGTAACCCAGGGTAGCCGAAGCGGCAACCCTGGGCTTTGAGATGTAACCGCTTCGCGGTACCAATGCGCTTCCAGAAACTTCAATTTCAAAAGCGCGGAGCTCTTATTTGGATCGGTTGGCATGGCTTGTCAGCTAATACACAACTGAACCTGTGAATACACGCGGTCGATGATCGCTTTTGCATCCGCTTCACGCTCGGCCTCCGCGATCACGCGGATGATTGGCTCTGTATTTGAACCTCTTACCAGAAACCATCCGTTGGGCAAGCTTACTTTCACCCCATCGCGCAGATCCATCGGATACGCGGCATACTCATTGCGCAGCATTCTGAGCACTACTGAGATTTTATCTGACGGGCAAACCAATTTTTCTTTGATCATGGCGAACCGCGGCAGGGTATTTACTAATTCAGTAATTGTCTGATCAGTTTCCGCCAGCAGGTGCAGAATGAGGCCCATGCCAACCAGGCTATCGCGTGCAAAGTTGACCTGCGGATAAATGACGCCGCCGTTGCCTTCGCCGCCAATTACGGCGCTTTGTTTCTGCATCTCCTCAGTGACGTTGACCTCGCCAATCTTCGACAGAAAGAGTGGGCGGCCAAATCGGCTGACGACCTTCTCAAGCGTGGACGTGGTTGATAGATTTGCCACGACCGGACCGGGATTGCGGTCGAGGACCTGTAGAGTCGCCAAGAGCAGCGTGTACTCCTCGCCAATCGCCACGCCTGCTTCTGACACTATCGCCAAACGATCAGCATCCATGTCCTGGGCAAAGCCCACATCGGCCTGATGTGTTTTGACTGCAGCGCACAGGTCACCGAGGTTTTCCGCCAGAGGTTCTGCCGGACGAGGGAATAATCCATTGGGCGTTACGTTAATCATAAAGACTTCGGCGCCCAGCGCTTCAAGCAACTTTGGACCAACCAGCGAACCAGCCCCATTGCAGGCATCAAGGACCACACGAAGCTTCTCCTGGCGCAACGGCAGAGGTCCCAGCGCCTCCAGGATCGTTTGAATATGAAGATCAGTCGCTCCGGAGGCTTCGGAAACTTGCCTCATGTCGGCGCCGCTGACTCGCGTGTATTCTCCCTGGTGATAGATGTCCAGCAGTTCACGGGCCTGGCCGGTGTTTAGAAAAAACCCGCCCTGACCAATGAACTTAAGCGCATTCCATTCGGCGGGATTATGACTTGCAGTAATAGCTATGCCGCCGTGGGCGCGATGATGACGGACCAGGAGTTGAATGGTGGGCACGGGACACATACCGATATCGAGAATGCGGCAACCACTCGAGAGCAGGCCCGCTATGACTGCCTGTTTGACCATTTCGCCTGAAGTACGAGGATCGCGGCCAATCACGATCGTCCCCCCGCCGACATAGGTGCCGAAGGCCTGCGCGAAACGCGTCAACAGAGTAGGGGTCAGGGACTCGCCTATAACTCCGCGGACACCCGAGATGCTGATCTTAAGCGTTGGTATCGGTCGCATGGTTTTTGTTCAAACTTGCCGAGGGTAATACCGCGAAGCGGTTAAGTCCCAAAGCCCAAGGTTGCCGCAACCTTGGGAAAGCAAATCTACTTTGTGGCACAACCGCTTTGCGGTAAAGCAACTGCCTGACTCATTTATTCAATCTGTCGCGCACCCAATCAACCAGACACCGCGCCTTCGACAGGTCATCAGCTTCGACGATAATGCGAATCATCGATTCCGTGTTGGAAGCTCGCACGTGTATCCAACCCAGCGGTAAATCCATCTTAATTCCGTCGCTGAGATCATAGGGCAACTGCTCACGCTCAACTCTGACGCGGAAGTCCTGCAGCACCGAATACAGGCGATTCGGTTCCACCGCAAGATTGTGCTTCAACATAAACAGTCGGGGAAGTTGCTGAACGATGTCCGAGACCCTTTCGCCGGAGCGCGCCAGACCTTCGAGAATTAAGCCAACTGCGGCCGCGCTGTCATGGGTCAAATGTACTTGCGGAACAGTGACGCCTCCACTGCCTTCGCCCCCGAGGATGGCGTCGTGTTCACGCATGGCTTCAGAGATGTAAGTCTGTCCAACCTGAGTACGCACGACGGAACCTCCATAGCGCGCGGCAATTTGTTCTATGGCGCCGGTGGTCGAAACATTAGTCACAATCGCGCCGGTGCTTTGTTCAAGCCGAATGCGCGTGGCGAGAGCGAGTGTCGATTCTTCTGAAAGTGTGTCGCCCAGTTCAGTCACGATCCCCAGTCGCTCACCATCGGCATCATGAGCGAAACCAATGTCGGCCTGACCGGCTTTAACCACCGCGCTGAGCTGGGCCATGGTCTCCGGTGTCGGTTCCGGCCGGTGCGGAAAGGTGCCGTTGGGATCGTCATTAATCGCCAACACTTCGCACCCAAGTTCCGTTAGCCAACGCGGAATAAGTCGTGAACAGGCGCCGTTACAACAATCAACCGCAACCTTCAGGCCAAGCGCTCTGATGGCATCAGTATCAAAGACCTGCTTCAGCAGCTCAATATGGTGCTCGATTGGATCCTGATACTGAATGGTGGGCTGAATTTGATCCCACTCGGCCTTGGCAAACTCTCCCTGGTGGAAAATGTCTAAAAGCTCCTCCGCTTGTAAGGGATTCAGGTAAAGGCCATCAGCTCGCACAAACTTTAGCGCGTTCCATTGCGCAGGATTGTGACCGGCAGTGACGGCGATCCCTCCATCTGCTTTCAGCCACCCGACCGCCAACTGCAGGCTGGGTGTAGGACAAACGCCAAGATCAATTACCTCGCAACCAGCTGCGAGCAGTCCGGCCACAACAGCGGAGCGGACCATAGGTCCTGATAGTCTGGTATCACGACCAACAAGAATTCGACCGCTGTCAACATAGGTACCGAACGCCTGAGCGAATCCGACGGCCATTTCTGGCGTGAACGTCTGGCCAACAATCCCACGCACGCCAGTGATGCCGATTTTTAGGGGTTTCATAATTAGATCCGGCCACCTCAACAGTCAAGACCTTGGCCGGTTCATCAACAACGATTACACAGTCAGTACCGGGAGCGGTAGCGACCGGGTCACGGCCTGACAAACCCGACCGTGGCGTGGATTATGACCCGGTCGCTCCGCTCCGGCACTTACCCTCACAAGCACTAAAATCATTGACGGGCCTCAAGACCCATCATACAATTTCTGCACCCGCAACAGCTCGATTAACGCACAAGATAAGGAGCCGATCTGCACGGGCCGCAATCCAGAGCGAGGCGCTGGAACTGCAGATCTGAACTCGGAGCACCATGCGAAAACATTTCTCGGTCTTCGCCGTTCTAACACTTATGAGCATTAATGTCATTCCCGCGCTTGCGCAGTCGCCCGCTCGGACGACCACGTCTGATCCGGCCGGCGTTGAGCGCCGCGTCGATACACTCCTCGGCCAAATGACGCTCGAAGAGAAGATCGACCTGCTCGGAGGAGTCGACGGTTTTTACATCCGCGGCATCCCACGAATCGGTTGGCCGCGATTGAAGATGGCGGATGGACCAATCGGCGTTCGCAACTATGGACCAGCCACCGCCATGGCCGCCGGGATCAATTTGGCCGCGACCTGGAACGCCGCGCTGGCCGAGCGCGTCGGAAATGAAATCGGCAGAGATGCGCGGGCCAAAGGCGTGCATTTCCTTCTGGCGCCGGGGGTAAACATTTATCGCGCCCCTATGAACGGACGCAACTTCGAATACTTTGGTGAAGATCCTTTTCTCGCTTCGCGCATCGCAGTCGGATATATCAAGGGCGTGCAGGCCCAGGGGGTCAGCGCCACCGTCAAGCATTTCATGGGAAACAACTCGGAGTTTGACCGGCACAACACCGACGCGATTATTGATGAGCGCACGATGCGCGAGATCTATCTGCCGGTATTCGAAGCAGCCGTAAAGGAGGCTAACGTCGGCGCGATCATGGATTCCTATAACCTCACCAATGGCGCGCACCTCACCCAAAACGGTTACTTGAACACAGATGTAGTCAAGAATGAATGGGGCTTTCGCGGCGTCATAATGTCTGATTGGACCTCTACTTACGACGGCATAGCGGCGGCGAACGGCGGTCTCGATCTCGAAATGCCTGCCGGCGCTTTTATGAACCGGAAGACGCTCCTCCCGGCTATTCAGCAGGGCAAAGTTTCCGTAGCCACAATCGACGATAAGGTGCGGCGCATCCTTCGCACCGCGATTCGATTTGGCTGGCTGGACCGCGACCAGACCGACCTATCCATACCACGCTACAATCAGCAGGGCCGCAGTGTCGCGCTTGCGGCCGCGCGCGAGGGTGAGGTGCTGCTGAAGAACGAAGGCGGGTTGTTGCCGCTCAATAAGCGAAAGATCAAATCGATTGCCGTTATTGGACCGAACGCATATCCCGCCGTGCCTGTAGGCGGCGGCAGTGCGCGCGTGGAACCCTTTGTCGCAACCAGCATCCTTGAAGGTTTGAGTAACTATCTTGGCGCTACTGTTCCCGTCTATTACTCGCGCGGTCTGCCCTCCCCGGCTGAGATGGCCGATGCGACCAGTTTCACCACCGAGCCGGTTAATGGTCAGCCGGGTCTGCGGACGGAGTATTTCAAGAGTAACGATCTCCAGGGCACGCCGTTGACGGCCCGCATCGAACAACACATCAATTTCCGGGCGGGGACCCGTGCGGAACTTCCGGCGGGCAGTCTTTCGGCGCGCTGGACCGGCTACTACGTCGTCCAGGAGCCCGGCAACTATGACTTCTTCGTCGCCTCCAGCGGAGAAGATGGCGGATATTATCGGCTCTACCTCGATGACAAACTCGTGTTCGATAGCTGGTCCACTGCGCGCGCCGCCGTGGGCCAGGCCAGGCTAGCCCTCGACACTGGGGCGCATAAGATAGTCTTAGAGCAGCACGGCCGCTCTCGTTGGATCGGGGGTCGTTTTCAATTCGCGATCAATCGCACCGGGACCCTGGTCGATCCTGAGACGAAGAAACTTGCCGCCCGCGCTGATGTCGTGGTGCTCGCGGCAGGTTTCGATCCCGGCTCTGAGAGTGAAGGCGCCGATAGGACATTTAGCCTCCCACCGGGTCAGGACCAATTAATCCAGGAGATCGCAGCCGTCAACAAGAATACGATTGTGGCGCTTACCTCAGGCGGGAACGTGGCGATGAACGCCTGGCTTGATCGCGTTCCGGCGCTGATTGAGATGTGGTATCCGGGTCAGGAGGGCGGCCAGGCTTTGGCCGAAATTCTCTTCGGCGACGTGAACCCTTCGGGCCGCCTGCCGGTTACTTTCGAGCGCCGCTGGGAAGACAATCCGGTGAACGACAGTTACTACCAGGCAGCCGGCACGAACTGCGTCGTTTACAAAGAAGGCGTCTTCGTTGGTTATCGAGGCTACGAAAAGAACGGAACGAAACCTCTCTTTCCATTCGGCTACGGGCTTTCCTATACGACCTTCAAGTACAGCAATTTAGACATCCAGAGAAGCGTTAGCAGCGACCCGGCAAATCCGCACTACAAGGTCTCCTTCAACATCAAGAACACCGGTAGTAACGAAGGCGCGGACGTCGCCCAGGTTTATCTGGGAGACCCAAAGGCGAAGGTGCCGCGGCCGATTAAGGAGTTGAAAGGCTTTACGAAAGTGAGCTTGCGAGCCGGCGAGACAAAACGTGTAACAGTGACTCTTGATGGCCGCGCGCTCTCTTACTATGACGCAAACGGAAAACAGTGGCGTGCAGACGCAGGCGATTTTGACGTGCTCGTCGGCCGGTCGGCGGAGCAGATCGAGTTACGGGGTATGCTGACCCTGGCTACCCAGTTCACGATCGGGAACGACAGGCGCAGGTGACGCAGTCAGTACCGGGAGCGGACCGGGGTCCCCGCGCGGGCAGCCCGCGTGGGGTGGTGGTAGCGACCGGGTATCAATCCACGCCACCGTCGAGTTTGTAAGGACGTAACCCGGTCGCTACCGCTCCCGGTACTGACATCATAGCATCACCGTCGCTTGTCAGACGCCAGAGAAATCTTAACCGGCGCACTATTCCAGGCTTCGACCTTCAGAAACGCAGCCGCGTTACCTAAATCCCTAACCTTATAACTTGCCGTAAGCTCTCTGCGCTCACCGGGCAGCAATGAAATATAGTTGTCTTGCCAAATTACGGGCAGGACGTCGCGCTCACTGCTCCCCTGTTTTATCTGGAGGTGAACAAAGAAGGCGAGACTTTGTGAGGGATTTGATATCGCCACTCGCGCTGTCTCTTCGCCGCCGCGACGGCTGGTTCTGCCGGATACAGCCAACTTCACCGCAGGCAGTTGTTCGAGCTGAGTCATGTCGGCATACGAACTCACCGGCGTGTAGTACCACTTGGTTTTCGTCTTATCGAGCACATCATCTGTGGTCGAGAGCCAGTAAAAATTAGAACTGACAATCTGACCAGTGGCGTTCTGCAGCGTGAGGTTGAGAAAATAGGTCGCCGACAAATCTTTTATTTCGGGAATTGAGAAGGCTTTAAAGTTACTGTCCGCGGCCAGGTCTATCTCAGTTACTTTGGAAAACTTTTCTGCCAGGTTGAGGTCATAGATCTGCGCCGTCAACTTCAATTTCGGCTGCGGTTGATAGGTAGTGTTCACGGCGACCACACTCTTATCGTCATAGGAATACTGCACATGGATTGGCTCGCAGGCCTTCTTAGTGCCAAAGTAGCCGCCGGCCGGCATCAGGTAATAGTCATAGAGGTGCCAGATCAAGGTAGGCCAGGCATTGTTCAGCATCCATTGAATCACTCCCGTCGAGTTGTAGCGGTTGCGGGCATAGGCCTCGAACATCGCTCGCTGGCCTTCGTAGGTCATCAACTGTGACTTGATCGCATAATCGCGCACATCCCTGGCTACGCCGTAACGGCCGTTCAAAGCGGCAGTAAACACATTAACGTTTTTGAATTGCCCGCCGCCGGAGTGATAGTTCCAATACTCATCAATGGGCCAGAGATGCTCTTTGGGTATCATCCGCTGCAGGCTCTCGATCGGAGGGATGGCGGGGCCCGGACTGATCTCAGTCGCGAACCCATGGGCGCCACCAGCATCCTTGTCCAGCAGCCAGTAGGAAGCGGGCACCCATTCGTATGGTCCTTCCATTTTGACTCCGGAAGCGCCGCTCAACTCTGCCTTCTTCGCCGTCGCCGACGAGATGAAGGGATTCGGCCATTGATATTTCTTAATGATGTCTACATACATCTTTTCGACGTCGGCTGGCGGCGGATTGTCGCTGCCATTCAACCAAACCAACACGCTGGGGTGATTTCGCAAACGTCTGATCTGATCTGCTTGTGATTTGGCGGCGATGTCATAGTCCTCCTTGTCCCAAACCGGACCTTCTTTGTAATCGTCGCGGTGTTGCCAGTGTTCCCAATGCGAGCAACAACACCAACCGGCGATGATCAGAATTCCATCCTGGTCCGCGAGATCGAAAAAATAATCTGGCTGAAGTTGACCCTCCAAACGAATCGCATTCAAGTTCATGTCTTTGACATATTGAAACTCTGTCTTCAACCGGTCAGGCATGAACCGAAGAAACATGTCTGAGGCCCAACCGCCGCCGCGGATCAGCACATTCCGGCCGTTGACTCTAAAGACGCGGTGATTCTGGCTATCGATTTCCGAGGTGATCTCTCGAATACCAAAGCGCGTACCCTGGCGATCTGAGACTTTGCCGTCAGCAGTGAACTCCATCTCAAGATCATAAAGATTCTGCGCCCCCTGATGCACCGGCCACCATAGGCGTGGATGAAGAAGGTTGAGTTGGGAAAACTGATCAGGGGTGAAGGAAACCGACCTGGTTTCCTGAGGGCCGAGTTTAACTCGCTGGGTAAAGCGAATTCCCTCGATGCGTCCACTCAACACACCTTCGACTTCGTGATCGGTTGCGTTGCGCGCCTCGGTATTGACCGTGAGATGCGCGGTGTCCAGTGACGGCAGATCGAAATGCGTGACGACTTGCGGATAACGGAGGGTGACTTGCCCGCTGCTGGTAAGGTAAACATCACGGAAGATGCCCATGTTTTTATCCGGCGGCATCGGGTTCCAATCGACCCAGGTCCAACCAAGATCATCGGGCAAAGCTGGGAATACCTCGACTGCCAACGTATTGAGTTCGCCCGCCCGAGCGGTGTCACTGACATTCAGCTCATGCACCCGGAACGTCCCGGCGATCTGATCCGAGGTGGCAATCTGTTTGCCGTTGAGCCAGATGTTGGCGCGAAAATTGATGCCATCGAAATGCAGCCAAATGTTGCGACCGCGATAGTCAGCCGGCAGACGAAATTCAGTTCGATACCACCAGGAAACGCGGAAAGGACTGTCTTCCGGCATAGGCCGCAACGAGAAGTTTGCGCCGATTGGATAGTTGCAACCCGGCATCATTCTTAGATTCATCCCGACGAAAGGATCGGGGTAGACCTTGTCATCAACCAGGGTGCCGGCAACCGTTGCAGGGACTTTGGCGGGATACCAGTCACGCGTTTGAAATCTGGGCAACGACAGCAAGTCGCCCTTTTCTTTGACCTGGGCTGAAGACCGAATGGTCCAGTGTTCGCGCAAGAAAATCTTTGCCGGCTGAGGTTGGGGCCGTTGGCCCTGTGCGATCGCCGATCCACTGAGACCTAAGAATAGAAGGACCGCACCTTGGGTTAATTGTTTGAACATTGTGCTCTCTCAATCATCAATCAGTCGCGCCGGGGATAGCCGAAGCGAAAGGCCAACGCTCGGTATACCAGGACCAGACTAGAAAAAAGACGACTCCCAGCATCAGGGTGCTGAGACCAAGAACCACTACAGGCCACGGTGTGGTCGCAAAGATAAAAAGCCAGCCAATCAGCGCCACAATGCTCGGCAACGGGTACAGCCACATCCGGTAAGGACGCGGCATGTCCGGCGCTCGCCTTCTTAAAAGTATGAGTGCGAAGATCTGGCCGATGAATTGGACCAGGATGCGAGTTGAAATGAGCGCGTCAATCACGGCATCGAGCGAGAAGAAGCTGCAGATAATGGAAATAACGCCAAGCACGATCAGCGCCACGTAAGGAAACCTCTTGGTAGGGTGCAGCCGGCCGAAGATCTTAAAGAAGTATCCGTCCAGCGCCGCTGCGTAAGGGATACGTGAATAGCCCAGCAGCAACGCGAAGACCGAACCGAAGGCCGTCCACAGCACCATCGCTGTAAAGGCAGTCGCGATCTTTGGTCCATAGATCTTTTCCATCATCAGTGAGACCACGAAACCCGATTCGGGATGCGCCTCATACGGCACAAACTCTCGCCAGGGCACAACGCCGATAACCGAGAGGTTAATGGCAAAGTAAATAATCGCTACTGCGACTACGCTAATGATGATTGAACGCGGAATGGTGCGGCCGGGGTCGCGGACCTCGTCACCGATGTAACAGATATCGTAATAGCCCAGGTAGTCATAAACGCCAACGCGCGAGGCCGCGCCCAATCCGAAGAGAAAGCCGAGCGAGAAAGTAAAAGCCCCGGGCGGAAAATCAAAAGCGCGGCTGGCTTTGAAATGAGTTGCTCCAGCGACCACGACTGCCAGAGTGGTGAGTAAAGTGCCGATCCACAGGCTGATCGTTATC